>Ga0247757_10000235_pt1 | contig 46258 bp, 45 predicted proteins | sample UWRJL126311R4_FD_180929 | JGI IMG/M metagenome (GOLD analysis project Ga0247757, IMG submission 180929) | Plant litter microbial communities from Arlington Agricultural Research Station in Wisconsin, United States - UWRJ-L126-311R-4 | ecosystem: Environmental > Terrestrial > Plant litter >... | reverse complement strand
CATCGTGAGCACGCGCTGTCCGACATGTCCACCGAGATACTGGACGTGTTGGTGATCGGCGGCGGTGTGGTCGGTGCGGGCGCCGCCCTCGACGCAGCCACCCGGGGGCTGCGTACCGGTCTGGTCGAGGCGCGGGACCTGGCGTCCGGCACGTCGAGCCGATCCAGCAAGCTGATCCACGGCGGGTTGCGGTATCTGGAGATGCTCGACTTCCGGTTGGTCGCCGAGGCACTGGGCGAACGCGGGCTGATGCTCGAGACGTTGGCACCGCACCTGGTCAAGCCGGTGAAATTCCTCTACCCGCTCCGTCACCGTGGGTGGGAACGCATCTACACCGGAATCGGAATGGCGCTCTACGACGGCATGTCGAAAGCCTCCGGCCACGGCGCAGGGGTGCCGCTGCACCGGCACCTCAGCCGCCGCCGCGCGCTGGCCGAGGCACCGGCGCTGCGTAAGGATGCGCTCGTCGGGGCCCTGCAGTACTACGACGCGAAGGTCGACGACGCCAGGCACACGCTGACCGTCGCGCGCACGGCCGCGGCGTACGGAGCGCGGATCGCGACCCGCACCCGGGTCGTGGAACTCCTCCGGGACGGTGATCGCGTCACCGGCGCTCTGGTGGCCGACCTGGAATCCGGTGCCCGACATGCGATCCGGGCCCGGGAGGTCATCAATGCCACCGGCGTGTGGACCGACGAGACACACGGGCTGCTCGACGAACGAGCCCAGTTCCGGGTGCGGGCCAGCAAGGGTATCCATGTGGTGGTGCCGCGGGACCGCATCCGCTCGTCCACCGGAATGATCCTGCGCACAGAGAAATCCGTGCTCTTCGTCATCCCCTGGGACCGGCACTGGATCATCGGCACCACCGACACCGACTACACCTTGGACAAGGCGCACCCGGCGGCCAGCCAGGCAGACGTCCGCTACCTCCTGGACACGGTGAACGAAGTGCTGCACACCCCGCTGACCGAAGCGGACGTCGAAGGTGTGTACGCCGGCCTGCGACCGCTGCTCGCAGGCGAATCCGAGGCGACGTCGGCGTTGTCGCGCGAACACGCGGTCGGACGCAGCGTTCCGGGTCTGGTCGTCGTCGCCGGCGGCAAGTACACCACCTATCGGGTGATGGCCAAGGATGCCGTCGACGAGGCCGTGGCAGGGTTGGCCGAGACCTCCGACCGTCGCGTCCCGGTGAGCATGACCGAGCAGGTGCCGCTGTTGGGCGCCGACGGCTACCGCGCGATGTGCAACAGCCGTCACCTCCTGGCCGCTGAATCAGGGCTGAGCGAGTCGCGGATGACCCATCTGCTGAACCGCTACGGATCGCTGACGCGGGAGATCCTCGACCTCATCCGTACCTCACCGGACCTCGGGCTTCCGTTGGAGGCGGCCGACGACTACCTGCGCGCGGAGGTGGTCTACGGAGTCACCCACGAGGGTGCACGTCATCTGGACGACGTGATGTGTCGGCGGACCAGGATCTCGATCGAGACGTTCGATCGGGGCACCGAATCGTGCCGCGAGGTCGCGGAGTTGATGGCGCAGGCGCTGAATTGGACGCGAGAGCGCACGGACCGGGAGGTCGAGTTGTACCTGGCGCGGGTCGAGGCGGAGCGGGAGAGCCACACCATGCCCGACGACGACTCCGCCGCGGCGGCACGGTCGCGCGCGGCCGAGTTCGTCGCAACCGCAGGCTGATCGGCTCGCGGATCGGCCCGTGGGGGGCCTCCTCACGGCGGGTCGCCGATCGAACTACCGGCCCGAGATCGTGATGAACCACATCTACTTCACCGCCCGAGTGGACGGGACAGGCCTGGCCGCCGAGATCGCCGCCGAACTCGCCGGGGGACAAGCCGTTCCGCGGGTGTACGAAGTGCAGCCGACGGGGGAGTTCGAGAACGACCCCAATGTGACGGACAAGAAGTTCCCCGGAAATCCCACGCGGTCCTACCGCAGCGCGGACCCCCTGCGCGTCACCGGTGAGGTCACCGAGTGGAAACGGCTGACACCCGGGGAATCGCGGATGTGGCGGGAGCGGCTGTCGGCCACGTTGGCGCACGGGCGGGGCGAAATCCTGAACTGACCGCTGTCAGTCGTCCTCGCCGACGGCCAGCTTGACCGACCCCTGCGTCCTCTCCCCTCGGAGCCGCCTGATCACCCACGGCAGGTACGGAACGAGGAAGGCGACGAGGGCGAGCACCAGGATGACGGCGGAGGTGGGGTGAGTGACGAAGACGGTCCAGTCACCGTTGGACGCGGTGAGTGCGCGCCGCAACTGGTTCTCCAGATTGGGCCCCAGGATGGCGCCCAGGATGACCGGCGCGATCGGAAAGTCGTAGAGCCGCATGATCAGTCCCACGAGACCGACCGCGTACGCGATCAGGATGTCCACGGCGCTGCCTGACACCGAGTAGACCCCCAGCGTTGCGAACATCAGGATGCCTGCGTACAGCACCGGCCGGGGAATCTGGAGAACCATGACCCACACCCGGATCAGCGGCAGGTTCAGCAGCAGGAGCATCACGTTGCCGATGTACAGGGAGGCGATCAGCGCCCACACGAGGCCGGATTGCGTCTCGAACAGTTGCGGTCCCGGCTGGATGTTGAAGATCTGGAAGGCGGCGATGAGAACCGCGGCCGTCGCCGATGTCGGGAGGCCGAGGGTCAGCAGCGGCACCAGGACACCGGAGAACGAGGCGTTGTTGGCGGCTTCGGGGCCGGCGACGCCTTCGATCGCTCCTTTTCCGAACTCGGCCTTGCCTTTCGACCGTTTCTTCTCGTAGGTGTAGGACAGGAAGGTCGGGATCTCCGCACCGCCGGCGGGCAGGACGCCGAAGGGGAACCCGAACGCGGTGCCCCGCAGCCACGGCATCCAGGACCGTGACCAGTCCTGGCGGCTCATCCAGAGCACGTCGCCCTTCTTCGGCGGGTCCAGTGGTGCGAGGACACCGGGTTTGGTGCGTCCACGGACGAGGACGTAGAACGTCTCACCGATGGCGAACAACCCGATGATGAGGATGACCTCGCTGACGCCGTCGTAGAGCAGCGGTTGCCCGAAGGTCAGCCGGGCCTGCCCGGACAGCGAGTCCAGCCCGATCATTCCGAGGGTGACCCCGACCAGCAGCGCGAGCAGGCCGCGCACCAGCGAGCGCCCGACGAGCGCGGTGACCGAGACCAGGGCGAGGATCATCAGCGCGGTGTAGTCGGCGGCGGTGAACGTGACCGCGAGCCTGCCGATGGGCTTGGCCACGAAGGTCAGCAGCACCGTGGCGATGGTGCCCGCGACGAACGATCCGATCGCTGCCGTGGCCAGGGCCGCCCTGGCGCGGCCGGCCTTGGCCATCAGGTGGCCCTCCATGGCGGTGGCCACCGACGCCGATTCACCCGGGGTGTTGAGGAGGATCGACGTCGTGGATCCGCCGTACATGGCGCCGTAGTAGATGCCGGCGAACATGATGAACGCGCCTGCGGGGTCATCGAATTGGAAGGTGACAGGGAGCAGCAGGGCGATGGTGACCGCGGGCCCGATGCCGGGGAGCACACCGACGAGGGTGCCGAGCGTGACGCCGAGCGCGGCCAGCAGCAGGTTGGTGGGCGTGAAGACCGTGGCGAAGCCACCCAGCAGATCGCTGAAGACCGTCATAGCGGGAGCAGTCCCGGGGGGAGGTAGATGTTCATCCCGCGGCTGAACAGGAAGTAGGTGGCGGCGGTCAGCACGACCGCGATGACGGCGTCGCGCACGTGGTTGCGGCTGCCGAGCAGGGCGGCGCACAGCCCGAACAGAACGGCGGTGGAGATCAGGTACCCGACCGGGTCGATGGCGTACGCGTAGGCGACGAGCACGACGAGGAGGATGACCACCCGGAGCAGATTGTCGAAGCGTTCGCCCGCGGGTTGGTGACGCCTGCCGGCCAGCGCGGCGACCGCGCCGACGAGGTAGGCGACACCGAGCAGGGTCCACGCCACCGCGACGACAGCGGGCAGGAAGCGCGGGCCCTGCGGCGCCAGGGAACCCGGGATCCTCCACGCCTGCCAGATCAGAAGCGCGCCGATCGCCACGATCACCACGCCGAGCACGGCCGGTGCCGCAGGCGAGCTGGCGACGACGGGGGTGTCGCTCTCCATGTCGACACCGTGATCGGTATCCACCGGGGAGGGGGCGGCAACACCCTCGCGGGCACCGGAACTGGCAGGAAGACTGTTGTCCGGGTCGCTCACAGTCCCAGCTCTTGGAGTATCGACGCCGTCTGGTCCTGAGCCTCGGAGACGAACTTGGCGGCATCGTCACCGGTACGGAAATCGTCGGTCCAGCCGCGGTCCTGCACCAGCTTCTTCCACTGCTCGGTGTCATGGACCTTGGTGATGAACGCCGTGATGCCGTCGACCTGGGCGTCGGACAAACCCGGAGGGGCGAAGATGGCGCGCCAGTTGACGAAGTCGACGTCCAGACCCGCGCTCTTCAGCGTCGGCGCCGGCTTGCCCGCCACCGTCGCTTCCTTACCGGAACTGATTGCCAGCAGCCGCATTTCACCACCCTTGATCTGGCCCTCGAACTCCGAGGCGCCGGATACGCCCACTTTGACGTCACCGGAGAGGATGCCGGCGGTGGCCTCGCCACCACCGGAGTATCCGACGTAGTTCATGTCAGCGGGGGTCAGGCCGGCCGCCTTCAGCATCAGGCCGACGAGCATCTGGTCCGAGCCACCGGCCGACCCGCCACCGAACACAACAGATTTGGGATCAGCCCGGTAGGCGTTGATCACGTCGGTGATCGTCTTGTACGGCGAATCGGCGCGAACGACAAGGGCTTCGGCCTCGGAGGTCAGGGTCGCGATCGTGGTCGCATCGGTGATGGACAGCGGCGACCCTGCCTGCTTGAGGGCGCCGATCATCACCAGGCCGCCGATCATCAGGGTGTTGGGGTTGCCCTTGTCGTTACTGGTGAGTTCCGCGAGGCCGGTGGCACCGCCGCCGCCCTCGCGGTTGATGACCTCGATGCTCTGGTCGGTGAGCTTCGCCTCCTGCACGACCTGCTGCAGTCCGCGCGCGGTCTGGTCCCAGCCGCCGCCGGGCTTGGCCGGGACGATGAGTTCGACGGGGCGGGTCGGGTAATTCGCTGCATCACCACCGCCACCACCGCCGCCGCTGTTGCCACCGCCAGGTGCACACGCGGCGGTGAAGACGACGGCAGCGGCCGCTCCGACGGCGATCGCTCGAGAGGCGAGACGACTCATGGCCCAAGAAGTGCGGTTCTTCATGGCGTGCTCCTCATCGCAGGCGGGGTGTGACGTACGTTACAACACGGCCCGTCCAATGGTTCACGGAAACCGCACTGTGGTCGGTATTCGGGCCGCCTAGGCCAGGCCGGGCAGGCCGATACGAGAGACGGCCTCGGCTGCCTCGCGGGTGAACTCGATGTACCGCGGCACCCGGTCCTCGGTGAACCTGCTGGTCGGACCGCCGAGGGTGAGGGCCGCGACGACGCAACCGCGTTCGTCCACGATCGGGAACGACAAGCCGGTGGATCCGAGTTCGCGCTCGCCGTGCGCCATCTGGTAACCACGGCGGCGGCCCTCGTCGACGGCGCGGCGCAGTGTCGCGGCGAACTCGTGCCCATGCGGCGAATCTGCGGCGACCTCGTTGATGAGTTCGGGTGCGTCTATCAGCAGGATCTTGCCCGCGGCGCCGGCCCACAACGGGTAGGGCACCCCGAGCGGAATGACACTGCGCACCGTTGCCGTGCTCTCGCACTGCGCCACCACCACGCGGGTCAGGCCCTGCCGGATGTAGAGATTCACGGTCTCGCCCGTGTCGGCCGAGAGTTCGCGCATGACCGCGACGACTTCCTCCGGCGGCGTCCACGTCTTACCGGCAAGCCGCACCCAGCGCAGCATCGTCGGACCCAGGCAGTACGTGCCGTCCGGTCGAGAGGTGAGGACGTTGCGGGCGCACATCGTCGCGAGCAAGCGCACCACCGTCGTCTTGGGCAAACCTGTCCCGTCGACGAGTTCCTTGAGCGATCTGACCGGGTGCGCATTGTCGAACATCTCGAGCAAATCAATGACGCGCGCGACGCTGCGGACCCCGCTATCGCTCGCGGCCGGCTTCTCGGCCGATTCCAACGCTTCAGTGCTCACGGGCACCTCGTTTCAGCACAGTGCGGCTTGGGAGTGACTCGAGGTCACTCTACGGTTCTGCGGTCCCATTCGGTGAGAAATATTACGCGGACAAACCGCCAGACGGCATATCGAAACCGCAGAATGGTCTCCTCTGTTAGGCTCTCGCGACATCGAGCCCGACGGAGGTCAGTACATGCAACTGCTCGACGGTGTGCGCGTACTGGACCTCACCAATGTGCTGGCCGGTCCGTACGCGAGCTATCAACTGGCCCTCATGGGTGCAGACGTCATCAAGGTCGAGGTTCCCGACGGCGGCGACCTGGCGCGTCAGCTGGGCGCCGATGCCACGCTGTCTGCCCAGCGGATGGGCGCTTCCTTCGTCGCCCAGAACGCGGGCAAACGGTCCATCACCGTCGACCTCAAGAGCGATTCCGGGCGGGAAGTCTTCAAGCGTCTGGTCGCGGGCGCCGATGTGCTCGTCGAGAACTTCCGGCCGGGTGTGATGGCCCGGCTCGGGTTCGACTGGGAGCAGCTGCGCGCCACCAACCCGGGGCTCGTCTACTGCGCCATCTCCGGGTTCGGGCAGACCGGGCCGATGCGTAGCCGTCCCGCGTACGACCAGATCATCCAGGGGCTGTCCGGCATGAGTTCGGTGACGGGAACGGCGGAGACGGCGCCGCTGCGCGTGGGCTTCCCGATCTGCGACACCCTCGGCGGCATGACGGCCGCGATGGCGATCTGCGCGGCGCTGGTGGCCAAATGCAGAACCGGTGAGGGCGCCTACCTCGACGTGTCCATGCTCGAGAGCTCGCTGACCGCGCTGGGCTGGGTCGTCTCGGACTACCTCGTCGCGGGCCGGAAGCCCACTGCCAACGGGAACGAAAACCCGACGGGCGCACCGTCTGCGACGTTCGCAACCGGCGCGGGAGCGCTCAACATCGCGGCCAACAAACAGGAGCAGTTCGCGACGCTGTGCACGATCGTCGGCCGGGAGGATCTGCTCGACGACCCGCGATTCGCCCACCGGGACGACCGCAAGGCGCACAGGGACGAGCTGCGGCACGAACTCGAGGCGGCACTGGCCGCACGCCCGGGGCGCGACTGGGAACCACTACTCAACGAGGCCGGCGTGCCGGCGGGCCTGGTGCTCGACGTCACCGAAGCACTCGAACTCGCCCAGATCTCCGAACGTTCCCTCGTGCACGACGTGCAGCTGCCCGATCGCACGGTCAAGGTGCTCGGGACGGGCTTCCATGTCAACGGTCAAGCGCTGCAACCGAAAACACCTCCACCCACGTTGGGGGAGCACACCGAGGAACTCTTGGCCGACCTCGGATTCTCCGATTCCGAGATCGCCGATCTGGTGACACGGGGGACGGCATGACCGAAGACCGATCGGCGCGAGCACGCACGGAGACCACCGTCGACGACGTCACCGCATGGTGGCGTACCGGAATCAGTGACATCACCCCCGGTGTCATCCGGTACCACGGCTATGCGGTCGAAGACCTCATTCCGACGACGTCCTACGCCGCGATGGTGTGGCTGATGATCCGTGGGGAACGACCGTCGGGATGGCAGGAGCGGCTGCTCGACGCGGCACTGGTCGCCGCGGTCGACCATGGACCGCAAGCTCCGTCGATCGCGGCGGCGCGCATGGCAGCCACCTGTGGGGTCGGCCTCAACAACGTCGTCGCCACAGGTGTCGGCATGCTCGGCGATGTGCACGGGGGCGCAGGCGAGCAGTGCATGGAACTGCTGGCCGGGCTCTGCGAGAAGGGCGGTGACCCGGACGCGTTGCGCGCGGCGGCCGAGCGCACGGTCGCCGACTTCCGCGCGGCCGGGCGCTACGTCCCCGGATTCGGTCATCGGTTCCACCCCCGCGATCCGCGCCGCGACCCCCTGCTCGACCTCGTCGCCGCGGCGCGTGCCGAGGGCGCGGTCAACGGTGAATACCTCGACGCCGCACTGGCTCTGGAGACGGCACTGGCGGCAGGCCGGAGCGCACCGGTGCCCATGAACATCGACGGGGCCACCGCGGTCGTCTACGCCGAATTGGGTTTCCCGCCGCCCCTGGGTCGCGGGTTGTTCGTGCTGTCGCGCTCGGTGGGCATCCTCGCCCACGGGTGGGAGCAGATGGAGCAGGGCGGCCGCAACAAGGGACCCATCCCACGCGCGCTCCTCCCCGACTACACCGGTCATGAGCCGCGATCCGCGACGTGATGCAGGCGGCTACCACGAATAGGCCCAGGGGACACGATGTTTGGACACCGTGCGTGCTGGGTGATCAGCCTGTGCGATGGCTCGGCCGAACGTAGGCTGAGGGACCGACCGCTCACCCGAAGGGAACACCCCGATGCCGCTGGACCCGCAGATCAAAGCAATGCTCGACGACATGGCCACCCAGGATGCGAAGGCTCCGGAGAGCCAGACGGTCGCCGAGAACCGGGAGTCGATCGCAGGTCTGGCCGCAGTGGGCGGTGAGCCGGAACCCGTGCGTCAGGTGAGCGACCTCGACGCCGAGGTCGACGGCCGCCGTATTCCGCTGCGCGTCTACACACCGGACGTCGCCGGTGATGCGCCACTGCCCATGACGCTGTTCTTCCACGGCGGCGGTTTCGTGTGTGGGGACCTCGACAGCCAGGACCCGCTGGCTCGGATCCTGGCCAACCGATCGAAGACCATCGTCGTCTCCGTCCACTACCGGCGCCCGCCGGAGAGCAGGTTCCCGGCTGCCGTGGAGGACTCCTACGCCGCGTTGGCCTGGATCGTCGCCAACGCCGCCACTGTGGGAGGTGACCCGAACCGTATCGCGGTGTTCGGTGAGAGCGCCGGGGGGAACCTCGCCGCCGTGACGGCACAGGAATCGGTGCGCCGCGGGGGACCTGCGGTGGCTCTGCAGGTTCTTGCGTATCCCGCGGTGGACCGCTTCGACGACAGTCCCTCCATGACCGAGAACATGGCAGGCCCGTTCCTGTCACGGGCCTACCTGGAGTGGTGCTGGGGCTGCTACCTCGACACCCCGGATCGGGGCGCGGACCCGCGCGTGTCGCCCGCGCGTGCCGATGACCTGACCGGGCTGCCGCCTGCGGTCATCGTGACGGCGGAGAACGACCCGATGCGCGACCAGGGGAACCTCTACGCGGAGTCGTTGCGTGCCGCCGGGGTGCCGGTCGAGCACCAGGTCATCGCGGGCGCGACCCACGCCTTCCTCGCGTTCACCGGCCCGGTGGAGCTGGCTCGATCGGTGTGCGACATGTTGGGGACCGCGATGGCCGACGCGTTCGCGCAGAGCTGACCGACCGGTTTTGCCGACTTGGCAAACTGCATTGCCAAAGCGACGAGCCGTCGAGACCCTGGAGATGTCGGAGCACGCGGTGCTCCCTGGCCTCGAGGAGCTGCATCGGTCATGGCTTCGGACAACAACACGGCACGTGAACGCGATGCCGCGGCGATCTATGAGGAGACCGCCGAACCGCTGACCGCTCAGTGCATTCCGTCGGCCTTCGAGATGGTCGGCGGGATCACCCGGGGAATGGCGGTTCTCGACGTGGCGGCCGGCCCGGGCGGATTGAGTGTCCACGCGGCGCAACTCGGCGCGCGTGTACTGGCCACCGACATCTCCGCCGCGATGGTGGCGCGGACAGGGGAGCGGTTGGCCCCCTACCTGCACTGCTCGGCCGCGGTGATGGACGCCCAGGCGCTGGAGGTCGCGGACAGCTTCGATGCCGCGTTCTCGATGTTCGGGGTGATCAATCTGCCCGGCTGGCGGCGCGGTCTCCGGGAACTCGCGCGGGTCACCCGCCTCGGTGGGTCCGGTTGTGTGAGCAGTTGGCGCGATCCCCGCACCGTGGCATCGGTGGCGATCCTCGTCGAGGCGTTCGCGGCGATCTTCCCGGATCGGGAGGTGATACCCCTCCCCGAGGGGGTGCGAGCCGCTGCGGATCCTGTTGCGCTGCAGCGTGAGATGTCCGCGGCCGGTTTCGCCGATGTCACGGTGCGCCCGGTGCGGGTGGCGTGGGAGTGCCCCTCGGTCGAGACGTTCATCGGCGGGGTGCATCAGTTCTACGGGTTCATGCCGGCCTACGTCGACCTGTCAGCCGAGGACCGTGACCGCCTCGTACCCGCTCTGGCGCGGGCGGCCGAACGCCGGGCAGACGCCGACGGCGTCGTCCGCACCCACACCATCGCGCACCTCGCGGCGGGACGGGTCACGGCGCCTCAGTCGGGATCCTCTTCGAGCTGACGGATGGACAGCACCCCGGGGATGCCGGCCAGCACCAGTGGTGCCTGGTTGACACCCGTTCCGGCGAGGGTGATGACCGCGCTGGACTGCTGCTCGGATACTTCCATCGCGTCGAGCCCGGGGTAGGCCGCCATTTCCGTGAGCTGCCAACGTCGCCGGTCACAGATCGCGAGCAATTCCTTCATCACCGCGCGGCCTTCCTCGTAGGTGATCTGCATCCGGATCGACCCGGAGAGGCGGGCGGCAAGGCGGCGGGCCACCGGCATGAAGCCGAGGATGATGACGAAGTGGATGCCGGTCACCATGACCGCCAGCAGTAACAGCCCGGCACCGGCCGCCATGCCGATTGCCGCGGACTCCCACACCGCGGCGGCCGTGGTCAGGCCGTGGACCGCGCCCCGGCGGGTGATGATGATGCCCGCACCCAAAAAGCCGATGCCGGAGACGATTTGCGCGGCCACGCGGGACGGGTCGACCATCACGGTGCCCGCCGCCAGGACATCGAAGAAGCCGTACTTGCTGATCAGCATGATGAGCGCCGCGGCCGTCCCGACGATCGTCTGCGTGCGCAGACCGGCCGCCTTGCCCTGGATCTCGCGTTCCAGGCCGATGAGGGAGGTCAAGCCGAAAGCGGCGAAGAGTTCGACGATCTGCCGCGTGCCCTGCCCCGGGCCCCCGAACAGCGGGGTATCGGCCAGCCAGTGGATCACCATGCCGATAACCTAAACCGCGTACGGACGCTCCGGCGACCGCCCTCGGCGCAATCGAGGTGGTGTCCCGCGGTGGTGCGTCACACCTCCTGTTGCACCGTGGGCACACCGGCCGCGCGGTCTTCGCGCCGGATGGTGTGGTGCAGGAGCGGCGCCAACAGCACGATGGCCAGCGACGCCACGACGGCGATGTACAACCCGGCCGCCGGATCTCCGGTGGCGCTCTCGGCCAAGCCGAACAGATACGGACCCACGAACCCGCCGACGAGGCCGATGGTGTTGATGAAGGCCAGCCCGGCCGCCGCGACCAGGCCGCTCATGCGGGCGGTCGCGATGGACCAGAACAGCGGCAACGTGCCGAGGACGAAGATCATCGACACCGCGATCAGGAGGATGCGCAACACCGCTCCGGTTGAGGCCAGATAGGCGACAGTGGTGAGGACGGTTGCCGCGGCGAGCACGCCGACCGCCGCGGCTTCGTGCCGCGGGTACCTGTTGAAGACACGGGGCACCACGAGCACCCCGATGGTCGCGCCGATACCCGCACTGCCGGAGACGATTCCGATGAGCAGCGGGCTGCTGATGTCGAGGCTTTCGACGATGGACGGGATGTTGAAGACGATGCCGACATTGACGACCTGGTTCAGGAAGTAGATGAACGCGAGGACGAGGATGAACGGTCGTCCGAATGCCTGCCGGGCCGTGGCGCGGAGGTGCTCCAGCGATTCCTGCTGCGCGCCCACCGCGCGGGTGGTGAGGCTCTGCGCCTCCTCGGCGGTGAGGAAGGGAGCATCCGACGGGGCGTCGTAGAGCCGGAACCACACCACCAGGCCCACGAGGACCGTGATGATCCCCTCGATCAGGAACATCCACTGCCATCCGCGCAGACCGAATGCGGAATTCAACTCCATCAGAGCACCACCCATGGGTCCGCCGATGATGAGCGCGGTGGTGGGCGCGAGATAGATGAGCCCGATGACCGTGGCGCGGTGCTGCTGGGCGAACCAGACCGTCACCAGGTACATCAGCGCCGGGAACAGTCCCGCCTCGGCGGCTCCCAGAAGGAATCGCATGATGTAGAAGGACATCTCGCCCTGCACGAACATCATCAGCGACGACAGGATCCCCCAGGTGACGGCGATGCGCGTGACCCATCTCCGTGCGCCGACCCGATACATGATCAGATTGCTCGGAACCTCCAGCAGCGCATAGCTGATGAAGAAGATGCCGGCACCGAGGCCGAATGCTGCTGCGCCGATCCCGATGTCAGCGTTCAGCGCCGTCTTGGCGAGCGCGACGTTGGTCCGGTCGATGTAGGCCATGAAGTACACCGCACAGATCACGGGCAGTAGATGCAGCATGGCCTTGCGGGTGGCGACGTGGTGAACCGTGTCGGCGTCACGGCCCACGGTCTCGTTGCTGGTCATGGATTCCCTCACTGATGTGTGCGTGCGAGCCGATGCGTCCTCGAGATGGCCTCTTTTGAGCGCCGCTAGCCCTCTCACCAGGCATACTACCGAGTATCAGCGTAACCTGGGTCACAGTCGGACGTCAACGTCCAGTGGTGTCGCGGTGCAGACCGCGCCATGATGGTGGCCAGGCACGACCAGGAACGGAGCGCGTATGAGTGTCCAACCCGTGTCCGGTACGGACGTCCGCGTGCGCATTCTCGACATCGCGGCCAACGCCTTCATGCAGCGAGGCTTCAGTGCCACCACCATCGACGACATCGCCGACGAGGTCGGAGCCACCAAAGGCTTGATCTACTACCATTTCCGCTCCAAGTTCGACATCTTCCTGGCTGTCTACGAAGAGGGGATGCGGCGGGTGTCGGCACGGGTCGCGCCTCTGTCCGATCGTCCGGGGTCAGGCCGCGAGCGGCTCGCTGCGATGTCCATCGCGCACCTCGAGAACCTGATGACCGACCTCGGCTACCACAACGTCATTCACCAGGGTGTTCGCGAGCAGACCTCGGCCGCACTCAAGGCGCATCACCGCGACCAGCTGCTCGCCCTCAACGAGTTGCGCAGCGACTACGAAACCCTGTTCGGCAACGTCGTGAGTGACGGCATGGCCGACGGATCCCTGCGGGTGTCGGACCGCCGATTGGTGACCCGTACGCTGCTGTCCAACCTGAACGCGGTGGACATGTGGTACCACCCCGTCTCGGGCCAGGGGCACGACGACATCCGTTCGCTCGCAACGAAGATCGTCGACATCCTCATCGGAGGTATCGCCGGCGACAGCTCCACCGAGAACCCGGTCGACAGTGAAGGAGATGGCACGCGATGACGACACCCACCACCGTTCTCTGGGACGGTCTGCGGTTCCCGGAGGGTGCACGCTGGCACGACGGTCTGCTGTGGTTCTCGGACATGCACACCGGTGAGGTGTTCCGGGCGGACACCGAGACGGGCGAGCTCACCGCGGTCGTCCGCATCGACGACCAGCCGTCGGGCCTGGGATGGTCGTCCGATGGCGCGCTGCTCGTCAGCTCGATGTTGGAGCGGAAAGTGTTGCGGGTGAGCGGTTCCGGAGACATCCAGGTCTACGGAGACATGTCGGGACTGACGACGGCTCCGACGAACGACCTCGTCACCGACGAGGACGGGCACGTCTTCGTCGGTGGTTTCGGCTACGACCTGTACAGCGGGGCGGACCAAGAACCGGGGCCCATCTTCCGGATCGACAGCGACGGCAGCGTCGAGATCGTGGACAGCGACATGGTGTTCCCGAACGGGTCGGTCGTGCTTCCCGGCAGCCGAACACTCGTCGTCGCCGAAACCTGGGCCGCCCGGCTCACCGCCTTCGACATCGCGCAGGACGGATCGCTGACGGGCAAGCGGGTGTGGGCGGAGCTGCCTGCAGGATCCACGCCGGACGGAATCTGTGTCGACGCGCGAGCCGGGGTGTGGGTGTCATCGATCGCGACCTCGACGTTCCTGCGGGTCGAAGAAGGCGGGACGGTGACCGACAGGGTCGAGATCGAGGCGGGCCGCTGCGCGACGGACTGCGCGGTCGACGATGCAGGCACGACGCTCTACCTGCTCACGTCCAACAGCTGGCAGCCCTCGGATACGACGGTGCGGGAGGGCCGGATCGAGGCGCTGGCGATCTAGTGCGCGGCTGCCGAAAGGCGTTGCAACACTGCCACTGTGCGGGCAACAGTGGGGGAATGGCGCCCGGCTGACCATGCGGCGAGAAGATCCACACCGAGCGACGCGGGAGTCACCGGCAGGTACCGGACGCCTGCGACGGCCAACGCGGCGGTGGGTGCCGGGACGAGCGCAACCCCGAGACCAGCCGCCACCATGGTGACCAGCGTGGACGTCTCGGTCACTTCGTGGCGGATGCGCGGGACGAAACCCGCATCGGCGCATGCGGCGATCAGGAGATCGGACATCACCGAACGACCCTGCCCCGCATGGGCGATGAAGTCCTCGTCATGCAGCTCCCGGATCCGCACCCGCTGCACCCCGCCCAGACGATGCTCCGCGGGAAGCGCGACGAGCAAGTGGTCTCGGCGCAACGTCACCGTCTCCACTTCGGCGCGCCTGACCGGGGGCCGCAGGAGGGCGACGTCGATATCTCCGGTGACCAATGCATCCGCCTGAGCGGGTGCCAACATCTCGCCGCGGACCCCGACGTCGACGTGCGGCAACGAACTGCGCAGGCTGCGAACCAATTCCGGCAGTAGTGAGTAGGTGGCGGACCCGACGCACCCGATGGTGATCTGGCCCTCGAGACCCGCGTCGATGCGCCGAGCCTGACGTCCGGCAGCGTCGACTGCGTCGAGGATCGCCAGCACCCGCGCGAGGTAGGCGCGACCCGCGTCGGTGAGCTCGACGCGCCGAGTGCTGCGGATGAACAGTGCGACCCCGAGTTCGCGTTCGAGTTGCTGGATCTGTTGGGACAACGGCGGTTGCGCGATGTGGAGGCGGTCGGCCGCCCGACCGAAGTGGAGTTCTTCGGCCACGGCCCGGAAGTATCGCAGGTGACGGAGTTCCATATGCAGAATGTCCTAATACGCTTGTTTTGAGTATTTCACCATATCGGCGGCCCGGCCTACGGTCGACACCGTGGGTGATATCGAAAGAGATGATCGCGTCAGCCGCCACGAGTTCCACTCGTCGGCGCTGGACGCCGTGGCCGGGATCGTGGATGGCGCCACCGTCCTGGTCAGCGGGTTCGGGCTGGCCGGGATGCCGACGACGCTGATCGATGCGCTGATCGACCAGAGCGCCCGCGACTTGACCGTCGTGAGCAACAATGCCGGCAACGGCAACACCGGGCTGGCGGCCCTGCTGGCAGCCGGGCGGGTGGCGAAGGTGGTGTGTTCCTTCCCGCGGCAGTCGGACTCGCACGTGTTCGACGAGCTGTACCGGGCCGGGGCGGTACAGCTCGAACTGGTGCCGCAGGGGAATCTCGCCGAGCGGATCCGCGCGGCCGGCGCCGGCATCGGGGCTTTCTTCTGCCCGGTCGGTGCGGGAACACCCCTGGCGGCCGGCAAAGAGGTCAGAACCATCGCCGGTCGAGATCACGTCTTGGAACACCCCATTCGCGGGGACGTGGCGCTCATCGGCGCGCACATCGCCGACCGTGCCGGAAACCTGCTGTATCGCAAGACCGCGCGGAACTTCGGGCCGGTGATGGCGACCGCTGCGGCACTCACCATCGTCGAGGTGTCGCGGATCGTCGACGCCGGTGGCATCGATCCCGAAGCCGTCGTCACACCGGGCATTTTCGTCGACCGGGTGCTGGATCTGTCCGCCGTTCGTCAGGACGTCGCGTCGTGAACCCCGCAGCATCGATCGGTGAGGTCACCGAACACGTCGACCGCGGACCGCTCGACAAGGTGGAGTTGGCTGCGCGGGTGGCCCGCGATATTCCGGCGGGCTCGTATGTGAACCTGGGCATCGGTCTGCCGACGACCGTGGCCGACCACCTCGACCCCGCGGCAGGCATCGTGCTGCACACCGAGAACGGCATGCTCGGCATGGGCGGTGTGGCCACCGGAGCCGACATCGATCCCGACCTGACCAACGCGGGCAAGGTACCGGTCACCGAAACGCCAGGGGCGGCGTACTTCCACCATGGCGACTCCTTCGCGATGATGCGCGGAGGCCACCTCGACGTCTGTGTACTCGGTGCGTTCCAGGTGAGTGGCCGAGGCGATCTGGCGAACTGGCACACTGACGCGCCCGACGCCATTCCCGCGGTCGGCGGCGCCATGGATCTGGCCGTCGGGGCCAGGAGGGTCTTCGTGATGATGAGCTTGTTCGCGCGCAACGGTGACTGCAAGCTGGTCCGCGCGTGCACCTACCCGCTGACCGGGTTGGGTTGTGTCAGCACGGTATACACCGACTACGCGGTGTTCGACCTCACCGACGGTGAGGTGCGTGTGCGGGAGACCTTCGGCATCTCGGTGTCCACGCTGTCCGAACGGATGGACGTCAGTGTGACGATGCCCCGTCGAACGCCTTCCACGCCGCCGGCGGTGTGATGAGGCTGCCACCGACCCCAGGAGCTATCGGTGGGAGGACGTGAACCAGGGGTACGCCGACCTCGAGGCCGGCCTCAACATCCGCGGCATCATCAGCATCTGACCCGCGACCGCCGCGCGGCCACCACCAGCCACCCGGCGGACACCAGGAAGTAGAACGCGCCGAAGGCGGCGTAGGGCGCGATGTCGGCGATGTCCGGCGCCTCCGGTGCGCCGACGGCCCGCAAGAAGTTGGCTCCGGCCGCGGCGGACTGTGCGCCACTGATCACCATCACCCACTGTGCGCCGGCGGATCGCCACCGACGCACCGCGGTTGCCAGCTGCAAGACCCCTGACAGGATGGCCCACGCACCGAAGACCCCCACCACGGTTCGCGCACCATGGGTCAGCGCCACAGCCACCGCGATGGTGGTGACGCTGCTGACTGCGACGTTGACGGCCTGAGTCGGGCTGGCGCGCAGGCCACCGTTGCGACGCGCGTCCATGCCGTTGGCGAGGGCGTCCCAGGCCGGATAGACCAGCAGCAGAACCCCGGCGATCGCGGGTGAGTGGGGTGCTATGAGCAGTGCGGCTGCGACCCAGAGCAACGAAACAGCGCCGCGCAGCAGGTAATAGGACCGTAACCAGCTGTCGGTACCGGTGGATCGGGTGCTGTCGGGTTGGCGTGCCATGGTGCTCTCCTCGGCATGTTATCGATGTTATCGTTCAGATGTTATCGACGGTAGCACGCGGGACGAAGGTGCGGTCAAACTGTTACCGTCGGAAACATGTCGATGGATACCGCCGTTCCTGTGTCCGATCGGTTGTTGGCGGCAGCGGCGGACCTCCTGCAGAAGGGAGGTGTCGACGCGGTGTCGACCCGCGCGGTTGCCGCTGCCGCGGGCACGCAACCGCCGGTCCTGTATCGCCGGTTCGGCGACAAGGACGGTCTCATCGAAGCGGTGACCCTGCACATTCTCGACGACTACATCACCAGGAAGCGTGACCTGCTCGAGCGATCGGGAGATGCGGTCGACGATCTGCGCCGCCTGTGGGACCTGTTCGTGGCGTTCGGATTCGCCCAACCCGACTGCTTCTCGTTGATCTACGGCAATGTGCGGCGCGGGGAGGCGATTTCCGCGGCCGCCGAGACGACGGTGACCTTGCTCCGCGAGGCGATCGCCCGGATCGCCGATGGCGGAAAACTGAGGATGAGTGTCGAACGAGCGACGGAGCTGTTCCAGTCTTGCGGTGTCGGATTCGTGATCACGCAGTTGACGATCCCGCCGGCGAAGCGCAACCCTGAACTGAGCGAGATCGCCCGGGAGAACGCGATTTCGACCATCGCGATCACGTCGACAGGGACCAAGGCTCGCGCCACGCTCGCGGGCCGGGCGACGGCGCTGCGCCAGGCCCTCGGCGACACCGAGACCCCGCTGACGACGGCTGAGCGCGCGTTGCTGGTGGAATGGCTCGGCCGAATCTCCGATACGCGGCCACGCTGACGGCGGATCGGGAGGTCAGTCGCCCGAGGGTGCGTTGGTGCCCATCGGCGTCGGCCACGATGCCGGTGACTCGTGCAGAACCGACACGTCCGGCAGCGGCTTCTCGCACAGGGCCCTGGCTTGTCCGGCTGTCATGCCCAGTGTGCGCAGCAGACGTTCGGTCACCTCGTCGACCGCCGTATCGGCGTCGCGCTCGGGCTGATCCCGCAGTAGCACCGCCAAGCCGACCAGCATGCCTCCGGCGATGGCCAGACCGAGCTCCGGATCGGGGATCGTGAACCGGCCCTGTTCGACCGCCGCGGTGATGTCCCGCAGCGCGCGCGGCGACAACCCCCTGTCGGACAGGATGAGCGAACCGCTGTGGGCCAACAGGAGCGCTGCCTCCTGGGGCCGGTGCCGGAACAGTCGTCCGGTGAGGCGGTAGTTGGCCGCGAACGCTTCGGCCGGATCGGCGATGGTCGCGGAGAACCCGTCGAGCAGGGCGCCGAGATCGTCCAGCGCGTCGGTCAGGGCCGCTTCGAACAACTCCTCTTTGCTCTCGAAGTGGTTGTAGAACGAGCCCATGCCCACGTCGGCGGCCTGAGTGATCTCCAGGATCGGCACGCCCAGCTTGCCCTGTGCGATGAAGCCCTGAGCCGCCCGCACCAGGGCGCCGCGGGTTCGCATCTTGCGCCGCATGAGGCGGTTCGCCGGTGCGGCCTGCGGATCTTCCCGCTCCGGCGCATCCATGCCGGGCACGATATCAGATCCGCTCATGACTGATGATTTCGTCAGAACCGGTTGACTGACGATGAGGTCGTATGTGACGATTTCCTCAGTTACTGGGAGGAGCGACTCGTGACGGAGACGACCACACGGAGGGTCGACGGCCACCGCGGTCTGCACAGCGAGCGCGGCGCGGTGCGCGGGGAACACCCCGGCCGATCGCGCAACCCGATCATCCGGATCGCCGACATCGCCTGGTTGGAGTTCGACAAACCCGACCTGATGCGCGCGGAGGCTTTCGCGCGAGCCTTCGGATTCGGGGTGGCCCTTCGGGATCCGGCACAGATCCACCTGCGCGGCACCAACGCAGGATCACCGTGCGTGATCCTGCGCCGCGGACAGCGCACGCGATTCGCCGGACTGGCGTTGCGGGCGGCCGACGAGGTCGACGTCCTGCGGCTCGCCGATGTCACCGGCACTGCGCTGCAACCTCTTCCGGAGTCGATCGGCGGGGTGTCGGTACAGCTGACCGATCCGAGCGGCATGCCGGTGAAGGTCGTCGCAGGGCTGCACGAACTTCCGGCGCAACCCACTCAACCGCCCCAGCTCGCGAACACCGGCCCCGCCGGGGCGCGCATCAACGCCACCGTGCGACCGCGCCGGGTGCCCGCCCGGGTGCAGCGACTCGGCCATGTCGTACTGCAGTCGACCACCTACCTCCAGACGCTGAACTGGTACCTGGACACCCTCGGGATGATCGTGAGCGACTTCCTGTTCTTCCCCGGGCAGCGCGACCGCGGACCGGCGATGAGCTTCATCCGGTGCGACCGCGGCGCTGAGCCGGCCGACCACCACACCCTGGCCTTGGCGCTGGGCCCGGCGAATCGCTACGTCCACTCCGCCTACGAGGTCAGCGATCTCGATGCGCTGGCGGCGGGCGGCGAGTACCTCCTCGACCGGGGGTACCGCCGGTCCTGGGGCATCGGCCGCCACATCCAGGGCAGCCAGCTGTTCGACTACTGGCGCGACCCCGACGGTTTCCTCGTCGAACACTTCGCCGACGGGGACCTCTTCGACGACAGCCTGGAACCCGGATGGGCACCGTTCACGGCGTCCGGGCTGGCGCAGTGGGGTCCACCGGTCACCAAGGACTTCCTCGACGCGAACCCGCGTGCGGCCCGCCACCAGGCGGCCGCGATGTTCACCGCACTGCGCGGGGAGAACGAGTTCGACCTGAACCGTCTCATCGGACTACTGAAAGTGGCTGGCTCATGAGCATTTCCGTCCTCCGCACGGCCGAGGGGTGGTGGGTGCAGACACCCACCGGTGCCGCGCGGATCACCACGTCGGCGAGCACCACCGGGGAACTACTGCTCGACCGGGCAGCCGTCCAGGCGGCGGCCGGTGCCGGCGGCACCGTTGCGGTGGAGGAGCTGACTCTGCTCTCCCCGGTGACGGTGCCGTGCCGGGTGATCGCCCAGATGACGAACTTCGAATCCCATGTGCTCGACGCGGGGATGGATCCGAAGACGGTGCCGTTGACGTTCTTCCGCAAGTCGTCGGCGTCGATCACCGATCCGTTCGGCGAGATCATCCGGCCCGCACATGTCCGACTGCTCGACTACGAAGTCGAGATCGGGTTGGTGATCGGTCGCGACATCCCGGCGGGCAGCACGATCACCGATGCCACTCTCGCCGATCACATCGCCGCCCTGGTCGTCACCAACGACGTGTCGGCACGGGACATCCAGCTGCCGCAAACGCAGTTCTACGAAGCGAAGTCGTATCCCACGTTCACCCCGGTGGGTCCGGCGTTGGTGCTCGTCGATGCAGGCGAGTTGGCGCGCTTCGGGGATCTGCGGTTGCGCCTGGAGGTCGGCGGCGAGGAACGTCAGAACGGTTTGGTCGACGGTGACATGCTCTACCGTCCGCTGCAGGCGCTGCAGTCGCTGACCCGATTCCAGGCGCTGTCCGCCGGCGACCTGATCCTCACCGGTACGCCGGTGGGCACGGCATTGAGCGCCCCGCCGAAACCCATCGAGGTCATCGGGAACCTGCTGCCGCCGGCGGTCAAGTGGAAGGCGTTCTTCGCCCGGCAGGCCAAGAACCCGAAGTACCTGCAGCACGGCGACGTCGTGGAGGCTTCGATCGGCACCGACGACGGTGTCATCGATCTGGGCACCCAGCGGTTGACGGTGCGGCACGCATGAGCGCCCACGAGATGCATTGCCATGGCGCACCTCGCTGACGACACACCCACCGAGCACGTCACAGTGGCGGTCGTGGGTGGCGGGCCGACCGGCATCACCGCCGCGACTCTGCTCGCCCAGTACGGCGTGGACAGCCTGGTGCTGGATCGGTGGTCGCGGGTCTACCCCCAGCCGCGAGCGGTCCACCTCGACGACGAGGTGTACCGCATCCTGGCCCGGCTCGGCGTCGCCGGCGAGTTCGCCGCCCTTTCGCGGCCGTCACGTGGGCTGCGGCTGGTCGACCGCGACCTGACGGTGCTGGCCGAATTCCACCGCGATACGACACTGACACGCAACGGCTTCCCCGCGGCCAGCATGTTCGACCAACCTCGCCTCGAGGAGTTGCTCCGCCGCAACCTCACGCGCCACGCCCATGCGCGGCTCCTCGGTGATGTCGAGGTGCTCGACATCGACGCGAGCGAGCACCCCATACGTCTGCGAACGCGGGACCGCGGCACCCACCGGGAATCCGTGGTGACCGCCGATTACCTGCTGGGCTGCGACGGGGCCAACAGCATGGTGCGCGACACCATCGGTGCGGAGATGCGCACGCTGGACGCCGACCAGCGGTGGCTGGTCATCGACATCACCACCACCGCGGATCTGCGCCAGTGGGACGGTGTGCATCAGCTCTGTGACGGGCACCGCGCCGGCACCTACATGCGCATCGGCCCCACCCGATACCGCTGGGAATTCGCACTCCTGGACGGTGAGTCGGTCGACGACTACGCCACCGTCGAGGCACTACGCCCGCTGATCGCACCGTGGACGGCATACGTCGACGACGCCGAGCTGCACCTCCTGCGCGTCGCGGAATACACGTTCCGGGCACAGATCGCCGATCGCTGGCAGGACGGCGCCGTCTTCCTCCTCGGCGACGCGGCACACCTGACGCCGCCGTTCATCGGGCAGGGCATGGGGGCGGGTCTGCGTGATGCGATGAACCTGGCCTGGAAGATCGCGGGCGTCCACCGCGGACACTTTCCGCGGCGGATGCTCGACAGCTATCAGATCGAGCGGTGGCCGCATGCCCGGGCCATGATCGCGTTGGCGCGCAACGTCGGACGCGCGATGACGGCCGGCGGGCGGACCGGCGCCGCGGCACGGCGGCTCCTGCTACCGGCGCTGCACCTGGTGCCGGGACTGCGGGCCAAGGTCACCGACTCCACCACACCGCGGTTACGATCCTCGGCACTGATACGCCCGACGATGCGCACCCGCGGAATCACGGGACACCTGTGCCCCAACGCGATACTCGGCAACGGCCGGCGGCTCGACAACGAACTGGGCGCGGGATTCGGCCTCATCACCACGGTCGCGTTGACCCCGGACCAGCACGCCATCGTCGACAACCGAGGGGCCTGTTGCGTCTACGCCCCACCCGGTTCCGAGCTGGCCGCTTGGCTGAAGCGCGGGCACGCGACGGCCGCGGTGGTGCGGCCCGACCGCACCGTGATGATCGCCGGGCGCGACCGGACCGCGCTGTGCCGGGCGCTCCCTGTCTTCCTCCTCGACCACGAAATGGACCGACCAGGTGTTCCGTCAGCCCCGTGATGTGCCGGTGTACCGGACCGACATCTACACCCGCGCAGCCATTCTCGACCCCTACCCGCACTACCGAGCCCTGCGGGGCCTCGGATCCGTCGTGTGGTTGCCCCGGCACCGTCTGTACGCCCTGCCGCGGTACGCGGAGTGCAAGGCCACGCTGCGCGACGACGATCGGTTCCTGTCCGGACACGGGGTCGCGGCCAACCCGGTCACCAACAGGCTCTCGCGCGGAACCACGCTCAGCAGCGATGGCGCCGACCACGAGAGGCGTCGCAAGCTCGTCGCCCACCGGTTGATGCCCCGCGCGCTGCGCACCCTCGGTGACGACGTCGACGACCGGGCCTGTGCGACCGTCGAGCGCGCCGTGCGCCGCGGCACCGTCGACGCCGTGGCCGACCTGGCCGCCGCGCTGACCCTGGCCGTGGTACCGGACCTGATCGGCTGGCCGCACGGGCGCCGCGACCGCCTACTGGACTGGGCCGCAGCTACTTTCGACATCCTCGGTCCGGCGAACCGGCAGGCCCTGCTGGCGACGCCCCGCAGCATGGAGATGCTGCGGTTTGCGCGCCGGGTGGTTCGCGATCGTGACGTGCTGCCCGGCAGCATGGCTCACGAACTACTCGCCGCGGTCGACCGCGGCGACCTCGCCGAGCAGGAGGTGCCCGCGCTGCTCATCGACTACATCGCCCCGTCGCTGGACACCACCATCAGCGCCATCTCCAGCGCCATCCATCTATTCGCGACGCATCCGCAGCAGTGGCGACAGCTCGCCGAAGACCCCGCCCTGATGCCGAACGCCGTCAACGAAGTCGTGCGCTTCGAGTCACCGCTGCGGGCATTCACCCGAAAGACGCTGCACGACATGGTCATCGACGGCGTCCAGATACCCGCGGGAGCGCGGGTGCTCGTGATGTATGCCTCGGCCAACCGAGACGAGCGGGAATGGACGAATCCTGCGACATTCGACATCGGCAACGATGCCGGACGCCACGTCGGATTCGGCAACGGTGCGCACGCCTGCGCCGGTCAGGGACTGGCACGGCTGGAGACCACCGCGATACTGTCGGCGCTCCTGCGGTTCGTCGACCGCATCGAGATCGCCGCGCCACCGATGTGGGCGGTCAACAACATCATCCGTCGGCACGCTCATCTGCCGGTGCGGCTCGTCAGCGCGTCAGCACGCTGACGCGAAGCCGGTGATCGTCGGACTCCTCACCTCTGAGTATGTATGACTATACTCAGTGGGGCAGCCGCCGACCGGAAAAGAGCCGCCGATGTCCACGACCCACCCGTTCACCGAACACCCCAGCCGCCGACTCGCGGTCACCCTGCCGAACGACTACGCGCAGACCGTCGCCGACTACGAGCGCCTGGTTCCCGAATTCCCGGCGGCCGCATTCGCCGACTGTGCCACCTGGCAGGACCATCTCGACCTGGTGGCCACCGCGGCACCGCACCATTTCATGCGCTACCAGCAGATGGAGATGTCCCCGCTCATGGGTGTCTCGGGCGCGGCCTGGAATGCGACCCACTACCTGATGGGCAACCACACGATCGCCGCCCGGATGTTCCGGCACGATCCCGCTGTCATGCTGCACGCGCCGCTGCGCACCCTGCTGGTCGAGGATCCTGATGGCGCAACAACTTTCGTCATCGACCAACCCGGACTGCTGTTCGGCAGCTACGGCAGCGCCGACATCAGCGTGGTGGGACGGGAACTCGACGGATACGTCGGCCGGCTGATCGAACTGCTCGGCGGCGAGGCGCCCGAGGTGTTGTCGCAGCGCGGATAGTCAGGGCCGGCCGGACGAGTCGGTGCGCAATCCGTCCAGGGTGGCGTCGAGGATGGGCTGTCGGTATTCCGGGCTGCCGGAGATCTTCGCGATGGCGACCACCAGATCGAGGATCTGGTCCAGGGTCAGGTCACCGGTGATCTCGTTGGCGTCCCGTGCGGCGGCGAACAGCGGCTCACCGGCGGCGAGCATCCGATTCCTGGTCTGGAACACCGCGTTCGAGGTGTCGGTGTGCGCCAGGAGTCCGAGGACGACCGGCCGTTTGGTGCTCACATATTGGAAGAACCGGTGCAGCCATGCGGCGAACCTGTCCCAGGGGCCGTCGCCGATGTCGGATCGCGGCGGATCAACGCACGACCGGCCGGTGACGACTCCGTCAGGCAACGCATGTTCGAGGGCGGAGCACATCTGCTGACCACCTTGCGCGACGCGCCGGTGCTGATCTTCGTCTGCGGGTCGTCACTCGTTCCCGGCGACCCGAGAGAGGAGTCGCGCCGACCGGTCTGCACAACCTCAACAGCAGGGGCGCGCGCGAACTGTTGAAGGTGCCCGATCACAAGATCATCGGGGTGACCGTTGCCGTCGGATGGCCCGACCGCGAGTTCCGCCCCGTCAAGCGCAAACCGGTTGCCGAGGTCATGCACGTCGACACCTGGTGAGACGCAGCTAGATCAGGATGTAGTCGAGGCACAGGTCCAGCCCCGCCTCGAGGTGTTCGGTGGAGCCCGTCGACAGCAGCAGCGTCACACCGCCCTCGATGGCCGCGATCACCGCGGCGGCCGTGCGGGCGGCGTCGATGTCGGGCTTCGCCTCACCGGTGGCCTGGGTGGCTTCGATGCCCGCCTGTACGCGGTCCTGCCACCGCTTCACCAGCTGCGCCGAGACGTCCCGGACGGCGGAACTGTAGCGACCGACATCGGCGATCAAAACCGCCAGCGGGCAGTGCATTCCGCGATCGCGGTACATTCCGACGACGAGATCGCGCCACGCTTGCCACGCCGCACGGGACGTGAGGTCGCTCAAGTACGGCTGTTGATCGTCGAAGACTCGGCGCGCCTCCAGTTCGGCGACCGCCACCAGCAGTTGCTCGCGGCCCTCGGGGAAATAGTGGAAGAGCTGACTCTTGCCGGTGCCGCTGCGGCGACAGACATCGTCGAGCGTGGTCACCGTCGTCCCGCGCTCCTGGATCTCGGCGGAGGCGGCCTCGATGATCCGCAGACGGGTTGCCGCACCCTTCCTGGTGACTCGGGTGGTGGTTTCGGCGATGACCATGACAAAAGTGTACTTGTGGGTACATTTTGCGCTGCTTAGCGTCTCCGCTCATGAAAGCGATCGTCATCACCGAACCCGGCGGACCCGAGGTTCTGCAGCTGCGCGACCTCCCGACACCGACTCCCGGCCCCGGCGAGCTTCTGGTGCAGGTGAAGGTCGCGGGCATCAACTTCTTCGACACGGCCATCCGCAAGGGCAAGGTGGCCGAGGTCCCTGGCATGGAGGGCGTGGGTGCGGTTTTGGCGGTCGGTCCGGGCGCCGACGGGTTCGCCGTCGGCGACCGGGTGGCATGGCTGACGATCGAGGAGCACGGCAGTTACACCGAGCAGGCCGTGATCCCGGCGGACAAGGCGATCGCGCTGCCCGACGACATCGACGACGAGATGGCCGCCGCGCTGCTGCTGCAGGGCCTGACCGCGATGCATTTCGCGACCGTCTCGCATGCGGTGCAACCCGGTGAGACCGTCGTGGTGCACGCGGCCGCCGGTGGCGTGGGTCTGCTCCTGACCCAGATCGTCAAGGCGCTCGGCGGCACGGTCATCGGCCTGGTCTCGCGCGAGGAGAAGGTCGAACTCGCGGCCAGTGCCGGTGCCGATCACGTCCTGATCTCCACCGGTGGCGCGTTCGTGGACCGGGTGAAGGAACTGACCGACGGTCAGGGCGTGCATGCGGTGTTCGACGGCGCGGGCGGCACCACGTTCGCCGGCTCGCTCGAGGTGCTCCGCCCGCACGGCACCCTGGTCTACTACGGTCCCCTCATCGGCGACGTACCCACCATCGCGATGGCCGAGATTCCCCGCAGCATCCGGCTGACCTACGGTGCCCTGCCGGACTTCGTGCTCACCCCCGACGAACTGCGCACGCACACGGCCGAGCTCTTCGACATGTACCGCCGCGGTCAGGTGGCCGTGCGGAGCACGCGGACCTATCCGCTGGCCGATGCGGCTCAGGCGCACATCGACATCGAATCGCGCGGGACCGTCGGGAAGCTGCTGCTCGTTCCGTGAGCCTCGCTGCGGGGCGGACATCTGCTCAGGAGGCCAGCAGCAGCGCAACGGTGATCAGCATGACGGCTGCCGTGCCGCCGTGCACACCGTAGGCGACCGACTTGGCCCCGCCGTTGCGCAGCACGATCGTGGCATCGGCGATCGGGATGACCGTGGCGGCGAGCATCACCCAGCCGACGAGATGGGTGGCGCCGGCGATCATCAGGACGATGACGAACAGCCCGGTCGCGATATCACGAATTCCTTTGACGCTCAGATACGCTCGCACACCCGGTTGGTCGATGTCGGGGAGCACGCCGTACCCGTCCGCGGCGACTCGCGGTGCGACGAGGAAGCGCGCCCCGATGAAGATGATGGCTGCGGCGAGGATGCCGGCCAGGACGTAGCCGATGGTGGTGGTGATGGTCATGTCGGATTCTCCTGTAGATGAGTTCGGTCAGTGGACGGCGGAAAACGGGACGGGATCGAGCAGGGACGTGGTGACGTCGACGATGTCGGTGACGTCGAAACCGGCCATGTCGGCGGCGAACTCCGGGCTCGACATCACCCGCCGGGTGAGTTCGTCGGGCTCCACGTCCGGCGGGTAGTCGATCAAGGCGACCAGCCGGTGTGCGTCGTCGTTCCGTTCGGTCCACACGCCCAGGGTGGTGACGCCGAACGCGGCGAAGGTCGCCAGGTGCCGCGCCCAGTGGACATCGGCGTACTGCTGCAGGGCTTCTCGCGAGCGCAGGGTGTAGATCCTCAACTGCACCATGATGGGGTCCTCTCGGTCGGGTGGTCGGGTGGTCGGGTGGTCGGATGGTCGGGTGGTCGGATGGTCGGGGTGAGGTCAGGCCGGGATGATCAGGATCACGCAGCAGGCGGCCACGGCGACGGCCTGCAGCACGGCGCGAACATCGATGATCGAGTCCCATTTCGCTTGCAGAGCACGACCATTCGGCAGAACCGTGCCGGCCACGGCCGCGGCGGTGAGCTGGCGGTTGATGGGTGCGCTCATGCGGGTGTAGAGCAGCAGCCAGGTCAGTAGTGCGGCGACGGCGATGCCCGCGGCGATGGCCTGCGCCCAATTCGCGGCAACGGCCGCACCGACGAGGCACACCAGGGCCGCCAGGATTCCCAGCACGCCCGGTAGCGGCATCCGGCGATCGCCGTAGCGGTGCACCTGGCCGATCACGGCGACCAGGGCGCTGTCGTCGACGCGCGCGAGGGCGGGGCGCATCACCATCGCGCAGAACACGTCGGTGCCGTAGACCACGCCGGTGCCCAGCACGGTGACCAGTGCGGCGATGCGGGTCAGTAGTTCGAGGGTCATGTCGTTACTCCTGTTCGGGGATGTGCTAGCAACGCTAACCCTGCGCGCAGGCGATGTCAATAGCGGCGCTAGCGGGAATAGCGTCGACAATCCAAACGGGCTACATCAGCACGTCACGGGACCGGAAAGGCCTCCAGGGTCGTGCGAACGTGCGTCGTCGCCCTGCCGTCACGATCGAGCAGGCGGCCGAGTTGCTTGACGGTCTGCAGGCAGACCGCGCGGTCCACGACGGTCAGTCCGGGGGCGCGTTCACACAGCGTGTGCTCGAGCCGGGGGAGGGCGTCGAGCGAGCGCACCCACACCATCAGCAGCAGATTGCGTGGACCCGTCAGGCTGCAGCACAGGCGCACCTGCGGGATCGCCGAGAGCGACCGCACCGCGCCACTCAACTGCTCGGCGGGGCTGTTGGCCCACACCACCGCAGACACCGGCCATCCCGAGATGGACTGCGCTATCTCGCAACGCAATCGGAGGGTGCCGCTGGACAGCAGCCGATTCACGCGGCGCCGTGCGGTCGGCTCGCTGATCCCCGTCCGGTCGGCGAGCGTGGTGAACGGCATGCGGCCGTCTTCGTGCAGCAGGAGGTAGATCTGCTGGTCGACCTCGTCGAGGCGGGCGCTGTGCGCGTGCGCTTCGGCGTCGGTGGTGGTGTCCAGGGCGCGCTGTTGCTCGGCATCCAGACTGCCCAGCCGCCATCGACTGGGTTCGACGAACCCGGCGGTGCGCAGCTCCGCTTGGAACGACCGGACCCCCGCCATCGGGGTGATGGTCCGGCGGACGAATTCGGAGATGAGGGCCGGGGAGCGTCGCGCGACGACGACGAGGAGCCCACGCCGGCCCGTGATGTGGTGCAGGTACACCACCTCCGGCCGGTCGGCCAACGCGTCCCGGACGTCGTCGAAGAGCCCGGGTCGGCACTCGACCTCGAGATAGGCCATGCAGAACGTGGCGTGCCGCGGGTTGCCCACACCGCAGGTCACCCAGGCCAGGCCCGAGCTGTTCAGTCGCTGCCACCGCCGCGCGACGGTCGCCGCGTCGAGGCTCAGTGCGCCGGCCAGATGCGACCACGATCCGCGCGGCGTCACCTGGAGAGCGTTGATCAGGGCGAGATCGGTTTCGTCGACGGAATCCTGCATCCGAACCCCCATCAACCAGCGTGCGTGACGGATTCATGTAATCACGGCCACAGAGTCTTCTCAGGGCTTTTGCTGGGGTCATCAGTGGTCGCCAGCACAGGGAGAAGCGATGAGTGGCAACCAGATCGGCCAGGGGAACTCGCGCACCGGGGGCGCACTCGAGACGCCGGTATCGCCGGTGACGTCGCCGGCGACACCGCCCGGCGAACCGGATCCCCCGGCCGGGGCGCAGCGGGAGGCCCGCGAGCGACGGCGGCATCGACTTCTCCACGCGGGCGCCGTCCTGTGCCTGGTGGTGTCGCTGGTGGTCGGACTGACGGTCCACGGCGCCACGATGTGGGGTCTGTTCCCGCTCGCGACCTACGCGGTCCTCGCGCTGTGCGGCATGGACATCGTGATCGCGACCGTGGTGTCGGTGGCATCGGCGCTGCTGATCATCCTGCCGACCCCGGTGGCGGCGGGCGAGCTGCTCGGGAAGTCACTCGGCGATCAGGTCACGATGATCGGTCTGATCATCATCCTCGGCGCCGGGTTGGCAGAGGTGCTGCGCGCGACCGGGGTGGCGGCCCAGATCGTCCGGTCGGTGATGCGCATCGCGGGCGACAAGAGCCGCACCGCAGTCACGTTCGGCATGATGCTGTCGTGCCTGGTTCTGGTCGCGGCGCTGGGAACGCTGGCCGGAGCACTCGCGATCGCCGTACCGCTGCTGCTGCCGATCGCGGCGAAACTGGGCTTCACCCGATCGGCCCTGACGTCGACGATCTTCATCGGCGGCTGTGCCGGACTGGCCATGGCTCCGTTCGCCGGTTCGAACATCGCCGTGATGGAAGCTGCGAACGTGGGCTACCTCCAGTACGTGATCTACGGTGCCGGCCCGCTGGCGATCCTCTCGATGGTCGTCGGCCTGGTCGTCGTGCGGTGGATGCAACGACGGACCGAACAGGACGACGACTACTACACCGAGGACGAGATCGGGACGGACGAGCGGCACGTGCATCCGCACGCCGGACGGGTCACGATCGTGTTCTCCATCGGCCTCCTCGCCAGCGTGCTCTACGCGACGATCACCTCGGCCGGGACCAGCTTCCCGTTGTTGGCCCTCCCGGTGCTCGCCATCATCACCGGGCTGGCCGGAGGGCTGACACCGGTGCAGATCGCCGGCCGCGTATATGCCGGTGCGGGCTCGCTGATGAACATCTTCCTGCTGTTCTGGTTGCTCGCGGTGCTGTTCAACGCCATGAACACCATCGATCCGTTCAGCGTCGTGCTCGCGTCCTACGGTGGCGGCCTGGACCACCTGGGCCCCTTCGCATTCGCGATCGTGATCGCGCTGCTGGGCTGGGTCGGGGTGCCAGGAGCGACGGCACCGCAGGTGGTGTTGCTGGACAAGCTCTTCGGTGAACTGGCCGGCTCCTTGGGTGTCAGCGCGGGCACCTGGGTCGTCGTCTTGCTCTTCGCCTCCAAGGCCGACACCTACGGACCGTTCCCGAACGCCAACATGGTCGGGGTGATGGGACTGGCCCGCTCACTGAGCCTGCGCAACATCCTGCTGACCGGATGGGCGCTGCTCGTACCCGCGGTGTTTATGTACACCGCCATCATGTTCATCGAAACACGTTAGGCATCAACATGACTGACAACACAATTCACGACATCGTGATCACCGGTGGGCAGGTCGTCGACGGAACCGGTGCCGCCGCGCAGCGGGCCGATCTGGCGGTGACGGGTGACCGGATCACCGCGATCGGGCCGGGGCCGTTTCGCGCCCGCACCGAGATCGACGCCACCGGCTGCGTGGTGACACCGGGCTTCATCGACCTGCACTCCCACGCCGACTTCACCCTGCCCAGCTGCCCCGCCGCGGAAACCGTTCTGGCTCAGGGTGTCACGACCCTGGTCACCGGCAACTGCGGACAGTCACCGTTCCCGGTGCGCGACCCCGACGAATCGCGACTGTCCACTGCGTTCCGGGAATTCCCGCTCACCTGGGACTGGACCGACGCGGCCGGTTTCGGCGCGGCCGTACTGGCCGCGGCCCCCGCGGTGAACGTCGGTCTGCAGGTCGGCCACAACGCGCTGCGCGTCGCGGTGATGGGGCAGGAGGATCGTGTCCCCGATGCCGACGAACTGCGGCAGATGTGCGCCGCCATCGACACCGCGGCACGGCAGCCCGGGGTGGTCGGCTTCTCGACCGGCCTCATCTACATCCCCGGATTGTTCGCCGGCTCACCGGAACTCGACACGCTCGTCCGCGCGGCCACCGAATGCGATCTGCTGTACTCGACGCACATGCGCAACGAGACGTTCCAGGTGGTCGAGGCGGTGGCCGAAGCCATCGGGACCGCCGAGCGCACCGGCGCCCGGCTGGAGATCTCCCACCTGAAGGCCATGGGGCCGGAGAACTGGGGCGCGGTCCAGCCGGCGCTCGAACTGATCGACGCCGCCCGCGCGCGAGGAGTCGACGTGACCGCGGACGTGTATCCCTACACGGCCTCGAGCACCGATCTGTTCTCCCGATTGTCCAAATGGGCGGTCGACGGCGGTCGCCCCGGGTTGCTCGAACGCCTGAAGGACCCTGCGCTGCGCGCGCGGATAGCCGACGAGCTGCGCGCCCGCTTCGGGCGGGACATCGATCCCGACGGTGTCGTCATCGCCGATCTCGCGCCGGGTGAGTTCCACCGCTACATCGGCTGGTCGATCGCCAAGATCGGTCAGGAACACGGCATCGACGCCGCCGATGCGGCCCTGGATGTGCTTGCCGCGCACGGCGGTTCGGTGACGATCGTGAACCACGCGATGAGCGAGGACGACGTGCGCACCGTGCTCGCCCACCCGTGGGTCTCGGTGGCGAGCGACGGCTGGATGCTGGCGTCGGCGGGTATCGGGCGGCCGCATCCGCGCAGTTTCGGAACGTTCCCGCGGGTACTCGGCCGGTACGTGCGCGATCAGGGGGTGTTGGCCCTCGAAGAGGCGATCCGGAAGATGACGTCGCTGCCCGCGTCGCGCATCGGTGTCACCGACCGGGGATCGCTGATGGTCGGGGCGGCCGCCGACGTCGTGGTGCTGCGGCCCGACTCGATTCGCGACACCTCCACCTATGACGATCCCTGGCAGCTGGCCCAGGGCGTGCGCACGGTGTTGGTCAACGGCACGCCGGCTCTGCTCGACGGCGAGATCACCGGCAGGCGGGGTGGCCGGCTGGTCGAGAAGAGGCGGTCGGTGTGACGGTGACCGACACCGAGACCGACACTGTGACGGTGCTTGACGAACTCGCCGACATCGTCGGCACCGAACACGTCCTGACCGACGCTGCGGTGACCGCCGGATACGAGACCGACTGGACGGGCCATTGGCGCGGCCGCGCCCGCGCGGTGGTCCGCCCGGCGGACACCGCACAGGTGGCGGCCGTCCTGAAAGTCTGTCACCGCGCCGGTATGCCGGTGGTGCCCCAGGGTGGCAACACCGGTCTGGTCGGCGGCTCGGTGCCCATGCACGACGAACTGGTGTTGAGCACCCGGCGGCTCGACCGGATCGACGGTGTCGACCCCGTCGGCCGCACCATCGCCGCCGGTGCCGGCGTCACCGTTGCGCGCGCACAGCAGGCGGCGCGCGCGCATGGACTCGATCTCGGGGTGGATCTGGCCTCCCGGGATTCTGCGACCCTCGGCGGGATCGTCGCCACCAACGCGGGCGGCATCAAGGTCATCAAGAACGGGGACACCCGGGCGCAGCTGCTCGGCATCGAAGCGGTGCGCTCCGACGGCAGCGTCCTGACGCGCTGGAAGGAGCTCACCAAGGACAACGTGGGCTATCACCTGCCCGGTCTGCTGGCCGGTTCGGAGGGCACGCTGGCCGTCATCACCCGGGTGCTGATGCGTCTGGTGATTCCGGCTCCACGCACCCAGGTGGCCTTGGTCGCACTGCGGTCGGTGCCGGACGCCCTGGCGTTGGTCCAACGCATCCAGCGCCGAGGACTGGTGGTCGAAGCCGCGGAGTTGATGACCGACGCCGGAATCGACCTCGTCTGCCGACACGGGGGACTGCGGGCGCCTTTTGCGGCACCGGCTCCGTTCTACCTCCTGGTGGAGGTGTCCGGGGACGATGCAGTCGACGATGCCCTGATCGGGTGCCTCGACGAGGCCTCCGACATCGTCTCCGACGCCACGATGGACCCCGGCCCCGCGCAGCGGATCTGGGATTATCGGGAACGCCACACCGAGACCATCTCCGCTGTTTCGGCGACGCCGCCGGTCAAGCTGGACGTCTCGGCGCCGTTGCGGGAGGTTGCCCAGTTCCTGGACGCGGTGCGAGCGGGTCTGGCGCAGCAGTTCCCCGACATCACGCCCGTGTTCTTCGGCCACGTCGCCGACGGCAACATCCACGTCAACCTGCTCGATGTGCCCGAGCAGCAACGTGATCCGGTCACCGACTTCGTCCTGCGGACGGTTGCCGACCACGACGGCAGCATCAGCGCCGAGCACGGAGTCGGGCGGGCCAAAGCACCGTGGATCCATCTCGGGCGGTCGGCCGTCGACCTCGACACGATGACGCGGATCCGCGCCGCACTCGACCCGGTGAAGATACTGAATCCCCATATACTTCCGAGCTAGTCACGCGGATCGATGTCCCGCGCTGGTCACGAGGCAAAGGAGCCCCATGGTCGACAACCGAATCAGCGTCGGTGGTGCCGAGGTCGCGCGGGTGGTCGAGTGGGTGGGGCCGATGGCGCCCAGCGGGGTGCTGTTCCCGCAGACGCCCGAGTCCGCCTGGCTCGACCACGCCGACGAACTGGTACCGACGTTCTGGGATCCCGAGACCGGGTACTGCCGGCTGGCGGTGCAGACCTGGGTGATCCGGGTCGACGGCCTGACCGTCATCGTCGACACCGGCGTCGGCAATGACCGTGAGCGACCGCAGAACCCGGTGTTCCACAAGCTCGCCACCGATTTCCCGGTGGCGCTGGAGAAGGCCGGCGTCGACCGCGACAGCGTCGACGTCGTGATCAACACCCACATCCACCTCGACCATGTCGGATGGAACACGTTCCTGGACAACGACACCTGGCGCCCGACCTTCCCGAACGCGCGCTACCTGGTCAGCGCCGCCGACCACGATTACTTCCATCCGGATAATGCCCAGTCCATGCGGGCTCCGCGCAACGACGACGAGAAAGCCCGCTTCGAGGGCATGCGGTTGGTGTGGGACGACAGCATCGCGCCGATCGCCGACAGCGGCCAGCTGGAGATGTGGTCGGGTGACAGCCACCAGGTCAGCCCGTCGCTGGAGCTGTTCCCGGCGCCGGGGCACACGCCGGGATCGTCGGTGGTGTGGCTGGAGTCGGCGGCGGTGTTCGTCGGCGACCTGACCCACACGGCCCTGCAGATCCACCGGCCCGGCGACCCGTGCGCGTTCGACGTGGACCCCGCCACCGCCACCGCCAGCAGGCAACGCGTCCTGGGCCAGGCGGCGAGCCGGGGTGCGCTGGTGGCCCCCGCGCACTACCCGGGGCACGGAGCGACCACGCTCGCGGCATCGGACACCGAGCCCGGGTACCGGCCGGATCAGTGGGCCGCACTGGATTCCATATGACAGACACGCCCGTTCTGTTCACCGACGCCGCCGTGTTCGACGGATCGGAGGAGCTGAAGACGGGCAGTCAGGTGCTCGTGGTCGACGGCCGGATCGCGGAGATCAGCAGTGCCCCGATTGCCGCGCCGCCGGGCTGCCAGGTCATCGACGTGGCCGGGCGGACGCTGCTTCCCGGCCTGATCGACGCGCACGTGCACTGCTGGCTGGCCGATCTGGACCTCGCGCAGGCGGTGCAGCGCCGTGACCCCTATCTCGCCGCGTTCGCGTTCACCACCCTGGGCCGGATGTTGGACCGCGGCTTCACCACGGTGCGCGATGCCGGCGGCACCGAGGTCGGGTACGCGCTCGCGCTGGACGCCGGATTCGCGCGGGGACCGAAACTGCTGCACACCGGGCGGTTCCTCTCCCAGACCGGCGGTCACTTCGACGTGCGGACCGCGGGCAGCTTCCAGGCGCCGTGCGGTTGCGCTGGCCACGACCAGGGGGCGGCCCGGTTCGCCGCGATCGTCGACGGCGTCGACGAGATGCGCCGCGCCGTGCGCGAGGAGCTCCGCAAGGGCGCCAGGCAGGTCAAGCTGATGGCATCGGGCGGTGTCGCGAGCCCGACCGACCCGCTGGACCGGATGCAGTTCAGCGACGACGAGATCCGCACGGCCGTCGAGGAAGCCGAGCGGCGCGGCGCCTACGTCATGGCCCACTGCCATCCGGCGTCGTCGATCGAACGGTGCGCGCGGCTGGGGGTCCGCTCCATCGAGCACGGGTCATTCATGAACGACCGGGCGGCCGAGGCGGTGGCGGCCGCGGGCGCCTATGTGGTGCCGACCATGGCGACGGTGTGGGCGCTGCTGGAGGAGGGCAAGCGGCAGGGCCTGCCCGCAGCGAGCCAGCGCAAGGCCGAAGAACTCGCCGAGGGCGTGCTGGCGGGACTGCACACGATGCGAAGCCACGGCCTGCGCATCGGCTTCGGCACGGATCTGCTGGGCCCGCAGCAGGATCGGCAGGCCACTGAATTCGCTTTGCGCGCACAGGTTTTCACCCCTGTCGAGATCCTGCGGTCGGCGACCTCCATCAACGCCGAGATTCTCGGGCTGACCGACCGCGGGCAGGTGGCCGAAGGTTTCGCCGCCGATCTCATCGTCGTCGACGGAAACCCGCTGCGCGATCCCGGTGTCCTGGGCGATCCCGACGGCGGCTCCGTGGAGGTGGTGATGCGCGACGGCGTGATCGTCAAGCAGACCGGCTTCCTCGCGGCCGGCCGCTGACGCCGTCGCAGGCGCGACTTCTGCCCCCATGTGTGTGACCACGATCACATCTGGTCTGGAAATGCTTCGATGGTGAAGCAAGTTGTGATGAGGGTAGCTGCTTCAACATCGAAGCAATAACGGAGGAGGACATCATGAAGGCAGTGCGGTACCACGAGTACGGAGACAGCAACGTCCTGCGTTACGAAGAGGCGCCCCGCCCGGTTCCCGGCCCCGGGGAGGTTCTGGTGCAGGTCGCGGCCACCTCGTTCAACCCGGTCGACGCGGGCATCCGCGGCGGTTACCTGGCCCAGGTGTACGAGGTCGCCTTCCCGCACATCCCGGGTGTCGACGTCGCAGGCACCATCGCCGAACTGGGTGAGGGCGTGACCGGCTGGACCGCCGGGGACGCCGTCGTCGCGTTCCTGCCGCTCGACGCCGACGGCGCCGCCGCGGAATTCGCGATCGTGCCGGCGGAATCCTTGGCCTCGGCCCCCACGTCGGTGCCGCTGGCCGATGCCGCGGCGCTGCCCGAGCCCGCGTTGACGGCCTGGCAGGCCCTCTTCGAGGTCGCCGGACTGACCCGAGGCCAGTCGGTGCTGATCAACGGTGCCTCCGGTGCCGTCGGCGGGTACGCCGCGCAGCTGGCCAAGCAGGCCGGTGCCGTCGTGACCGCCACCGCCAAGGAGCGCGACGCGGCGCGGTTGACCGGCCTGGGCGCCGATCGCATCGTCGACTACATCGACTACGGCCAGTCACCGGTCCAGGTCGAGGGCGCACCGTTCGACGTGGTGCTCAACCTGGTCTCCACCACCGACGAGCAGACCGACGCGCTGCTCGGCGTGGTCGCCGACGGCGGCTTCCACGTCGGCACCATGGTGTTCGGGCCGAAGGAACCGCCGCGGGGCGTGCGCACCCAGCGGGTGTTCGTGCGCAGCGACGCCGCCCAACTCGCCGATCTGGTCAGCCGTGTCGACGACGGCCGGCTGCGGATCGAGATCGCCGACCGTCTCCCGTTCGCAGAGGCCGCCACCGTCCACGACGCCTCCGACGCCGGCCGGCTGCACGGCAAGACCATCCTCGTCCCGGCCAACTGACCCATCCACGAACCCAGCAGTAAGGAACCACGACCATGACCACCGCATACGATCCGCTGCAACTCGGCGGGATCTCGCTGACCAACCGCATCCTGATGTCCCCGATGACGCGCAGCCGCGCCTACGGGCCCGGCGCCACCCCCACCGAACTGATGGCCACCTACTACGCCCAGCGTGCAGGCGCCGGCCTGATCATCACCGAGGGCACCCAGCCGTCGGTGATCGGGCAGGGTTACCCCGACACCCCGGGCCTGCACTCGACCGAGCAGGTGCAGGCGTGGCGCGTCGTCACCGACGCCGTGCACCGTGCCGGCGGCCGGATCTTCGCCCAACTCATGCACACCGGGCGCATCGGTCATCCCAGCCTGCTGCCCGACGGCCTGACCCCGGTCGCGCCGTCCGCGGTGAAGGCCGACGGCCACGTGCACACCCACGACGGCCCGCAGGACTTCGTCACCCCCACCGAGCTGACCGAGGACGAGATCCGGTCCACCATCGGCGACTTCGTCTCCGCGGCCCGCAATGCGATCGCCGCCGGCTTCGACGGGGTGGAGTTGCACGGGGCCAACGGCTACCTCATCCACCAGTTCCTGGCGCCGAACGCGAACCAGCGCACCGATGCCTGGGGCGGCTCGGTGGCCAACCGGATCCGGTTCGGTGTCGAGGTCGCCGCCGCCGTCGCCGCCGCGATCGGCGGTGAGCGCGTCGGGTTCCGCGTCTCCCCGGGCAACCCGCTCAACGACATCGCCGAAACCGACCCCGTGGACCTCACGGCGACCTACAGCGCCCTGATCGCCGAGCTCGCCAAGTCCGAGCTGGCCTACCTGCACGTGCTCGAAGGCCCCGACCGCGACCTGACCCTGCGACTGCGCAAAGACTGGCCCGCGGTGTTCATCCTCAATCCGCTCACCCATCCCGAGGCCACCGGCCCCGACGCGCTGGGTCTGATCGAGGACGGCACCGCCGACGCGATCACGTTCGGTGCGATGTTCCTGGCCAATCCTGACCTGCCCGATCGGCTGACGGTCGGCGGCCCGTTCAACGCCCCCGACCCGACTAAGTTCTATGGCGGCGACCACACCGGCTACACCGACTACCCCACGCTCGCCGACTAGCGAAACCCGCACCGGTGGAAAGGATGTTCTGATGACCAAGCAGCAACGCGAGGCGTACGACCGGTCCTTACGCAATGCCGAACCGGCCGGAGGCACCGTCGAGGAGATCCGGGCGGGATACGCCACCCAGATGGCCGCCTACGCCACACCCGACGGGCTCACGCTCACCGACACCACGCTGGGTGGACGACCCGCGTTGCGCATCGACGCCAGCTCCGCATCGAGGCCGGGGGCCATCCTGTACTTCCATGGCGGAGCGTTCATGGTCGGTTCCCCGCGTACCGCACTGGCGACCAGTGGCAACCTCGTGGCGCGGACCGGGATCCCGGCGGTCAGCCTCGACTACCGGCTCGCCCCGGAGAACCCGTACCCGGCGGCGCTCGACGATGCGCTGGCCGCCTATCGCGAATTGCTGGACGGCGGAACCGATCCCGGCACCATCGTGCTGGCCGGGGACTCGGCGGGCGGCTGGCTGGCCGTGGTGACCACGCTGGCCGCCCGCAACCAGGGCCTTCCGGTGCCGGCGGCCGTCGTCACCTTCTCGGCGGTCCTCGACGCCACGTCCTCGGGGGCGAGCGTCACCACCAAGGCGGCCGCCGACCCGGTCGTCACCGCGGAACTGCTCGACAACATCCGCGCGGCGTTCTTCGCCGGAGCCGATCTGCAGCAGGACCTGCTCAGCCCCGCCGTCCGCGGTGACCTGAGCGGTCTGCCACCGGTGCTGCTGCAGGTCGGTGGCAACGAGATGCTGCTCGACGACTCCGTCGGGATGGCCGGGCGGGCAGCGGCCGCCGGTGTCGACGTCGTCCTCGACGTGACCGCTGACGTCCCGCACGTCTTCCAGTTGGCCGCGGCGACGCTGGACGAGGCCAGCGACGCCCTCGACCGCGCCGCGGCGTTCATCACCGCCCGCACCGGCGCCGCCCGGTAGCGGTCGTGAAGAGCGATCGGTCTTTCTACTTCATGGTGCGCCGACGGCCGACATGCTGCGTACGACATCGTGACCGTAGATCCAGCCGCTGGCAGCCAACGCATCGGCGTTGCCGAGTTCGGCGTCGCGGCTCACTTGCTCAGGTCCGTCGGGCAGGTGGTTGACGGTGGCTCGGGCTCGGCTGGCTTGCTGCATTCGTGTGGTTCGGCCGATCCGCAGCCGCTCGTAGCGGTGCAGCGCCCGGTGCGGATCGCGAGGGTCGGCGGCCAGACAGAGCGCCACGGTTGCAGCGTCTTCGATTGCTTGACCCGCCCCTTGGGCGAAGAACGGGAACATGGGATGGGCCGCATCGCCGAGCAGAGTGATCCGTCCCCGCGTCCACTGTTCGAGTGGCGTGCGGTCCAACACGGCCCAGCGACCAGGTGCGCCAGCGGCATCGATGAGATCAGTGAGCCGCCGATCCCAGCCCTGGAAAGCGCCGAGGAATTCCTCGGACGTCGCGGTCGCGGACCACGACTCCTGGACTCGACCGTCGGACGGTGCGAAGGCGACGACGTTCACGACATCACCGCCCGAAATCGGGTAATGGACGAGATGACGCCCCGGCCCCAACCACAGGGTGTGGGCCGCGCGGCGCGCGAATTCTGGCGCCTCTGCAGAGGGGACGAGAGCTCGGAAGGCGCAGAGACCCGACGGCCGCGGTTGCGCCTGCGGCGCAATGGCGTTGCGCACCACCGAGTGCATACCGTCTGCGCCGAGGAGTATTGCGGCGTCCTCGTAGGTACCGTCGTCCAGGTGGACACGGACAGAGTTCTCGCGCGCCTCGATCCCAAGGCATCGTGCTCCCAAGCGGACGAATTGATCGGGCACCGAACAGCGGATGGCATCCACCACGTCGGCCCGGTGGACCGCATAGCTGCGCTCGCCGTACAGTTCTTCGCACCGCGTGGACAGATCCTCGGCGGACAACACCTGCCCGTCCCGCCACCGGCGGAACTCCCAGCCGACGTCCAGCGCGACGGCTCGCTCCATCAGCCGAGGGAAGCCGTCGAGTTGTCGAAGAAGGCGGATCACATTCGGGGCGAGGATAAGCCCGGCCCCGACCTCAGTGAGCGCGGGCGCCTGCTCGTAGATCGTCGCGCGGATTCCCTCCCGCCACAGGAAAGCGGCCGCGGCGAGACCACCTATTCCTCCTCCGACTAGAGCCACACGGCCGCCGAGATCCAGTGATGGCATGAGGGCTCCTCTTTACGCGGTGCGGAAGGTATCGTCAGAGATCTACGGAAGGTAGTACTCCACGACGCGCGATCGCTGCGTCGATGTTCGTTGAACGAACAATGCTTTTCTCAAGCAGCAGTGAGGAATCGCGTGTCGCGATCGATTCAGTCCGGACGGACGGTGAGTTCGCGACTGCTCGAGATTCTTTTCTCGTTTCGGTTGGGGCGATCCCAGCTGACGGTCGCTGACCTCACCCGCATCACGGGCATGCCGCATGCCACCGTACGTCGGCTGGTCATCGAACTCGTCGAGGCAGGTGTTCTGGAACGCGGGGATGGCGGGTTGCTGACCGTCGGGGTCCGCCTCTGGCAGGTCGGCATGGTGGCCCCGCAGGCATACCCGTTGCGTTCTGCGGCAATAGGTTTCATGGAGGACCTTCAAGCGACGCTCGGTGAGCACGTGCAGCTCGCTGTGCGTGTCGATGGCGAGGTGGTGGTCGTGGAGCGTCTGTCGGATGTCAACGCGGTGGTCGCCGTCTCCCAGGTCGGGGGCCGGCTCCCGCTCCATGCATCGGCCGTCGGCCGTATCCTGTTGGCGCACAGCAGTCGTCAGCTGGTCGATAGGGTTTCGCGCGAATCCTTGCCCGCGTACACCAGTCGTACGGTCACCGACCCTGCGCGCCTCCGGGCGCAACTCGTGGAGCACCGTGCCACCGGTGTGGCAGTCGTCCGTGAGGAATTGAGCCCCCTGGCTGACTCTGTCGCGACCCGCGTCATGGATGCGAAGGGCCAGGTCGTCGCCGCGCTGTCGGTGATAGCCCGGTCAGGCCGGACAGATCTTCGCAGCGTGACGCCATCCGTCGTCGCGTGCGGACTGGGGATATCGCGCGTTCTCGGCTGGGAACGGCATGTCGGTGTGCGCTCGGCACCGTGATCCCTCACAAATATGCGTCATATTCTTGACGGTCTACTCAAAAGTGTTGCACAATTGCTGACAGAGGCCGCTCGCAGGCCTGTCGACCAGGGTGCGGCGATCCGCCGAGCCCACGAGATTTCGGTGATCATCCGCTCGTTCGCGTGATCGCGGAATCTCCCGGTGCCGTCCAATGAGGGAGGCCTGTTGAACATTCCACCGTTGATCAGCAATGTGTTGACCGCTGATGCGCCACTCGTCGTCGACTCGGAGGGGGTGTGGTTGATCGACTCCGCCGGCCGCAGGTACCTCGACGGGTGCTCAGGTGCGGTGGTGTCGGCCATCGGACATGCCCACCCGCATGTGGTCGCGACAATCCGGGCCCAAGCGGCCAAAGTGACCTTCGCGCATCGCGGTGCCTTCGCGTCAGAAGCGGCGATACGGCTGGCGGATCGGCTGTGTTCTGCGACTGACCTCGCCGGAGCGTGGTTCGTGAATTCCGGGTCAGAGGCCATGGAGGCCGCCATCCAATTCGCGCTGCAGTACTACCGAGAGATCGGGGAGACTGACCGGTGCTGGTTCCTCAGCTTCGGGCAGGGCTACCACGGCAACACCCTGGGGGGTCTGAGCCTGTCCGGCCACGGACGGCGGGCAGTCGTCGGCCGCCTGGCGTATGACTTCCCGACCCTGCCCACGCCGTATGCGTACCGCGATCGAGGAACGCTGACGGAATCCGAGTACGTCGAGCGGATGCTCCGGGACGCTCGATCGGCGGTCGAAGCATCGGCGACCCGGCTCGCCGGCGTCGTGTTCGAGCCCGTGGGAGGCGCCACGCTCGGCGTGACGGTTCCACCCGATGGTTATCTCCAGGGTCTGGAGGCCTTGTGCCGAGAATTCGGAATTCTGCTGATCGCTGACGAAGTGATGACCGGGCTCGGTCGAACCGGTCGCACGCTCGCTGTGGAGCACTGGGGGCTCCGACCCGACATCGTCGCGGTGGGCAAGAGCCTGGGTGCGGGATACACCCCCATCGCGGCGACCCTTCTGAACAGTCGTGTCGTCTCGGCCATCGCTGACGGTTCTGGACGTGTTCTCGGCGGTCACACCTACGCAGGCAACCCACTTTCGGTCGCGGTTGCAGATGCGGTGCTGGATGTGATCGAAAGGGAAGGTCTCGTCGAGAAGGCGCGCGTGCACGGCGAAGATCTCGGACGCCGACTGGGTGAGCTCAAGAGCGACAACCCCTACCTGGTCGACGTCCGTGGGCTGGGCATGTTCTGGGCACTGGAGTTTCGCGGCGATCCGGCCGCACCAGGGGACTTCGCGAAAGCTGTGGCTTTCGCCGCGATGGAACGCGGACTGATGGTGTACGCCACCACGGGGGGATTCAACGACGCGGTGGTCGTCGCGCCTCCGTTGACGATCTCGCCGCGGGAGATGGACACCCTGGTCGACCTTCTCCATCTCGCACTACGAGATGCCGCCGAGGCAACCCTCGAACTGGCAGAGTCCTGAGACCATCGAGTTTGCGCCATCAGACCATGCGTCCTGTGTAAGACATTCGTGCACAAACCGATTCGTCCACATACATCCTCAGTGACAGGAAGTGGCCATGCGAACACACACATCCGAAGGCGAAGTCAGATGGGTCGAGACCGACGCCAGCGGGCGGATCCACAACACCGCCCCCGTCCGCTGGGCCGAGGCCGCCGAACACGCGCTGTACGCACGTGACATGCCCGATCTGCCTGCGACGAGATTGCCGCGACGGCAGATTGCGGCGACCTATCATCGACCCCTTGCCTTTCGTGACAGCTACGAGGTGGCGCTGACGGTGGAGTCGGTCGGTCGAACGTCCGTCACTTACACGTGGACGGTGGTGTCCGCCGGCGAAATCTGCGTCGAGGGAAGCCATGTCGTTATCCACGTCGGGAACGACGGGCGGCCCGCTCCCTGGCCCGAACAATTCCGGTCGGTCCTGACAGGTCCCGATACGTGAGCCCGCCCCCAGCGAAGCAAGTCGCTGTCCCACGGCCACCCCCGGCGACGGCCGTGCGGGTCTGATCGCCACCGACGAGAGGAAACCCCATGCCCAGTACACGACAGGCGGACATCAGGCCGCGCAGGGTGATCGTCACCGTTGCTCCAACTGGCGGGATGGCGGGGAAGGAGCAAAATCCTCACCTGCCGACCCAGCCTGATGAGATCGCTGACGACATCGCCGCGTGTGTCGAGGCGGGAGCCTCCATCGCGGCCATCCATGCTCGACGGCCGGATGGTCAGGCGACCTGCGATCCCGACATCTACGGCCGGATCAACACCCTCACGCGAGAGCGCTGCGACGTGATCATCAATAATTCGACGGGCGGCGGTATCAGCGGCGACATGGTGCGCGAATATCCCGACACCGGTGAACTACGCGTGGACTGGTCTGAGCGTCTGAAGGGCATCGAAGCACCCTTGGTCGAGATGGCGACGTTCGACTGCCAGACCATCATCGGACTCCACAATGGCAAGGAATATCTGTCGAAGACGTCTCCGCAGCAGTGCGACGAGCTCGCCGAAAAGATGGCAGCCAAGCGCATAAAGCCGGAGTGGGAAGTCTTCAACCACGCCAATATCGCGCAAGACTGCAAGAGATTGATCGCAGCAGGATTCGATGCGAAACCGTACTACATCAACATCGTCATCGGGGTCGACAAGGGTTTCCAGGGGGCCATGCCCTACACACCCGCCGCGCTGCAACAGATGGTCGAAGAGCTGCCGGACAACACCGAACTGTGCGTGTCGGGCATCGGCCCAAACCAGTTACCGGTCATCGCGCACGCGATCCTCCTCGGTGGACACGTGCGGGTCGGTCTGGAGGACAATCTCTACTACCGACGTGGCGAATTGGCTACGAACGTCCAACTGGTCGAACGGGCCGTACGCATCATCCGGGAACTCGGCCACGAACCGGCGACCCCGGCCGAGGCGCGTACCATGCTCGCTCTGCCCGACCTGGCGGCCTGAACGGTGAGACCCGAGCCCGTCGCTATGGTGTGCGCATGAGTGTCCGGTCGGTCGTCCTGGGGGTCTTCGCCGAATACGTGCGGTTCGCCGGTGGATCCATCCCCTTGGGCCGCCTGAGTCAGATCCTCGAAGCGATGAGCATTCAACCCGAGACAACCCGGACGATCATGACGCGTCTGCGGTCTGAAGGATGGTTCGCCTCGCAGCGCGACGGCCGGCAGGTCACGTATTCCATCACGCCGTATCTGTACTCGGTCATCGACGAGGGGCGTCAGCGGATTTTCGGTGCACCCGAACTCGAATGGGACGGTTTGTGGCACCTGGTCATGTACCAGATTCCCGAAGAGCAGCGGGCTCTGCGCGAATCGCTGCGAAAACGGTTGACCTTCCTCGGTTTCGGTTCACCGACGGCTTCGACATGGTTGGCGGTGCGCGATCTGCGATCCCAGGTCGAGATGCTGATGCTCGACCTGGGTATCGAAGACACCTCCTCGATCGGGTTGCTCCAGCTGATGTCGCGGACCGAGTCTGCGGCGGTGGATCGCCAAATCGCGCGCCGCTGCTGGGATCTCGACCGGATCAATGCCGTCTACCTGGAGTGGGTTCGCACCTGGCATGAGCGGGTGAGGGATTTCGGCGTGAACCCTCCGCGAGGAGCTCAGGCGTTGTCGGCGCACGTGGACCTGATCGGCGAGTACAGAAGGTTCCCGTTCTCCGATCCGGGGTTGCCACCTGGCCTGCTGCCGACGCCGTGGCACGGAAAGAGTGCGTACACACTCTTCACCGAGGGGCACAGTGTCCTGTACCCGTTTGCCGACCGGTATTTCGAGGAGATCACCGGACTGAAGATCGAGCGCGGCGAAGCGGGGGCGCCCACCCGTCCCAACTCCGCCGTATCGAAGGTTTCGCACTAGCTCCGCGGGGAATCAGGGACTCGAGGGTTCACGGCCCCGCCATGTGGTCGTGGCCGTCGCCGTTATCGTCACCGTCATCGTCGCTGCCTTTGTTTCGCTGACTCACGTTGCCGCGCTTGGATGTTGCGTCCATTCGGGTGCGGACGAAAGCAGCGCAGGCAGAGCGATCTCGAGGCGCAGCAGTCTCGGCAGATATGTATCAAAATATCGACGGCCGTACTACTCTTGAAACAGTTCACTTCACGCCCTGCCATTGGAGACGTAATGATCAGACGCCGAACCACCTTCCGATTCCTGGCCGCCGTGACGGTGGGGAGCCTGACCATCAGCGCTTGTGGCGGGTTGGGAAGCGAACCAACACAATCGGCGCCATCCGCTGCAGGTAGCCAGGTGAATCACGAGCTTGCCGACCAGCTTCCCGCTGACATCCGGAAGTCCGGCGAGATCACGATCGCCACCCCTTACGGAAACCCGCCCTCGATCTTCGCCGGTCCGGATGGGCGACCCGAGGGAGCCGCATACGACCTCGGTCAAGAAATCGCGGCGATCCTGGGAGTGAAAGCGGTGTGGCGTGAAGTGGCATTCCCCGGGGTCATCCCGGGTTTGCAGGCCGGGAAATTCGATCTCTCCATGGGTGTCATCGGCGACACGCCCGCGCGGCAGCCGTTGCTCGACTTCGTCGACCTGATGGCCGGGCAGAGCAACTTGCTGGTGAAGGCCGGAAATCCCGAGAAACTCTCCAGCGTGGAGAAGGCCTGTGGGATGACCATCGGAGCAATGGCCGGGGGATTCGAAGTGGCACAACTTCATACAGCGAGCGACGCGTGCGCCACCCAGGGCAAGGGTGACATCACGATCAAAGAGTATCCCAGTACCCCCGATGGTCAAGCTCAACTCCAAGCCGGACGTATCGACGGTTACTTCGCGCCCTATATCGTCGTCGGTTACACGGCCAGGACTGCTGCCGGCGGATCAGCCTTCGAGTTGACGGATGCGGCGTACCCGGACTGGCCGTGGGCCATCGCCATGGCGAAGAATCGCGGCACCATGAGCCATGCGGTTCAGGGAGCTCTGGCGGAATTGGTCAGCAGCGGTGTGTACCGAAAGGTCCTCGACAAGTACGGCATCGGCGACGCGGCACTCAC
>Ga0247757_10000234_pt1 | contig 46434 bp, 41 predicted proteins | sample UWRJL126311R4_FD_180929 | JGI IMG/M metagenome (GOLD analysis project Ga0247757, IMG submission 180929) | Plant litter microbial communities from Arlington Agricultural Research Station in Wisconsin, United States - UWRJ-L126-311R-4 | ecosystem: Environmental > Terrestrial > Plant litter >... | reverse complement strand
CAAGCTTAAGCTCTCGCCAAGCACCCTCCCGCTTATAGCTTATCGCTTAAAGCTTAACGCTCCCCAGCCCCATGCCCGCCAAAGCTGTCAACGGCATCACTGTCGCGCATTTCTACGAAACCTATCGGGAAAAGCTGCAGCTTGAGCTGCTCAACGGCGGCAACGGCCTGCACCGCCTGATCCGCGAGGGCTCGATCAACCGCCCCGCCCTGGCGCTCACCGGCTTCTTCAAGTATTTCGCGAACAAACGCATCCAGGTCTTCGGCGCGGCCGAGATGACCTACCTCAAGACACTCACCCAGCGCCAGCAGATCGAGATCTTCGGCGAGATGACCAAGCGCGGCATCCCCGCCATCGTCCTCACCCGCAACTACACCGCGACCCACCCGATGCTCGCCGTGTCCGAGGAGATGAACCTGCCCATCTTCCGCACGCCGCTCATCACGATGAACTTCGTCAATGCGGCCACGCTCTGCATCGACAACGAGTTCGCCCCCTCGACCACGGAGCACGCCACCACCCTCGACGTGAAGGGCATCGGCGTGATGATCCGCGGCGACAGCGGCATCGGCAAGTCGGAGTGCGCCCTCGCCCTGATCGAGCGCGGGCACTCGCTCGTCGCCGACGACCTCACCTGCATCCGCCTCATGGACGAGCGCGAGCTGCTTGCCAGCTCCCGCCCGCTGAACCGCGGTTACATGGAGTGCCGCGGCATCGGCATCATCAACATCGCCGAGATGTTCGGCATCAAGAGCATCCGCCTCGACAAGCGCATCGACCTCGTCGTCTCGCTCCGCGAATGGTCGCCCGACGTCATCGAGGAACGCACCGGCCTCGAGGAGAACTACTACAACATCCTCGGCGTGCGGGTCCCGCACATGGAGTTCTACGTGCGCCCTGGCCGCGACATCGCGCGGCTCATCGAGGTCGCCGCCCTCGTGCAGGCGCTCAAGATGATGGGCCACGACCCCGCCAAGAATTTCAACGAGCGCCTCATCGCGCACATGGCCACGCAGCAGTCCACGCCCGCCACCAGCCACAAGGTGGTCTCGGAGCCGCCCTTCCCGGACGACGACGACCCGGAGCTGGATGGCGAGCGCCCGTAAGTTTTCATGCCCGTATCCCGTATCGACTCCCGCCGCCCGGACCAGCTGCGTCCGGTCACCCTCGAAGCGAACATCGCGCCGCACGCCTCCGGCTCCGTCCTGATTGGCTTCGGCTCCACCCGCGTCATCTGCGCCGCCACCATCGAGCCGAAGGTGCCCTCCTGGATGAAGCAGCAGGGCGTCAAGGGCGGCTGGCTCACCGCCGAGTACTCGATGCTGCCCTACAGCACGCTCGACCGGAAGGCGCGCGACATCTCCAAGGGCAAGATCGACGGCCGCACGGTCGAGATCCAGCGCCTCATCGGCCGCTCCCTCCGCGCCGTGCTCGACCTGTCCAAGCTCGGCGAAAACACCCTGTGGGTCGACTGCGACGTCCTCCAGGCCGACGGCGGCACGCGCACCGCCTCGATCACCGGCGCCTACCTCGCCGCCCGCCTCGCAATCCAGAAGCTGCTCGACGCGAAGAAAATTCCCGAGAACCCGCTCAATGACTCCGTCGCCGCCATCAGCGTCGGCCTCTACCAGGGCGAGGGCCTGCTCGACCTGAACTATGTCGAGGACAAGGACGCCGAGGTCGACGCCAACGTCGTCATGACCGGCCGCGGCCAGTTCGTCGAAGTCCAGAGCAGCGGCGAGGAATCCACCTTCTCCCACGAGCAGCTCCAGCAGCTGCTCGCGCTCGCAAAGACCGGCCTCGAGGAGCTCGCGGCGGTGCAGCGCGCCTTCCTGCTCAAGCACAACATTTCCTGAGGCGATCCCGCGATGGCTGACCTGGCAGAGCCTCCTCCTTTGCTCGCGCCGGCCCAGCCGCTCCCCGCCGCCCGGCGTGTCGCCCTCGGGTTGCTGCTGTATGGCTGCCTCGACCTGGTGATGAGCGGCGTGATGCTGGTGGGCGGGCTGCTCGCCACCCCCGGGAACGTGCAGATCAATTTGCTGCCCGGTTTTGTGATCTACTGGATCGCGGCCTGGCTGGTGTGGAAGGACAAGCGCTCCATCTGGCCGGTGCTCGCTTTCCTATCCGCCTTCGTCCTGGGCAGCATCCTGGGCTCCGCCCTGGGTTTCGGCCTGGGTTTGCCGGAAAAACTTGCCGGCGCCTTTTTCCGGAACGAGCCGTTCTGGTTTTGGTTTTATTCCTGCTATGGCCTGTTCACGGCCGTCTTTGCCGGCTGGTTGCTCGCCGAGTCCCAGGCGACGCGTCCCCACTGGCGCGGCGGTGCGACCCCGGCCTGGTTGCAGCCCAAGGTCTTCGTCGCTGTCGGGCTGATTGTCGGCACGGCCTCCACCTGGGGGATCTTCGCGCTGCTGCAGGCCGGCTGGACGGCTCCCTTGGTGGCCCGGGCGCGCGACCAGTATGGCGCGGGCTACCAATACCTGCCGATCCGCTACCAATTCAACTCTCGCAACGGCCAGACGACCCATGACGCCGTGGTGCTGGTCTACTCCGAGAAGGAATTCCGGCAGGTGTCCCTGCACTGGACCGACTGAACTTCACCTGCATCATTTCCCTTATGCATCACTCCGACTCCCTCCGTTCCTCCCTGCGCTCCGGCGCCTGCCTCCTCGCCAGCCTCCTGCTCGCGCCGGCGGCGCTGCCGGCTGTCGACACGCCCGCCTGGATCGCCAAGAGCAATGAAAACGCCCAGGTCCTCGTCAACGACCTCGCCAAGGTCAGCCCCGAATTCGCCGGCCGCATGGGCGTTTCCGGCTACGACGACAAGATCGCCGATCTCACGGAAGGCGTCGACGAGCGCACCCGCCTGATGTTCACCGCCTCGCGCGACGAGCTCGCCAAGCGCGTGCTGAGCGAGACCGACCCGCTCGTCCGCCAGGACCTCGAGATCCTCGTCGAGTCCGCCACCAACCAGCTCAACACGAACGCGCTGAACGAGCGCCTGCTGCTCCCTTACAACAACATCCCGCAGCTGGTCTTCTTCGGCATCTTCAGCCTGCTCGACGACCAGGTGGACGAAGCCCGCCGTCCCGCCGCGCTCGCCCGCCTCAAGCTCTACACCGGCCTCGTCCCGGGCACCAAGCCGATCACGGAACTGGCGAAGGATCGCTACCTTGAGAAAACCAGCACGCCGGGCCTCCTGCCGCCCTACAAGGGCGAGGTCGAGAAGCACCTCACCTCCATTCCCCGCTTCGCCTCCGGCATCCGCCAGCTCTTCACCAAGTACGGCATCGACAAGCTCGACGGCGCCCCGGCCGCGCTCGACGCGCTCGACGCGCAGTTCAAGGACTACGACGCCTGGGTGCGCGCGACCGTCCTCCCCAAGGCGCGCGACGACTACCGCCTGCCCGCCGAGCTCTACGCCGACAACCTGAAGAACATCGGCCTCGATATCCCGCCGCAGGAGCTGATGAAGAAGGCCCAACTCGCCTTCGCCGAGATCCGCAACGAGATGAACGCCCTCGCGCCGCTCGTCGCCAAGGAGCATGGCTGGGCCGAGACCGACTACCGCTCCGTCATCCGCGCGCTGAAGAAACAGCAGCTCGCCAAGGACGAGGTCGAGCCGCACTACCGCAAGACCATCACCGCCATCGAGGAGTTCATCCGCCGCGAAAAGATCCTCACCCTGCCCGACCGCCCAATGCTGATGCGCCTCGCGTCGGAAGCGGAAAACGCCTCGCAACCCGCGCCGCACTTCCAGCCGCCGCCGCTCATCGGCGGCAAGGGCGAACAGGGCGTGTTCGTGCTCTCCACCGGCAACGCCGACGCCACCGGCAAGGTGTCCGGCTACGACGATTTCAGCTACGCGGCCGCCGCCTGGACCCTCACCGCGCACGAGGGCCGCCCCGGCCACGACCTGCAGTTCGCCGCCATGGTCGAGCGCGGCGTGTCGCTCGCGCGCAGCCTGTTTGCCTTCAACAGCGTCAATGTCGAAGGCTGGGCCCTTTACGCCGAGGCCGAGGCCAAGCCCTACGAGCCGCTCGAAGGCCAGCTCATCGCGCTGCAGGCCCGCCTCCAGCGCGCCGCCCGCGCCTTCCTCGACCCGATGCTCAACCTCGGCCTGATCACGCGCGAGCGCGCCCTCGAGGTCCTCATGCAGGACGTCTGCCTCTCCGACGGCATGGCCAACCAGGAAGTCGACCGCTACACCTTCCGCTCCCCCGGCCAGGCCTGCGCCTACTTCTATGGCTACACCAAGCTCATGGAACTCCGCACCGCTACCGAAGTGGCCCTCGGCGCGAAATTCAACCGGCAGGCTTTCAATGACTTCATCATCGGCGAAGGCCTCCTCCCGCCGGAGCTGCTCGCGAAGTCGGTCCGCGAAAACTTCATCCCCGCCCAGCTGCAGAAGTGAGGTGCCGGTAGGGCGAGTCGTCCCGACGAGCCGCGGCTCATCCGGAGGATTCGCCCTGCCCTTCGCACACCCCGGCTTGGGACTCGCGCTTGGCGCACTAGCTGCTTAACTGGCTCCAACATGAAGCCTTCCCGCCTGCGTTTCCTGTTCCTCGCCGGCCTCTTCGCGATCCCGGCCCTCGCCCACGCCCACCCGGGCCACGATGGTGACCACGATTTCGTCTGGGATTTCGATCACTTCGTTTCCCATCCGCTGGCGACCGCCGCCTGCGCCACGATCCTGGTGGCGGCGGGCTGGATCACCTGGCGCCTGCTCAAGGGCCCCAAGTCGACCGAAGCCAATCGCGTCCGACGCGATCGCTAGATTGTTGCAGGGCGGGGTCGCCTACCCCGCCCCGGGAATAGAGCAACTTTCGCAGCGGGATCCGCGATCCCGCCCTACAGTTTCCGCGTGGCGCAGCCCAGCTTCGGGTAGTGCGCCGCCAGCGTCTCGCGCAGGCTGCGCAAGGTCTTCCGCAGGCGGATGCTGTCCGTCGCCACAAACTTGATGCTCCAACCGCCCTTGCGCAGCGGACTGGCGCCGAGCCAGACCCCGCCGCCGTGCAGCGCCGTGACCGCCGGCAGCCACGGCGCGTCGCCCGCGGCGATGAGCACCGCGTTCCCGAAGCAGGCCTTGGGTCCCGACGCCGCCAGCGCGGCCAGCGCCTTCAATTCCGTCCCGCCCTGGTCGAAGCGCTCGCGCAACACCAGCTCGTCGCCGATCCGCACTTCGGTCTCGAGGCACAGCCGGTCCCATTCCCATGCCTCGCCGTGCGCGATGCGCCCGGGCATCAGCAGGTCGCAAAAGAACAGTCCGCCCCCAGGCTCGGCCGCGACGGTGGTTACCTGGTGATAGCGAGAGCCGCGGTGCGGGACCAGCGGCTCGGGCAAAACCTCGAGCCAGCCGCCACGCGCCACTTGGAAATGCTGCCGGCATTCGGCCGAGCCGTCCTTCATTTTGAAAACCCGGCTCGCGCTGGGCGTCGTCACGAGCAGCGCGGCATCGCGCTCGACCGCGATGTCCGACTGCAGTGAATCGCCCTCGAGGATGCCCGCCGTGGGATTCACGACCTGCACCAGCAGCGTCTGCGCGTCGACGTCCCAGTAGGACTTGCTCAGATGATATGGCGCGCGAAACGACTGCGCCGCCAGGACCGTGCGGCCGTCGGGACGCGCCGTGGCTCGGAGGCGGAGATGTCCGGAAAAAGCAGGCATAACTACAGGTAGGGCGAATCCTCCGGATGAGCCGAAGCCACGCTCGCGAGTGAACGGCTCGTCCGGGGGACTCGCCCTACCATATCGTGGCCGATCATGCCTTGGGTTTCCTGGCGAACAGCACCTCGCGCTCGATCCAGTCGATCACGGCCTGGAGGTTGTGCTCGCGCTTCAAGTCGCAGAACAGGAACGGACGCTGGCCGCGCTGCACCTTCGCATCGCGGTCCATCACACCGAGGTCGGCGCCCACCAGCGGGGCGAGGTCGATTTTATTGATGATCATCAGGTCGCTGAAGCGGATCGCCGGCCCGCCCTTGCGCGGGATCTTGTCCCCTTCCGCCACGTCGATGACGTAGATGAACGCGTCCACCAGCTCCGGCGAGAAGGTCGCTGTCAGGTTGTCGCCGCCGCTCTCGACCAGCAGCAGCTGCAGGTCGGCGAACTTCGCCTCCATCGCCTGGCACGCCTGCTCGTTCATCGTCGTGTCGTCACGGATCGCCGTGTGCGGGCAACCGCCCGTCTCGACGCCGGCGATGCGCTCGGCCGGCAGCGCGCTGTGCTTGATCAGGAACTGCGCGTCCTCCGAGCAGTAGATGTCGTTCGTGACGACGGCCATCGACCAGCGGGCCCGCATGTGCTGGCAGAGCTTGAGACAGAGCATGGTCTTGCCGGAGCCAACGGGGCCGCCTATTCCGATGCGGGGAGAGCGTTTCATTGCGAGGATTGAGGGAGGCAGGAAGGTTTTGGAATATAGGTCCTATAAGTCCTATAGGACCCATAGGACCTATGATCGATTACTATGAGATGAACATCCGGCTGTCGGCGGTCGCGTGCCTCGCCGCCGCGATGTCCAGCCAGGGGTTGAACCAGCCGATTTCCGTGAGCGGCACCTGTTCCGCGGCTGCGATCACCGCCGGCGCCGCGGCGAGGGTTTCGGTCAGCAGCGACTGGCTGGCGTTCTGGCCGAGGCGCAGGAGCTTCATGGCAGCCGATAGCAGCGAGGCCACCGTGGCGTAGTACACGCCGCCCAGCACCGCCGGCAGCGGCGCGCCGAGCACGCGACCCTCGAGCGCCGCGGAGATCGCCGGCGAGAAGGGCCAGTCTCCCTTCGCTGCGCGTTTCAGATAATCGATCGCCAGCGGATGCATACGCAGCGTCGCCATGAGTTCGGCGCGCTGGCGGCCGATATTTTCAGCGGCCTTGCGAGCTTCCTGCGCGGTTTTCAGCGCCGACGACAAGCGGCTCAGCTCGCCCACCTGTTTCCAGTCTTTCTCGCCAAAGGCCCGCCACGCATGCGCCGCAAGCGGCAGCTCGGCCTGGCGCAATGCGGGCAGCACCGAGAGCTGGAAAAACGCCTTCAGCGTCGCGCGGTCGTGCACCACGCCCTCCTGCACGAGGCCCTCGAGCCCGAACGAGTGCGCGTAGCTGCCCGTCGGGTAGAACGAATCCCCCGCCTGCAGGAGGCCGACGATCCACGCGGCGTCAGTGCTTGTGGCTGGGTCCGAGTTCATTGACAGCGGCGCCGCGGGCGAAGCGGCCCGGGCGGAAGACGGCGACGGTCGGTTTGAAAGGCACCTGCAGGCGTTCGAGCAACTGCCGCACCGCCGGCTCGTCGAGCGCGAGCAGGCGCGTGGACTCGGCGCACAGTTCGAGATGCAAATTGCCCACCGCCCAGCCGATGCCCGCCGCGGCCGAGGGCGCGATCGCCAGGTCGATCTCCACCACCGACTCCGGCTGCTGCACGATGACATAGCGCGCCGTCGCGGACTGCCAGAAGGTCTCGCCGTGGCGCAGCGGGCGCTCCAGCTCGAAGCCAAACTCGGCGCCATCGGCCGCCACCCCGCGCCAGCGTCGCTTGGCGACGGTGAGCCGCTCCACGGACAACGCCACCTCGGTCAGGGACGGGTTCGGCGTGGCAATCGGGGCGTGGATCAACTGCATGGACGGAGCGGCATCAAAGCTCCCGGCGTGCCAGTCATGCAAGCCCGTGATGGCATCGACCTGTAGGGGCGTAGCTCGCTGCGTCCTCGGAGGGCGGACCAGGGTCCGCCCCTACAAAACGATCAACGCGCACTTGTCAGATACGCCCGCCAGCCGCCGAATGCGGTCACGTCCTTCGCCCCGGTCACCGCCACCGCCTCGCACAGGAAGCTTTGCACGCTTGATCCATCCTCGAGCGCAACAGTGCCAATGCCCAGCGGCGCCGGAATCGCCGCCACGAAATGGCCGTAAGCCGCCGCCGGCAGTTCCCAGACCTCGACCGCGATCGCCGCGCCCTGCTCGGCCACACGCACCAAGCCCGGTTTCGGGGGCGTCGTCCCCGGCAGCGCGTACAAGCGATACTGCGGGGCCGTCTGCGTGGCTTTCACCAGCACGGCGCCCAACCGCGTCAGCTGGCCGTTGAGCGGCAGCCCGCTCAGGTGTGCCCCGCACACCGCCACGCGCACCAACGGGGCCGCCGCGGCCAGCGCCCGTTTCGGGGCGGCTTCATTCAGGAAGCGGGCACCCAGACGCAGCAGCCGGTCGTCGCAGAAGGCCGGCGCCGACAGCGTCACGCCCCACGGCATCCCGCCCGGCAGAAAGCCCGCCGGCACGGCGAGGCCGCACAGGTCCAGCAGGTTCATGTGATTCGTGTAATAGCCGAGGTTGCTGTTCAGCCTGATTGGCTCGGCCTCGACCTCGGCGACCTTGTAGATCGTGCCCGCGGTCGGCGTGAGCAGCGCGTCGATCGCCGTCCACGTGGCCTCGGACTGCCGGCGCAGTTCGGCGAGGCGATAGGAGGACTCAAACACCTGCGTCGCGCTCAAGGCCTTCGCGCCTTCGATGATCTTGCGCGTCACCGGATACAGGGCGTCGGGCTGCTTCTCGATGAATTCCTTGATAGCCGCATATCGTTCCGCCACCCACGGGCCTTCGTAGAGCAGTCGCGCCGCCGCAGCAAAGGGCGCATAGTCGATCCCGACGATGGTCGCGCCCAGCGCCCGCCACCGCGCCACCGCCGCCGCGAACAGTTTTGCCGCCTCAGTGTTGCCGAAAAACTCCAACTGGTCGGCACGCGGCACGCCGATCCGCGGCGGCCAGGTCTCGTCCTGCAGCGGCGGCTGCGCCCCGCGACTGAAGGGATCCTCCGGATCATGGGCCGACGCCACGGCCAGCACCTCGGCGGCAGCCGCCACCGTGCGCGTGAAAATCGACACACAGTCCAGCGACCGGCACGCCGGCACCACACCGCAGGTGCTGAGCAGGCCCTTCGTCGGCTTCAGGCCGACGAGATTGTTAAACGACGCCGGGACGCGCCCCGACCCAGCCGTGTCCGTCCCAAGCGCAAAATCGCACAAGCCTGCCGCCACCGACACGGCCGAGCCGCTGCTGGAGCCGCCGGGAATGTATTCCGCGCCGTATGGGTTGGCGGGCACGCCATACGGCGAGCGCACGCCCACCAGTCCCGTCGCAAACTGGTCGAGGTTCGTCTTGCCAAGCGGCACCGCCCCCGCCGCCAGCAAACGCTGCACCACCGGGGACGACACCGCCGGCGTGTAGGTATACTCGCGGCAGCCGGCCGTCGTCGGCACCCCTTCAAGGTCGATGTTGTCTTTGATCGCGAAGGTCACCCCGCGCAAGGCGCCCCGGGCCGTGGCGGCATTCTCCTCGACCGTGCGCGGCGGCAGCTTGGTGATCCAGACGCGGTCCTCTCCGCGTGAAGCGATCAGATCCAGTTGGCGGCGAATGTCCGAGGGTTGCATCAGGTGAGCGGCTTGACGATCACCAGCGGATCGCCGGCCTGCACGGGCCGGCCCTCGGCGCAGAGCACCTCGGTCACCTCACCCGGCTCCGTCGGCAAAATCGAGATTTCCATCTTCATCGATTCGAGGATGACGAGCGGCTGATCCTTGGTGACGCGGTCGCCGGGCTTGACGTTGATCTTCCAGACATTGCCCGGCACGGACGCGGCCACCGCCTTGTGTCCGGGCGGCAGCTCGGCCCGGGCGCCCGACGCGGCGGCAGCCTCGCTCTCGGCGGAGAAGTTCAGCTGGCCCGAAGCCGCCCAGCGCTGGCGTTCGGCTTCAAACGAGGCCTGCTGCTGCGTCTTGAATGCAGCGATCGAGGTCGAGTTGTCCGCGAGGAACTTCTGGTAGTCGCGCAGTTTGAAGGTCTCGTGTTCGACCTTGAGCTTGTAGCGGCCGAGCGGGAAATCCTCGCGAAACTTGAGCAACTCCTGCGGGCTGACTTCGTAGAAGCGGAGCTGGTCGAAGAAGCGCAGCAGCCAGGGCTGGCCGTCCGTGAAGTCCGGCGTCTGCCGCCAGCGGTTCCACATCTGGACGGTGCGCCCGACGAACTGGTAGCCGCCGGGGCCTTCCATGCCGTAGACGCACAGGTAGGCGCCGCCGATGCCGACGGCGTTCTCCGGGGTCCATGTGCGCGCCGGATTGTACTTGGTCGTGACGAGACGATGGCGCGGATCCACCGGTGTGGCGACGGGCGCGCCGAGATAGACGTCGCCCAAGCCGAGCACGAGGTAACTCGCGTCGAAGAAGATCCGTTTCACGTCCGCGACGGAATCGAGGCCGTTGATGCGGCGGATGAACTCGATGTTGCTCGGACACCACGGGGCGTCTTTGCGCACGGTCTGCATGTACTTGCGGATGGCGAGCAGCGTGGACTCATCCTCCCACGAAATCGGCAGGTGCACGATGCGGGTCGGCACTTCCATGTCCGCGACCGCAGGCAGGTGCGCCTCCGCGTTAACGAGCGTCTCCATCAACCGCTCGATCGGCAGCAGGCGGCTGTCGTAGTGGATCTGCAGCGAGCGGATGCCCGGCGTCAGGTCGAGCAGGCCCGGGGTGTGGTTCGCCTGCAGGAACTGCGCGAGCGCGTGGACGCGGAAGCGCAGCGTCAGGTCGAGCACGAGCGGGCCGTATTCCACCAGCAGGTACTTGTCGCCTGAGCGCCGGTAGGCGACCGCGGGCGCGTCTGCCCGGGCCGGAATCTGGTGTAGCACCGCGGAGGTCGGCGGCGACACGCGCTTCGCCGCCCGGCGCGCGCGGGCGGACGTCAGGGTTTCGATCTCCGCCTCCTGGGCGGCCTCGCGTTCGCGGGCCTCGGTGGCAGTGACGGGCTGGAAGCGCACCTTGTCGCCCGGGCGCAGCTGGCCGATCTTCCACAGGTCGGCGGCGATGATGGTCGCCGGGCAGACGAAGCCGCCCAGGCTGGGACCGTCGGGCCCGAGGATGATCGGCATGTCGCCGGTGAAATCGATCGTGCCGACCGCGTAGGCGTTGTCGTGGATGTTCGACGGATGCAGGCCGGCCTCGCCGCCGTCCTGTCGCGCCCAACGCGGCTTCGGGCCGATGAGGCGCACGCCGGTGCGCGCCGAGTTGAAATGCACCTCGTAGCTCGAGGAAAACAAGTCGGCAATGTCCTCGGGCTGGAAAAAGTCCGGCGCGCCGTGCGGGCCGTAGAGGACGGCCAGCTCCCATTCGCGCGGCAGCTCGGGAACGAGCGCCGGCGGCAGGCGCAGCAGGAAGGGCTTGGCCTCGCCGCCGGCGGCGGGCAGCGGGTTGACCCGCAATACATCGCCCACGCGCAAGGCGCGGCCAGCGTGGCCGCCGAACAGGCCCAGCGTGAAGGTGCTTTTGCTGCCGAGGTAGTCCGGTACATCGAAACCTTCCTTCACGGCGAGGTACGCGCGCATGCCGGCGCCCTTGAGCGCGCCGATGCGCAGCGTCTGGCCCCGCTTCACGCGAATGGTCTGCCATGGAGAAACCGGTTGGTCCTCGAGCGTGACGTCGATGTCGGCACCCGCCAGTGCCACGGCGGTGTCGGTGTTGAAGCGCAGCGTCGGCCCCGAAAGCGTGATCTCCAGCGCCGCAGCGGAGGCCGGGTTGCCGAGCATCCGGTTGGCCAGCCGGAATGCCAACGAGTCCATCGGGCCGGACGGCGGCACGCCCACATCCCAGTAGCCGAGGCGACCCGGGTAGTCCTGAACCGTCGTCTGCGTGCCGGCCTCGAGCACGTCGATCGTCGGCGCGGCATAGGGCAGGTTCTCGAGGTAGCGGGTCGTCACCTTGCCGACTCGGAAGCCCTTCGAAGCCAGAATCTGGCGGAGATACAGCAGGTTCGTCTCGAGCCCGGCGACGCGGGTCGCCGCCAGCGCGTCGGTCATCTTCGCCAGCGCCGCGTCGCGCGTGTCGCCGCGCACGATCAGCTTGGCGATCATCGGATCGTAGAACGGGCTGACTTCGCTCCCCCGCTCCACCCAGGTCTCGACGCGCGTCGCCGGCGGATAAACGAGCTCGGTCAGCACGCCCGTCGCCGGCTGGAAGTTTTTGCCCGGGTCCTCGGAGTAAAGTCGCACCTGGATGGACGCGCCCGTCGCCTGGCGCTTGAACCCGCCCAAATCCAGTTCCCCGGCCGCCTGCTTCACCATCCACTCCACGAGATCGATGCCCGTGACCTCCTCGGTCACACCGTGCTCGACCTGGAGCCGGGTGTTCACCTCGAGGAAATAGAATTCCTTGGTAGCGTCATCGAAGACGAACTCCACCGTGCCGGCGTTCTCGTAGCCCACGGCGAGGCCGAGTTTTTCCGCGGCATCGAGCAGCTTGGCGCGCACCTTCTCCGGCAGGTTGGGCGCCGGGGTTTCCTCGATGATCTTCTGGTTGCGGCGCTGGATGGAGCATTCGCGTTCGCCGAGGGCCGCCACGTGGCCGCGGCCGTCTCCGAAGATCTGCACCTCGATGTGCCTGGCACGCTCGACGTACTTCTCGAGGTAGAGCCCGCTCTCCTTGAAATTGCTCCGGCTCAGCCGGTCGACCTTGGCGAACGCCGGCTCGAGCTCGGCCGCGTTCCAGCACAACTGCATGCCGATGCCGCCGCCACCCGCGGTGCTCTTCAGCATCACCGGGTAGCCGATCTTCTCCGCCTCGGTGAGCGCCACGGCGACATCCGCCAACAAACCGGTACCGGGCAGCAGCGGCACCTGCTGTTGCTGCGCCACCTCGCGCGCCGTGTGCTTCAGACCGAAGCGACGCATCTGGTCGGGCTTCGGCCCGATAAAGACGACGCCGGCGGCCGCGCACGCCTCCGCGAAGCCGGCGTTTTCGCTCAGGAAGCCGTAGCCGGGATGAATCGCTTGTGCGCCGGTCTGCTTGGCCACCGCGAGCATCTTCTCGGCCACGAGGTAGCTCTGGGCGGCCGGCGGCGGTCCGATCAGGACAGCCTCGTCCGCCTCGCGCACGTGCAACGAGCCGACATCGGCTTCGGAATACACGGCAACAGACTTGAGGCCCATCTTCCGCAACGTCCGGATGACCCGGCAGGCAATGGCACCGCGATTGGCGATTAAGACCTTCGAAAACATGATTCAGGGATTCCAGATCACGACTTCGATCGGCGTCGGGTTGTACGCGTTGCAGGGATTGTTGAGCTGTGGGCAGTTCGAGATGAGGCAGAGCACGTCCCGCTCGGCGCGGAGCTCAACGTAGCGCCCCGGTCCGGAAATGCCGTCTTCGAACGTCAACTGTCCCGCAGGCGTGACCGGAACATTCATGAAAAAGTTGATGTTGCAGGCGATGTCGCGCTTGCCGAGGTGGCAGCCGCAATCCTGCCCGCCCCGGATGAATGCGTCGCGGCAGGCGTGCATGTATTCGCGCTCGTGGGCATAGCGCATCGTGTTGCTCTCGCGCGAGCAGGCGCCGCCGAGCGTGTCGTGCCGGCCGCAGGTGTCGGCCACGATGGTGAGCAGCACGTCCCCGAGGTTCGAGACCAGCGCGGTGCCGGTACCGAGATAGAGCGCAGCCTGGCGGCGGATGGTGTCCGAGGCGCTGTAGCGATTCTCGGGGTTGTGCGCGTCGAAAAAGAGCGTGTCGGCGGACTGGTTGCCCTCGACGTCGACGAGACGAAGAATCTGGCCGGCCTTGATTTCGTGCGTCCACGGGTCGCCGGCCGGAATTATGTGCCGGTAAACGGCAGCCTGGGGATCGAGTTTGCTTTCAACCATGGCGGAAGGGCTCAGCTGCGGAGCCGGTAATAGTCCTCGGTGTTGGTGAAGGCGCGGACGTTCTCCGGCCGGGAATTGCGGCAGCGATCATCCGGGCCCGGCGGTGGCGAGGCGAACACCTCGAGCTTCACTTCCCGCGGGTGATAGTGCGGATCGGGATCGAGCGGATGCTGGCAGGTGTTGAGGATCACGAGCGAATTCATCTCGAGGCGCAGGTCGATGTGGTCGCCCGCCTTGGCGTGGCCCGGCACGAAGGTGAGCCGGCCGGCCTCGTCCGCGAGCACCTTGCTGAAGAGGTTCAGGTTCGGCACGAGGTCGCGCGGACCCAGGCCCCACTTCGCGAGCTCGATCAGGAAGCACTCGCGGCCGTTGCGGAAAAAGTCGTTCCGCGCCTCTTGGTAATTCTTCTGCCCGTACTTTGCTGCGACCTGGGGCGCGTCCGAGCAGCCGCAGACTGACTCATGCCAGCCCACGGTGTCGGCGGTGATCGAGGCGAAGATCCGCCCCATGTCCGAATGCAGGCAATAGGGCTGGCGCAGGTAGAAGATGTGCTGCCCCTTGAGCGTGTCCGGCATGTTGTAGCGCTCGGAAGTCTGGTCCGCGTTGTAGAGCAGCACCCCGACGTTGGCCCCCGCCTCGAGCGCGGTCAGGCGCAGGGTCTTGCCGCGACTGATCACGCCCGACCACATCCCGGCGTGGGTCAGGGTTTTGGTGTAGAGAGGTTGGCTGATGGACATCGCAGGGAAAAACAGAGCGGTATTACGATTGTGTCAATTAGTATTACTAGCAGGCCGGATGCCAGCCGGGATTATCCCGGGCAACCGGGCTAAAGCAGCGGCGGCATCGCCGCGGCGGCGAGCTGCAGCTTGCAGTATTTCACACCCTTGCAGGCGGCCAGCTCGTCGGCGATCTGGCGCAGTTCCTTGGGCGCCCCCTGCACCAGCAGGACCTCGAGGTAGTGATGGTGCTCGAGGTGCACGTGCATACTGGAGACGACCATCAGGTAGTACTTGTGCTGGATGGCCATCAGCTTCGCCTGCAGGTTCCGCTTCCGGTAGTCGTACACGAGGTTGATCGTGCCGGCCATGCTCTTGGTGCCGAGTTCGCCCTGGAGTTCCACCAGCCCGTCGCGGGCCAGCCCGGCCACGGCTTGCGAGCGGCTCTGGAAGCCGCGGCGCTGCACCATCTCGTCGAGTTCGTCCAGCAGGCTGGAGGGCAGCGACACGGAGAAACGGGCAACGGTGTCCTTGCGGGGCATGGGCTGGCGTATTGAGGCGGGGCTCACGGATTGTCACGGCTAAACATGGCGGTCATTCGACGTCGTCGCCGGCCTGCGTGAGGCGGACGATCGGCAGTTTCTCCGCCGGGCCTTGCGTCACCGGCGGGTGGATGAGTTCGTCGAGCCGGCGCCGCGTGGCCTGGAATTCGGGCGTGAGCAACTGGCCGGGGCTGCGGGGACGCGGGACCGGAACCTCGATGACTTCCTGCACCTCGCCGGGGTGCGCCTTGAGCACCAGGATGCGGTCGGCCAGCAGGACGGCCTCGTCGAGGTCGTGCGTGATGAAGAGAATGGTGACGTCAACATTGCGCCAGATCTCCATCAGGTGCGTCTGCATCTGCAGCCGCGTCTGGGCATCGAGCGCCCCGAACGGCTCGTCCATCAGGAGGATTCGCGGATTGTTCGCCAGCGCGCGGGCGATGGCCGTGCGCTGCTTCATGCCGCCGGAGAGCTGGACGGGATAGGCGTCCCGGAAACGCCCGAGCCCCACCAGGTCGATCCACTGCAACGCCTCCGCCCGCGCCTCGCTCTTCCCCTTCCCTTCCATGCGCAGGCCAAACATGACGTTCTCCGTGACCGTCAGCCACGGGAAGAGCGTATAGCCTTGGAAAACCATGCCGCGATCCGGGCAGGGGCCGCTGACCTCCTTGCCGTCGAGCAGCATCCGGCCCGAAGTCGGCTGGTCGAGTCCGGCCACCATGCGGATCAGGGTGGACTTACCGCAGCCGGAGGGCCCGATGACGCACACGAACTCGCGCCGGTGCACCTTGAAGGAAATGTCCTTCAGCGCCGTGACCGGCCCGCTCTCCGAGGGAAACTGGCGGCCGAGGTGGTCGATCTCGAGCACGACCGGCCGTTCCTTGAGCTTGCGGAATCGCTCGGCGACCGCGGGCGATTGCTGGCGGTACTCGGCGTCGCTCATGAAGCGCCTCCCTGCTGTCCGCCGGTGGCAAGCGGGATGGGTTTGGCGGCAAAGCGCTTCCGCCACCACAAGCGCAGTGCACTCGGCTGCAGCGTGCGCCAGGCAAAGAGTTGCCGGCCGAGCCACGCCAGCACCTGGTCGGTGGCGAGGCCGATGAAGCCGATGATCAGGATCGTGGCGTAAACGTTGTCGAAATTGCGATACTTGGCCTGCTGGTTGATGAAAAACGTGATGCCGGAGCTGATGCCCACCACCTCGGCCACAATCAGGTAGGTCCACGCCCAACCGAGCAGGATGCGCAGGTCGTTGTAGAGGTCCGGCAGGCTCGCCGGCACGATGACGTTCCACACGAGGTTGCGCTTCTTCGCGCCCAGCGTCTGCGCCGCCTCGATCAGGCAAGGGTCCACCTTGCGCACGGTGTTGGCGATCACCAGCACCTGCTGGAAGAAGGTCCCGATGAAGATGATCGCGATCTTCGGCTGTTGGTAGATGCCGAAGATTGCCACCATGAGCGCCCCGAAGGCCGGCGCGGGCATGTAGCGGACGAAATCCACCAGCGGTTCCGTGACGCGCGCCAGCGCCGCGAATGATCCGCCCAGGATTCCCAGCGGCACGCCGATGGCGGAGGAGATGAGGAAGCCCCAGAAGATCGTCTGGATACTCAGCCACAGGCTCTCATGCAGCCACGCATCGCCGCGGAGCACGGGCTTGGTGGTGAACGCGGTGTAGAGCGCGCGTCCCACCTCATGCGGCGCCGGCAGGAAGATCGGGTTGGCGCGATGACCGGTCGGCCCGCGCCCGCCTGCGGCGGTGACCTTCTCCGCTTCCCGGGCAAAATCCTCGCGCGGGATCAGCTGGCCTTCCTTGAACCACGCCACGTCGCCGGGCGTCTCCACCTTCACCAGCGGGTGCCAAAGGAAAGGCACATAGCTGAACGCGCTCCACACGAACAGCGGCAGGAGAAAGGAGGCAACCCAGAGCACGCCGGCGCGACGCGGGGAAAGCGGGCGCAGGACGGTCAGCCAGGATTCGCGGGGCATGGAGTGATCAAAGGTGGTGGTCGCGGTCCCGGCGGCGACAGGCGTCGATGGGGACACCGACGCCCACCAAGTTACTTCACCACCTCGGCCATCAACGACGCGTCGATGTAGGACGGGACGTCCTGCGCCTCCTTGTAGACGCCGTTCTTCACGTTGAATTCGTCGGCGATCTTGGCGGAGCCGGCCACCGAGTCGAAGCCCGCGGTCTTGGCCGCGATCTTGGCGGCGCCTTCCTTGAGGGTCAGCAGCTGCGTGCCGCTCATGAAATCGGCGTAGTCCGCCGGAGAGACGCCAGCGCGGGCGGCCATGATCTTGATGCCGTCGGCGCGGGTCTTCGGGTCCGCGAGGTAGGCGACGATCTTGTCCCACACCTTGACGAACTTCACCCAGTCGGCACGCGAGCTGGCGAGACTGCCCGGCGTGACCACGACCATGTCGTAGATCAAGCCCGGTTCGTCGGCGCTGGTGTAGACGGCCTTGGAGCCCGGGACGGCCTTGAGCGCGGCGCCGGAGTTCGGCTGCCAGCCGGCGACGGCGTCGACCTGGCCCGACGCCAGCACTTGCGGGATCTGGTTGGTCGGGGTCGGTACCAGCTCAACGTCGCTCTCGGAGAGACCGGCCTTCTTCAGGCCGTTGAGCAGCAGCAGGTGGTCGACGAAGCCGACCTCCACGCCGATTTTCTTGCCCTTGAGATCCTTCAGGGAACCGACGCCCGGCTTGGCCACAACCATGTCGTTGCCGTTGGAATAGTCGGTCACGAGAATCATGACATTCTTCGCGCCACCGGCCCCGGTGACGAGCGCGTCGCCGTTGGTGACCATGACCGCGTCGACCTTGCCGGCCGTGAAGGCCTCCATCGACGGGCCGTATTCGAACCAGAGCAATTCAACGTCGAGGCCGGCGTCCTTGAACCAGCCCTTTTCCTGGGCGATAGCGAAGGCGGTCCAGCCCGGCCAATCGCTGTAGGCGACCTTGAGCGGCGCGGCGGCCAGCGAACCAAAGGACAGGGCGAAAGCACCGGCGCACAAAAGCAGCCGGCGCGCGAGGGTGTGAGGCGCGGATTTCATGAGGAGAGTGCTACGTTATTGCAGAATAGTGTTACGGTAACGCTCTCTGCGTGAGCACGAGTTGTGCCAGCAAAGTTAGGGTGCGCAGGTTTCTGTAGGGGCCGAGCTTGCTCGGTCCTAGGGGGATGACGCCGCGCTCCGGGACCGAGCAAGCTCGGCCCCTACGACAAACCGCCAGGCCTCAAAACAGGAAATACCGCTGCGCCATGGGCAATACCTTGGCCGGCTCGCAGGTCAGGTGCTCGCCGTCGGCCTTCACGGTGTAGGTCTCGGGATCGACCTCGATCCTCGGCATGGCGTCGTTGAGCACCATGTCCTTCTTGCCGACCTTGCGGCAGGACTTCACCGCCTCGAGGCGGCGGGCCAGGCCGAGCTGCTTCGGGCCGGTCTTGCTCTTGAGCGATGCGGCGCTGACGAAGGTGATATTGGTCGAGCCGATCGCCTTGCCGGCGGCGCCCCATTGCGGCCGGTAGAACGTCGGCTGCGGCGTCGGGATCGACGCGTTCGGGTCGCCCATGTTCGCCCAGGCGATGAAACCTCCCTTGAGCACGACCTCCGGCTTCACCCCGAAGAGCGCGGGCTTGAAAATCACGAGATCGGCCAGCTTTCCCACCTCCAGCGAACCGACAATGTGCGAGATACCGTGGGCGATGGCCGGGTTGATGGTGTACTTGGCGAGGTAGCGCAGCGCGCGGAAGTTGTCGGCGGCGGGGTGCGATTTGCCGGAAAGGCTGCCGAACTGGACCTTCATCTTGTGGGCCGTCTGCCACGTGCGGATGATCACCTCGCCGATGCGGCCCATGGCCTGCGAGTCGGACGACATCATCGAGATGGCGCCCAGGTCGTGCAGCCGGTCCTCGGCGGCGATCGTCTCGGGCCGGATGCGGGATTCGGCAAAGGACACGTCCTCCGGAATCTTCGCGTCGAGGTGGTGGCAGACCATGAGCATGTCGAGGTGCTCGTCGATGGTGTTGACCGTGTAGGGGCGCGTCGGGTTGGTCGACGAGGGCAGCACGTTGGCCTCGCCGCAGACGCGGATGATGTCCGGCGCGTGGCCGCCGCCGGCGCCCTCGGAATGGAAGGTATGGATGGTACGGCCCTTGAAGGCGCGGATCGTGTCGTCGACGTAGCCCGACTCGTTGAGCGTGTCGGTGTGGATCGCCACCTGGACATCGAGTTCGTCAGCGACGCCCAGGCAGGTGTCGATGGCGCCGGGTGTCGTGCCCCAGTCCTCGTGCAGCTTGAGGCCGATGGCGCCGGCGAGAATCTGCTCGCGCAGCGGCGCGGCGGTGCCGCAGTTGCCCTTGCCGAGGAAACCGAGGTTCATCGGGTAGGACTCGGCGGCCTCCAGCATGCGATGGATGTTCCAGATGCCGGGCGTGCAGGTCGTGGCGAAGGTGCCGTGCGCCGGGCCGGTGCCGCCGCCGAGCATCGTGGTGATGCCGGAGCTGATGGCCTCGTCGATCTGCTGCGGACAGATGAAATGGATGTGCGTGTCGATGCCGCCCGCGGTGATGATGTTCCCCTCGCCCGCGATCACCTCGGTGGCGGCGCCGACGATCATCGGGTTTTTCTTCTTCGTGCGCGGGTCGACGAAGACGGAACCGATGCCGTTCTGGATGCCGGGATTGCCGGCGTGGCCGATGCCAACGATCAGGCCGTGCTTGATGCCGATGTCGGCTTTGATGACGCCGAGAATGGGATCGAGGATCGTGGCGTTGGTGATGACGAGATCGAGCGATTCCCTGTCGAGGGCGGTCGGCGACTGGCCCATGCCGTCGCGGATGACCTTGCCGCCGCCGAACTTCACCTCGTTGCCGTAGCCACCACCCTCGGCGATCAGGTCGCGCTCGACCTGCACGAACAGCTCGGTGTCGGCGAGGCGGACCTTGTCCCCCACGGTGGGGCCGAACATCTCGGCATACTGGCGGCGGGTGAGCTTGAGGGGCATTTACGATTTATGATTTACGACTTACGATTTTTCGCCGGCTTGGCCTTCGCCCTGCCCGCCGGCTTGGCCTTCGCATCGAGTTTTCCGTTCACCTTCGCTTGCAGGCCATAGACTTCGCGCAGGCCGGCGAGGGCGACCAGCTCGACGCGCTTGGTGTCGCCCGCCTCGAAGCGGACGGCCGTGCCGGCCGGAATGTTGAGGCGGAAGCCGCGAGCGGCGGCGCGATCGAATTCCAGCGCGTTGTTGGTTTCGAAGAAGTGGTAATGTGAACCGACTTGGATTGGGCGGTCGCCGGTGTTCGCGACATCGAGCGTGAGCGTCTTCAGGCCCACGTTGGCGGCCAGTGGGGTCGCGTCGTCCGCGAGGATGATCTCGCCGGGCTTCATCGGATGGGATCGTGGACAGTCACGAGTTTGGTACCGTCGGGAAACGTCGCCTCGACCTGCACGTCGTGGATCATCTCGGGGACGCCCTCCATGACGTCGGCACGCTTGAGGATGGTGGTACCGTAGCTCATGAGTTCGGCGACCGACCTCCCGTCACGTGCCCCCTCGATGATCTCGTAGGTGATGATCGCGATGGACTCGGGATAATTCAGCTTGAGGCCGCGGGCCTGGCGGCGCCGGGCGAGGTCGGCCGCGGTGACGACCAGCAGTTTCTCGCGTTCGCGGGGAGTAAGGTGCATGAGCGGCGAATCAGACCTGCAAGTGTTCCTTAACGACCTCGTCGGTCAAGCTGGCGATTGTGCCGGACACGACCACCGCGCCGCGATCCATGGCGTAGAAGCGGTCGGCGACCTCGCGGCAGAAGTCGACGTACTGCTCGACGAGCAGGATCGCGAGGGCATGCGTCTCGCGGATCTTGCGCACGGCCTGCTTGATTTGTTCGACGTCCTTCTGGGCCTGGTCGATGACCGCGGCCGGGGCGGCGGGCGCCTTCAGCTTCTTCAGCGTATCGCCGATCTGGTCAATGATGGACGGCTGGATGCCCTCGGTCGGCTCGTCGAGGATGAGCAGCTTGGGGTCCGTGAGCAGGGCGCGCCCGATCGCCAGCTGCTGCTGCTGACCGCCGGAGAGCACGCCCCCCTTGCGGCTGAGCATGTCGCGGAGCACGGGAAAGAGTTCGAAAACCCGCTCCAGCGCCGCGTGGGCCTCGGCTCCCTTGCGCCCGTGCACCACGAGTCCGACGCGCAGGTTCTCCTCGATGGTGAGGTGCGGAAAGATGTCGCGCCCCTGCGGCACGTAGCCGATGCCGGCGCGGGCGCGGACGTCGATCGGCAGCTTGGCGATGGGCCGGCCGTCGAAGGTGATTGTGCCCGCCCGGATCGGCAGCACGCCGGTGATCGACCGCAGCGTGGTGGTCTTGCCCACCCCGTTGCGGCCCATGAGGGCGACGACCTCACCCGGGTTGATCTCAAGGTCGACGCCGCGCAGGATGCGCGAACCGCCGATGTAGGTTTCCACTCCGGAGAGGGTGAGCAGCGTACTCATCGGGTGCCGTGCTTGCCGCGGCCGAGATAAACCTCGCGGACTTTCTGGTTGGACTGCACCTCGTCGAACTTCCCTTCGCAGAGCACGGTGCCCTGGTGCAGGACGGTCACGTTGCCGTCGCGGGCGATCTGCTTGACGAAGGTCATGTCGTGCTCGACGACCACGATGCTGTGCTTGCCGGACAGGCTGATGAGCAACTCGCCGGTGCGGTGGGTCTCCTCGTCGGTCATGCCGGCGGCCGGCTCGTCGACCAGCAGCAGCTTGGGCTCGGCGGCGAGCAGCATGCCGATCTCGAGCCACTGTTTCTCGCCGTGCGCCAGGAGGCCGGCCTTCCAGCCGCGCTTCCCGTCGAGGCGGATGAGTTTCAACAACTCGTCGAGGCGGTCGCGCTCGGTCGAGGACAGGCGCCGGAAGATCGAGGCGAACACGCCGCGCGGTCCCTTGATCGACAGCACGAGATTGTCCCACACCGTGTGCTCGACGTACACGCTCGGCGTCTGGAACTTCCGGCCGATGCCGAGACGGTTGATCTCGTACTCGTTCATGCTGGTCAGGTCGTGGTGCGTCAGCGGATCGGCGCCGAACTCGATCTTGCCCTTGTCGGGCTGCGCGCGGCCGGTGATGAGGTCAAAGAACGTCGACTTGCCCGCGCCGTTGGGGCCGATGACGGTCCGCAGCTCGCCTTCCTGGAGGTAGAAGTTGAGGTTCGTGATGGCCTTGAAGCCATCGTAGGTCTTGGAAACATCCTCGACGGTGAGAATCGCGCGCGGCACGGGGGAAATTTATGATCTACGATTGATGATTTACGATTTCTGCGCGGCCGGGGCGGCGTCGGGCGCCGGCGTTTTCGGACCGTTGAGCTTCCGCCAGAGCGGCTTCAGGCGGGCCGGAATGCTCACGAGCCCGCCCGGCAGGAAGAGCACGACGAGGATGAACAGGCCGCCGAGGATGATCAGCCACAGGTCGGGAAAGGCGCGCGTGGCCCAGCTCTTGAGCGCGTTGATGACGACGGCGCCGACGATGGGCCCGAGCAGCGTGCCCCGGCCGCCGACGGCGACCCACACGACAGCCTCGAGGGATTTCTCGGGCGTCATGACGCTGGGGTTGATGCCGCCGACCTGCGGGACATAAAGCGCGCCGCCGACGCTGGCGATCGCCGCGCTAAGCACGAAGATGAAGAGCTTGAAATGCGCTGTCGCGTAGCCGCTGAAGAGCACGCGGTTCTCACCGTCGCGAATGGCGCGTTGCACGAGGCCAAACTTCGTCTGGTTGAGCTGGCGGAAGCCCACGTAGACAACGAGCAGGGTGACGGCCGTCGCGATGAAAAGACCCCGCTGGGTCGCCCCCGTGCGCAGGTCCTCCCCGAGGATGAACTTGAAGTCGGTGAAGCCGTTGTTGCCGCCCATCAGCATGCTGTTGCGGAAGAACAGCAGCGCCGCGCCGTAGGTCAGGGCCTGCGTCAGGATGGAGAAGTAGACGCCCTTGATGCGCGACCGGAAGGCCAGGAAGCCGAAGATCGCGGCGAGCAGTCCCGGGACCAGCACGACCATCAGCGCGGAAAAGCCGAAGGAGTAAAACGGCCGCCAGAAGCTCGGCAGGAACGTGTGGCCGAGGAAGACCATGAAGTCGGGCAGCAGGTTGGGATTCTTTCCCGCCTGCGCGTACACGCCCTGGTCGCCGATCATCAGCATCAGGTGCATGCCCAGCATGTAGCCGCCGAGGGCGAAGAACAGCGACTGGCCGAGACTGAGGAGGCCAGTGTAGCCCCAGAGCAGGTCGACGGAAATGGCCAACAGCGCGAAGCAGAGATACTTCCCCCAAAGGTTGATCGTGAAATTGCTGACCAGCCCCTGTGCGTTCAGCAGCGGGAAGACCACGATCAGGAACAGCGCGATGACTGCGACGGCGGCGAATTCGAGGCGGCGGGAGTTGGCGGCGCTCATGGCTCAGTCGAGGCTGCGGCTGCGGGTGACGAAAAGGCCCGCCGGGCGCCATTGCAGGAACAGGATGATGCACAGCAGCACGAGGATCTTGCCGATCACCGGGTCACCCAGGTACTGCTGCAGCGACTGGTCGGCCTGGCCGATGGCAAAGGCGCTGATCACCGTGCCGGGCAGGTTCCCCACCCCGCCCACCACCACGGTCATGAAGCAGTCGACGATGTAGTTCTGCCCCATCGACGGCCCGACGTTGCCGATCTGGCTGAGGAACGTGCCGGCGAGCCCCGCCAGGCCGCTGCCCAGGCCGAAGGTCAGCATGTTCACGCGCTCGGTGCGCACGCCCATGCAGGAGGCCATGCCGCGATTCTGCATCACGGCCCGCATGAGCAGGCCCAGCGGCGTGCGCGTGAGCACTAGCCAGACGCCGATCACGATCAGCAGGGCGAAGCCGATCACGAACACGCGGTTCCAGCCGAAGATGATGTCGTTCACCGTCCAGTTGCCGCTCAAGTAGAGCGGGCTCGAGACCTGCACGTTGTTCGAGCCGAACATCAGCTTGAACACCTGCTGCAGCACGACCGAGACGCCCCAGGTCGCGAGCAGGCTCTCGAGCGGGCGCCGGTAGAGCCACTGGATGATGGAGCGCTCGAGCCCGATGCCAACGAGCGCGGCCATCAGGAAGCTCAGTGGGATCGCCGCGATGAAGTAGCACTGGTAGGCCCAACCCGTGAGATTCATGCCCGGGATGCCGAGGCTGAGGCCGAAGAACGGGATGACGATGCCCGCGCCGAAGATATTCTGCACGAGGTAGGTCGTGTAGGCCCCGACTGCAATCATCTCGCCGTGCGCCATGTTGATGACGCCCATGAGACCGAAGGTGATCGCCAGGCCGAGGGCGAGCACGAGGAGGATGCTGCCGAGGCTCAGGCCACGGAAGAGCGTGCCGAGGAAGTCCACCACCGAGCGGTGCGATTCGACGGCGTGCAGCGCGGACTTGGCGGCGGCGATGAGCTCGGCGTTTTTCGCCGTCTCGGCCTCCTGCAGGGATTTCTTGAGAAAATCGGCACTGGAAAGCGTATGCAGCTCCTTGAGCTCGGCCAGCGCCGCGAGCTTTACGGTAACGCTGGCGTCCTTGAGGCGGATGAGTGCGAGCGCCTCCCGCAAGGCACGCTGCACGTGGGGATCGGTCTCGAGCGGCAGGCGGGCCTCGAGGACCGCGATCTTGGAGGCATCCTGCGCCTGGCCGATGGTCTGGACCGCCTGCAGACGCTTGGCGCGATTAGGGGAAACGAGGTCGACGACATCCAGCACGGCCTTCATCGCGCGGCGCAGCGCGCTGGTGTGGTCGGCGGTCTTGAAGTCGCTGCCCACGACACGAAGCGGCTGGCCGGCGGCATCCTTCAGCGGCTCGCCGTTATCGACGCGCACGGCAGCCTGCGAGCCGGCAGCGTCTTTTTCACCGGTCAGCACCACCGGGATTGTCGCGCTGTCTGTCTTGTAGAGAAAAATGGCATCCGTGCGCCACGCCGTCAGCAGCTCCGGAATGGCCTCGTCCCCCTGCCCCAGCAGCGAAGTGACGAGCGTGCGCTGGGCTGCGGCGTCCTCGGTCAGCACGGCGCGGGCGATGACGGCCCGCGGGGATTCGGCGGCTCCTGCGGTGAGGAAAAGAAGAAACGGGAGCAGAAAAGCGGCGCGCGGGAAAAGCTTCATGCCAGGGTGTCTCGTCAATGCTGGTTCTGTGCCAAAACCTGACAGCAGCCTGATTTGCCCTGTCATCGAAAAAATGAGGCTTGGTAAGGCGTGTCCTCCGGACGAGCCGCAGCAGCGCACGGAAGTGAACGGCTCGTCCGGAGGACTCGCCCTACCAGTGCCAAAAAAAGCGGGGCGGGTCGTTAAGACCCGCCCCACGTCCAATACCTACAAACCAAAATCTCTTTCGCTTACTTGAACTTACCCTTCAGCCAGGGCTCGCCGTAAACGTCCGCGAACGACTTCAGAATCTTGAACTGGCCGTCGGCCTTGGTCTCGCCGATGTACACGCTCTTGGTGAGGTGCATGTTCTTCTGCGTGGTGACCTTGCCGCCCGGGCCGTCGAAGGAGAGGCCGGACTTGAGCGCGGCGCGGACCTTGTCGACGTCGAACGAGCCGGCCTTTTCGACCGCGGCCTTCCAGAGGTACATGCCGTCGTAGCTGAGCACCATCGGGGAACAGGTGACGCGGCCTTCCTTGACGAGGCCGGCGACCGTGCTCTTCGACAGCCAGGCCTTGAAGTCCGCGACGAACTTCTTGTTGGCCGGCGAATCGATCGACTGGAAGTAGGTCCAGCAGCCGAGCTGGCCGACGAGCTTGTCGGCGGGCAGACCGCGGAACTCATCCTCGGAGATCGAGAACGAGACGACCGGGCAGGTTTCGGCGGTGAGGCCGGAGGCGGCGTACTCCTTGAAGAAGGGCACGTTGGTGTCGCCGTTGAGCGTCGAGATCACGCAGGCGTCGCCGGAGGCGGCGAACTGTTTGATCTCGGCGACGATCTGCTGGTAGTCGGTGTGGCCGAAACCGGTGTACTTGCCGGCGGCGATGATCTTGCCGGACTCGTCCTTCTTGAAGCCACCGCCGATGTTTTCCAGCGGCACGCCCTTGGACAGGAGGTACTCGAGGAGCACGAGGTTGGTGGTCTGCGGATAGACGTAGTCGGTGCCGAGCAGGTAGAACTTCTTCTTGCCCTCGGCGAGGTAGTAGTCGACCGCGGGCGTGGCCTGCTGGTTGACCGCTTCCGCGGTGTAGAACACGTTCTGGGACTCTTCCTCGCCCTCGTACTGGACGGGATAGAAGAGCAGCGCGTTGTTCTTCTCCAGGACCGGGAGGCAGTACTTGCGGCTGACGGAGGTCCAGCAGCCGAAGGTCACGGCGACCTTGTCCTGCTCGGTGAGCTGCTTGGCTTTCTCGGCGAAGGTCGGCCAGTCGGAGGCGCCGTCGACGATGACGAGCTCGATCTTCTTGCCGAGGACGCCGCCCTTGGCGTTGATCTCGTCGGCCGTGAACATGAGGATGTCACGCAGCGAGGTTTCGCTGATCGCCATCGTGCCGGACAGGGAGTGCAGGACGCCGACCTTGACGGTGTCGTCCGCCGAGGCGGAACCGACGAAAGCGCTCAGGGCCAGGGCCCCGACGCCGAACAGGGAAACGAATTTCTTGATCATGTTAGTGGGAGTTAGGTCCGGTCAGGCCGGCCGGCCACGGGCGTGGCCAGCCGGACCGCCGGCGAGTGTGCGGAAGAAGGGGCGGGAAAACGTCCGGCCGCCTTAGAATTTGAAGCCGATCTGGGCGCCGATGTACTGGTAGTCGGCGGAGTCGCCGTCGCCGAACGAGTATTCGGCGCGGAAGAACAGGTTGCTGTTAACCGTGTAGGTCGGGGCAATCGTGTACTTCATGTCGTTGCCGCCGGCATCCCAATCGACGCCGCTGATGCGGAACGCCGTGGAGAAGTTGTCGTTGAACTTGTAGTTCAGGAAGGCGAGCCAGGCGTTCATGGTGTCGCTCTGCGTGTCGAACTCGGCGGCGATCGTGACCTTGTCGGACACGGCGTAGCTGGCCCAGAGGTCGAAGATGAAGAGGCTGTCGGCGGCGCCCTCGGTGTCTTCCGAAGCGATGCCAACGAAAACCGTCAGCTTGTCGATGCCGGTGTAGGTCGCGATGGCCTCGATGCCGATGTCGTCATCGTACTCGCGGTCGCCCTCGAAGAAGCCGCGCGGGCCGGAGAAGATGGAGTCGACCACGGCCAGGCCGAGGGAGAAGGTCTTGGTCGAGTAGTCCAGCTTGGCGCCGGTGTGATAGGCCGGGATCGCGAAGATCGTCGAGCCGTAGGTGAGCTGGGCCATGTTGATCGGATCGAAGGCCTCGTAACCGAGGTAGCTCAGGAATTTTCCACCCGTGATCTTGAGGCCCGTGCCCGTGTCCCAGGTTGCGTAGGCGTCGAGCAGGCCGGCCTCGTTGGCGGCGCCGGGAATATAGAGCAGGCTGCCGTAGGCACTGAACGAGCCCTTCGTCGCCAGGATGCCAAGCTTGACCGCATCGGCATTGGGAACCGCCGGGCCGCCCTTGTTTTCGAAGTAGGTGTCGATGCTGTCGGCACCGTCGATATCGGTGGTGCTGACAGAGCCAACCGCGTAGCCGTTGACGCTGAATACGTCGTTCACCTTCACGTCCGCGCGGGAAACCGCGGCGAGGCCCAGGAGGGAGACGGCCCAAACGGCCGGCCGGAATGATTGCTTGGTCATGAGTACAGTAGGTTTGATTGCAGGTTTGTGTTAGAACTGGCGCATCCTTCGAAAAACGAACGATGTTGCCTGCGCCGGTTAAGCAGCCCTTTTGCCAGCAACCGAAGAGGTCGCTGTCATAAGGCCCGTGTGCTGCCGCCGTTTGCACGCGTCGCATCAACTCCATTCATGCGAGCGCGCCGAAGCGCCGAATCATTCATCGTGCGCCACGGGCACCACAGAGGAGAAACGCGCGCCGTGTCGTTTCCCGGGCGGACGATTTGCGTCCGTCAAATCAAACCACCGAAAATCAAGCCGGCCTAATTGCCGGTGTTGCCGGCATCAGCTTTGGTGATGGCCGGCTGCAGCGCGCCGAAATTACCTTCCTCGCAGCTGCGGACAAATCCCTCGGTGACGGATTTCAAATCTTCCCAGCGCCGGCGGATGGCCTTCGCCTCGTCCTTCGTGATCTTGCTGTCGGACGCGGCCACCGCGATCACGCCGAGCATGTCGGCAAATTCCTGCACGATGTTGTTCGTGTAGGGAATCAGCTGGTACGGGTGCGGCTGCTGCTTGGGATTCGTGATGAAAAAGCCGCCCGCGCGCTCGCACACCCATTGCGCGATGCGCGTGTCGTTGGTGATGCGCAGCAGTTGCTCGATGCGGTCCAGCGGATTGTTGGCCCCGCTGCCGGTCTCGTCCTGCGGCGGCTCGGCCCACTTGTAGATCAACGAAAGCGACAGGCCCATGTCGGCGGATATCTGCTTGGCGCTGGTACGCTTCAGCACCTCCTTGAGCAACTCGTGTGATTGCATGGGTCGCGGATATTGCGAAATTTCGCCGGCAACGCAATCACCGACATCCCCTCACCCTGTCAGTACCGGGCCGGCATCTTTTTTGTGTCAATTGCCCGGGCTTTATGACTAAAAGTTGCGTCTCTTTTCCATGAATATCCACGAGTATCAGGCCAAGGCGTTGTTCGAGAAATATGGCGTCGCCGTTCCCAAGGGCGTTGCCGTCAAATCCGCCGCCGAATTCGAGCCCGCGCTGGCCCAGCTGCCCGACGCCCCCGTCATTGTAAAGTCCCAGATCCACGCGGGTGGCCGCGGCAAGGGCACCTTCACCGACGGTTTCAAAGGGGGCGTCAAGTTCGCCAAGACCAAGGCCGACGCCCTCGCCTACGCCAAGGCGATGTTCAACAACACCCTCGTGACCGCGCAGACCGGCCCCGCCGGCCGCAAGGTGCAAACGATCTACTTCACCCAGGCAAGCGACATCACCAAGGAGTACTACCTCGCCATCCTCCTCGACCGCGTCACCTCCCGCCCGGTCATCGTCGCCTCCACCGAGGGCGGCGTTGAAATCGAGACCGTCGCGCACAACACGCCCGAGAAAATCTTCAAGGTCCACATCGACCCGGCGGTCGGCCTCCAGGGCTTCCAGACCCGCCAGCTTGCCTTCCAGCTCGGTTTCACGGGCGACACCTTCAAGAACGCCGTGAAGCTCATCGGCGCGCTCTACAAGATGTTCTGGGAAACCGACGCCGCCATGGTGGAGGTCAACCCGCTGATCACGACGCCGACGGGCCAGGTGCTGGCGCTAGATGCCAAGGTCTCCTTCGACGACAACGCGCTGTTCCGCCACCCGGACATCACCGCTCTCCGCGACCTGAACGAGGAGGACTCCAAGGAAATCGAGGCCTCGAAGTTCGGCCTCTCCTACATCGCGCTCGACGGCAACATCGCGTGCCTCGTCAACGGCGCCGGCCTGGCCATGAGCACGATGGATATCATCAAGCACTTCGGCGGCAGCCCGGCCAACTTCCTCGACGTCGGCGGCGGCGCCTCGAAGGACCAGGTCACCGCGGCCTTCAAGATCATCCTCACCGACCCGAACGTGAAGGGCATCCTCGTGAACATCTTCGGCGGCATCATGGACTGCAACACGATCGCCACCGGCGTCGTCGCCGCGGCTCGCGAGCTTGGCCTCAAGATCCCCCTCGTCGTCCGCCTCGAGGGCAACAACGTCGCCGCGGGCAAGAAGACCCTCGCCGAGTCCGGCCTGAAGCTCGAGTCCGCCGACACGATGGCGGACGCGGCCCAGAAGATCGTGAAGCTCGTCGCCTGAAGCGACCAGCAGCTGAGAGCCCAGAGCTCAGAGCTGAGAGAACAATTCTCCCACCGCTCCCTCTGCTCTCAGCCCTAGACTCTAAACACTAAGCTCCCCTCCCTCATGTCCATCATCGTCACGGAAAAGACCAAGCTCCTCGTCCAGGGTATCACGGGTGAATTCGGCGCCCGCCACACCAAGGCCTCGCTCGACTACGGCACGCAGGTCGTCGCCGGCGTCACGCCCGGCAAGGGCGGCCAGTTCTTCGAGCACGGCGCCCACAAGGTTCCCATCTTCAACACCGTCGCCGACGCCGTGAAGGCCACCGGCGCCACCGCCTCCGCGGTGTTCGTCCCGCCGCCGTTCGCCGCCGACGCCATCCTCGAGGGTGTCGACGCCGGCCTCGAGCTGTGCGTTGCCATCACCGAGGGCATTCCCGTCAAGGACATGATCCAGGTGAAGCGCGCCATGGCTGGCAGCAAGACCCGCCTCATCGGCCCGAACTGCCCCGGGATCGTCACGCCCGGCACGGGCGAGAACTCGAAGGGCGGCTGCCGCATCGGCATCGCCCCCGGCTACATTCACAAGAAAGGCCACGTCGGCGTCGTCTCGCGCTCGGGCACCCTCACCTACGAGGCCGTGTTCCAGCTCACGTCGAAGGGCATCGGCCAGTCGACGTGCGTCGGCATCGGCGGCGACCCGGTCAACGGCACGTCGCACCTCGACGTCATCAAGATGTTCAACGATGACCCGGAAACCTGGGGCATCATCATGATCGGTGAAATCGGCGGCAACGCCGAGGTCGAGGCCGCGCGCTGGGTCAAGGCCAACTGCAAGAAGCCGGTCGCCGGCTTCATCGCGGGCGCCACCGCCCCCGCCGGCCGCCGCATGGGCCATGCCGGCGCGGTCGTCGGCGGCACCGAGGACACCGCCGCCGCCAAGATCGCCGTCTTCAAGGAATGCGGCATCGAGTGCGCCGCCACGCCCTCCGACATGGCCGACGCCCTCATCCGCGCCGCCACGGCCGCGGGCGCGAAGCTGGCCTGATTTCACCATTCATGCCCCGTTGGATGCTTCCACTACTCCTGGTCGGGGTAGTGGCGATCAACGCTATCGCAGCAGACGTCATAGTGACGGAGTCACTGCCGCACCAAGTCGGCATTCGCACCGCGGTAGTCGAGTTCTCGATCGGTGAAAATGCCAAGGCCTCCAACATCCGAGTCCTTGCCACCGAATCATCAGCTTTGAGCGATCTCGGACTGGCCCTGCTTAAAGTCGGCCGAATCAAACCTGATTCAAAGGGGGTAACAAAGATTTCTGAGAATACCTACCGCCTGTCACTCAGCTATCCGGTGGAAGACGACGGCACACCATTCCCGTCGGACGTTATCCCTCCCGAGGCAGTGGTCCGCGTATCCCCAGTCTACCCTTTCTACTGCTATGACCGCGGCATCACCGGAGGCGTCTTGCTAAGGCTCACCTTCGATGAAACCGGAAAGGTGAAAAACGCAGAAACCGTGAGGGCTTCGGATTCGGGGTTTGAGGAGGCCGCTTTGAAGGTGGTGAAAAAATGGCAGTATAAACCGGCAACGAAAAATGGCGTCCCCATCCCTTTTACGGCACTTCAGCTTTTGACTTTCGAGATTGCGGGAGATCGTGCAAAGCTAGCTCCTCTCAAATGGCGGATGTCGCCCCAGCCGTGTCTCGACCCCGTTACAGTCACAGGCAGCTTTATCCCGGCCGGCTCTTTCCGGGTGCCCTGAACAGGAAAGCATCACGTCCTTGCGATAGTTAGCGCCATCGCTAGAAGCTTGGCTATGCCCCGCCCCACCCCGCTGGTCTGCGTGCTGTTGTTATTGATGTCCATGGCCTGCGCCCGGGCGCATTCCGAGGGCGAGGCCATCGTGGACATGACCGACACCGCGAAGGCCTGGCTGGCCTCGCTTTCGCCGGAGCAGCGCGGAATCGCGCGCATCGACCTCACGAACGCCGAGCGCGAGAACTGGCACTACATCCCCAAGCCACGCGAGGGCCTGCCGCTCGCGAAAATGAACCCGGAGCAGCGCCAGCTCGCCCGCGCCTTGCTCGCCTCCGGTCTGAGCCAGCATGGACTGCTGCAGGCCGACGCGGTCATCGCCTTGGAACGCGTGCTGCGGGCGATCGAGAACTCCGATCACCGCGACGAAACCCTCTATTACTTCACCGTGTTCGGGACGCCCGCGACTGGCGAGCCCTGGGGCTGGCGGGTCGAAGGGCACCATCTGTCGGTAAATTTCACCATCGCCGGCGGCCGGGTCTCCGCCACGCCCAATTTCGTCGGCGCTAACCCGGCCGAGGTGCGCGAGGGCCCGCAGGCCGGGCAGCGCGTCCTCGCCGCCGAGGAGGACCTCGGCCGGGCCTTCGTGCAATCGCTCGACGAGAAGCAACGCGCCCAAGCCATCGTGTCGGCCAAGGCACCGGGCGACATCCTCACCCGCAACGATCATATCGCGAAGCCGCCCGAACCCGCCGGCCTTGGCCTTGCGGCGATGACGCCGGCGCAGCAGTCAAAGTTCAAGGAACTCGTCGCCCTCTACGCCAACCGTCTGCGCCCCGAAGTGGCCGAGGCCGAGTTGAGGAAGATCGCCGACACCGGATGGGAGCGCCTGAGCTTCGCCTGGGCCGGCGGGCTGCAGCCCGGCGAGGGCCACTACTACCGCATCCAGAGCCCGGATTTCGTGATCGAGTACGACAACACGCAGAACCACGCGAACCACGTCCACACCGTGTGGCGGGTCTTCGCCGGGGACTTCGGGCGCGACCTGCTACAGGAGCACTATCGCGAGTCCCATCGTTGAACTTTTTCGCGGACTCGCCCAGATAACCTCGCGCATGGCGGAAACCATCATCGTCGCAGGCATCTCGAATCGGGAATTTCTCGAAAAGCATGCCGCCCCCGGCCGCATCGGCCTCGTGGGCGGGCCGGAATTGATCAACCGGCTGATCGAGCGCGCGCAAAGGCACCTGGCCGAGGACGAGGCGTGGAGCCAGTGGTCGCACGCGTTTCTCTTCCAGGGCCGCCGGCACGACGGGCACCACTGGGTCATCGAGTCGGACCTCGACATCAAGCATAAGCACATCCGCCTCGGCGTGCAGGAGAACCGCATCGAGAAATATTTCGACGACACGCGCACCACCAATGTCGCCATCCTCGACCTCGGCCTCACGCCCGAACAGATCCAGCAGGTCATGGCCAGCGCCCTGCAGCTGGTGTCCGAAGGCACGCGCTATTCCCTGCGCGAGATCGCCGGCACCTTGTGGGCGATGCGCCACCCGCGGTGGCGGCCGCGCGAGAACCTGCTGGTCCGCGAGCGAGCCTTCTATTGCTCGGCCTTTGTGCGCCATATCTACGGTCAGGCGGGGATCGAGCTTGCCCGGGAGGTGGCGGTGAAGAACACCGCGCCCGAACACATCTACCGCACCGAACTGCCGCACACCCGGTGGATCCTCTCGCGACCGGCGCCGCCCGCCGGCCGGGTCCGCCGGCTCGCCCAGCGCGTGCGCACGCGGTTGAAGAAATCCCGCTGATCGCCGGCGCGTCAGCGGCCGGCCTGCCGCGGCACGGTGATCTCCAGCTTCACCTTGCAGCCGAGCGCCGCCGCCGTGCGCGTCAGCGTCGCCAGGGTGATCGAGGTATTGGCCGGGTCGAAGATCCGATTGAGCGCCGCCCGGCTGGTCCCGAGCGTCTGCGCCAGCTCCGAAAGCGTGAGCCCGCGCCGCTCGAGGCGTTGGGACAGGGTCGTCGCGATCACCCGCTTGAGCATGGCCACCTCCGTCTCCCAGTAGATGCCTTCCTCGCGGAGGTGCTCGGTGGATTTTTCCTCAAACCGCAGCCGTTTGTCCGGTTTCATGCCGCAGCCTGTACAATCCGGGCCGGACAGGCAATCCAACTGTATCATATTAGGTACGTTTGTCCGCCGATCCGGGCCGCAATTCTCCCCTAAACCATCCATTTCAAGGCAGTTGACGTAACGGCGGGACAATTCTGCAGATTTCCGAAGATTTTTCTGGCTTAGGACACGGCGATTCGCACAGTCGGCGTCGCATCAGGAAAGGATCGTCTGGCAACAGCCGATTCTGCCAACCGGGTCTAGGAGTGATCACGGTGGTTTCGAGTGACGCAAGTCACCCGGATGTGAGAGCGGTAAAACGCTCTAACAAAAAACTCCTCCTAAAAAAAGCGACAAGCCGCCTGATGTCCTCAGGCGGCTTTCGTTTTTTTCGGAAAAACCCTGATGCGCGAACGATTAACCAAAACTGCTAACCGCTCACGCATCATGTCCACCAACGTCCTCACCCTCGCGTCGCTGCGCATCAGCGAATCGAACCCCAACCACCACCTCTGGAACAACAACGGAACGTGGTTCCTCCACTACACGGTCTATCCCACTCCCTTCACCAAGGAGCGCATCCGCCGCTCGCTCGGCACGAAGGACGTGAAGATCGCCCGTGAACGCCGCGACAACTTCTTCAGCATGCTGGCCAAGGAGACTCCGGCCGCCAACGTGCCGGTCAGCGATCAGGCTCCGGCCTTCGCCTGAGTCGGGTTCGAGTCCAAGCTTCGAGGCACGCCGTCGTTGGCGTGCCTTTTTTATTGGCCCCTAGGTAGGGCGAGTCCTCCGGACGAGCCAATGGGGCGATGCTTGAGCCCGGCTCGTCCGGAGGACTCGCCCTACCTCACGGAATCCGCAGCTGCTGCCCGACCCGCAGGGTATTGCTGCCCTGGAGGGCGTCGCGGTTGGCCTGGTAGATTTCCTGCCAGCGGCTCGGGGTGCCGTAGTATCGCATGCTGATGCGGGAGAGAGAGTCGCCTTCCGCCACCGTGTGGAAGCGCCCTTCTCCCGCCGGCGCCGCCGGGACCGGGGTCGTGCGCACGACCGGCACCGGATTACCGGCGGCGATTGTCGCCGCGGGGGTCCCAAGTCGGGCCGCGGCCGCAATCTGGTCCAGCGTGCCCTGGGCCTGGTTAAGCCGCGCGGCGAGCGCCGCGTTGTCGGAACGCAATTGGGCGATCGTCGCGCCGCGGTCCCGCTCCTGCGCGGCATAGTTCTCCGTAAGACGTGCCTGGGTGCCACGCGCGGCCTCGAGTTCGCGACGCAACTGGGCCATCTGGGCCGTCAGCGCATCGACATTCTGCTGCCCGCCACGCTCGGCGTCGGCGCGCTGTTGCTCGCTGGAACGCACGCTCTGGTTCAGGCGGGCGATGTCGCTGCGGTAGGAATCCACCAGCCGGCGCATGTCCTCCTTCTCTTGCTCCAGCCGGGCGTTGGCGGCGGTGAGATCGGCCACGGACGCCGTGTGCGCGTCGGCCGCCTTCTCGGCTTCGGAGACCTTGCCTTGCGAGGCCGCGAGATCGGCCTGGGCCTTCTCCGTCGCCTCCTGGCTGGTCGCCAGCTGCTTGGTGAGGTCGGCATTGGCTTTCTGCAATTCCTCCTCGTTGCGCTGCACCTGGACCAACTCGGTCCCCACGGCCTCGAGCCGCTCCTGCAATGCCGCCTTCTCGTCGGCCAGACCGGGCAGCGTGGTCGCGACTTTCCGGGCATCGGCGAGCTGCGACTTCAAGTCGTCCCGCTCGGCCGTCAGGGCGCGCAGGTTCGTCGCCGCCGCCTGACCCTGCCGGCGCAAGTCATCCCCGGCGGCGGTCAGCTCCTTGACCCGGGCCTGGAGCTGGGCGGTTTCATCCTTTGTGGCGGAATTCTCGCTGTCCTTCGCGTCGACGAGGGCCCGGTTGGCCTCCGTCAGCGAACGATTGGTTTCGCGGGTGCGCTGCAGCTGGGTGGCCAGGGTGGAAACCTCGCGGGCGGCATTCGTGCGTTCCTCCTCGACCTGGTCTTCAAGTTGCTTGATGCGCGTGTTCAGCGTGCCGATTTCCATCTGGTAGGAATCGGGGCTGGCGGCACTCACCGCCTGCGACTGGGCCGCGAGCGCCGCCGCCGTCGACTTCTGCGCGCTGTCGAGGTCCTTTTCCAGCTTCTCATTGGCCGCCGTCAGGTCGGCCACGGTGTCGTTGAGCTTTTCCACCGTGCGGTTGGCCTCGTCCAGATCCGTCTGGAGCTTGCGCATCCCCTGCCCGCCTTCCGTGCGCACGGTCGTCGCGTCGGCCAGCTGCTTTTCCAGTTCGGACACCCGGGCCTGCGCCTTGTCGAGGTCGCTGCGGTTGCCGTTCATGAACGACGTGAGTTGCTCGTTGTCGCGCGTCAGCTGGGCGTTTTTCTTGGCCAGGTCGTCCGTACCCGCGACCGTCTGGCGCAGGCGGATGTTCTCATCCCGCAGCGTGGCCAGCTCGGCGAGATCGCGACGGATGCGGGTAATCTCTTCCTGCTGCGACGCCGCGGTGGCGCCTTCCGCCTTGGCCGCCTTCAGATCACGCTCCAGGCGCTCCTTGGTCGTGGTAAGTTCCGCCACGCTCTGGGCGCTCTTGTCCAACGCCGCTTTGGCGTCGGTGAGTTGCTGCTTCAGGGTTTCAGTCCCCGACGACGTCGTCGCCGACTGCTGCCGGGCCGTCGCCAGATCGCGCTGCAAGTCCGTCACCTGGCTTGTGGCCTGCGCCAGGGAAGCCTTGAGCGCGGCCGTCTCGGTCGATCCCGCACGGGCTGCTGCCAGATCCTTCTCCAGCTGCGCCACCTTTGCCTGGGCGGCTTGGCCGTCCTTCGTGGCCGTGTCCAGCCGCCCAGTCGCCGTCTTTTCCTGCTGCTGTAGCGCCGTGATCTGGGCGTTGGCCTCCTCCAACTGCTTCCGCAGGCGGCCGGCTTCCGCCGGATCCGCCTTTTTCTCGGTCGCCGCTTTTTCCGTCGCCACCTTGAGATCCTTTTGCGCTTGGGTGAGGCGAAGATCCAAGTCCTTGGTCTTCTCCGTCAGCTGGGCATTGGCCTGCTTCTGTCCGGCGAGTTCCGCGTCCCGATCCTTGAGCCGGCCCTGGGCCTGCCCGAGCTGCTGCAGGAGTTCCCCCTGCTTCGTCTCCTTTACCTTCGCGGCGGCCGATTGCTCGTTGATGTTGGCCTCGAGGGAGCGCGCCCACTTTTCCGCCTCCGCCTTCTCGGTTTGGAGCGTCGCCACCTGCTTGCGCAGGGCCTCGGACTGCTTCTTCGCTTCGACCAGTTCGGTGGCGGGGGCACTCCCGGCCGCCGGCTTCGGGCGGGCCTCAAGTTCCGTGATGCGTGCAAGGAGCTTCTTGTTTTCGGCCCCAAGTCGTTCCGCTTCCGCCGCCGCCTGCTGGGCCTTGGCGGTCAATTGCGCCGCGTCGTCAGCATTGGCCGCGGGAGCTGCCTGCATGGTGATCCCGGCCTGACTGCGCAGAGAGCGCAGTTGCTGGTTGAGCGACAGCAGCTCGCGCGTCGAGCGTTTCACCTCGTCGTTGAGCCGGGCGTTGTCGCGCTGCAAATTCGCCAACATCACGGTGGAAGGGGCGTCCCCCGCGGCGCCCGGGGCTGACGCGGCCGCCTTCTGCTGTTCCGCCAGACGATTCGCGGCAGAGAGTTCGGCGTTGGCTGCCTGCACCTGTTTCAAGGAATTGCTCGCCTCGGCCAGCTTCGCGTTCAGGGCGGTGATTTCCGATTGATAGCGCGCGACATCGGCCGGCGGCGGGTTCGCGGCTGCAGCCGGGGCGGGACCCGAAGCACGCGCCTTGGCGAGTTCCGCCTTCAAGTCGCGCACTTCCGCCGTGAGCACCGCCGCCTGTCTTTCAATTGTATCCTTGTCGCCCGAGAGCGACTCCACCTGTCCAGCCAGCCGGCGGTTTTGTTCCCGCAACTGGTCGACCAGTTGCGGCGAGCCGGCCGCAGCCGGCGCCGCGACCGGTTCCGCCGGGCGCGCGGGAGCCGCGCTGGCCGGAGCATCACCGAGGAGCTGGTTGGCCGATGCCAGTTGCGCCGGAGTCAGCCGGGCGGCCACGGCGTCCCGCGCCTGCGGCCGGGCGCCGTTGCGCACGGTGCGACTGAGCAACACGTAAGCCTGCACCAAGTCGGGAGCCAGTCCGCCCCGCCCTTCCGCGAGCATCACGCCGTAATTCACCTGCGCCTGAATGTTGCCGGCATCGGCTGCGGCCTTGTACCAACGCACCGCCTGGGCCTCGTCCTGTTTCAGGCCCCGCCCGAACTCGTAGGCCATGCCGAGACCAAACTGGGCACCGGGCACACCCGCGTCAGCGGCCTGGCGATACCAAAGGTTGGATTCGAAAAAATCCTGCGCCACGCCGCGGCCTTCCGCGTACATGTTGCCGACATTGGCCTGCGCCGGGGCGTAGCCTTGCTCCGCCGCCATCAGGTAATACTTGAACGCCTGCCGCTCGTCGGCCGGCACGCCGCGCCCCTGCTCGTACAGCAGCCCGAGGTTCGCCTGCGCGGGAGCAAAACCTTTCTCGGCGGCCTGGCGAAGCAACTGGATGGCCTGCGCCAAATCTGCCTTCAGCCCGAGCTGCCCGTTGGCGTAGGCACTGCCGAGCCGGGTCTGGGCCTCGGCGTCACCCTGGCTCGCGCGGCTGCGAAGTTCCGTCAGATCGGGACCGCCTTGCGCCCAACCCGGGGTGGTCGCCAGAAGGACGCCCATGAGGGCCAAACCTGTCCTGTAGCCTGAGTTAAGCCGGATAAGCGGGGCGGTGTCGCGCACGCGTCAACTTAAGGAAGAAAGCCGACACGGGAGCAAGGCTGCATCGGTCATCCCGTGGATGATTTTCTTGTCGGGCGGACAGAAGGTGGCGAGCGCTCCGGACAGTCGCGCGGCGCCGTTCACGACAAAGTAATAGGGGCACAGGCGGAGCCGCCCCGCCTTCGCCAAGGCTTCCACCTTCGCCGGGCCTTCGGTGGACAGGTCGGCGGGAACGCCAGCCGCAGGCTGATTGTAGATCGGATGAGTCGTCTGCTTCGGCTTCCGGTATTCCTGCAGCAGGTGCAGGTTGGTCGGGGCCAGTTGCAGCGCCTGGTCGATGCCCTGCTGCCACTCCTCGCGCGAGCAGTCGCTGCCGAGGATCACGCTGCGCGCGCCCCAGGCGGTCTCATGGAAGCCGCTGATCTTAATGATGAGGTCGCGCTCCTTCTGCGAGGCGGTCGCGAGGTCGCGCCAGTCATTGAGGAGGCGTCCGCCCACCAGCGGGCCGTCGAGCACCGCGCCGGGCGGCAGCGGGGCCGGGTCCATGGTCCAGGAACGCGGAATCAGCTTCTGGAGCTGCTTGCGGCTGCGGCCGCTGAGCGACTCGGCCCAGTATTCGTGGAGGAGGTGGTGATGAAACAGCGCGAGGGTGAGCTTCTCCTCCTGGAAATGGCGCATCGGCGGGGCGATGGCGACGGCCCCCGACTGCCAGGCCTCGAGAATCTCGCGGCCGATGCGGATGTTCGCCCAGTCGAACAGCTCGAAGAAGCGGTAAATGATGTCGATTTTCTCCGGGGTGCCCTCGACGTCGAAGAACAGCTCCCCGCCCAGCGGGAACACATCCTCGGGCCGCATCGCGAACACGCGCTTGCCGCGCCGCTGCAACTGCGCCGCCAGCCACTCCATTTCCGGGCGGTAGGTCGCGGCCTCGTCGCTCACGAGGATCGCGATGAGCGGATTGCGGCTCTGCGGCCGAAGCCCGGCGAGCGCGAGGTGGAAATTGTCGACCATCGCATCGCGATGGCCGAGCATCGCCTCATCGGTGTCGCTGCCGTAGAGCCGGTTGAGGAAGGCCGTCAGGCCGATGCCACCGGGCACGGAATCCAACTCGGTCAGGGCGAAGCCATCGTCGGTGAGCAGCAGGTCCGGGCGCAAAACGGACGGAAACATCCCGCGGTTCTTCGGGTCGCGCGCATGGGCGATGAGATCGGCGGGCTTGCCGCGATCGAGGTAGTCGGCGACCCACGGCGCCAGCAGCGGCTTGTTCCGGAGCAGGTTTTTCCCCGCCGCGGAGCGCAGGTAGAGGGTTTCCAGGGCCTGGTGAAACTCGAGGCAGGCGGTGCCGATCTGCTCGAGTTCCTCCACCTGCTCCGGCGTCAGGGGCCAGGGCTGCGGGGAGAGGCGCCACGTCTTGTCCTCGAACAACGACTGCGCGGCAAAGGCGGAGCGGAGCGTGTCGTAGGCGAGGTCGGACATGGTGGAGTCAGAAGACAGGCGACAGAGAACAGTCGACAGGACGACAAAACCAACGGAACACAAACTGTTCCCTGTCTTCTGTCGCCTGTACTCTGTTATTCGTCATCGATCTGTATGTCCTTGTTGCGGTGCCGCGGGCAGCCGGCGCGCAGCCAGCCGTAGATGAAGCGGTCGAGGTCGCCGTCGAGCACGCCCTGCGTGTCGCTGGTGCTGACGCCGGTGCGGAGGTCCTTCACCATCTGGTAGGGCTGGAGAACGTAGCTGCGGATCTGGGAGCCGAAGCCGATTTCGCCCTTCTCGCCGTAGAACTTCTCCATCTCGCTGCGCTGCTCATCCAGCTTCTTTTCGTAGAGGCGCGCCTTGAGGACGTTCATCGCGGTGGCCTTGTTCTTGATCTGCGAACGCTCGTTTTGGCAGACCACGACGAGGCCCGTCGGAATGTGCGTGATGCGCACGGCGGAGTCGGTGGTGTTGACGCCCTGGCCGCCCTTGCCCGAGGAGCGATACACGTCGATGCGGATGTCGCTGTCCGGCACCTCGATGTTGATCTCCTCGTTGATCTCGGCGACGACGTCGACCGCGCAGAAGGAGGTGTGGCGGCGCTTGTTGGCGTCGAACGGGCTGATGCGCACCAGGCGGTGCACCCCACGCTCGGCCTTGGCGTAACCGTAGGCGTTCTCGCCCTTGATCAGGATCGTGGCCTTGGAAATGCCCGCCTGGTCGCCCGGCTGGACGTCCATGAGCTCGACCGTGAAACCGCGACGCTCGCACCAGCGCGAGTACATGCGGAAGAGGATGTCCGCCCAGTCGTTGGACTCGGTGCCGCCGGCGCCCGCTTGGATGCTGAAGATCGCGTTGTTCTTGTCGAACTGGCCGGTGAGGAAGGAGGCGATCTCGAGCTTGTCGAGCTCCTCCACCATCGCGGTCACGCTGTCATCGAGTTCCTTGGCGTAGGCCTCGCGCTCTGCCGCCTCGGCGGCCTCGACGAGCTCGACCATCACGGCGGCGTCGTCGAGCTTCTTGTTGAAGGCGACCAGCCCGCCGATCGTGCGCTTCAGGCCGTTGAGCTTGGCGATGTGTTTTTGGGCGCGCTCGTTGTTGTCCCAAAAGGCCGGGTCACCCATCTGACCCTCCATCGCCTCTATCTCGCGCTGCTTCTGTTCGACGTCAAAGAAACCTCCATAAGTAGCCGGCGCGCTTCTTTATGTTCTCGAGGTGGGAAAAAGTTTCGGGAGCGATCATGGACCCGAATTTTGTCCGGATTAACCCACGTCACGGCAAGGGAATTAAATCCTCACCTTGCATGGTGTCGGGGAGGCCCAAATAGACCACGTCCCGGCCGGTCAGGGTGTACCAAGTTGCGGGGGTGAGATCCGCCCCGACCCGGTAGCTCCAACCATCCGCCACCCGGTTGGTTGCGCTGTCGTAGAGGATGATCGAGGGCTTGGAATCCTTCCGCTTGGGCACGGCAATGGCCAGAAGCACGTTCCGGCCCTGCCGCGGATAGGGCGCCAGCAGCAGCTCCGCGCTGACCACGGCAAACGCGCACTGCTCGCCCGACGCCGTCGCCTGCCCGAGCACCCGCAACGGGACCGGCGCCGCCGGCTTCGGGATATCCCAGGGCTTCAACGGACCGCGCCGGTGTCCGCCAAACCCGTCGTTCACGATCTCGAAAAGCGCGACCTTGCCGTCGGGACCGATCTCCTGGACCAACCGCTGTTTCTCCACCGCCGGGATCTGCGCGACGGAACCGGGGGCGACGGCTGCGGACTGCCGGAACAGCATCTGATGCGGTGCCACGATGAAGCCCAGCAACGCGACGGGCGCCGCCGCCGCCAGAATGGATTCCAGCCACAAGCCACCGAACCGCGGCGACTCCGCAAGCGGCGCCATGCCCGCCGGCAGGGTCAGCCGGCCGAATTCGTGCCGGATGCGATCCATCTCGGCCTCGAGTTTTTTCGGGGAAGCCCTGTCCTCGCCCGGCAGCAACGCCCGTCCTTCGCGGCGGCAGCGGACAGCATGGTCGGTCCAACGCCACGGCGGGCGACCGGGCGCATACCGGGCGATCAGCCGTCGCACCGCTACAGTTCCCACTACCCGCGCGACAATCGCGGCCACGATCGTGAGGGCCACGGGCAGCCAGGCGCGGGCCAGCACGCCGAGGGCCAGCGGCACCAGCCAGACGGCGAGAGCGACCGGCCAGAAACCCAGCAAGGCCGGCGAGAAAGCAATCAAGCGCTCGAGTCGGCGCCACAGGAGCGCGCGGGAAACCAGGGAAGCCCGCGCCGTGAGTTCCGCGTGGCGCCGGCGGTTCCATTCCTCGTGGGAGACATACCCGTACTGCTCGGGACTGTCCCCGGTCACCGCCAGCAGCGACTGTTCCACCCGGGCCGGTGCAGCCGCGTGCAGCCATGCGTTCAGGCGCGGATCGCCGCAGGCCGCATAACGGGTACGCAGGCCGTCGCACCTCGATTGCAGCTCGGCATCGGAAGCGAGCGTCCATTCGAGCAGCTTCGCCACGCCGGCGGGTTGGGTGACGAATGCCCAGCCCTGGGCCTTCGCCGCCGCCACAGCCTCCCGCCCCGCCTTGGCCAGCGATTCGAGCGCCTTGCGCGCCGCCGCGTCGAGCGGGGCCACCCGCTGCAGGTAGGGTTCCGCGGTCAAGACCGCCAGCGCGGTCTCAGCCAGCGCGGCGCGCTCCCGGAACATTCTCCGCAGTCCGGCAATCGTGAGCACGTACTCGCCGAAGCAGAGCGGCCGGCGCTGGCCGGGGGCCGCCAACGCCAGCCACACGAGGCCGGCCACGGCAGCCTGACACATCGCGACGGGCTGTCCCTGCCACGAGGGCATGCTCATCATCTCGCGCAACGCACGCACCCGATCGAACTCCGTGCGAAACTGCGGCGTCTCCTGCAGGACCTGCCAGACGGATTCCGCCCCGCCCTCCGGGGGAAACAGCTGCCCCACTCCCTCGGTGAAATGCGCCGGTTGGGCGTAGAGATCGGCGATCTCGGTCAACGTCAGCGCCTGTTCGCCCCGCCGGATCAGCCGGGCGTTGCGCGGGAGGTCGTAGCGATCGGGCGGCTGGTCGCCGCGCAGCCAGGACTCCACCTGGGACCAGCGCCAGCGTCCGTCGCGCACGCTGGCCAGCAATCCGCGCAGGATCAGAATCATCCGCTGGCGGGAATTCGTGTCCTCCGGCAGCAATTCCACCGCGCCGGCCCGCAATCCCGTCGGGTCGCGCTCAAGGAGCAGCGCCTCCGCCCGGGCGCGAAGTTCGGGCGGGTTCGCCCGCACATCGCGCTCCATGACGAGGCTGTAGACGTGCTGGCCCAGCACCATCTCCTGCACAATGCGACCCAACGCCCACCAATCCCACGCGCGCAAACCGTCGCCCGCCGCGTGTTCGAAAAGTCCGCCCGCCTCGGGCGGGGCGTAGTAGGGATTCGCCTCGATGGCCACCAACCCCGCCTGGTCGATCAGCAGGGTCTTGTACGTGCCCCCGATCACGATCTTCAGCTTATGGTCGTCGCCTTCCTCGATGAAAACCGTCTCCGGGCGCAGGTTGAGATGGGCAAGTCCGGCCTGATGCAGGGTTTCAATACCTTGGGAGAGTTGCTGCACCACCGTTTCGATCATCGCGGCATTCGCGCGGTGCGCCGCCAGCCATTCCCGCAGCGACTGCCCCGGCGGCAGCGGGAACACTTCGTAGCGAAGGCCGTCCTCCTCGTGCGCCTCGCTCGGCAGTGCGAAAATCTCCCCGGACAGCTCCTGCAGCGTCTGCCACACGCTGCGTCGGGCGTCGCTGTCCGCGCCGATGGGGCGGGCCTGAAGCACGACCTCCTGCATCACGCTGACATCGACCGCGAGATAGCCGCCCGACGGACTCCCGGGGAGATCCGCCTTTACCGTGTAGTTGCGCCACCTCCGCCCGACCACCAAAGCTCCGCCTCCCCCACTCGTCGGGTCCGCCGCCGGTTCGACGGCAGGCGGCTCACCCACGGGGGACTTTTCAGGCAAATCAAGCGGATCGGCCCGTGCGATTGAATCGGGCATGTGAAAAGGAGAAGGGGTTTCTCCGGCCATGGGTTTCGGCACTTTTCGCCGGCAGGTTTAGGACATACTTCGTCCGTCCCGAGCGGCGCCGGCCCGGAGCGTCGTCGATCGGCCCAAGAAGTTCAGCCTTGGGCGATTACGAAGCTGTGCCCCACAGGCAAAAAATAAGGCCGCCCGGTCTCGCGGGCGGCCTGAAAGATTAACGCGGCTGTGCGATGGCTCAGACGAAGGCGTTCGCGAACCACTTCTGGTAGAGAGGCCCCATCAGCGGCATCGGCTTCTGCTGGCCGTTGACGGCCGCGAGGAGGCCCATGAGCCAAAGGACGAAGAGGCCGATCATGATCGCGGGCCCGAGCAGCACCATGATGAGATTAAGCCCCGGGATCATGGAAATGATCATGCACGGGACCCAGCTCACGAGCGCGGTGAGGAAGAGGCCCAATCCCTGGCGCAGGTGATAGGTGCCGAGGGCGGTCTCTTGTTACCGTGCAGGACAATCGCGATGATGAAACCGATGAGGGTGACGTAGGTGAGGATGGCGACGGTGCGATCCTCAGCGGCGGCGGAAGCCGGCGCGGCGGGCGGAGTGACGGGGTCGGACATGGCGGGGGTGGGGTGTGTGCGAACGGATGGAGTGACGGACCAACGCGCGAAATCTGGCCCGCCTTGCCCCATGCGTCAATGCCCTGGAGGTGGCCGATCGGCCACCCTCCCCTTTCAGGTCCGCAAGGTGCCCGCGGCTTTTTCCGCGAGGAACGAAGCGTACGTTTTCTCCACCCCCTCGCGCACGCCGATCTTCGCCTTCCAGCCAAGCGCGGCGAGGCGCGATACATCCATCAGCTTGCGCGGGGTGCCATCGGGCTTGGTTGCGTCCCAAACGATCTTCCCCTTGAACCCGGTCACCTGCGCGACGATCTCGGTGAGTTCCCGGATCGTGATGTCCGTGCCCGTGCCGATGTTGACCAGGTCGGGTGGGTTTTCCTGGCGGAGGAGAAAGGCGCAGGCGTCAGCGAGTTCGTCGACATGCAGGAACTCGCGCTTCGGGGAACCGGTGCCCCAGGCCACCACTTCGGGCCGGCCCGCCTCCCTGGCCTCATGAAATTTGCGGATCAGCGCCGGCAGCACATGCGAATTCTGCAGGTGGTAGCTGTCACCCGGGCCGTACAAGTTCGTCGGCATGCCGGAGTAGTACAGGACGCCGTGCTGCTTGCGGTAGTACTCGCAGAGCTTCAGGCCCGCGATCTTCGCAATGGCATAGGCCTCGTTGGTCGGCTCGAGCGGACCGGTGAGCAGGCAGCTCTCCGGCATCGGCTGCGGCGCGAGCTTCGGATAGATGCACGAGCTGCCGAGAAACAGGAAACGCTTCACCCCCGCGGCGAAGGCAGCGTGGATCGTGTTGGTGGCGATGACGAGGTTGTCGTAGGCGAAATCCGCCGGATACGTGTCGTTGGCGAGGATGCCGCCAACCTTGGCCGCGGCCATGATGACCGCATCGGGCTTCTCTGCCGCGTAGAAGGCGTGGACGGCCGCCTGGCTCGTCAGGTCGAGTTCACCGCGCGTGCGCAGCAGCACCGTCACGCCCGGCTCGGAGCGAAAGCGGCGCACCAGGGCACCGCCCACCATGCCATTGTGTCCGGCGATAAACAGCTTCATGGCCGATGACGTATCCCGGCGCCCGGGTTAGGCAAACGGCGCCTTGCTGACGTCCGGCAGCTTGGCGATCTGCGCCTCGCGCTTGGCCATCTCCAGGTCCGCCTCGGTCATGATCTTCACCAGTTCCTTGAACTTGACCTTGGGCTCCCAGCCGAGCTGGCGCTTGGCCTTCGCCGGGTTGCCGATGAGCAGGTCGACCTCGGCCGGGCGCTCGTAGCGCGCGTCGTACTTCACGTACTTCTGCCAGTCGAGGTCGAGCAGCGCAAAGGTCTCCTCGATGAATTCCTTCACCGTATGGGTCTCGTTGGTCGCGACCACATAGTCGTCGGGCGTGTCCTGCTGCAGCATGACCCACATCATCTCGACGTATTCCTTGGCGTAGCCCCAGTCGCGCTTCGCATCGAGGTTGCCCATGTAGAGCGACTCCTGCAGGCCCAGCTTGATGCGGGTGGCGGCGCGGGTGATCTTGCGCGTGACGAACGTTTCGCCGCGGCGCGGGCTCTCGTGGTTGAAAAGGATGCCGGCCGAGGCGTGCAGGTTGTAGCTCTCGCGGTAGTTCACCGTCAGCCAGTGCGCATACATCTTGGCGCAGCCATAGGGCGAGCGCGGCCAGAACGGCGTGGCCTCGGTCTGGGGCACCTGCTGGACCTTGCCGAACATCTCGGAGGAGGAGGCCTGGTAGAACCGGCACTTCTTCACGAGGCCGGCCTCGTGGATGGCCTCGAGGATGCGCACCGCCCCCAGCCCGACGACGTCGCCGGTGTACTCCGGAATGTCGAAGGAGACGCGCACGTGGGACTGGGCGCCGAGGTTGTAGATTTCGTCGGGCTGTAGGTCGTACAGCAGCTTCACCATCTGCACGCCGTCGGCCAGGTCGCCGTAGTGCAGGAAGAGCTTCACGCTGTTGATGTGC
>Ga0247757_10000233_pt1 | contig 46486 bp, 42 predicted proteins | sample UWRJL126311R4_FD_180929 | JGI IMG/M metagenome (GOLD analysis project Ga0247757, IMG submission 180929) | Plant litter microbial communities from Arlington Agricultural Research Station in Wisconsin, United States - UWRJ-L126-311R-4 | ecosystem: Environmental > Terrestrial > Plant litter >... | reverse complement strand
TCGAGCCGCCGACAAAAAGCCCGGCATTTGCACAGTTCCGCTTTGGTGCTCCTCAGCCGCCACGACGGGTTGGCTAGGCTCGCGGAGTCCCGTGAGCACCTACCCCGACGACAACGACGACCGCCCGACCGCCTCGGTGACGACGGGGGTGGCGCCGCCCCACTCGATCGAGGCCGAGCAGGCCGTGCTCGGCGCGATCCTCCTGTCGGACAAGCTGCTCTACAGCGTGGTCATCGACATCGGCCTGCGCGCGGAGGACTTCTACCGCGAGCGCCACGCGACGATCTTCCAGGCGATGCTCGACCTGTACAGCGAGAGCGAGCCGATCGACGTCCTCACCGTCACCGACCGCCTGCGCGCGACCGGGAAGCTCGAAGAGATCGGCGGCAGCGCCGTCGTCGACGAGCTGGCCGGCCCGGTTCCCGTCGTGGGCAACCTGCGGCGCTACGGGCAGATCGTCCGTGAGCAGGCGCGCATGCGCCGGCTGCTGACCAGCACCTACGAGATCCAGGCCAGCGTCCTGGAGCGCACCGGCACGCCGGACGAGCTGGTCGAATGGGCGGAGCGCTCGATCCTCGAGGTCGCCCACGACGACCAGACCAAGGACTTCGCGACCGTCGGCGCCGTCCTGGACCGCGAGGTCGAGATCTGGAGCAAGCTCAGTCGCGAAGGCGTGACGATGACGGGCACGACGTCCGGGTACCGCGACCTAGACGAGATCACCGGCGGCTTCCAGCCCGGCAACCTCATCGTCATCGCGGCCCGCCCGTCGATGGGCAAGTCCGCGCTCGTCACGAACATCGCGGAGAACGTCGCCCTCAACAAGAAGGGCCCGATGCCCGTCGTCCTGTTCTCGTTGGAGATGGGCGAGGCGGAGCTCGCGCAGCGCTTCGTGGCGTCCGAGGCGATGATCGACGGCGACAAGATCCGCAAGGGCAAGCTCAAGAACGAGGCCGACTTCAAGAAGGTCGTCGACGCGGCCAACCGCTTCCACGACGCCCCGCTGTTCATCGACGACTCGTCGGACATCGGGACGCTGGAGATCCGGGCCAAGTCCCGCCGCCTGCACCAGCAGCACGGCCAGCTCGGCCTGATCATCATCGACTACCTCCAGCTGATGCGCCCGGACGGCCGCGTGGAGAACCGCGTCCAGCAGGTCGGCGAGATGAGCCGAGGGCTGAAGATCCTCGCCCGCGAGCTGCAGGTGCCGGTCATCGCGCTGTCCCAGCTCTCCCGTGGCGTGGAGTCCCGCACCGACAAGCGCCCCCTGCTCTCCGACCTGCGCGAGTCGGGCCAGATCGAGCAGGACGCGGACCTCGTGATGTTCATCTACCGGGACGAGTACTACAACCCGGAGACCACCGAGACCCCCGGCGAGGCCGAGCTGATCATCGGCAAGCACCGCAACGGCGGCCTGGGCACGGTCAACCTCGTCTTCCAGGGCAAGTACCCCAAGTTCATGAGCAAGGGGCACGGGTAGCGCACCTCGCCCGGAGCCGAGCTCCGTTGGCACATTCATCGCCTGTAGGGCGACGAATGTGCCAAGCCCCGGCGTCCCGCCCGCGGCGACGGACTAGATCGTTCCCTGCTCGACGAAGAACCGCTGGGGGACGAGAGCTTCGAAGGCCCTGAACCCCTCCGAGGACTCCACCCGCGCGGCCCAGGCCTGCACCGGCCCGGACCAATCGCTCATCTCCGGGTGACGCTCGTCGCTCACGTCGGCACGTGCGGGACCACCGTGGCCCCAGCACTCCTCGTGCGCCTCGAGCGAGCCCGAGGAGCCATGGCACTCGATCGTCACGGTGAGCGCGTGCATCCCGGCGTACTCGCCGTCGGCTTCGTGGAAGATGAACTGCCGGGTGAGGTACAGGAGGTACGCGGCCGGATCCGACCCGTCAGACGCCCAGCCCCCTCCGGCCTCCGGTCTCGCGGTGCCCCACCCGCTCTCGAAGAGGAGCAGGTCGCAGTCCGGATCGTCGGGCACCGTCAGCGCGCGCCCGTCCAGCGCGAAGCGCGGCTCCACGGGCTCACGGGCGGCTTCGCAGAACACGTCCCAGGCCGTCCTCGCGTGGATCCCCGCCCCCCGGCGGGTGCGTCCGTCGTCCACCAGTGCGACGCCGCGAGCGGCCAGCAGCTCCTCCAGCCGCAGATAGGCGTCGACCGCTCTCATGCGGCCACCCTACGCGGATCTCAGCCCTTCTTGACCTTCACGCTCACGTTCGCCAGCACGGCGTCGCCCGCGAACACGCCGATCTGGACCCGCGAGCCGACCTTGACCTTCGCGCGGACGCTGCGCTTGGTCGGGAGGACGACGGTGATCGTGCGCTTCCTGGTCACCGTGACCTTGACGGTGCCGAGGGCGTAGCGCTTGGCCTTCGCGGTCTTCCCCTGGAGCACCCCGATGACGGAGAGCCGTGTCCTGGCGACGCCCGGCGCCGGCGTCACGGCGACCCGCACCGCCGGCTTGCCGTCGCGGCGCCGGACGATCGAGGAGACCTTGGCCTTCGGCTGCGGCGCGGCGACGGGCGGGGGCGGCGGCGCCAGCGCGGCGGTGAAGGACGTCGGACCGCCCACGAACAGCCCCCGGGTCGTGGTGGTGGCGTAGCCGGGCGCGCTGGCCTCCACGTCGTACGTGCCCTGGGGCACCACCACCTGGAAGGCGCCCGTCGCGTCCGCCGTGGCCTGCCCCGCCACCGATCCGTCGGCGCGCAGCACCCGGATCGTGCCGGCCAGCGGCACCGCCCCGGTCGGGCTCGCCCAGGCCATGCGGCCGGAGATGCGCGGCGAGCGCGCCTGGGCGATGAAGTCGACGTCGGCGCTCACCGGCTCCATCGCGCTGACGTTCGCGCAGCCCGCGCTGGCCGCGGACATGACGCCCAGCAGCAGGCCGGTGCCGGAGAGGACCGGGCCGCCGGAGTCGCCGTGGCACGGCGAGGCCGTGAACCCGGCCCCGACCTTGGTGCAGAACTGCCACGCCGGGATGTTGGAGGTGCAGGGCGCGACGCGCAGGTCGGCCTGCTGCAGCGTGTCGGACGCCGGGCCGTCGACGACGGTCTGCCCGTACCCGCGCGCGGTGACGACATAGCCGGGAGCCGGGACGAAGTTCTGGAGCGTGGCCACGGGGGCGACGCTGTCCGCCCCCAGGTCGACGTACGCCAGGTCGTGGCCGGTCGACAGCGCGTACCCGGGCGTGGTGGTCCAGCGCACCGCCTGGAAGACCTGTCCGGCGCTCTGATCCGAGATCGTGGCCCGGCCCGTCGTGACCTCCACGCCCGTCACGTCGTTGACGCAGTGGGCCGCGGTCAGCACGACGGACGGCAGGATCAGCGAGCCCGAGCAGTGCCCCGCGGCCGGCCCCGCCGTGCGGAGCTTGACCGTGGAGCCGGCGTCGGGCGCGGCGGTCCCGCCGATGATGGCCGTCGCGGACGCGGGGACGGCCAGGGCGAGGGCGACACCGATCAGCAGCGCACGGCGGACGATTCCCATCGACCGAGCTTAGGGCGGCGGCGGCGCGACGGCGACGGTGACCGGTCCCGATGTGGTCCCGCGGCCCGCACCCGGGCGCCGTGGCGCTCGTCTCCACGAAGACGCCGCATTCTCCGCGCAAACGATGGCCCGTCCCGACAGCCCCGTTGTCTAGTCTCAGGGATATGAGTTACACGCCTCTTCGCGAGGGGGAACCGTGCCCAGACGGCCGGTGTGATGGAAGCGGATTCGTTATTGACGCCGAGCGCAACGCAACGGTGTGCTCATGCCGGGCGCTCCGAATCGAACGTCCAGTGCATGAACTGTCACGCATTGTCCCGAGGCGCTACCGCGGCGTTTCGTTTGAACGCCCACCGGTCACCGAGATTGCCCCGGCGGTAGTCACACAGGTTCAGCGCTACATACGCAATCTCGATGCCAACCTGGAATCTGGGCGCGGCCTGTGGCTGGAGGGGGATGTCGGCACGGGCAAGACAACGTTGGCAATGCTCGTTTCCAAGCACGCCCTGGACACCGGTCGGGATGTCGCTATCTATTCCTTACCAATGCTGCTCGCAAAGATCCGGGGAACCTTCCGTGACGACAGCGAAGGAACATACGTCGAGCTTCTCGACAAGCTGGCCAGCATCGACTTGCTCCACATCGACGATCTCGGCGCAGCGAACTCAAGTTCATGGGTCCTTGAAGCGCTCTACGCGATCATTAACGCGCGCTATGAGGAGCAGCGCTCCGTGATCGTCACCCATAGCCCGACTAAACGTCGCGTTATAGGCAAGGACGGAAACGAACGCGAAGAAGTTGTCGAGCTTGCCGAGCAGATCGGCGCCCGCACCGTCTCCCGTCTGGAGGAGATGTGCGAGGTCCTTCCGCTCTACGGCGCCGATCAGCGCCAGCAGACGTACGGCCTGCGGCCGGTCTGACCCCGTAGACTCCGCCGCGGAATGCCAGGAATCGTGATCGTCGGCGCCCAATGGGGCGATGAAGGCAAGGGCAAGGTCGTCGACCTCCTCGCCGAACGCTCGGATGGCGTCATCCGCTTCCAGGGCGGCAACAACGCGGGGCACACGATCGTGCGCGAGGGGGAGACGTGGAAGTTCCACCTCATCCCCAGCGGCATCCTGTACCCCGGCAAGCACTGCATCATCGGGAACGGCGTCGTCGTCGACCCGGGCGTGCTGACCGAGGAGATCGACGGGCTCCGGGCTCGCGGCGTCGACGTGAGCGGGCTGAAGGTCTCGGCCAACGCGCACGTGATCATGCCGTACCACCGGATGCTCGACGACGAGGGCGAGAAGAAGCTCGGCAAGCTGGAGATCGGCACGACCAAGCGCGGCATCGGCCCGTGCTACGCCGACAAGTCCGCCCGCCTGGGCATCCGCATCCAGGACCTGCTCGACGAGAAGATCCTCAAGCAGAAGATCACCGCCGCGCTGGAGCCCAAGCGGCTCATGCTGCGCGCCGTCAGCAAGACGCTCGACCTCCAGTCGATGACGGAGGAGTACCTCACCTTCGGCCACCGCCTCGAGCAGCACATCGCCGACACCGCCTCGATGGCGTGGGCGATGCTCGACGAGGGCAGCAACGTCCTCTTCGAGGGCGCCCAGGGCGCGCTGCTGGACATCGACCACGGTACGTATCCCTTCGTCACCTCCTCCAACCCGGTGGCGGGCGCGGCCTGCGTCGGCGCCGGCGTCGGGCCCAAGGACATCGACGAGGTGTGGGGCGTGACCAAGGCGTACGCCACCCGCGTCGGCTCCGGGCCCTTCCCGAGCGAGCTGCACGACGAGACCGGCGAGCAGATCCGCGCCAACGGCCACGAGTTCGGCACCACCACCGGCCGTCCCCGCCGCACCGGCTGGCTCGACATCGTCGCGCTGCGCTACGCCGTGCGCATCAACAGCCTGACTGCCCTGGCCGTGACCAAGCTCGACGTCCTCAGCGGCTTCGACAAGATCAAGGTCTGCACGCAGTACCGGGGCGAGGAGGACGCGGTCTTCAAGACGTTCCCCTACCACCAGTCGGTGCTGCACCACGCGGTCGGGGAGTACGAGGAGCTCGAGGGCTGGACGGAGGACATCACCGGCGCCCGCACGCTCGAGGAGCTTCCCCAGGCCGCCCGCGACTACCTGAAGTACATCGAGGACCAGACCGGCGTGCCGGTCGTGCTCGTCGGCGTCGGACCCGGTCGCGAGCAGGTCATCTGGACCGAGGCCGCGCAGTCCAGCGCCCTCGCCGTGGGGTAGCCCCCGCGGGGTTCATCGCGTGGGCGCCGGTGCGCCCGCGCACAGGTCGATCACGTAGCCGCTGCGGCAGTCGGTCCTGGCCTTCCAACCGTCGTGGAAGGCCGTGACGAACGCGGCCAGCGCCTGCTGCTCGTGCTGCTGCTTCAACGTCCGGGCGATCTGCGGCGTGGCCCGCTTCAGCGTCTTGTGACGGAACCGGCTCTTCTTGTGCTTGACGTAGTACGCCTTGATCTGGGCCCGCGTCGGCGGGGCGGCGTCCCTGGTGACCTTGACCCGCAGCCGGTCGGAGAGCGTGTCCACCTTCACGCGCAGGAGCAGGTCGTCGATCGTCATGCCGGAGCGCTTCAGGAACTTCCGGAAGTCGGCGTCCTTCGGGTAGCTCTGCTTCTTCTGCTTGACGAACTCGGCCTGGACCTGCCGGTCGGTCAGCGCGATCCCCTGGCTGGCGGCCTCGCCGAGGATCCACCGCCCGCTGATCAGGAACCGCAGGACCTCGTCCCGCAGCTCCTCGTACACCTGCCGGCACCGCACCTTGAGCTGCGCCTCGGTCGGCGTCGTCTTGCCCTTGGGCGGCTTCTCGGGCAGCGCGGCCGTGGCCGCCGCGACGCACGCGGTGAAGTCGGGCGGCACCGGCACCGTGCCCGTGATCGGAGCGTCGAGGCTGGCCTCGCGAGAGGTCGCGGCAACGGTCATCCAGTGGGCGAACTCGTCGTTGGAGATGGGCGCCTCCCCCACCATCGCGACCGCGTCGCCGGGCACCGAAGCGCCGTCACCCACCGCGGCGGAGGCCGGGACCGTCAGCGCGAAGGGAACCGCGGCGAGCAGGGCAACCCGCCGAACTGCAACATGGAGACGCATTCCCGCAGGCTCGCAGACGCACCGACGGCCGGCAACTGCGGCGCTACCCCTCCGGCGTCAGCAGCTCGTCGTCGGAGACCTGGCGCACGACGCGGGCCGGAACGCCCATCACCACGGCACGCGCGGGAACGTCGTTGGTGACCACGGCGCCGGCGGCGACGAACGCCTCCTCGCCGATCTCGATGCCGGGCACGAGGACGGCGCCGCCGCCGATGCGGCAGGCCCGGCGCAGCGTCGGGCCCAGCAGCGGCGCGGTCGGCGGCTGGCGAGCCATCGTGTGGTCGTTGGTCGTGACCACGCCCGGCCCCACGAACACGTCGTCCTCGATGACGGCGTGCGCGGTCACGTAGACCATCGTCTGGATCCGCACCCGCTCGCCGACGCGGACGTCGAAGTCGACGCAGGAGCCGCGGCCCACCACGGAACCGGCGCCGATCGTCGCCCGCTCGCGCACGTAGGCCTGGTCGCCGACGATGACCCCGGGGCCGATGCGCGCGCCCGCGAAGACGATGGCCTGGGCGAGGATCGACGCGCCGGCCTCCACGACCAGCGACGCGGCACCGTCGCGCGGGGCGCTGGAGCGCGCCGCGAGCGTGGGCGGCTTGCCGAGGATGGCGCCGTCGCCGACCTGGACGCCGGGACCGAGCACCACCCCGGGGTGGATGACCACGCCGGCGCCGAGGACCACGTCGTCGGCGATCTGGGCGCTCGGGTCGATGGTTGCGCTGCCGGGGGCGACGAAGGGCATCCAGATACCCTAGTGCGGTGTCGACCGGTTCCCACTTGACCCCGGTGCGTGGCGCGGTGCTGGGGCTCGGGATGATCGGCCGCCACCACGCGCGCCTGCTCCAGACGTCCCCCGCGTTCGCGTTCGCGGGCGCCGCCGATCCCGGCGGGGATCGCTTCGGCGCCGTGCGCGAGCCGGACGACCTCTTCCCGTCGCTGGAGGCGCTCTTGGACCGCCCCGCCGGCGAGCGCCCGCAGTTCGTCGTGCTCGCCGTTCCCACCGAGGAGCACCTCGCCGCCGCGACCGCCTGCGCGGCCGCCGGGGTGCACGTCCTCGTGGAGAAGCCGCTGGCCGCCACGTCGACCGAGGCCGAGGCGATCATCGCCGCGTGCCGCGCCGGGGGCGTGCAGGGGGCCGTGGGCCACGTCGAGCGCTACAACCCGGCGCTGCTGGAGCTGCGCCGCCGCGTGCAGGAGGGGCAGCTCGGGGAGGTCTTCCTCATCGCCACCGAGCGGGTCGGCCCGTTCCCCGACCGCATCCGCGACGTGGGCGTGGTCAAGGACCTCGCGACCCACGACCTCGACCTGGTGCGCTGGATCGGCGGCTCGCCGATCGACCTGCTCGCCGCGCAGACGACGCACCGCACCGGCCGGCCCCACGAGGACCTCGTCCTGGTCACCGGCCGCCTGGAGAGCGGCGTGACGTTCAACAACGTGGTCGACTGGCTCACCCCGACCAAGGTCCGGCGCACCCGGGTCCTGGGCGACAAGGGGATGCTCGTCGCGGACACGCTGCGCAGCGACCTCACCTTCTTCGAGAACGGCGTCCTGCCGACGTCCGGCTGGGACAGCGAACAGGCGCTGCGCGGCGTGACCGAGGGCAACTCGGTCCGCTACGCGCTGACCCGCCGCGAGCCCATCCTGGTCGAGCTGGAGGCCTTCGCCGCGCACGTCGCCGGCCGGCCGTCGGATCACGTGATCGTCACGCTCCAGGAGGGCCTGGAGACGGTGCGGGCCGCCGAGAAGGTCCTGGAGAGCGCGTCCAGCGCGGAGATGCTGCGGGTGCGCGCATGAGGGCCGTCGTCGTCGCGCTGGGCAAGATCGGCCTGCCGCTGGCCGTGCACATGGCCAGGGCGGGGCACGACGTCGTGGGCTGCGACATCGACCCGGCGGTCGTGGCCGCCGTGAACGCGGCGCGCGAGCCGTTCCCCGGCGAGGCCGGGCTCGCCGAGGGGCTGGCCGACGTCATCGCCAGCGGGAAGCTGCGCGCGACCACGCGGACCAGCGCGGCCGTCGCCGAGGGGCCCGACCTCGTCGTCGCGGTCCCGCCGCTCATGGTCGACGACGCGGCCCGGCCCGACTGGCGGATCCTCGACTCGGTCGTCGCCGACATCGCCGTGGGCCTGCGCTCACGCGCGCCCGGCGCGTCGCCGACCACCGTGTCGATCGAGACCACGCTTCCCGTCGGCAGCACCCGCACCCGCATCGCCCCGGCCCTGGCCGCCGGCTCCGGCCTCGTCTCCGAGCGCGACTTCTTCACGATCTTCAGCCCCGAGCGGGTCTACAGCGGCCGCGTGTTCGCCGACCTCGACACGTACCCCAAGCTCGTCGGCGGCCTGACGCCCGCGGGCGAGGCCCGGGGGGTCGAGCTGTACGGATCGTTCGTCACGCCCGAGGTGTGGCCGATGGACGGCGCCGAGGGCGCGGAGCTGGCCAAGCTCGCGGAGACGACCTACCGCGACGTGAACATCGCGCTGGCCAACGAGTTCGCCCGCTTCGCCGACGAGGCCGGCATCGACGTCGACCGCGTGATCGACGCGGCCAACTCCCAGCCGTTCAGCCACATCCACCGGCCGGGCGTCGCGGTCGGCGGCCACTGCATCCCGGTGTACCCGCGCTTCTACCTCGAAGGCGACCCCGACGCGCTGCTGCCCGCCGCCGGGCGCGCGGTCAACGACGCGATGCCGGCGTACGCGGTCGACCGGCTCGCCGAGCTGCTCGACGGCGATCTGGACGGCCTGCGCGTGCTGATCCTCGGCGTCGCCTACCGGGGCGACGTGAAGGAGACGGCGTTCTCCGGCGCGTTCGGCCTGCACGACGCGCTGCTGGCCCGTGGCGCCGCCCCCGTCGCGGCCGACCCGCTGTACGAGGACGACGAACTGCGCGCGATCGGCTTCACGCCGTGGGACGGTGCCGGCGTCGACGCGGTGGTCCTGCAGGCCGACCACGCCGGATACCGGACGCTGACGCCCACGGATCTCCCCGGGACCCGCGCCGTGGTCGACGGCCGCGGCGTGCTCGATCCCGCGCCGTTCGCGGCGGCCGGCGTGCCGCTGGCCCGCATCGGCCGCGGCCGGCTCAGCTGAGCGTCGTCAACGCGGCGACCACCCGCGCCCCCGCGGCGCCGTCGCCGTAGAGGTCGGGGTGGGCGTCGGGCAGGGGCCGGGCCAGTGCCGCCTGAGCCGCCGCCGCGTCGAGGTCGACGAGCACGTTCCACCCCACGTCGATCGTCTCCACCCACTCGGTGGTGTCGCGCAGCGTGACGCAGGGGATCCCGGCCAGGTAGGCCTCCTTCTGCACTCCGCCCGAGTCGGTGAGCACCGCGCGGGCCCGGACGAGCAGCGCGGTGAACTCCACGTAGCCGAGCGGGGGCAGCAGCCGCACGTCGGGCGCCTCCTGGAGCTCGCGCAGCAGCCCGGAGGTGCGCAGGCGCGCGTGGGTGCGCGGGTGCAGCGGCAGCACCACGGGCACCGTGGCCGCGGTCTGGAGCAGGACGCGGACGAGCAGGGCCAGGCGCGCCGGATCGTCGACGTTGCCGGCCCGATGGGCGGTGGCCAGGACGTAGCCGCCCGGCGTCACGCCCGCCCGCTCCAGCGGCGCGTCGTCGGCCGCCGCGCGGGGGCGGATCAGCGCGGACACGTCGGCCATCACGTCGCCGACCAGCTCGGAGCGCCCGACGACCGCCTCGCGGGCGAGGTTGTCGATCGCGGTCCGGGTGGAGCACAGCAGCAGCGTGGACAGGTGGTCGGTGAGAACGCGGTTGAGCTCCTCCGGCATCCGCCGGTCGAAGGAGCGCATCCCCGCCTCGACGTGGGCGACGGGCACGCCCGCCTGGGCGGCCGCCAGTCCTGCCGCGAGCGTCGAGTTGGTGTCGCCGTAGACGAGCACCGCGTCCGGCTCCTCCTCCGCGAGGATGGGGGCGAGCGCGGCGAGCATGCGCGCCGTCTGCTCGGTGTTGCTCCCGGTGCCGAGCGCGAGCTGCCGCTCGGGCAGCGGCATCGCCAGCTCCCGCACGAAGATGCCGGACAGCTCGTCGTCGTAGTGCTGGCCGGTGTGCACGAGGACCTCCTCGTGCTCGGCGCGCAGCAACGGCGACACGGCGGCCGCCTTGACGAACTGGGGCCGGTTGCCGACGACGGTGACGATCTTCACGCCGTGACCCGCGAGCGGATGTGCGCGGCGACCGCGGCGACGATCTCCGCCGTGCGCGGGCCGGGCGCGGGCAGCGCCGTCCCGTCGATCGAGGAGACGGGCTGGACCTCGCGCAGCGTCGAGGCCAGGAACGCCTCGGCCATCGTCGGGATCGCGTCGGTGGACGTGACCCACTCCGTGGCGGACGTCACCTCCATCACGTGCCGGCGGGTGATCGAGTCCAGGACGTGATCCTCCAGCGGAGGCGTGTACAGCTCGCCGTCCTCCAGGACGTAGAAGAAGCACGAGGTCGGCGCCTCCAGCACGCGCCCGTGCGGGGTCACGAGCAGGGCCTCGTCGGCGCCGCGCTCCTGGGCGAGCCGCGTGGCGAGCATGTTCGCCCCGTAGCTCAGCGACTTGACCCCGTCGAGGATGCGCGTCGGCGCGTAGGTCACGGTGGCCAGGCGGATCGACGGGCCCATCGGCTTGAGCGGCTCGAGCAGGACGATCCGCCGGCCGCCGCGCGTGACGACGCAGCGCATCGCGCAGTCCCCGGGCGACGCGGCGGCGAGGAGCGCGGTGACGTCGGCGTCGATCGCCGCGGGGTCGAACGGCAGACGCAGGTTGGCGGCCGAGCCGGCCATCCGCTCCAGGTGCTCGTCCCACGCGAACGGGACGCCGTCGTAGAGGCGGGTGACCTCGAAGACGCCGTCGCCGCGCAGCAGTCCCTCGTCGGTCACGGGGACGGTGGCCTCGGCGGCGGGCAGCAGGGTGCCGTCGAGGGAGGCGAGGTCGAACGGGGACATGCCGGGGAGCGTAGTGCGCCGGTGGGCTTCAGCGCTGGACCAGCACGCTGCTCTGCCGTCCCCCGGCCTGGACGCCGAGGAGGGAGATGACCGTGATGGCCGAGGGCACCGGGGCGACGTAGCGGGCGACCGCGGCCGTCTCGGTCCGGCGGTCCGCGACGAGCCGGAACGCCGGGTTGCCGGCCAGCACGGGAGCGAACGGCGGGTCCTTGCGGTGGTCGATGCCCCGCGTGACGTCGACCAGGTCGACCTCGCGGAGGACCAGGATCGGCCGGGGCGGGGCGAGCCCGTGCACGTAGAGGCGCAGCGGCGGCTCGCCGGACGGGGGGAAGAGCACGATCGCCCGGGGGCGCAGCGACGAGGTGGCGAGCACGTTCGCGGCCCCCCGCCAGTCCTCGCGGGAGTGGTCGGCCGGCGTCACCGCCACCGCCGTGGTGATGCCCAGCCCGATGGCGCACAGCGCGCCGGCGGCGACGAGGCCCCAGCGCCCCGCGCGGCGCACGGCGAACCCGGCGGCGAGCACGAGGAGGAACAGCGGCAGCGCGGGCAGCATGTACCGGCTCATCAGCTGGTCCTGGCCGGCGAGGGCGACGAGCAGCAGGCCGGCGGGCGAGGCGAGGCCCACCGCGGCCGCCAGCCCCGCGCCGCGCCGCGCCGCTCGGCCGGCGAACCGGAGCAGGACGAGGGCGCCGAGAGCCAGGGCCAGTGCGGCGACGGTCAGGCCGACCTCCCACGGCAGGTCGTAGCCCACCGCGAACTGCTTGAAGAGCTGGGCGATCGCCTTGACCGGCCCGTCGGGGCTCTCGTTGGCCAGCGCGTTGCCGCGTTGCGTGACGAGCACGGGGACGAGCGCCGCGCCCACCAGGCCGACGGCCGCGACGGCGGCCACCGCGGCACGGTCGCGCCGCCACCACAGCAGCAGGGCGGCCTCGGCGAGCACCGGGAAGATCGCCACGTAGTGCGTGGCGAGGGCCAGCGCGGCGGCCAGCGCCCACCATCCCGCGGCGCCGGACGCACCGCGGCGCGCGCGGACCACCTGCCAGAAGGCCACCGTGCAGAGCAGCACCAGCAGCTCGTACGCGCGCGCCTCCTGCGAGTACCAGACGAGCAGCGGGCTGGAGGCGACGAGCGCCGCGGCGATGAGCGCCGCCCGGCGGTCGAGCAGCTCCCGGCCCGCCAGCCACGCCACCGGGACGAGCGCGACGCCGCACAGCGCCGACAGCGAACGCAGGCCGAGCTCCGAGGCGCCGAACAGCTCAGCCCAGCCCCAGCCGAGCAGGTAGTAGAGCGGCGGCGTGGACTCGGTGGTGACGACCGCATGCCAGGCGTCGCCGAGGCTGCCGCGGACGGCGATGACGGAGTACGCCTCGTCCAGCCAGTAGCCCGCGGCGTCGAGCGAGGCGAAGCGCACGATCGCGGCGACGGCGACGATCGCGGCGAGGATCCACAGCTCGGGGGCGGTCGCCCGGGCGGGCGGCCCGGGCGACGCGGCGGGACGGACGGCGTCGCTCACGCGCACATCATCGCGGGCGGACGTCGCGGATGGCTCAGGGGCGACTCAGGCGGGGCCGTGCGCCAGGCGCTCGACCTGGCGCTCGGGGGTGATCTTCACGACGTTCCAGGCCAGCCCGACCTTCTCCATCCCGCGCACGACGAGGCCGGAGAGGTCGATCTCCCGCCGCTTCAGCCCGTGCCGGTGCGAGCGCGGGAACGCGTGGTGGTTGTGGTGCCAGGACTCCCCGAGCGACGGGATGGCCAGCCACCAGACGTTGGTCGACTGGTCCTCCACCGCGAAGCGGCGATCGCCCCAGAAGTGGCAGACCGAGTTGATGCTCCAGGTCACGTGGTGCAGCAGGAACATCCGCACGAGGCCGCCCCACAGCAGGCCGGTGAGCGCGCCCGCGATGGTGCCCGTGAGCGCCCAGCCCAGGAGGAACGGCAGGCCGTAGGAGACGAGGGCCCAGAACGGCGCGCCGTAGTGGATGACGCGCATGCCCTTGTCCTCGTAGAGGTCCTTGGCGTAGCGGTCCCACTCGGCCATGCCGTGGTTGTTCCACGTCCAGCCGACGTGGGCGTGCCACAGGCCGCGCAGCCCCGAGCCGGCGCCGACGTGGGGGCTGTGCGGGTCGCCCTCCTCGTCGGTGTGGGCGTGGTGCTTGCGATGGTCGGCGACCCAGTCCAGCGGCCCACCCTGGATGGCCAGGCCGCCGAGGATCGCGAAGAGGTACTCGACCGGTCGGTACGTCTGGAAGGAGCGGTGCGTGAGCATCCGGTGGTACCCGATGGTGATGCCGAACCCGGCGAGGGCGTACATGACCGCGAACACCACGAGGTCGCTCCACCCCAGCCAGTGGTTCTTCCACGCGAAGGGGGCGATGGCCACGACGGCGAGGAAGGGCACGAACACCCCGAAGAGGTTCACGGCTCGATCGAATCGGCTCATCGCCCGGGGATGTTAGGGGACCCGAACGTATTGCGGCCCAACCTTTAAGTGGTCCTTCGGGTCCGCATCACCCGAAGTCGTAGTTCGGGCCGAGCTCCTCCTTGTCGTCCAGGATGCAGTGGCCGGTGTTCTGGACCGCCATGTACGTGCGACCGAAGACCCGGGGCGACATGAACGAGAACTTCTCCAGGCCCAGCCCGGCGTTGCTGCCGGCGTAGCGGGCGTCGGGCCGGAACAGCAGGTCGGCGAGCGCCGGCGTGGGGTTGGCCTTGGCCACCTTGGAGAAGAACAGCGTGTGGCGCACCGGGTTGCCGGCGGCATCGTAGTGGTCGACCCCCTCCAGCGTCTGGGCGTTGTCCGGCATGTTGTCCCACCAGCGCACGATGTTGCGGGGCACCTTGCAGTAGAGCTCGCGGGCGTTCCACGGCGCGCCGGTGGTGCGGGGCCGGACGGTGATGAGGTGGGGGTAGGCGACGGGGACGAGCGCCTCGGCGAGGTACTGCTTGGTCGCGAGCTTCATCGAGGTGAGCGCCTTCGTGTCGCTGGCCGGCAGCGCCCAGTCGCCGTCGATGCGCGCGCTGACGTCCCGCAGCTTGCCCCAGTCGCTGACGATCAGCAGGGCCTGCGTGGTGAGCGCGTCGAACGCCCCGTCGATCGCCGACGTGAGCTGGGCGCTCAGCGCGCTGGCCTTGACCCGGATCTCCGCGCCGACCGCGGCCGGCCGGCCGTTGGCCTGGGTCAGGTAGGACGACAGCGCGAACCCGGCGGAGATGCCCGAGGCGATCGCCGACGTCGGCGGGCCCAGGAACGCGCCCAGGGCGATGATCTTGCCGACGAGCCCGAGCGCGTACGACGTGGTGTTGCTCTCCGGCGGGGGCTGCACCGCGGCGTAGAGGTCCTCCGACAGCTTGTTGAGGTCGAGCTGCGCGCCGCCCTCGAGCCGCACGAACGGGCGCTGCAGGCCGGCGAAGTACTCCTTCACGTTGGCGACCGCGTAGATCTCCCGCCGCAGCTGGTCGTGGACCTTGGTGAACTCGGCCTCGGTGAAGCCGGCGCTCGCTCCCGGGTACGTGTTGGGGAAGATCGCCAGCTTGGTGCCCCAGATCGCCGAGTACTTCTCGAAGTACTCGCGGCGCAGGTCGCAGGCCCCCGGCCCGGCGCACGAGTTGATGGCGCGCGCGATGTACGTCTCGGCGGCCTTCTCCCCCGGCGTGGTGAAGGCGGGAAACGGCTCGGGCGCCCGGTAGACGATGTCGAGCAGCTCGTTGTTGCCGCTGCCGCCGGGCCCGGCGTTCAGCGACTCGTAGCCCCAGGTGCGGGTGCGGGCCAGGATCCCGGAGAGGCGGCCCGGCGGCTTGGGCGTCGCCCCGGCGGCCGAGTCCTGCGCGGACCCGGCCTCGGCGACCGGCCGGTCGGCGTTCGTACGACCGACCAGCGCGTACTCGTTGTTGCCGTCGAGGCCGTTGACGAGCAGCCGGCTGCCGCCCAGGTTGATCAGCTGGTCGGTGATCGCGTTCCACGTCTCCTGCGTGGCCTTGGGCTTGCCGATCGTCTGCACGAGGATCAGCGGGCGGCCCGGCCGGCGCATCGCGGTGTAGAGGGCGTCGGCCACGGCCTGCTGGCGCTCGCGCTGGCCGGCGCCGTCGGTGGGCAGCGCCTGGTTGGAGAGCGTCTCCAACGTGCGACTGTCCAGCGCGACGACGTGGAAGCCGGCGGCGCTGCCGGCGGGAAGCGCGGCGGAGATGGTCTTGTCGCCGACCCGCATCACGTTCGTCCCGCCGGAGCTGGCGGCGGTCTTCGTGTCGAACTGCGGGTGCTCGGTCGCGACGAGGTCGTACCGGTCGGTGCCCACGTTGCGCTGCAGCTGTGCGCCGATGTTCGCGTAGCTGGACGCCGCGGCGATGTTCATCCACGCCCCGCCCGCGACGCCGCCGGCCACGCCGACGAACGAGAAGGAGGACCCGCTCCTGATGCTCGCCTGCTGCGCGGAGGTGAGGGTGCCCCCGACGGCGGCGGCCAGGCGGGTGACCCGGTCGGTGTCGGCCGGGTCGACGCCCCGGCCCGCGGAGACGATCATGAGGTACTGGTCCGAGCCGCCGTACGTGCGGGTCGCCTTGTCGGCGATCTCGCTCAGCCCGGTGGTCGCGTTGTTGTAGTACATGTTCGACTCGACCACCCGGCGGGTCGCCCGCTCGATGACCGCGAACGCCACGTACTTGATCGTGTCGCTGCAGCAGGGGATGGTCGTGTTCGGCGGGGCGACGCCGGCGATGCGCATCGTCATGCCGGCGCCGTAGAGGGTGTCGATGCGCACGCCGGCCGGCGGGTCGTCCGGGGTGGCGCTGATGGTCGCGGTGTCGTGCGAGGTGTCGCCGTCGGCCTCGATGACGGTGTGGCGCAGCACGTAGGTGCCGATGCGGTCGGGCTGCAGGCGGGGGGTCGCGCCCTTCCCGGACACCGTGGCCTTGGAGCCCCGGGGGGCCTTCACGATGCGCCAGCGCGACGTGACGTCCTTGCGCGTGCCCGTGAGCCCGCCGGCGGGGGCGCCGACCGTGGCGGGCCGGCCCACGGCGATCGAGACGTCGTCCCCCGCGTCCGCGAGCGGCGCCGAGCGGGCGACCCGGATCGTGCGACTGACCAGCGTGGACCGCCCGTCGGGGCGCGTCACGCGGATGCGCAGGCGGTTGGCCCCGTAGCGCAGCCCGTCGTTCACGGTGAGGGTGCCGACCCGCCGGCCCGCGGACGTCTTGGCGAACGCGTCGTCGGCCGTGCGGCCGTTGAGGGTGGCGTGCAGGTCGACGGTGGACGGCGTGCGCAGGCGCACGGTGACCGGCGCGGTCTTCGTGGCCTTCGCGACCGAGGTGATGGTCAGCGCGGGGCGGGCCGCCGGCGTGGCGCCGGCCACGGGGACCGCCAGCCCGAGCGCGGAGAGCGCGAGGAACGAGGGCAGGGCGACGGTGCGCGACGCGCGAGAGAACGACATGGAGAGAACCTCTGCTGGGCCGGAGGGGACGTCGGGCCGGGAGGCCCACCCATCAAGGTAGGGCCACCGGCCCACGATGAGAAGGATCCCGGCGCGATTCCCAGCACTCTCTCAGCACCCCGGGGCGCCGGTCGCAGCACCGGAGCGCCAAGAGGCCAACAAGGGAGTCGGGGCGCGCGGCGCGGTCAGCGACGCACGCTGATGCGCGCGCCCGCGCGCCCACCGGCTTCGCGGCACGCGAAGGTCGCGACGTCGACGAGCCAGGCCACCATCTCGATCGACCACGCGGGCACGGTGGTCCGCAGCGCAACGACACCGCTCATGTCCGCTGGGTTGCAGAGGAACACGTCGGGCTCCGCCTCCATGGTTCGCTGGGTGCGGACCCCGGGGAGCAACTCGGTACCGGAGCAGAACGAGCCCACGGTCGAGGCGATCGCCGCCCGCACTTCCGGATTGCCCGGGTTGTGGAGGCCGATCTCGAGAAGGACCGGTACATGCCCGCCCTCCGCATCGGGCCGGCCGTCCTCGACCTTGGCCTCGAAGTCATCGCCGACCAGCCACAGCGGGACCTCCGCATCGGCCCCTCCCAGCTCAGGGCGGCCGGCAATCCGCAGGACGTCCCACATGAGCCCCAGGGCGGTGGAGATGGGCGGGCTGTGCGGGTAGAGCGCGGTGAACTCGCTCGTACTCTCCGGTCCGTAGAGCCCGAGCTGCATCCACCCGCGCAGGCGAAGGGGTCCGGGGTCCTTCCAGTTCCCAGAGCCTTCGTGCAATTGCCACTGCTGCCCGCCGCGCAGGACCGAGGTCGGCATGTCCTGCCATCCGTTCTCGAGGATGCCGAGCTCGGCGCTTCGCTGCTCGGCCAGTTCGAAGAAGATCGACTCTCCCATGACGGCGGCCTCCCGGCTCGCCCAATGGGGCATGGCCGCCTCGCGGTCGGCATGAGCTGGGTCGAGACTGAGGTCGCCGAGCAGTCCCACGATGAGATAGGGGTTTCCGGGGAACACGCACGCGAGCGTATCCCGGCCAAGCGAGTGCGGGACGCCCGCGCTACGGCGTACCGAGGAACTCCTCGGGGAACCTGAGCCAATCCCGCGACTCGTGTGCCGCCACCGCAGCCTCGGGGGCCACGACGCGGAAGGTCCCGACCCGGAGCGTTCACGGGATGAGGCCATTCCCGGACGAGTCGTCGGGATGACCCAGAGTGCCCCCGGAAGGAATCGAACCTTCAACCTTCGGATTAAGAGTCCGCTGCTCTGCCAATTGAGCTACAAGGGCGTGGTGCTTCGTGAATCGTAGTCGATCGTCGGTGGCGATCGTCCGCACCTCGGCCGAAGCGGGCCGGGGGCGGGGCGGGCCTACGGCGTGAGCGCGCTGCTGCCGCCGGTGGTGTCCGTGCCGGCCGCGGCGCCGGCCGCCGTCGCCTGATCTTGGGCGATCTGCTGCTTGGCCTGCTCGATCGACTGCTTGATCTGGGCCTTCTCGGCCGCATCGGACGCGAGCGAGACGGCCTTCTTCTCCGCCAGCTCCGCCTTGCGGGTCTGACCGGCCATGTACGAGTACACGGCGAGCTGCGCGTAGAGGTTGGCCGACGGGGGCCGGGAGTCGACGACGATCTCCTCCGCCGTCACCACGTCGTCGGGCTTGTTGAGGCCGGCCTGGCTGTAGGCCTGCACCATCAGCGCGGCGACGTTGCTGTCCGGCTTGGGCGGATCGAGCGCGAGGTACTTCTGCCAGGCGGCGTCGACCTGTGCGAGCTGCGCCTTGCCCTTGTCCGTGAACCCCGTGGCCGCGTTGAAGTTCTCCCCCACGCCGGCGAGCTGGTAGCGCGCCTTGGCCAGCGCGGCCCACGCCGCGGCGTCGGTGGGGTTGGCGGTCGTCTTCTTCTGGGCCGACTCGACCTTCTCCTGGAAGGTGCTGTTCACGTCCGTGCTGCTCGAGCCGAAGATGTCGGCTACGCCGCCGGTGGTGGCGCCACCGATGCCAAACAGCACGAGTCCGCCGCCGAGGATGACGGCCAGACCCAGGTAGATGACCTGGACGACGCGGCGCCTGCCGCGTCCGCGGAGATCGAAGAGCATGTGCTCAGGATAGGGAGGTCCCGTCCCCTCTGTCGCGCCGGGGTGGCGGGTCGTCCCACTCATCATCGTCCTCGCCGTGTCCAGAAGCCCAGTCGGCGCCCGCGTGGACGAGCACGTCGGAGCCTCCGTCCTCGTCGAACGGGTCGTGGTCGGCCTCGTCCGGATCGTCGTCGTCATCGTCGCCGGAGCCCTTCTTCTCCCGGCCGAAGATGGCGGCGAGGATGATGCTGCCCTCGTAGAGGAAGAGCAGCGGGACCATCGAGATGAGCATCGTGACCGGGTCCGTGCCCGGCAGCAGCATGGCCACCACGGCGATGACCAGGAACGCGTACCGGCGGTTCTTGCGCAGCTGCGGGACCGTCACCACCCCGGCCTTCACCGCGGCGAGGATGGCCACGGGCATCTGGAACAGGAGCCCCAGCCCGATGAGGGCGAGCACCGCGAACTTGTAGTAGTCCGAGGCCTGGACCAGGATGTTGAACTGCTCGGAGTTGAAGTTCTGCAGGAACTGGACGGCCGGAGGCAGGACCACGAAGTAGCCGAACAGGACGCCCGCGATGAACAGGAACGGCACCATCAGCATCAGCGGCAGCGCGACCTTGCGCTCCCGCGGCGTGAACGCGGGCAGGATGAACGCGTACAGCTGGTAGAGCAGCAGCGGCAGCGAGAAGAGCAGGGCGAAGTACAGCGAGACGGTCAGCGTGGTGGCGAACGGCTCGCCGACGCGGAGCGTGACCGGCTTGGCGCCCTCGGTCTTCTTCGGGATGTTGTCGATCCCGTCCTGGACCTGCGCGACGAGCGGCGCCAGCTGCTGACGCGCCTGCGCGCTGAGGCCCGACCCGGGCGCGCTGATGACCTTGGTGATCTTCAGCGTCGCGTCGGAGACCTCAAGCAGCGCCTTGCGGTTCTTGTCGATCTGGCCCGGGATCCCGTCGCCCTTGTTGATCGACGCCTGGGTGGTGTCGGCCAGCGGCTTGTTGAGGATGTTCAGCAGCGCGTCGTTCTGCCAGACGCAGACCGCGAAGACCACGACGAGCGCGGCGACGCAGAAGATCAGCCGGGAGCGGAGCTCGTCGAGATGCTCGATCAGGGTCAGGCGTGCCTGATGATCGACCGGCAGCGCGGTCTTGAGGGAGGGAGCCATATGGCGGAGGGCGGGAGCCGGTGAGACGAGGGGCGCGCCTTAGGCGCCCGTGGACGTCCTGGTCGGCTCGTCGCTGGACGACGGAGCGGGGGCGGCCTGCGGCTCGGCCGGAGCCGAGGGCGGGACGGGCGCGGCGACCGTCGCGTCGGCCTTGGCCTGCGTCAGCTGCGCGTGGTCGTCCTCGTCCTTGTCCTTGTCCTTGTCGGAGCCCGTGATGGTCTCCTTGAACTCCCGCATCCCGGTGCCGAGCTGCTTGCCGAGACCGGGCAGGCGCTTGGGTCCGAAGATGATCAGCACGATCACCAGGACGATGGCGATCTCAAGCGGTCCGATGTTGGGCATGACGTTCAGGAATCCTTGCGTGGGGAGCTACTCAGAGTAGCGCTCCAGCGGGGACATCAGATCAATCTCGGCCCACTTCTCCGCTACGTGTATCGAGCGACGACCGAGTCCGCGACCAGGTGCAGCGCGCGGTGCTGCTGGTCGGGCAGGCCGTCGGGCAGCACGTTCTTGGCGCTCGCGACCACGTCGAGGGCGCGGGCGCGGGCCTCGTCCAGGGCCCCGGACGCCGCGATCCGGTCGCAGATCGCCTCGGCGGCCGCCGGCGTGTCGATCGTGCGGGGGTCGAGCTCGCCCAGCCCGGGATCGCGCTCCCGCGCGAGGATGAACGGCAGCGTGACCGTGCCGTCGAGCAGATCCGTGCCGCGGTGCTTGCCGGTGCGCTCCGCGGGCCCGGAGACGTCGAGCACGTCGTCCAGGAGCTGGAAGGCCACGCCGATCCGCTCCCCGAACGCCCCGAGGGCGTCGACCGACGCTTCCTCGTCGCCGGAGGCCAGGGCCCCGAGCCGGCACGCGGCATCGAACAGCCGCCCCGTCTTCAGCGCGCAGCGCAGCAGATAGCGGTCCAGCGTGATCGTCGCGTCCCAGGCGTCGGCGCGCTGCAGCAGCTCGCCCTCGGCCAGCGCGCTGCTGGCCCGGGAGAGGACGCGCACCTGCTCGCCCGAGCCGTTGGCCGTCAGCTCGGAGAACGCGCGGGCGAACAGCAGGTCGCCCGTCCCGAGCGCGGCGGCGCGGCCCGCGCTCGCGTAGACCGTGGGGATGCCCCGGCGCAGCGGCGCGTCGTCCAGGACGTCGTCGTGCACGAGCGTCGCGGAGTGCACCAGCTCGACGGCGGCGGCGGCCCGCACCAGCGCGGCCGGATCGTCCGGGCGCACCCCGGCGGCGAGCAGGACGAGCAGCGGCCGCAGCCGCTTGCCGCCCGCGGCGATCGTCGCGCTCGCGTGGGGCGAGAGGTCCGGCCCGGCGTCCGCCGACAGGGCCACGAGGCGCCGCTCGACGTCCCGCAGCAGCGCGGGGATGTGGTCGCCGCCGACGTGGACGACCTCGGTGATGGCCGGCTCGGCTCCGGACGGGGCCGCCACGGGATCAGGCCTCGGGCTTGTGCCCCACGTGGATCGCGATGATGCCGCCCGCGGTCAGCAGGTAGCTGATGCGCTCCAGGCCGCTGCGATCCATCGTGGCCGCCAGCTCGTGCGCGCCGGGGAAGCGCTTCACCGAGTTGGGGAGGTAGGTGTAGGCGTCCGCGTCGCCGGCCACCTTGCCGAGCTTCGGGACGATCTGGTCGAACCAGAGGCTGAAGAACGTCGACAGCGGCGGCTTCGTCGGCGTGGTGATCTCGAGCACGACGACGCGCCCTCCGGGCTTGGCCACCCGCGTCATCTCGCGCAGGCCGGCCTCGAGGTCGGAGAAGTTGCGGGCGCCGAAGCCCACGGTGACCGCGTCGAAGCGATCGGACTCGTAGGGCAGGTCCAGCGCGTTGCCCCACTCGAAGGGGATCTCCGGCGCCTTCTCCCGGGCGACCGCGAGCATCTCCTCGGAGAAGTCCGAGCCGATCACGCCGCCGCCGGGCAGCACGCGGGAGCGCAGCTCGACGGCGAGGTCGCCGGTGCCGGTCGCGACGTCGAGGACCTGCGCCCCGGGGCCGACGGCCGCCAGGTCGGCGGCGCGGCGGCGCCACTGGTGGTGCAGCCCCGCCGTCATCACCGAGTTCAGGAGGTCGTAGGACCCGGCGATGCGATCGAACATCGCCCGGACCTGCGGCTCCTGCAGGGTCCCCGACTTGGCGTCGGCGCCGCTCACTTGAGCTGCGACAGGAACTCGACGAGGTTGTTGAACTGCTTGGGCGGCAGGTCCTTGAAGGACGGCATCGGCGACGTCGGGTTGATGAGCGTCCGGGCGATGGCCTGCTTGGGCAGGTGTCCACCGATCTCCGTCAGCTCGGGACCCGGTCCGTCGTTGCCGTTCTCGCCGATCTTGTGGCAGGCCGTGCAGCCCGATTGGACCGCCACCTGCTTGCCCTCCTCGAACGCGGCGGCCACCTTCGGCCCCTGCGCGATCACCGACTTCGGCGTCTCGAGGTCGATCTGGGTCGGAGGACCGGCCGAGGCGCCGAGGTACGTGAGGTACCCCATCGCGCAGATCGTGAAGATGCCGAACGTCAGGGCGATCGGACGGCGCTCGGGGCGACGCTCCGGACCGCGGTCGTAGAACGGCAGCAGGAACAGCAGGATCATGCAGATCGTCGGGATGCCGATGGTCGCGAACGGGACCAGGTACGGCGGCTTGATGATCCGCAGCAGCTCGAAGAGGAAGAAGAAGTACCACTCCGGACGCGGCGCGTACGTGGTGGTGGTCGGGTCCGCCTTGGGGCCGAGCTCGGCGCCCAGGAACAGCGACATGAGGATGATCGCCGCCATGACCACGCAGGCCATGAGGGAGTCCTTGGCGACCGCGTAGGGGAAGAACGGCTTCCCCTTCGCCTTCAGGATCGAGTATTCGCGGAGGTACTGCTCCTTCTCCTGCCGGTTCATACCTGCTCCTCCCGAAGCGCCTCGTCCTCTTCGGCCTTCGCCCACGGGGGAGCCGTCGTACCGAGCTTGGCCACGAGATACAGGTGGGCCCCGATCAGCGCGGCGATGACTCCTGGTAGGAGCATCATGTGAATGGCGTAGAACCGCGACAGCGTGGTGGCGCCGAAGAACGGTCCTGCGCGCAGGAAGTCGTTGAGGTACGGACCGACCAGCGGACCCGTGCCGTTGATGTTCACGCCGACGATCGTCGCCCAGTAGGAGCGCTGATCGAAGGGCAGCAGGTAGCCCGTGAACGACATGACCATGGTCAGGATGAGCAGCGCGACGCCGATCACCCAGTTGAGCTCACGCGGGTACTTGTAGGCCCCGAAGAAGAACGTGCGGGCCATGTGCAGGAACACGAGGATGACCATCACGGACGAGCCCCACTTGTGCATCCCGTGCACGAACTCGCCGAGGAAGGCCTCGTTGTTGATGTACCGCACCGACTCGTAGGCCTGCGTGACCGACGGGTTGTAGTACATCGCCAGGAACACGCCGGTGACGGCCTGGGACAGGAAGGCGAACATCGTCGCCGAGCCCAGGGTGTAGAACCAGTTGGTCCCCTTGGGGATCTTCCGGAACATCATCCAGCGGGCGGCGCCCGACAGCGACGTGCGCTCGTCGATCCAACCGACCGCGTGGGTGCCGGCGCCCTGCGCCGCCTCCACGGGGTTGGGCTTGGGCTTCTTGGCGCCCGGCCGCTTGGGAGCGGGGTTCAGCGCCGGCGGCGGAGGCACGGGCGGCTTCGGGAGCTTGATGTTGGGCAGCTTGGGCATAGCGGCTACTGGTTCGACTGGTTCGGGTCTTTGCGAAGCGTCGGCCGCGACGGGTACAGGTACTGGCCGATGCCGTCGAGCGGTTCGCCCGGGTCACGCGGCGAGAACTTGTCGAGGTTCGAGTTCACCGAGTACTTCGGTCCGAGCTGGACGCGGCCGTGGCGGACCCGCGTGTAGTAGCGGTCGAGCGGGCGGACCGGCGGACCGCCCGCGACCTTGCCCTCGACGTTGTAGACGCCACCGTGGCACGGGCAGATGAACCGCTCGGCCGCCGGGACGTACTGCACCGGACAACCGAGGTGCATGCAGCTCGAGGAGATCGCGATGTAGTGGTTGTACTCGTCGATCGGCTGTGAGTCGACCTGCGGGTTGTACTTGCGGACGTACGCCGTGCCGCGACCGGCCTCGCCGATGCCGTCGGTGACCTGGATCGTCTTGGGCGTGTAGTCGTCCGCGCCGAAGTCACCCTCGGCGCCGATGTCCTGCCACTTCTCGATGTGCTGCTCGAACACCGGGCCCAGCGCGAAGCCGAGCGCCGGGAGCAGGAACGCACTCGCCGCGACGGCACCGGCCACGTGGGTCGTGGTCGTCATGAAGCGACGCCGGGTCACGGTCTCGCCTTCGAAGGCGCCCGGGATCTGGCGGTCGGATGTGTACTTCGACTTGGTCTGGTGCTTGTCGGACAACGGGACTCCTGCGTGGGTCGAAACGCGCGGGCGGAACACTACCGCGCAACCCGCCGTTTCCGTCGCCCGGATGGGCGGCGGCGTGCGGCGGGATGGGCTCAGCCCGCTGGGGGCCTGTGCGCGAGCGCCTTCTCGACTGCGGCTCGCAAAGCATGTGCGGCGGACGGATCACCGGCGCGGACCGCCTCGCGGGCCGCTCGGAGGGCGTCGTGGTCGCCCCAGCCCACCTGGACCAGGCCGGCCTCCCACACCGCGGAGACGAGCTCCTCGTCGCCGGCGGCACGCGCCTGGGCGGAGAGGGCGATGACCTCGGCGAGCGCCGCCACGGCGTCGAGGTCGCCGAGATCGGCCAGGCGCTGCAGCCCGAGGGCGTAGAGGCGGTCGCCGGCCAGCAGCGCCAGGTCGGCGTCCTCCTCGTCCAGCACCCGCGCCGGCTGGGCCGGCCCGCAGTGCAGGAGGTAGCCCTCGCGGATCGTCTCCACCACGAAGGCGTACGCGGCGGGATCGGCCACCGCGCGGGGGGCGGCGGCCACGCGGTCGCCCAGCGACGCCGGCGCGGCCTCCACGTCCGCCACGGGCCGCAGCGCGGCGGCCAGCAGGCCGCCGTCGGCGTCGAGCCGCTCGCGCAGCACGATCAGGGGCGCGCTCACGACACGCCGCTCGCCAGGCCGGCGAAGGCGGCCGCGGCGGCCTCCGTCGTCAGCGCGATCTGCTCGGGCGTGTGCGCGAGCGACGGGAACCAGGCCTCGAACTGCGACGGCGGCGGGTACACGCCGCGCGCCAGCAGCGCCCGGCACCAGCGCCCGTAGGCCGCGGTGTCGCACCGCTTGGCCCCGGCGAAGTCGCGCACGGGCTCGTCCGAGAAGAAGACGGTGACCAGGCCGGGCACGGACTGGATCTGCACCGGGATGCCCTCCCCCGCCTCGTCGGCCGCGGCCCGCAGGCCCTCGGCGAGCAGCGCGGTGGTCGAGGCGATCCGGGGATACGCGGTCTCGTCCAGCAGCTGCAGCGCCCGCAGGCCCGCGGCGCAGGCGAGCGGGTTGCCGCTCAGCGTGCCGCCCTGGTAGACGTCGCCCGCGGGCGCGATGTGCTCCATCAGGGCCACCGAGCCGCCGAACGCGGCCGCGGGCAGGCCGCCGCCGATGATCTTGCCCATGACCGTGAGGTCGGGCAGGACGCCGGTGAGGTCCTGCGCGCCGCCCCGGGCCACGCGGAAGCCGGTGATGACCTCGTCGAAGATGAGCAGCGCCCCGGCGTCGGTCGCCTCCTCGCGCAGCCGCTCCAGGAAGCCGTCGGCCGGCGGCACGACGCCCATGTTGCCCGGGTAGGGCTCCACGACGATCGCGGCCAGCTCGTTCGCCGCGACCGCGGCGTGCAGCGCCTCGGGATCGTTCCACGGCACGACCACGGTGGCCGCCGCCGCACCGGCGGGAACGCCCGGGCTGGCCGGGATCCCCTGGGTGACGAGGCCGGAGCCCGCGTCCGCGAGCAGGCCGTCGGAGTGGCCGTGGTAGGCCCCGGCGAACTTGAGGATCGTGTCCCGGCCGGTGACCGCCCGGGCCAGGCGGATCGCGCTCATCGCGGCCTCGGTGCCCGAGGACGTCATGCGGATCATCTCGACCGCGGGCATGCGGGAGACGACCTCGGCGGCGAGGTCCACCTCGAGCGCGGTCGGCGCCCCGAACGTGGTCCCGTTGGCGGCGGTAGCCTGGATCGCGGCGAGGATCTCCGGGTGGGCGTGCCCGTGGATCAGGGGGCCCCACGAGCAGACCCAGTCGACGTAGTTGTTGCCGTCGACGTCGATCAGCTCGGCGCCCTGGGCCCGCTCGACGAAGAGCGGGTCCCGGCCGATGGCGCTCATCGCGCGGACGGGCGAGTTGACGCCGCCGGGCAGGTAGCGCACGGCGCGCCGGTACAGATCCTGCGACTTGCCGTCGCGCAGCGATACGGGCATGGGCTCGGTCCTCGGTCTCGCGGAGCGGCTAGACGCCCGCGTGCTCCCGCTCCCACCGGCGGAAGTCGTCGGTGAAGTACAGGAGGCGGATCTTCTTGAACTCGGTGGAGGAGTACAGGGTGGCGCGGCCCTCGATCCCGGTGTCCTGCGCGATCTGGTCGAGGATGGCGTCGCACTCCTCTTTGGAGCGGCCGTGCGCCATGGTGAAGACGGAGTAGGACCAGTCCTCGTAGGTGGGGCGCTGGTAGCAGTGCGAGATGCCCCGGTAGGCGGCCATCTTGGGGCCCAGCTCGTCGATCCGGTCCTCGGGGACCTCCCACACGCCCATGCCGTTGGCCGAGAAGCCCGCGCGGCGGTGGTAGAGGATCGCGGCGACGCGGCGCAGGATCCCGCGCTCCTGCATGCCGCGCAGGTGGGCGAGGAGGTCGTCGACCGACATGCCCAGCGCGGCGGCCGCGTCGACGTAGGGCTCGGGCACGACGGGCAGGTCGCCCTGCGTCACCCGGATGACCTCGCGGTCGAGATCGTCGTAGGCGACGCGCGTCAGGTCGACCGGGGTCTCCGCCACGCCCTGGGTGGACAGCGACGCGGTGTCGCCCCCCATCTCCAGGTCCATGCGGATCTTGAAGAGCTGCAGCGTCGGGAGCTGGCGGATGGACTGCGCGCCCGTCTCCTCCTGCAGGAGGTCCAGCGTGCCCTGGAGGCCGAGCTTGGAGTCCTCCTCGACCGCGAGCGTGAACCACATGTTGAAGTCGTGGTTGCGCAGGTAGTTGTGGCTGACCCCCGGGTGGGAGTTGATGATCTTGGCCGCCCGCCACGGATGCTCGGGATCGACCTTCGCCGCCACCAGCATCGAGCCGTAGCCCAGCGCGCGCGTGTCGTAGATCGGGGTGACCTGGCGGATGATCCGATCCTTGAGCAGGCGCTCCACGCGCGAGAGCAGCTCCGCCTCGGGGATCTCCAGCTTCCCGGCGACCGCGGCGTAGGGCCGGGCCTCGATCGGGAACGACCCCTGCATGAGGTCCAGGAGGCTGCGGTCGACGTCGTCGAGCGGGACGGCCGCGCCGTCCTTGCGGCTGCGGATCTTCGGGGTCGCGGCGGGGCCGGTCAGTTCTGAAGCCATCGGGCGGCGTCCTTCGCGTGGTAGGTGATGACGATGTCGGCGCCGGCCCGCCGGATGGCGGTGAGCGTCTCGAGCACCGTCGCGCGCTCGTCGAGGTGGCCGGCGGCGGCCGCCGCCTTGACCATCGCGTACTCGCCGCTGACGTTATACGCCGCCACCGGCATGGCGGTGGCGTCCTTGACGCGGCGGATGACGTCGAGGTAGGCCAGCGCCGGCTTGACCATCACGATGTCGGCGCCCTCCTGGACGTCGAGCAGCGTCTCGCGCACCGCCTCGTCCCCGTTGGCCGGATCCATCTGGTACCCGCGGCGGTCGCCGAACGCCGGCGCGGAGTCCGCCGCGTCGCGGAACGGCCCGTAGAAGGCGCTGGAGAACTTGGCGCTGTAGGCCATGATCGGCGTGTCGGAGCGGCCATCCGCGTCCAGCGCCGCACGGATCGCGCCGACCCGGCCATCCATCATGTCGCTGGGCGCGACGAGGTCGGCGCCGGCGCGGGCGTGGCTGACCGCGGTACGGGCGATCAGCGCGACCGAGGCGTCGTTGTCCACGCTCCCATCCGACCGCAGGTGGCCGCAGTGGCCGTGGTCGGTGTACTCGCACAGGCACACGTCGGTGATGACGAGCAGGTCGGGATGCGCGGCCTTGATCGCGCGCGTGGCGCGCTGGACGATGCCGTCGGCGGCCCAGGCACCCGAGCCGTCGGCGTCCTTCTCGGCCGGCAGGCCGAAGAGGAGCACGCCGGGCAGGCCCAGGGCGGCGACCTCGCCGGCCTCCGCGACGGCCTGGTCGACCGACAGGCGGTCCACGCCCGGCATCGACGCGATGGGAGCGCGGCCGGTCGGGTGGGCGGGATCGCCTTCCAGCCCGTGCTCCACGAACATCGGGTACACGAACTGGCTCGCGGACAGGCGCGTCTCGCGGACGAGCCCGCGCAGGGCGGGCGTGGCGCGCAGGCGCCGCAGGCGCGTCTGGGGAAAGGCCATCACCTCAGAGGGTAGCCCTCCGGGCCCTTCGCGCCGCCGGCTCGGCGAGGCTCAGCAGTCGCCCTGCAGGTCCTGCGTGGCCTCGGTGCACGTGGGGACGTGCCCGCCGGTGGCCCGCAGGAGCAGGGCGTAGAGCTGCAGGCGCTCGGCCTCGTCCAGCGCGCCGAACACCTCGTTCTGCACCCCGGCCAGCGCACACTCCGCCCGCTGCAGGACGGCGGCACCGCCGGGCGACAGCTCGACGATGTGCCGGCGGCGGTCCTCCGGATCGCGGCGCCGGACGATGTGCCCCTCCTCCTCCAGGACGTTGAGCAGCCCGACGAGGTTGGTCGGGTCGATGCTCAGCGAGGCGGCGAGCGACTGCTGCGTCGCCGCGCCGTGGTCCCGCAGCAGCGTGAGGGTGACGAGCAGGCGCGGGCGCAGGCCCAGCGGCGCCAGGACCTCCTCGCTGCGGCGACGGCCCATCCGCGAGAGATGGTCCACGAGCGCCAGCGACTGGTGCTGGGCCTCCGTGGTGTCGATGGTCGCCATGTTCCGATTGTATCGAGGTAAGTCCTTGGTTGTTGCGCTATGCTTTGTTGAGCACAAATCATTTGCTCTTAGGAAGGCCTCCATGTCTCAGCTCCTCCACATCGACTTCTCCCTCCGCCACGAGGAGTCCGTCAGTCGTCAGCTCACCGCCCGGTACGCCAACCGCTGGAAGGCCGCTCATCCCGACGGCACGATCGTCTACCGCGACTACGGCACCGAGCCCGTGCCCCACCTCTCGCCCGCCGGCGCCGAGGTCAAGTTCGTGCCGCCCGCCGACCACACGCCGGCGCAGGCCGCCGCGTACGCCATCGGCACCGGCCTGAACGCCGACGTCGCCGCCGCGGACACCGTCGTCCTCGGCGTCCCGCTCTACAACTACGGGCCCCCGAGCGCGATCAAGGCGTGGATCGACAACCTCGTCATCGGCGGCGTCTCGCACAACCCCGAGACGCAGGAGAGCCTGCTCGGCGACACCGAGCTCGTCGTCCTCGCGGTCAAGGGCGGCGCCTACGGCGAGGGCACGCCCCGCGCGGGCTGGGACCACTTCGAGCCGTGGTTCAGCCACGTCACCTCGACCATCGGCCTGACGCCCCGCTACATCCGCTCGGAGATGACGCTGGCCCACACGGTGCCCGCGCTGTTCGAGTTCCAGGACATCGCCAACGCGAGCCGCACCGCCGCCGAGGCCGAGATCGACGCGCTCTGGACGCCGGAGCCCGTCGCCTAGGTCAGCCGAAGCGGCGCAGGGCCACCCGCGCCAGGAGCCCGTAGCCCACGAGCAGGGCGGCGAGGTGCAGGAGCGGGGGGCCGAGCGAGCCGGCGCCGTCGAAGCCGGCCTGCAGCGCCGTGAGCGTCGGCTTGAAGGGGAAGAGCGCCGAGACGGTGCGGATGACGTCGTAGAGCGCCGGCGCCACCGCGCCGCTCGGCACCAGCGCCAGGAACGCGACCGGCAGCGCGAGCAGCACCGCCAGCAGCGAGGCGGCCCGCACCTCACGGGTCAGCGCGCCGATCGCCACGCCCATCGCGGCGAAGGCCAGCGCCCCGCCGGCCAGCCCCGCCAGCCACTGCGGCGCCCGGCCGAAGTCGACGTCCACGAACAGCCCCACCCCGGTGACCATGAGCGCCGTCACGACGAGGCCGAAGAGCGCCGACAGGCCGATCTTCTCCACGGTCAGCCCGGTCCGGCTGACCAGCCCGCGCACGAGCCGCGCGAACGTGTGCTCCTCCCGCTCGGCGGCCAGCAGCCCCGCGCCGAGCAGCACCGCGACGAACATCAGCGACAGCGTCACCGACACCGCGACCGCGTAGGAGGACAGCGGCGTGCGCTTGCCGTTGACGATCGTCTGCTTCACCTCGATCGGGTTGGCGATCGACTTCAGGATCGGGCCGGACAGGTCGAGGTTGTCGACCGCGACCTTGGAGAAGCGGGAGACGCGCTCGAGCGCGTCGCGATCGGGCGACCCCGGCGGGAACTGCGTGAGCGTCGCATCGAGGATGGCCTTGGTCGTGCGCAGGCCGAGCACGTCGACCGAGGAGCCGCCGACGTCGAACGATCCCCCGTCGAGCAGGATCTTCAGGTAGGAGGCGGCGGTCGTCGTCAGCTTCTCCGACAGCGCCTGGTTGGCGTCGGCCAGGCGGGCGTCGACCACCGACTTGACGTACGCGGCCTTCACCGGGTCCTCGACGTTGTAGAGCACCTCCACCTGCGGGGAGCGCGCCCCGGCGAGGCTGGCGGTGCCCTGCAGGCGCTGAACGATGTCGGCCGGCACGATCAGCGCGCCGAGGGCCTCGCCCGACTTGACCTTCTCGATCGCCTCGGCGCGCGACTTCACCCGGATCGGCGTGACGCTCTTGAACAGCTCGCTCGCGTACTTGGAGGTGTCGATCTGCTCGCCGCCGAGCGACACCTTGGCCGCGCCGGCCGGCACCTCGTTGAGGAACGCGACCTTCGGCTTGTCGGGTCCCTTGGAGAGGGCCAGGCCGATCAGGACCGAGATGATGATCGGGTAGAGGACGAGCATCGCCACGAGCAGCGGCGAGCGCCGCAGCACCTGCAGGTCCTTGATCGCCAGCCAGCGCATTCCGGCTAGTGGCCCTTCGCGTGGAGGAAGCGCACGAAGGCGCCCTCGAAGTCGTGGGGCGCGTCGCTCCCGGGCGTGCCGGGCGCGTGGTCGCTGAGGATGTCCTGGGGCGGCCCGGTGTACAGCAGCTCGCCGTCGGCGAGGACGAGCAGCCGGTCCGCGTACCGGTCGGCCTCCGCCACGTCGTGGGTCGAGAAGACGACGGTCGTGCCACCCCGGGCGAGCCCGGCGATGAACTCCCACAGCCGCTCGCGCTGGCGCGGGTCGAGCGAGGCCGACGGCTCGTCGAGCAGCAGGCCCGGCGGGTCGGCGAGCAGGCCGACCGCGATGTTCACGCGCTGACGGTTGCCCCCGCTGAGCGTGCCGAGCTCGTCGCCCGCGCGCTCGCGCAGGCCGGTCTGGTCGAGCATCCGGTCCACCACCGCGCCGGCGTCCTTGACGCCCTCGAGCCGCGCGAACAGCCGCAGGTTCTCGGCAACCGAGAGCTTGCCGTACACCGCGGCCTGCTGGGGGACCCAGCCGAGCTTCGCCGGGTTCCCGAGCAACGTGCCGCCGTCGGGTGCCCGGATGCCGGCGAGCAGCGAGAGCAGGGTCGTCTTGCCGGCCCCGTTGGGGCCGATGATGGCCAGCACCTCACCGGGCGCGGCCGCGAAGCTCACGTCGCGCAACGCAACGCGGTCGCCGAAGCGCTTGGTCAGCCCCTGACCCCCGATGACGGTGCCGCTGTCCGTCGCCGGGGCGGTCGTCATGCACCGCAGGCTATCCAGCCGGTGGATCGCGCAACGTAAGAGCTTCGCCACACCGGTGGCAGTAGGCGTCGGCGGGCGCGGCGCCGGCCCCGCAGCGCGCACAGAACACCTGCGGTCTCTCCCGGTCCCCGACCGCCAGCTCGACCGGCGAGGCCGTCTCCCACGGCTCCAGGACGAGATGGCCGCGCAGGTAGTCGACGGTCTCCCGCAGGATCGCCGCGATCGGCAGCGCGAGCAGCGCGCCCACCAGCCCGTACAGCTCACCGCCGACGAGCAGCGCGAAGATCACCAGCAGCGGGTTGATCCGCAGCGTGCGGCCGAACACCTGCGGCGCGACGATGTGGCCCTCGAGCTGCTGGAGCGCGACGAACAGCAGCACCACCCACACCGCGGTCAGCGGGTCCTGGAACAGCGCGACGAGCACCGGGGGGATGGCCCCGAGCACCGGGCCGATGTACGGGATCAGCTCCATCACCCCGAAGAAGATCCCGAAGGCGACCGCGTACGTCTTGCCCGCCGGGAAGAGCCCGACCAGGCCGAAGACGTAGAGCCCGATCGTCGCCCCCGCCCCCATGAGGATGCTGAACAGGACCTGGCCGCGCACGTAGCCGGATACGGCGTGCTGGACGCGCCGCGGGAAGTCGTCGTCGGTCGTCCCGTCGCCCGGCGGCATCACCCGGCGGATCCGGTCGCCGATGCGCTCGCCGTAGAGCAGCATGTAGACCATCACCACGAACGTGAGGATCAGGCTGAAGCCGGCCGTGACCACCGAGGAGAGCAGGTCGCCGCCGAAGCTGACGACGTCGCCCGTGCCGCCCAGCACCTTCTCCTCCAGCGTCTGCAGCGCGGTCTGTCCCTGCTTCTTGATCTCCACGTCGACGCCGTTGTCGTCGAAGTAGGTCTGCAGGTCGGCGAGCTGCTGGTTGGCCTGCTCGGTGATCCGCGGCACGTCCTCCTGGAACCGCTCGACCTGGGTGGCGATCGGATTGGCCAACAGGTAGCCGCCCGCCGCGAACACCCCCAGGAAGAGGAGGAAGACGATCAGCACGCTCGTGCCGCGCGGGATGCGGGCTTTGCGCAGAACGCCGACGAGCGGGTTGAGGATCATCGCCCCGACGCCCGCCGCCATGAAGATGAGCAGCACGTTGCCGGCCGCGCGGGCCAGCGCCCAGAGCATGACGAGGATGAGCGGCAGCGCGACGAGCTGGACCCAGCGCGCGACCACCACCGGCGGGGCGACACGGGGGCCGCTCGTCGCGGCCACGTCGGGCGCGGCGGGCTCCAGGACCGCGGTGTCGGGCTCCGTCGGCTGCGGCTCGGGTGTGGTCGGTTCGTCGTGCATCGGTCCCGTGCGCGAGAGTATGCGTCGTGCCCGACGCCTCCGCGACCCTGCTCTTCATCGGTGACGTGGTGGGCGGCCTCGGCCGCCGCACCCTCCTGAGCCTCCTGCCCGCCCTGCGCGAGGAGTACGCGGCGGATGCCGTGGTGGTGAACGGCGAGAACGCCGCCGGCGGCCTCGGCATCACCCCGAAGATCGCCGACGAGTTCTTCGCGGCGGGCATCGACGCGATCACGCTGGGCAACCACACGTACCGCCAGAAGTCGATCTACGGCTACCTCGACGACGAGCCGCGCATCCTGCGCCCCGTCAACTTCCTCAAGAGCCAACCGGGCCACGGCACGTGCCTCGTGCCGCTCGGGTCGACGGGCCTGACGCTCGGCGTGGTCAACACCTCCGGCAACCTGTTCATCCAGGCGGGGCGCCCGATGTACGCCGAGACCGACGCGGCCGTCGGCGAGCTGATCCGCAAGGGCGCCGACCACGTGCTGGTCGACGTGCACGCGGAGGCCACGAGCGAGAAGGTCGGGCTGGGCTGGCACCTGGACGGCCGCGTCAGCGCCGTCGTCGGCACCCACACCCACGTGCCGACCAACGACTTCCGCGTGCTGCCCGGCGGGACGGCCTACATCACCGACGTCGGCATGACCGGCCCGCGTGGGGGCGTGATCGGCGTGAAGAAGGAGCAGGCGATCCAGTCGATGTCCACACACATGCCCGTGCGCTTCGAGACGTCCGAGGACGATCCATGGCTGATGGGCGTGGTCATCCGCTGCGAGAAGAAGCTCTCCGCCGCGTCGATCGAGCCCGTGCTGCGCCCCTACGGCGGGACCTGAGCCGCCCCGCGCTTCGCAGCCTCGGTTGTTGGATTGGCGGGCCGAGGCGGTGTTACGCTTCGCTCGAGCGCTGCGGTCCTCTGGATCGCCTGAGCAGGACGAAGAGCCCCGGGGCTGGTCAAAACGCCGGGGCTCTTCTGCTCTCTACCGCCTGATCACGAGGACCAGGACGAACCGGTGCGGTCTCGATTCAGTTTGGGACTGGAGCGCGGCCCCGGATCGACGGGCGCGCCAGCGCCAACGCCGCCATCAGCGCCGCCAAGGCGACCAGGAACAGGACGTTGCGGATCGCGACGAGCAGGACGACGGACTGGTCGCTGGCCACCAGCTCGAAGTAGCGGGCGGGGAACCACAGCTGCCCGACCGCCGCGGCGGCGAGCACGCACAGCGCCGCGATCCGCGGCAGCCAGCGCACGACCGGCGCGCGCGTCGCCTCCACCGCCGCGTCATCGCGCCAGCACCAGGCGATCGCCGCGAACGGGAACAGCCAGACGATGTACTGCGGCGACAGCACCTTGCCGAGCACGACGAAGGCGAGCACCGCCGCGAACGAGGCCAGCACCAGCTCCCGCGGACGCGGCCGCCAGGCCGCCAAGGCGACGATCGTCAGCAGCGTGAGCGCGAGCAGGACGGTGAAGACCGCCGCCACCGCGTCCACGTGCGGCCCGGCCAGCCCGTTGGACTTGAACCGGTCCGGGTTGATGTTCGTGCCGGTCACCTCGTTGCCGCCGATCGCCCACAGGACGCTGGCCGGACCGGACTCGATCTGCACGGGCCGGTCGAGGTGGAAGCGCACCATGTCCACCAGGCCCTGCCCGGCGAACGGGACGAGCACGACCACGACGACCGCCGCGAACGCGGCGGCGCCCCTCCACGCCGCCCGGCGGTCGCCGCGGCCGAAGAGCCACGCGATCGCCACCACCGCGATCAGCCCCGGCACGAGCTTCATCGCGGTCCCGACGCCGAGCACGGCCAGCCCCCACACCGGCCGGTGGCGCAGCAGCAGCGCCAGGCCGGCGATCGACAGCGCGGCCGGGAAGATGTCCAGGTGGGTGCGCACCAGCGCGCCGCAGGCCACGGGCAGCAGCACCATGAGCCAGGCCGCCCGGCGGCCCGCGATCAGCCCCACGCACGCCTGCAGCCCCAGCCCGGCGACCAGCGTCAGCACGTTGAACGCCACCGAGTAGCCGTGCTCGCCCGCGCCACCCAGCCAGCGCGCCGCGACGATGGGGACGATGGCCAGGGGCGGGTACTCGAAGCCGAAGTCGCGGAAGGGGATCGCCCCGTCCCGCACGAGGTCGGCGTATACGCCGTACAGGTAGAGGTCCGACACCGAGACGTCGGACGTCGGGCCCATCGTCGTGACGACGGCCCAGACGACCCCCAGCGTCAGCGCGGGCCCCAGCCAGTCCAGCCAGAGTCCGCGGCGCGTCACGAGGCGGGCAGCACCGAGGGCGCGGGGCCCGCCGGGAGGTCGCCCGTCACCGGCGCACCGGCCGGCTCCGCCGGGACGGGAGCGGGCGCGGCGTCCGACGGGTCGTCGATCGCCGCGGCGTCCTCGATCGCGGCCTGGGCGGGATCGCGGTGGCGGCCCAGGATGGCGATCATCACCAGCGGGAAGAACCATGGGATATAGAGGTAGAACCAGTAGGAGATGCCCAGCTGCAGCGCGATGATGACCGCCGCGCACAGCGCGGCCAGGCCGACGAGGTCCCGGCGGCGAGGGACGAAGGCCAGCGCGACCGCGAGGATCGCCGCGGCGATCTGCACCACGCGCTCCAGCCCCGGCAGGTCGTGCAGGCCCCAGATCGAGAACGGCGCGGCGCGATCGGCCTGGTAGGCGATCGTGCGGTCGTACATCTCCCGCAGGGTGTCGTGCGCGAGCACGGGCCACAGGCACAGGGCCGTGCCGAGCGCGAAGAAGAACGCGAAGATCCCCACCTTCTTCCACGACGTCCTCCCCGACGGGTCGTACGTGGCGAAGAGCGGCGCGAGCCCGAGCGACGCGAACTTGACCATGCCCGCGAGCGCGGCGAACACCCCCCGGGCAGGGGTCGACGACGCGACGAGGAACGTCGCGAGGACCATCGCGGGCACGAACGCGTCGTTGCTGTTGGTGCCCAGCGCGTAGAGCGTGAACGGGAACGCCACCCACGCGTAGGCCAGCCCGACGCCGAGCGTCGGCCCGCGCAGGCGGCGGCCGAGCCAGAACAGGAGCACCACGCAGAGGAGGTCGAAGAGGATCGCGGCACCGTGGGCGGCGGCGAGATCGTCCCATGACCCGTTCCACGGCCAGATCTGCTCGAACGGCACGTAGGCCGCGTAGGCGACCGGCCCGTAGGTGTCGCCGTGCTCGTTGTCCTTCGGCCAACCCCCGTACATCGGGTCGCCCGCGACGATGCGGTCCGCGCCGATCACGCCCGAGTAGCCCACGTCGATGACGTTGGAGTCGACGACGTTGAGGCCGATGCGAAAGCCGAGCAGGAACACGACGGCGATGGCCAGCCAGGAGACCGGCACGAGCAGGCGCAGCGGCTCGCGGTCGGCCCGCGTCTCCTTGCGCTTGAGGCCGATCCACAGCATGCGCGCGAGCAGATAGGCGAGCAGCGGGTAGATCATCGGCACCGACGTGCTGATCTCGCCCCGGTTGAAGAACATGAGGCTCAGCGAGAAGCCGCTCAGCACGAGCAGGTCGAGGTGGCGCATCCGCAGCAGCCGGCGCCGGTCGACGAACGGCACGAGGAACAGGATCATCAGGGGAATCCACACGATGGGATCGTTGAGCTTGCGCCCGAACGCCCCGGGATACCCGCGCGCCATCGTCCACGCGACCTGCGGCCCCGTCCACTGCTCCATCACCTTGCCGGTCGCGTCGGAGATCAGGACCTGGGCGATCTCCTTCGGGGGCTTGTCCCGCGAGAAGTACGACACCTGCCAGCGGTCGGTGCCCTTGAGGTACACGTTGGGATAGGAGCCCTTGTAGTCCTTGCGCACCTCCTTGATCCGCGTGAGCCGGTCCGCGATGGCCTGGACCTGGTTGCCGGTCAGCCGGTGCCCGGGCGGCGCCACGTCCATCGTCGGCGGGCTGGTCAGGGCGTTCGGGTCGGCGGTCACGGTGGTCGTCGCCGTGGTCGTCTTCGGCCCGACGCCGTCGAAGCCCTGGACCGGATCGGCGGCCGACGTCAGCGTGACCGTCTTGGCCGCCTGGGCGGCGGGGACGGCGATCAGGGCGCACGTCAGCACCGCGAGCGCGGCGCAGACCAGGATCCCGACCCGGCGGAGGCGATCGACCGTAGCCATCATCGTGAGGCTATCCCGAAATGGCCCACGGACATGCCGTACACGTCGGCGATCGACCACGCGGCGGCGGCCCGCTCCGGCGCGACGTCGACGCCGCACGCCAGCAGCACCCCGAGCGAGTCCTCGTGGTGCAGCGAGCCGTGGCTGCCGCCGCCCACGTGGTGCTTGCCGCCCCAGTCCGGGAACTCGAAGCCGGGGGCCGCCGAGAGCAGCAGGTCGCCGGAGGTCGAGCAGGTCAGCGCCGACCACAGCCGGGCCAGCGCGTCGGGGTAGACCGGCGTGGTCCAGCGCCCGTCGGTGACGCTCGCCTCGAGCACCGCGTGCGCGCCCGTGACCGACCACGTCCCGCCACGCTCGTCGACCAGGTCGCCCCCGGGCGCGAAGCGCAGCTCGCCCCGCGCGGAGGCCACCGCGCCCTCGCCGTCCGGCGTGCGCCAGGCGACCAGGTCGACGCCGTTCAGCGCGCGGGCGGTGGCGACGAGGCCAGGCAGCAGGACGTCGCGCCGGGTGCGGTCGAGCACGTAGACCATCGCCGCCCGCTGGGCGGGGCACAGGGCGATCGTCGCGCCCGGCGAGGCCGGACCCGACCGGGCCTTCGCCCCGAGCACGCCGTGGGGACCGAAGGCCTCGAACAGGCGGACCGGCAGGTGGACGTCGGCGTGCGCGTGGTCCGCCACGACGATCACGGCGTGCTCGTCCAGAAAGGCCTCGGGGCCGCCGCCGGCGTCCATCAGCTTGAGCAGCTCGCGGTCGGCGAGCGCGACCGAGTCGATCTGCCCGCGCGGGCCGGCGTGATGGGAGTGGGTGTCGTTGTCGGGCAGCGAGAAGAGCAGGAAGTCGAACAGGTCGTGCTCCACCAGGTACGCGCCCACGCAGCCGGTGTGGCGGTCGCGCTGCCCCGGGTTGCCGAACAGGCTGCGGCAGCCGGTCTCGCGGCTGGCGAAGAGGTCGGCGTAGAACAGCTCCCGCGGGCCGAGGACGGCGCGGTCGCCGAACACCCGGCGGGCCAGCGCGGAGCTGAACGGGAACTCCCGCGCCATCTCGTGCGGGTGCCGCCCGCGGTAGATCAGGTACGTCGTGCCCGCGGTGCGCACCCCGGCGTCGTCCAGCGTCTCGAACACCGTCGGCACCTCGGGCGCCATGTGCGTGGCGTTGAGGGCGTAGACCGTGTCCTCCAGCTGCTGGCGGATCCCGAAGGCCCGCGCCGCCGAGAACGACGATCCGTACTCGACGTACCGGTCCTCACCCCGGTGGAACCAGTTCATGCTCGGGATGCGGTGGGCGTCCTGGCGGTGACCGGTCGCGATGGTCGCCGCGCACACCGGCGTGACCGACGGGAACGCCGCGGCCGCGACGGTGTCCACCGTCGCCCGCTCGGCGATCGCCGCCAGGGCGGGCGCGCGGCCCTGGGCGAGCGCCGCGCGCAGCGCGGCGGGGTGGAGCCCGTCGATGACGGCGAGGACGAGCTTCGGCGGGGCCATGGGCAGCGGGTCAGCGCAGGGAACGCAGGCCGGCGTACTTCTCGCCCTCGCGCCGGCGGCGCGCGAGCAGGAGCCGGACGAGGAAGCCGAGGTAGATCAGCGAGACCGGGGGCAGCAGCGCCGCGACGGCGGCCGCGAGGCCCGCGACGATCTCCATGTAGACCGGGAGGCCGCCCAGGTGCTCCTTCGGCAGCCGTGCGCGGGCCCCGAGGAGGACGTCCTTGGTCGCGAGCTGCGCGAACGCGGCGGCGACGGCTCCGGCGAGGATGCCCGGCCACCAGGCGTAGCCGTCGCTGGCCAGCGCGCCCGCGAAGAGCAGGCCGCCCAGCCCGATGGCGATCCCGGCCAGCACGGACGCGGCGATCGGCTTGGCCGCGTAGCCGTGGAAGAGGACCGAGACGACGAAGAACGCGGCCGCGACGAGCAGGAACCAGGGCTCGGCCAGGAACGCCAGATCGGTGCCGTCGACCTCGAGCGTGAGCCCGCTCAGCGCGATGGCTCCGAAGACCAGCGTCGGCAGGAACGGGCGCAGCCCGCAGGCGAGGGCCAGGCCGAGGCCGGCGAGAATGTCGAGGACGAGGGTCATGGTGCGCTAGCGTGAAGCGGCCATGACGATAGATGACAGCGACCCCGGCCGTCCCGGCGAATCGCGTCCGCTCCCCTCCCGCCGGCCCGCGGGACGGGGCCAGTCGCGCGATCTGGAGCGCTACGCCGCCCTCTTCGCCTCCCGCACGCGGGTGATGACGTCGTCCGCGATGCGCGACCTGATGGCGCTCACCGACCGGCCGGAGATCATCTCCCTGGCCGGTGGCCTGCCCGACACGTCCAGCTTCGGGGACGACACCTTCCTCGAGGTCATGGAGCGCGTGTCCCACCAGTCGGCGCGCGCCCTGCAGTACGCGCCGACCGAGGGCCTGGACGTGGCCAAGGAGGCCGTCGGCGTGGTGATGGCCGCCGAGGGCACCCCCGTCGACCCGGAGGACCTCCTCCTCACCACGGGCGGCCAGCAGGTCATCGACCTCGTCTGCAAGGCGCTCATCGACCCGGGCGACGTGATCATCGCCGAGGGCCCGACGTATCCGGGCGCGATCCCGTCCTTCACGGCCTACGAGGCCGACGTCGTGCAGATCCCCCTGGACCAGGACGGGATGCCGATCGACCGGCTCGAGGAGACGCTCGACCAGCTCGCGCGCGAGGGCCGGTCGCCCAAGTTCATCTACACGATCCCCAACTTCCAGAACCCGGGCGGCGTGACGATGTCGCTGCCGCGGCGCCAGCGCCTGCTGCAGATCGCCCGGGAGCGCGAGCTCCTGATCCTGGAGGACAACCCGTACGGCGTGCTGCGCTACGAGGGCGACCCCCTCCCCAGCCTGTTCGGGCTGGAGCGCGCCACTGGATCGGGCGCCAACGAGTTCGTCATCTACCTCGGCACGTTCTCCAAGGTCCTGGCCCCCGGCCTGCGCCTGGGCTGGGCGGCCGCGCCCCACCCGGTGCTGGCCAAGCTCAACACCGGCAAGCAGGGCGCGGACCTCAACTCCTCGACGATCAGCCAGCTCTTCGTGGCCGAGTACTTCGCCAGCGGCGCGTGGCCCGCGTACATCCGCGGGCTGAAGGAGCGCTACCGGCGCCGGCGCGACACGATGCTCGACGCGCTGGCCGAGCACGCGCCGGCGGAGGCGCAGTGGACCCGCCCGCAGGGCGGGCTCTTCATCTGGGCGACGCTGCCCGAGTGGATCGACACCACCGACCTGCTCGTCCGCGCGCTGTCGCGCAACGTCGCGTTCGTGCCCGGTCGCGCCGCCTTCCTCAACGGGCAGGGCGGCTCGTCGATGCGCCTGAACTTCAGCGGCGTGCCCGAGGACGACATCCGCGAGGGAATCCGCCGCATCGGCGAGGTCATCAACGAGCAGGTGCGGCTGTACGGGACGATCACCGGCCGGCGCCCGGCCGCCGCGATCGAGGACCGTGACCAGCGCGAGCTCGCCGCGCCCCCGACGCCCGAGGAGAGCGCGGCCCTCGCCGACGTCCTGCACCTGCCCCGCCCCGGCAAGAAGAAGCCCGACCGGCGCGGCGGCGAGCTGCGATGAGCGACGGCCTGCGGATCGCGGTCCTGATGGGCGGCCGTTCGCTCGAGCGCCAGGTGTCGCTGCGCTCCGGCGCCCGCGTCCAGGACGCCCTGCAGCGGCTCGGCCACGACGTGGTCGGCGTCGACGCCGGCTCCGACCTCGTCCGGCGCCTGCGCGAGATCGATCCCGACGTGGTCTTCGTCGCCCTGCACGGCCAGGACGGCGAGGACGGCACGGTGCAGAGCCTGCTGGAGGCGCTGGGCCTGCCCTACACCGGCTCGGAGGTGGGGGCCTGCATCCGCTGCGCCGACAAGATCCTCACCAAGCACGCCCTGCGCGCCGCGGGGCTCCCGACCCCCGACTGGTTCGCGTTCAACGAGCGGGCGTTCGAGGGCCTGGGCGCCGGGGACGCCCTGCCCGCGGTGGAGGAGCGCCTGTCCTTCCCGGTGGTCGTCAAGCCCAACAACCAGGGCTCCGCGCTCGGCGTGCGCTTCGCCGCCTCGGCCGCCGACATCCCCGGCGCCCTCCTCGCCTCGCTGTCGTACGCCCCCGCCGTGCTCCTGGAGCAGCACGTCGCCGGTCGTGAGCTGGCGGTCAGCGTGCTCGACGGCGAGGCGCTGCCGGTCGTGGAGGCCATCCCCCAGGGCGATCGCTACGACTTCGAGGCCCGGTACCAGATCGGCCGCACCACGTTCGCCTGTCCCGCCGACCTCCTCCCGGAGGTGGAGGCCCGGGCCCAGGAGATCGCCCTGGCCGCGACCACCGCGCTCGGCTGCCGCGGCGCTGCACGCGTCGACCTCATCCTCGACGAGGCGTCCGGCGAGCTCACGATCCTGGAGATCGACACCGTCCCCGGCCTCACCGAGACCAGCCTGCTTCCGCTCGCCGCGGACGCCGCCGGCCTGGACTTCGACGCGCTCGTCGCGCGGATGCTCGCCACCGCGCCGCTGCGCGCGTAGCGCTCAGCCCTCGCCGAGCGTCCCGGGGTCGACCCCGGAGGCGGCCAGACGGGCCAGCGGCCGCTGGGCCTGCTCCACCGCGCCGACGACGTCGTGGTAGATCGCCCGGACCAGCCGCCGGTCCAGCGGTCGGTCGCTGTGCGCCAGCGCGCGCACGTGCTCGCGCGGGATGGCCACCAGCACGCACCGTTCGCGCGCCCGGCAGACCACCGGGCTGACCCCGTCGTCCAGCACGCCCAGGTGCGCGGCGCACCGCCCCGGACCGGCGAGCAGCACCCGGGCGGCATGCCCGTCCCCGCGCAGCGTCGCCTCGACCGCCCCGCGAACCACGAGCAGCAGCGCCCCGGGCACCGTGTCCTCCGCCACCAGCACGGTGCCCCGGTCCGCCCACCGCCATTCCATCCCCTCGACCACGGCCGCGACGTCCTCCCGCTCGAAGCCGTCGAAGAACGGCAGGCCCGCCAGGTAGGACAGCTCGTCGCCCCCGTCGTCCCCGGGGTGACGGCCCGCCGCGCCGAGGGGCAGCGGCACGTCCGCCGGCGCCGAGCCGATCGCGCGGCGCAGCACCTCGTACTCGCGGCGCAGCAGCGCGGTGGCCCGGCCCCCGACGAGGCGCGCCACCCGCAGCGACGCCGCGTCGGACCGGGTGGCCAGCACGCCGAGCGCGTGCCGGCCGACCTCGTAGCCGGTCGTCGGCTCGATCGCCACCGCCGTCGCCGCGTGCTCGATGCCGCGCAGCAGCGCCATCTCGCCGAGGATGCCGCCCGGGCCGATCTCCCCCATGCGCAGCTCGCGGTCGCCCGGAAGCCGATCACTCACCGCCAGGCGGCCCTGCTCGACCACGTACATGCGTTGGCTGGCCTGACCCTCCACGAAGAGGGTCTCGCCGGCCTCGAGGCGGAACGGGACCATGAGGTCGGAGAGGTGGCGCAGCGTCTCGGGATCGAGATCGGCGAACAGCGGCCGCCCCGCCAGGAACGCCAGCGCCTCGTCACTCATAAGCCGAGCTCCCGCGTCTCGATGCGCAGCTCGCCGTCGTCACGCCCGACCACGAGCATCGAGTACTCCGGCACCTCGAGCCAGCGAGAGCGATCGACCGTCAGCGGCTCCGACGCCAGCACGATCGACGTCGTGCGCTCGCCCCCGCCCACCGTCCACGCCCCGTCGTGCTCGCCGTAGGCGGATCCGGCCGTGAACCACAGCGTCGTGTAGTCGTACTCGCGCTCGCCCCCGAAGAACGTGGAGGCGTCCTGGTACCAGCCGTAGTCGTACGTGAAGCGCGTCGCGACGATCCAGTTGCCGTCGGAGAGCGCGAGGTTGACGGGGGACTGCGTGTCGATGCCGTGGGCGGCACGCACGTCGCGCAGGATCCCCAGGGCCCGCTCGGCCGCGAGCGCGACCTCCTCCACCCCGCCCGGCGCGGCGGGATCCTCCAGGCCCGACAGCACGAGCGCGTAGATCCACTCGGTGTCGGTCGTGCCCTCGATGTGCTTCACCAGCTCCGGCCCGATCCACCGCAGCAGGTCGTAGCGCATCTCCCCGAAGCGATCCAGCGTGCCGTTCATCACCATCGCGACCGGCGTGCCGGGGAAGTGGAATGGGTGCACGTTCTGCGCGCCGACCGTCTCGTGCTCGTCGTAGGAGACGCCGCGCACGTGGGCCAGCAGCCCCGTCGCGTCCGCCTTGTGCGCCAGGGCCCGCAGGTTGCGGTCGAACACCGGCAGCGACGGGGTGCGGTACACCCACGGCCGATCCGGGCGGCGGGACGTGGCGTCCCAGGCCACGGCCCCGAAGCCGCCCAGGTTCAGCAGGCTCATCAGGCGCGGCTCGACCGACTGGTGGACGAACGAGCTGTCGGAGGCGTAGAGCAGGTCCTCGAGCGGGACCGTCTCACCCAGGTAGGCCAGGAGCCGGCACACGGTGTGGCGCCCGGCCGGGTCCGAGGAACCTAGTTGTCGCCCTCGCCGGCGAAGTCCTCCGGCGTGACCTGGTCGAGGAACTCCTTGAAGCGGTCGACGACCTCCTCGGTGTCCTCCACCTCGTGCTCGAACTCGATCGCCGACTCCGCGATGACCTCCTCGGCCGCGAAGATCGGCGCGCCGGAGCGGACGGCCAGGGCGAGCGCGTCGCTGGGCCGCGAGTCGATCTCGATCTCCCGGCCGTCGACCGCGAGGGTGATCGTCGCGAAGAAGGTGTTGTCCCGCAGTTCAGTGACCGCGACCTGAGAGCACTCGACCTCGAGCTCACCCAACACGTCGTTGAGCAGGTCGTGCGTCATCGGGCGCGGCGTGGTCGCGCCCTGGAGCTTCATGAGGATCGCCGCCGCCTCGGGATGCCCGATCCAGATCGGGAGGAAGCGGTTGCTGTCGACGGTCTTGAGCAGCACGATCGGCTGCTTCCCGACCATGTCGAAGCTCACGCCGTAGATCACCATCTCCTGCAAGGACTCACTCCTGGTTTGCCGGGACGTCCAGTATAGGTCGCGCGACCCTTCGCCCCGCGTCGGAGCGGGCGGGACGCACGGCCGCGGCCGGGAGCGTCAACGACCGCCCCCGGCCGTCTCGGCCGTCTGCACCTGCTCGGGGAGAGGCCTCAGGTGCACTGCTCAAGGTCGATCTCGCGACGCCTGGCGGGGCGGCCACCTACCGGACGCCACACGTCGGTAGGGGCGGGGTTCCGCTTGGATCCGCCAGGCGTTCGCGAGATCATGCCGCCACTCCGTGGTACGTGGAGGGCAGTCCGGGCGTCGAGGGCTGGCCAGCGTGCCCGCCCCGGCCGAAGCCGGTGGGCACCTGACACGCCGCCGCCAACTGGGGCGGAAGCGTCCCCCCGGCCACCTGGGTGGCCGGTGCGAGCGCCGGGGCCGCGTACGGCGACCGGCTCGCGTGGGGGTTCTCGACAAGGGTGAGGATGGGACGGGCGGGGCGGACGCCGATGACGTCGCGGCCGAAGCCCAGGGCCGCCAGACCGCTCGCGGGGGCCGGGCCGGCCTCGACGGGCGTCGGGGCCTGCGGGCCCACCGTGCGGCGCCGGCGCAGGAAGAACACCGCGGCCAGGCCCAGCAGGGCGGTCAGGATCAGCACGCTCGCGCCGGTTGGGACCGTCATCCCGGATCGCTCGACGCCCGGAGGGGTGACCCCCGTGCCACCCTGCGCGACGCGCAGGATGTCGGCGGCCGGCTTCCCGGCGATCGAAAATGAGCCAGCCGGATCGTCACCGGTGGGTTCGGCCTCCCAGTTCCACCACGAGATGCCCTGGAACCACGGCACGTCGCGCCAAACGCTCAGCGCCGCGGTGTAGGCGACCGCCTGGAGACGCGGGTCCGGCGAACCGGTGGCGTCAGCCGGGTTGTCGAGGGCACCGGTCAGGGACTGGTATCCCAACTCGGTGAACATCACCGGCTTGCCGGTGCGAGCGTGCAGATTGGAGATGCTGTCGACGTAGGGCTTCCACGCGGCGACCAGCGTGTCGACCGTGGGCGTGGCGTTGCCCGTGCTCAGCGGCATGTAGGCGTCGATGCCGATCGCGTCGAGGCGCTCCCAGAAGCCGACCTGCTCGGCGCCGTCGACCCAGTTGGCGGCGTAGGTGAGCGTGCCGTCGAAGCTGGAGCGGACCTTGGCGATCAGCGCGTCGAAGCTCGCCGTGTCGGTGGCCATGGAGGTCAGCTCGGTGCCGACGACCAGCGTCTGGGCCTTGGCCTCGCGGGCCAGGTCCGCGTAGTGCAGGACCATCGCGTCGTACGAGGCGAACCAGGCGCCGCGGTCGGCCGGTGCGATCTCGCCGCGGAACGTGCCGTCGTGCACGTCGACGTGGGGCTTGAGGACGACGCTCATGCCGAGCGACCGGGCGTCGCTCATGACGCTCTTCAGCGAGGCGTCGGTCGGCGTCTTGGCCGCGTCGCGGACGACGTCGTTGCTCTGCGCCGTGTCCATGTACCAGGTGGGCGTGAGCACGACCTGGTCGGTGCCGAGGGCGGCGAGCTCGCGGAGGTTCGTGCGGGCGCTGTCGGTGCCGTAGCCACCGGCCGTCCAGGAGGTGAAGTTCATCCCGCGCTCCCAGGTGGAGGGAAGCGTCTGCGCCGCGTGGGCGGCGGGAGCGGCGATGCACACGGTCGCGACGATGGTCGCGATGGCGGCGAAGCTGATGGAACCCCGGTTGCTCTTGCCCTTCATGTGCATCACACCTCCCCGTGGGGTGTTGTCTGTGGCGAAGGCCGCTGTGGCTGCGGCGACAGGAAGGAGACTCAGGCCGGTCGGGGTGGTTCGTCATCACTCGGCGGGGGTGGTCCGAGCAGTGCTGGAGCGGGATTCCGGGATGCGCCGCTCACCCTCTGCGAAGGGATGAATTCCGCATGAGAAAGGGGTGTGGGCGGGGATCTGTGCGATCGCCCACCCACCTCCGGCGGGGGTGGGTCATCCCCGAGCCCCCGAAGATCACCCGGGTACCGGCCCCTGTTTTCGGCTCCCCGAGGGCCTGTCTCGGGGTGAGGGGGAGGGCAGCTGGCGGCCCCCGTCCCCCGTCTCGCCGGC
>Ga0247757_10000232_pt1 | contig 46520 bp, 37 predicted proteins | sample UWRJL126311R4_FD_180929 | JGI IMG/M metagenome (GOLD analysis project Ga0247757, IMG submission 180929) | Plant litter microbial communities from Arlington Agricultural Research Station in Wisconsin, United States - UWRJ-L126-311R-4 | ecosystem: Environmental > Terrestrial > Plant litter >... | reverse complement strand
CACAATGCTAGCTGATATGGGGCTATTTCTGCAAAGAGTGCTTTGCATCGTTCGTACTTATTGATCTTTTGATCCCCCTGCTTTGACTTGAAAAAATACCATGGGGCTATAATAATCAGCATATTTCCCATACAACTTATAGCAGCATTGCTGGTTCGATAATGAGGAATGCAGTAGACCATCTCATTTCTCGTGCTCATCATGCCCTTAATGCCTAACCCGGTCCATCTAGCGCTTTTATTTCATATCGGGAGACCATACCATGTATGGTAACTAAGGCTTATGAGTTTCATGAGTATTCTTAAGAGCCCCAATGCATTATACCATCAGATGCACGCATTTGAGATATGATTCAATTCGTTGAAAGATTTTGAAGCAGGCGGATCGTATATCTAGGAAGACAATAATGAAGTGACGGGAGTGTGAAGGGTGCGGGGTCGGTCGCGGCAAGGCAGAAAATAAAGATCATAAGCCAAACAACAAGGCTAGTGTCTTTATTATCGTGTAACAACAAAAATTTCCATTAAACACAACGGCACGGTAGAAAAGGAACACCAGTAGTGACAATCAAGAAATTTCAATTGATTTGTCAAGTACACTATCAGTAACCTATCTAGAAGGGGTGGTAGACAAATCCAAGCCAAGAGTAGTCTATACCAAAGCCCTACCGTCCCTTTGATGCTCATAAGCAAGTGAATTCCATGGAAGCCATATCATGTTGCATCTGCCTCGCTTCATCCTGAACCTCGTGTCCTTAATAATCGATCTTGGGGACAATATCCTCGCCATCGGTGTCATAAGGATTATACGGATCCTCACCGTTAGGACCTAGTGGTAGCGGGTGCTTCATCGGGGACTGAAGAGGGTGCGGAAGAAAGTCAGTGGGGTGTTTTAGTACATGATACACGAGAAGAAGAAGGGAAGGGAGCGGACTTACCCTCAGACATGTCAACGACGGCAGTCCCGGGAACCTTCTTGCGGCCACGGCGCTTCTTGGCAGGAGTCTCTACCTCATTGGCAGACTTCTCTTTGGTTCCCGTGGCGCCGGTGAGGACTCCAATCTCATCGTCCGTGGCATCAGAGGTGGCTTTACGCTTGCGAGAAGCTCTAACCCTAGCGGTCTCCGTTGCGAGGGCAGTGAGGGTGGAAGTACTATCAAGGAACGCAGCAAAGGATGGATGCATATCCATAACCTTCTGCTTTACTTCCGGGAACATCTTTCTCATTGAGCCGGCAGTATTGCCCGTTAGGCTCCCCATGAGCTGGTAGTTGTACTACAAGAGGGAGAAGGACGTTAGTCTAGTAAACGGGAAACTAGGAGAGGAGAATGTACAGTACCTTGTCCACTCCAACGGAGGAGATGAACGCGGCAGCCATGAAGCGGACTTCTCGAGGGTCCAGGCCTGCAAGTGTATCTTCGGCGCGGTTGGGCTCCTTGCCGGCCTTTCCGTCCTTCGTGCGAGGAGACATCTTATTGTTGGTGGAAGATGCTTCTTAAAAGGGCAGGATGGGTATTGGGAAGGGAGTCTGAAGTGTCGAAAAAGTGGGTGGAGAGGAAAGGAAAGGAAGCGAGGAGGGCAGGAGTCCTGTTTATATACTGTGGGGCGGGTGAGAGTCAAGGTGAAGATAGAATTCGCGTAAAGTAAGAGAGAAACGCAGTTGGGTGAGGTACTTAGTGGAGGATATGGCGGCATGTCGGACATAGCAAACGGAAATCTCTTACTACGGGCCGAAGATCCTGCCCAATATTGGGTGACTAGAAGGAGCTCCCTGGGCGATCAACCACCGTGATTTGGCCTTGAGATGCTAGTATTGACTTGTTGTGCATGGAATAGAGACCCTAAAGGCCCAGAACGATCCCATATTCCACCATAATACTTGAATCGTTTTCTTTGTTGATGTTTGAGAACGAAAGTAGACATTGAACGTACAGTTATTGCTAGATGTGAGGTGGGCCAAAACAGTGCTCTCAGCAATTAACCACCGTATTTTTTATGTCATGGGCGTCAACATGATGGAATCAAAACATTGTGCACCATTTAGAGACTTTGGGGGTATATAACGCTTTTCGATCCTAGTGAAGCCTTGGCTGTCCATACTTTGTTGATGCGTGAGCAAAATTGGAGTCCGAACACACAGCTACTTTAAACCTGAACACTGGGCAGTAGGTTCGCCTCACACAATACTTCTAAATATGAGGTGAATATTCAAGCAGTAGTATTAAGCAGCCAGAAGCTATGTTTCCTACGCTATTAGTGTTGCTGGGGTCACACATTGTAGAGGCTGTGGTGATTGGTAAAACCCCCCACCACCAAAGCTTTGGTCTCTTACATTAACAAAGCCTCTATTCCTGGCTGATGGTCAGAGAATAGAAACCTGAGAGCCCAGCTATGTCGGGGGGGCATGAACGTCTCAAAGGTGAGCCAAAACACTCTATTTTCTCTACAATGGCGTTAGCATGCTAAGACTAAGCGCTGTGGACGCTCCAAAGCCCCCCTCTCGCTCATCGAAGCCCAATCCTTATGTCAACACCCTCGCATTCCATTATCAGCTATGAGAGAAAAAGGGAACACGGACGCGGGTTTACTTTGAACATGAGCAGTGTGGAGTTACAGCTTCGCTTCAGGAGATACTATTGAATGTGTGGTGGAACATATCATTCAATGTTTTCTACAACATTGGTGTTGACATGGTGGGATCAGATATTGTAGAGATTTTGGTGGTCCCCAAAGCGCTCCTTTCTTTCTCACGAGCTTTTTCCTGTTCTAATACATCTTCTGCTCTTCGTTAATGGCTGCAGGAATAAAACACGAGCACACGGTTTCCTCAGCATTGAGGGATCGCAGGTTCGTCTTATATGATAACGTTGGATGTGGGTTGGAGCAGGATATGTCATAGTCCATACACTATTGACGCTCAAAAATTACCTGGATAACGCGCTGTGGAGATTGTGAAAGTTTCTGGGACGCTCCTCCTCCCATAGGAGCGTTTACCTCCTTGCCCACACATCTTCTAACTCTCAATGGCTGTAGATGTAGCTATTTCAAAGCCTGGGCTTTGCATAATGGCAAGCATCATACAGGACATTGCTAAGTGTGAAGTAAGCCTGAACAATGCCCGCAGCAATCGATAACATAGTCTCTGTACTGGGCCGTACTCTGAACCCTCCTGACTCCTACGAGAACTCTCACCACCATGTCTTTGTTGAAAGCTACAAATGTACAATTAGCCCCACCTGTAAGTTTCTCAAAGGATGAGCAGTGTGAACGAGAAAGTACGCGCTTCAGGGTAATGTTGACGTGGGTGCTAAGGCCACAAGAAGAAACGCTGCTCCCTCTCACGAACGCTTTTACCTCGACATCAACACACCCTCTCCTCCTTGCTGCTAGCCGCGAATAGAATTTGGAACATAAATTTGTAGGGAACACCAGCATCATGGGACTGCAGGCTCGCCTCCTGAGATAACAATGGGCGCGAGACGAGTCTGAACAATGCGCTCAGCAACAAATCACCATGTTCTGTGCAATATTGGCGCTGGTATGCTAACACTACAAACAGAGCGCCTCTCCATCTTACCAAAGCTTTTACTTCGATATCAACACACCCTCCCTTCTTCATTAACGGTCGTGGATGGAAAGTCGGTATACGAACGCGCAGTTGCATGGGAACGCAGGCATACTTCATAGGATACTCATAGATACAGGGTGGAAAGAAAACTCCATGTTCGTTGCACCGCCGATGTTGGCATGCTGAATCACGCGTGTAGATGTTTTCACGGGTTTGGTAGGGCGCTCCTGCTTCTCATGAAAGCTTTGCTTCCATATCGACTCACTCAGTGTGAGAACCAAAACACCACGCCGCCTGGTTCATGATAGAAACCCGTCGAATACGCGTTGCGGCACTCAGTGACAGGCGGAACAGAAAACTGGGACGAACACGCTATTGGGGGATCAAAGGTACGCTTCATGAGGGTCCTGCTTGGTGTGAAATGGACAATAGCTCTGTACTCAGTGGGCAGTTGCCACGTTCTCTAAGCACTCCATATTTACATGCTGATATTACACCTAGAGCGCTCCTCTCTCTCGCGAAAGCTCTTACTTCTATACCGATACATCCTCTCTTCGTAAAGAGCTGCGAACGAAACCCAGAATACGAACGCGCGGTTCCTTCAACACCTAGGCCTTGCAGGACCGCAGGCTGCCCTGCTTGCCTCATATTACACAACTGGATACGAGGTGAGAGAACTTCATGTCCTTCACACCATGGGCATTGGTATGCTGGAATCATAGAGTGCAAAGCTTTCAGACGACCCTCAGAACGCCCTACTCTCTCACCTCTGACAGCTGCGAATGAAACTGGAACTCCTCGAACGTGCAAATGATTCAAAAGCAGAGCATTGTGAGATTGCAGGCTAGGCTCATGAATACATATGAAGGGAGGTGGACAAAAGCACTGCGTTCAACAACCCAGCCACCATGGCTTCTCACCATTGGTGTTGGCATGCTGGGCACTACTTGATGGGGGGGTAACAATGCCACTGCACTATAACCTGGTTATCTGCACCATTAGTGGCGACATTCTGGTTACGGTTACATGAGGGCAGACAAAGACGCTACGCCCAGAGACCAACCACCAAGTCTTTGCACATGGTCTTTGTGAGTCGAAGCGGCTGCATACGTTGGAAGTGGTACGTCTGCTAACTATCCAGAGACCCGCATACCTTCTTCGCCCGCGAAATATCACTATTCACGCTCTTGCGCAAGAGACTCAGCGCCAACACTCTCCCCTCGCCCCCGACCTCTCGCTCGCGAGCTTTGTTGATTGCTCGGCAGCACCGAAGGAGTCCAACGACGGGGACTGCGTCACAAAACATAAAGCTTGACGCAAGGCTGAGGACGGATATAGTGCATGGTGGAATCGGTGGTGAGCAGAAAGCATAGGGTCCTACTGTGTCATTTGACGTGGTTACGGAGTCCCCAGAGGTCCTCACGCATCATCCGGCATGGCTCTTGACTGTGTCGCTAGAAGAAGGAAGGACGTGAGCAATACGTCGATCCTAGGATACATGAATCAACACCACCATCTCTACAGGCACACCTGACTTTCCATAGACGTTTCAAGGCCCCCTAATGGAATGGCTAGTGATGCTGCTGTTCTTAGCCAAGTCGCGCGTCTGGGACGGTCTCTGCGGGCAGCTGACTTTCCAGGGAGCTTCTGAGGCCCTCTGGTGGGAGGCCAGGCCTTTCGAAGCCCCATTCGTGTGGTGATTAGTGATGGACAGGCCCCCGGTGATCAGCGTCAGTGTAGAGGGTAAGAGAGGCGGCGCTGTGCCTCGACGGTGCAGCGGCCAAGGCTCAGCAAGGCAGCAGATGCGACGGGCTGGGCCGTTTCACGCGCATCCGTCGGCGCCGAGGGACGCGAGTACACGTCGCAGCACCTGCAGCAGGCGCAGGCGCAGGCGCAGACGCAGCAGCAGCACCCGCAGCAAGCGCCGGGGCAGGGAGGGGCACAAATAGTCGAGGCCTGTGGAGGAGAGAGGAGCGTCGAGCGTCGCACCGGGGCCCCGACGTGCTCGCCAGATGTCGCCAGATGTTGTGTTGCGCCTGTGCTGGGCCCACTGGCCGTCCTGCGGCTCCGGTGGCTCCTGCTCCTCCGCCGGTCGCGCCCCGCGCCCGCGCCTGCGCCTGCGCCTGTGCCTTCCTCATCCCTCCGTCGCCCCTGCCGTTGCCTGCGGCGGCGTTGCTACTGCCCCTCCAAATTTTCGGGCGTCCTGCACAAGCCCCAAACACGGTCGGCCCGCTCCCTCGCTCCCAGCGCCCACCACGCTCACTGCCTCTGCCTCTGCCTCTGCCTTTTTTTGCTGCCTTCCTCCGTGCTGCTCTTTGCCCTCACTCTCTGCTCCTCGCTCCTCGCTCTTCACTGCCCCCTCGCTCCCTTTCTCCTCTGCTCCTCGTCCGTCCGCCCGCTCTGGCTGCTGCCATGTCTCACCCCACCAGCATGGCTGCTGCCACGTACCGCACACGCGCAACCCATGCCTCGACAGGCCGCTGGCTGCCTACCTCTTCCGCCTCATGTCGATAAAACAGACCAATCTGTGTCTGTCTGCCGACGTGGAGACCTCCGCCGAGCTGCTGGACCTGGCCGAGCAGTGCGGCGACTCGATATGCATCCTTAAGACGCACTGCGACATCGTGATTGACTGGAGCGACCGCACCGCACGCGCCCTCCGCGAAATTGCCCGCCGCAAGTGGTTCATCATCTTCGAGGACCGCAAGTTCGCCGACATTGGCGAGACCGCCATGAAGCAGTACACTTCGGGCTACCACCGCATTGCTAGCTGGGCCGAGATCACGAATGCCCACGTCCTTCCTGGCCCCGCCATCGTGACCGCCCTCCAAAAGGGGGCCAATGCAACCATTGCCAAGTACAACACCGGCGTGCATACCGATATTTCTTCCGACGCCCCGCGGCGGAAGCCAGGCGACGAGGATGACGAGGACGAGGATGAAGCGAGGAATAACATTGCCGTGGTCACTCCGCCGACAGTCGGTGACGACGAGGATCGGAAGCTAGGCATCAAGGGTCTGGATAGGAAACAGAGCGTGGTCAGCATTAGCACCACCATCTCACATCGGACAGAGAGCATTTCATCGCGGCCGGACCCAAATCTGCACCCCGATGAGGCCTTTACCGTCGACAAAGCGTCCTTACTGGCCCGTCTTGGCGAGGCCCCCTTCCTCCGCGCCCTCCTTCTGCTTGCAGAGATGAGCTCAGAAGGTCACCTGATGACGCCAGAATACTCCCAAAAGACCTTGGAAATCGCGCGCAACAACCGCGAATTCGTCATGGGCTTCATCGCTCAGCGAAGCCTCAACAGCCACCCCGATGACAACTTCATCACCATGACACCAGGTTGCCAACTGCCTCCGCCAGGCGAGGAAGGCAAGAAGCTCGGCGATGGCCTCGGCCAGCAGTACAACACACCACGCAAGCTGATCTTCGAGCAAGGTTGCGACATCATCATCGTCGGCCGCGGCATCGTGAAGGCGGTAGACCGCACGGCCGAAGCGGCGCGATACCAGGAAGAAGGCTGGAAGGCATACGAGGAGAGAGTGGGCGGCCCGCACAGGTAAAGAGACGTACATACTTGACCAAACATGTCTTACTCGTGCATAACTACCGCTCCTTCTCGCTGGGCCCGTTGCTGCCGCGGATGCTTGCTAATGGATGCACAGCTTTTCCCAGAAAGACTATGCGTTACTTACGCGGGCCTTTGCTCCGAAGGGAATCTAGCAGAGCACTTTCATTGGCGCGTAAAGTCGTCGAGCAGCTTCCTGATGTTCGGGCACGGTCATCCCCATGATCCAACCATCAGTTCAACCAATGAATCAGCCAACCAACCAATTCGATGTCCTTTTCTCTACTTGTCTTCTTTAGCATTCATCGGTGTTGCTCTCTTTGGCGACTGATGTTTTTCTTACCTTTTTACGAAACCCCCTCTATATATACGCTTGCCAGGTGTGATGCGACGGTCTCATACAACCAGCCACACGGGTTTTATTTTTCCTCTTCTCTCCTCTGTTTTCGATTCGTTCTAGAGAATTGAGAGGCATTATAGTTTCTTCTGATGGAGGATGGAGAGGGGTAGATGGTGGGTAGTGATAGTAGAGTTTCTACTTCCTTTTCTTTTCATCCCTTTCTTTTCTTTTTCGTGTCAGGTTCGGTGGTGGGATAACTGGGATATAAGGAAGGCGATATAAGGAACAGGTTGGGAAAAGAATGGTTCTATTTTCATTCTTATCATTGTTTATATTTGCATAGCGATGGGTATGAGATTTTTATCATCTTCTTGATATCGATGTGCCGATGTGGTGGGGACAATGCATATTGTCTGGCTTTCTTCGTGGTGATGGGGAAGGATTTTGGATGAGTAGAATAAACGAATTCAAATGAACATTTGCCAGGTTCTTGTCAATTGCGAAATTCGACCTCTACCTTTTTTTCAAGCGTTTTGAGCGGTAGGGTATGTTGCGCCGCTCACACTCGAGGGAATAAGGCGTGTGGTGATGTGGAGAGATAGCGTAGGGTTGATGAATGTTGGAAAGGCAGTAGTATTGGCGGATTCATAAGTTCGTCGAATGTAGGGACAGGTGGAGATGGGAGACTTGTGGATCGTGGATGAGGATGGGGCGGTACGGGTGGGATGATGAGGTAGGTGTTTTGATTGCGAGGAAGGAGAAAGACGTAGTTTACTCTGGAGTGTGAGATTGAGGAGTGTCCGGTTTTACAGGCAAGGCGAGTTTGATGAGGAAGGGTAGATACGGGAAGGTAATGGCTTTGAATCACCCCCGATAGGCTGTGAGGTTTTCGGTACCGCTCGAGTCAATACGGTCTGTTCTTCAATACAAGGCTGCGGTACGGACTTGATAGGTATCTTCTGGGATAGGCGGTGCCGTAAGCGTAACGACGTAATTGATAGTAGCTGTTTCTTCCATTTGTTTCTTCAGCAGCATCTAATAAAGCAGTGACTTGAAGTGGCAAATAATTTTCCTAAAGATATTATGACAGTGAGGTTTGATAGCCCAAATTAGCTGACCGGGTAGACTTCAAACATATAATTTAGCTCTCTTCACGAACTGCCGAAGACACATTCAGCTGAACCAATGCTGTAGCACACCTCTGCGCGGCTGGTTGTGGCTGCCTTACAGCCTTAACACACCTTCGAAGCGAACATATCGATGTTCTACACAAACAAAGAGCGGACCGAGACCTGCCATATCGCTTATGAAATCGATCCCCGGGAAGTTGAGTTGGGCCCCAGTCGTTCCTAACAACAAACCATACGGATACCAGCTACTCTGTGACGAAAGATGAGATTCGCCTAGCGCGAATCAAGCCTGCGTCATTTTCCGGGCAAGAGATACATGGCGAGATCATCCATCACCGCAGGGCAAGCAAGAGGCGCGGATACGAAGTAATTTCCTATGTCTGGGGGGATCCATCGCATCGCAAGACTATCAGGATCAGCCCAGGAAACTACGAAACCTCGATTACATCTAACTGATATGATGTTCTGTGACGAATGAGGCACAAAGATACCCCGAGGCTAGTCTGGATATATGCTCTTTGCATCAATCAGAATGAAAATGAGGTGAAAACCAAGCATGTCCGGAACATGGGGGAGATATATGCCTCATCAACACGAGTCGTAGTATATCTTGGAGGAGCGGATGATGCGAGAATCATACTATTCGAAAATGTATTCGACGACTCGTATTTTTGGACAAAGGTTTCTCCATATGAGTTCTCGTGGCCCACCAAGATCCTTCAGGCAGTAAAGGAGTTTCTCAAGCGCCTCTGGTTCAGCCGTGTCTGGATCCTCCAAGAAGTATTTCATGGAGCTTGCTGTGCTGAAAAATGGAGTCCTGGTACTATGTGACGACAGGAAAATCAAATGGAACTCGCTTGCATACTTGTAAACTACTTGGAGAAATAGCAAAGTCTAAAGTCCCAGGCGTCGCTTCTATCCCGCATGTACTTGCAGTTGGATCAGGCAAGAAAACACAGAAGCTCTTCGAAATACTCTGCGCTACACGGCCAGCAGATGTAACAGACTCCAGGGATAAGTTCTCTGGCGTCCTTTCGTTGATAGAGGAACAGGAGGCCATTCGAAATCTTGCGACTTTGGATGAAACCACTACCATGGTATATATAGCAATAGGCATCCATCCCCTCTCAAAGTATCGGCTTGTAATGTTACAGGTAACCAGGCATCCTCATGATACCTTTCCTAATCTCGTATCCTGGATCCCTGGTTGGAGCCGCAGAGACGCAAACGACGAATTACTTCGTATACTAGATACGGGAGCGTTTTACAGTAAAGGAAACTTTTACTTGAAGACTAGAACCCTGGAATGTTGCCAGGTAAATTGCCCTGGGGAGGATCATCTACTTTATCCGGTTCTATCTACGCATGGATTTCGGCTCAGTCAGATTTGGTCGCTTGGTGCGGTATTCGATTTTGAATGTTCGCGCGAGCAATGCCATGATGGAATCCGGCGGGTTATCAAAACGAATAGACGTTGTAAGAACAACCCCTGCCCTCCTCCCTTGTACATGCCGTTCCGTAGGTGATCCTTAACGATGCAGGTGAAGGCTTTTACTGATGATACTACGTGGAAGATTGTTATTTGGAGGAGTCAGACCACGTTTTCAGGGCGAGCTCTTTCGCTAACCTTGTCCCGTTTTCCTATCCGTTTGCCTTGCATCACTGTCGACTTTTTATGGATGATGTCGGTGATTGTGATGTACCCTCCTTAGAACTAAAATTGGAGACTTTTTGTGCGCTCTAGCCGGAACAGAGAAGTTTTGTATTCTCCGCCCTCGGGCTGAAGGAGGCTGTGCATTGATTTTGAATGATATTATTGTACAGGGATTTGTATCTGTGGGTGAACGCAATGGACACACTTTCACTGCAGCCTCAAAAAGCAATATGTGCTAGAGGAGGAAATTTTTAGGATATGGTAAAGTTTGCGAGGCCTAATGTTCTTAAATACTTCATTAGCGACTTATGACTTTTCCAGCCCGACAGTTCTCTTCTCCTAGTGAAAAGTACAGAATTGAGGGCTCTTCCAGCTTCAGACCCGATGATATTAGATCATGGCCAGGTTTTGAAAGTGCTGATTTGCCATTTTGGAAATGCTCTCGCAGACCAGGAGATTGCAAATTGTAGAGCATATTTCCAGTAGCAATTACTGCATTGTATTCTAAATGTTCTTTATCTCCATTCGAGGCTAGCATTAGCACAAAGCATCGCTTGGTGCCAGCTTCGACTCGCAGCACTGTTGAGTTGAGCTGAGTTCAATCTTCCTTCCGACTTTTCGGCCAAGAGAGCAATTAAGTTTTATCGCCGTTGGTGAGAACAGTAGGAAAAGTCGGGCGGGTCGCGCCTGCGGATAGAAAAGCATGAACACTAGGGCATCATCTAGTTATAATCCTGAGACCCCGTTGACTCAAAGCTCTCTAAGAGGCCCTTGAGGTCTTTTGAGTCATGTTCATCCTCTCTAGTAAGCTTAAAGGAGTATTTAAGAGTACCTTGCCCCCAAAATTACAGCGCTCAGCTTCTTATATCACATTATCAAATGGCCCGGTTCGACCGAAGCCTTTGGAGTGTTCCAAAATTATTTCAATCTTTGCATCGCGTTGCTTAAAGTCCGACGTCGATCAAATATACTGAAGTGTTCCAAATTCGTTTGGCACTTGCAGAGTATCGGCCACGACAGAAACCGATGTGTTTATTCGTATCCCAGTCAGTTCAGTGCATGGTTCATAATACTTTGACTTCCAGCCTTGGTTCGGCCCTCGCATGTATCATAGCTTGGAGGAGATGGCTCCCACTCAGTATCCATCTGCCCTCATTTCGTGTTTTCTGCCGGCTCTGTGGCAAAGCAGTCTATGTTGAGTACATAGCATCTATAAGATACCAACCATTCTCGTAAAACGACGATGCTTCTAGCTCGAAAAGACGAAATCATGGTGCATCTTCGCATGGTGGTAGAGTGATTCTTATCTGCCCACCTACCTTAGCTAAAGATCTAAACATCGTGACGGCCACCCGGAATTCGTCAATATCACGGCACTCGTTATGATACGACAGGGGCTCTTAAAGTGAAAATTGGGAATGAAAGGAACGTTATAGTCATGGGTCGTCGACTCGTTATGGTGGCTATGTTGGGATGTGAGCGGAGCTTATCAACCACAGGCGATAGTGGAGATGCCTTGTAAAATCAGCTGGCTAAGTAGTCTTACGCGAAACTTGGTAACTTTGCCAGCACCACTACTTCGGATTAAATCGTGCCAGATAGGAGGTCGATGTTCACTCGCAACCTCTGCCGCATTTCTTACGCCCGATCGAGTTGCACTATCTTGCTAATCCAGAGGAATCTTCTCTCGTTGTTTGTAGGAGGCAAGTCACGATGCTGTCATACGCTTACTAGGGGATTCTGGCCGCTCTCTACTCTGCTTCTAATCATATAGTAGAGAAGTTAGTCATAACATAAAATACAGCAAGGCAGAAAGAAGGAAGCAAACAAAAACGCAATTTAAAATCCAAATGAAAAGGGTTGACGAACGACCATTTTTATAATGTCAAAATCTTTATTATTGACACATGCATGTGGATCAGTTCGAAGACGCTAGGGTAATATTTTGCGTCACCTAGTGCGAAGTCTTATCCCAGCATTTTCGAACCGATCACCATCTAAGCCATAAGCCAAATATCCTAGTCTTCAGCGTACCTCAAGGTAAGCCCATGCCACTTCACTCTATTATCTATAAACATTCCACTCTTGGGCAGCGCGCTTGGGATTTTATTTCTGGACAAATCCTTACTATGACCACGATATTTTACCCTTCTATCAGCTCGTAACATTCATGACGATTTAATGACGAATAATGAGTTCGCTGTTTGATTCAACTTCGCGCCATGGACCTGCTCGATTCCCGAAAGTCTAGTTGCACGTAACGAGCTCCACACATGAGCCAATCAATGTGGTTTCTTGAGAGGGTTGTCACCAGTCAATAAGTCGCAAGTCTACGCCGAATGTTATTTATAGATTGCTGACCATGACCGACTCGTGTTTGGCTGTATTTAGAATGCTCGACCGTATTGTCGTATAGGATTGTACGCTGATTGGCCATAGCTCAGGACTCAACCTAGCGTTCAACAGTAGAACACTTCATCCAATAACACACTTGAACGCTACAGTTTTAATCTAATATATCCCATCTTCCCCTCTAAGTTCCTATCAGTCCGTTATCTATTGCCGATGACCTGCAATTTAAATCAGAACAATGTATTATGGACCAGGAGATTTCGGCCGCATACATAGAGATGCATTCATCGTACGTTGGCTGAAACAAAGAAAGGCTACAAAAGCGGGGTCGAGTTCTTTCTAACCGAACGTAGATATCCACAGCGGTGCTATACGCGATGGCGGTCCTTGCAACCATTGCGCGGTTTTTCATTCAATACCGGATCCAACTGAAGGCATCTTTTTCTTTCGATGATGCCTGTCTAGCACTTGGACTCGGCACGCTCACAACCGCAATTGTAATATTCCACCATCACATCATAAAATTCCTATACCTCGAGGCGTACGCCACAAGCCTAGTCACCACGGGGAACGTAATACCGGAGCACTTGGGCATAGATATAGCAAACATACAGGGGGAATATCCAAAACGCGAGAGACTCGTTTTCAGCCTTATATGGGCGACTGTGGTTCTTGCAAAGTTTAGCTTCCTGTGTCTCTTTAAGAAGCTGATAAATAACATTCGAAATTTGGAGATCTATTGGTGGTTCGTTTTTATGGCTAATCTGACCGTGTTTGGGTACGGGTTCTCTGTCGACTACATGTGGTGTCCTGAATCATCCGCAGTTCGTAAGTAGTTTGGGAAGGGGCGTGTTTTAGCATGCGGCTAATTCGCCACAGCTAGCTGCACCAACCATGGAGCTCATGTCTATGCCCATATGTCGTTAGACATTTTCGTAGATTTGCTGAGTGAGTTCGCTTATTGGCAAGCCGACAGAAGCCTCGTAAACATTAACCGCTGGATAGTTCTTGCTATCCCTATAATAGTTGTCTGGAAGATTCAGATCCGTTGGACACAAAAGATTGCCCTCTCCTTCTCGCTTTGTCTAACTGCATTCATTATCTCTACAACTGTGGTCCGAGTAGCGTTCATGACTTGGGATCCTACTGGGCTTGGGCATCACACGACTATTGACGTAATCTGGGTATTCTACTGGAGCCTCGTTAGCGCTGAGGTGGCTATCTTTATGGCAGCAGCAGTATTGTTCCGTATATTTTTCATTGCACGAAGAAGAAGAAGAAGCGAACTTACTCCTCAGGAGCAAGCAAGGAAGTTCTTCAAGGACTCTTTCCAACGAAGGGAACATCGAAGAGAGAGTGATACTTTGGATTTGCTAGAACGCGACCCATCAACCCTACCAGCCATTCCTAGGGCACATATGACGGGTATACGAACCTGTATAGACTCGGAAGACTGGGCGTTGGATTTTAGTTGCAATGGTCCTAAAGCAAAATCTGAACAAAAACTAGACAGCTTGGCTGGGTCAACTTAAGGATAACATCTCAAGAGCTGGTCATATCTTATATATAAGAATATGTATGTAATATGAACACAAAAACTAAGGGTGTACTGGTAAATATTGTGGGTTATTATGGGTTACAATTAAACTTTATACTTAATAACATTTGACTCACGGTTTATTAATGTTTAAATAACTTTATTTATCCCGTCTACTATAGGTACTTAGTCGAAGTATCGGCATAGATAGAGGATATGTATAAGAGATTCAAAACTCACTTTTAAGGTACTTAAAGTCACTAGGTCTCTAGAAAGTAGCGAAACACATAAGGGCGATAGTACGGAAAGGAGGGAGACTATTCTCTCCCCTACCTTTCTTTACCATCGCTTTCTCGGACCCGACACTAAAAGGAAGCAAAGCTAGTGACACCTTGGTGTGATAGTCACATTGGAACAAATTGGTTAATTCTAAGTCGCTACTAGGCTATACTGCTAGCTTTGCTGCTTTCTGTTCTAGGTCCGAACATCCATATGCATAACACCATCCATCCGCCCATGCCCATAGAACGATCGATGGACGGAGGAGAAAACCGATCCTCAGAGACCCTGGATGCACGATGAGAAACAAGAGACGGGGAAGAAAGTTAAACTCCGAAGCCGATGCAATTTTTTCCTTTCGTCGCTAAACCATGCATGCAGGAAGTCAAGAAAGGCCAAGAGTCCAGGAAGCTAATTTGAAAAGAAAGCGTAAGTCCGCGTAAGAGAAGCCGATTGTCTAACACGCTAGCAAACAAGTGAGCACCTAGTAAGGGCATCCCCGGTGTCCACTAATTTATCTCGTGCCATAATCACACATAACTTTTAGTTCGTGAGGATGCAGGGCGCCACAAAAGGTATGTGAGGGACAAAGGAACACGACTTTGGGCAAAGGGGCTCTATTAGCGCTCACGGGGCCGTCTCCATAAATCTTCCTCGCTGGTCGCTCCCATGGGCGGCGTGTGATTGGCCGGCTGTGAAGCTGAGTACTCGACGCCGCAGGAGCCGCGGTCGAGCGCGAGCGCGTTGAGGCTCCAGTGGATTTGTTCGGAGGTGTCGCTTGGAAGGCTGATGCGCTTCCGTGGGGGTGAGGGCTGTAATGTAGGGTTGGCGGATAAGGAGACCGAAGGCAGATTGGTAGCTGTACTGGAGGTCGAAATCATGGCGAGGGATAGCGAGTCGAGTTCGGCGGCGAACTGTTTCTCTTCATCGCTGAGTTGCAGCGCGGAACATGTGTTAGTGGGTCGAGTCCTAGCCTTGAGGTCTGCAATGTACAGGTCGCGATCGCGGGCGAAGCGCGCTTCGAGTTTCCGGCGCTCGTCGTACCAAAGGTCGTACTGATCCTTGCTCATCTGGTCGAGCGGCGGATACAGCGCATTATGCTGTACCTCGCGAGCGTTCCAGATGGAGTTTGCTTCACGGTCAACGCAATCCTGACAGAAGAAAGGGACGCTCGACATGGTGCCTGTGGGCTCTAAGCAGTTTGCGCCGCAGTCCTCGACGAGGTCGGTTCGGATGCGGTGCGAGCAGGTAAGCTGGTGGTAGAGGCGGCCACGACATGAGACAAGACGGTTTGGGTGGCCGGCATGCGAGGTGGTGCTGGTGCGCGTTTGCACTGGCGCCGGTGCAGGAGTGTGTGCTGTCGAGGTTCCTGCTGCAGCTGGCTCAACAGACCACCCCCAACGACAGGCTTGAACTTTCTGAGCGTGGCCCATGGTGTCGTTAGAGAAGGTCGAAAACATCTGCACTGGTCGAAACGCGTGATTAGAGAAGTCCATGGCAGACTAGGTACGCGTAAGTGGCAACTTATGAGGCTGTTGCCTTGTGCGTGCAATAAATCTGAATCTGGGAAGAGATAGTTGCTGGGTACCAAAACCGGATCTGTAAGACGATGGGAAAGCGAGCAAGGTGGTTGCTTTGCGCGAGATAAATTAATGGTAATACGGTGAATGCATAATGTGCGTACAGCAGGTCTGACTGTGTAACCTATTGCTCTACCGTGCCAAGATGGTTGTCACAGGCGGATGAGCGAGCGCTGGGTGCATATCGTGATTCAGGTACAGTGAGGGGATGCTTGCGCTCGAGCCGAGTATGTATGAAGGCGTGGAGAAGCGGGTGGCCGGGGTGTGTGGTGGGTGAGAGAGCAGGAACGCGGTGCGCTTCGTCAAGGTCCGCGCGGCGAGGTGGGGCTGCGTCACTAGCGCGCCGGTGACGTCACGTGAGATTGTCAGATTCTCGGATCCCCGGTCAAGCCTATAACAGCAAAGGATCACAGCACAGGGCGCGTATTAGAGCCAGGGCAGTGGATTTCACAAGAACATCGGAGAACAGCTTGAGCGGAGTCCGTAGACGCCATCAATGTTATCAGAAACAAAATAAAAGCTAAGCCTCGGCTCTATGTACATGTTCCAGGCGTACATGCCAATCTGGCTGCCTTCAGAAATGCCGGGCATTAAGTGCCAGCAACCCATCATTCCATTTACTTGGGTTGGTTCGGTTGCCCGATATACGAGCCATTCCTCTTTCCCTTTTCGCCGTGCCCTATGCATGAGAAAACTGAAAGAGAAGCACCACCAACGCCTACCGTGGCCAGATGATGTGAAAAGGGTTGATTTCGATACGCCGGTATTGTCCACAGTCACCCGACGACAGTGCTTCGTACAGTCTAAAGGAATTCGTTTCAAGCCCAAGGTTCCAAGTTTTTTTCATCTTCCAAATCGGTTTTGTAGCGCAACAAGCGCAGCCTTTTCCACTTTTTTTTGTGCTTTTGTTTTGGTTCGGTTTGGTCAGGTCCTGTGCCTGGCCCGACAAGGCGACACATTATCGCAGTCGGAAAGGAGTGAGAATGGGGTGGACATGAAGTCCAGATGTCAGTGTCTCAAGGTGGTCTAGCCGATGATACTCTTGACCTCGCCGTAACATAATGCGGTTGCGGCTGAAAATGTAGCGAATGTTGGTGTGTGGGTAGTTGGATCTGCAATTTCGTATCCGAGAAGTGCGCGGCCAAGGGGCCAAAGTGCCCATAATGACCGAATAGCTCATGGTGCCCATAATGTCCATAAAACTTCTGTGGTGGAAAGTATGACATATCCTGAGCATGAGCCCACCAAGGAGAGTGTGAGTTCAGGCTGGGGTCGCTGCGGCTATGCCGTTGGCTTCTGAAACTCTTTTCTTTGTAGGCTTCCCGCTGTCCTATATTAGCGCCAACCGTCAGCCAAGGTGCTTGAAATCGCCCCTCAGGGCGGTTAAAACAGTGGGTGGGTTCTCGGGTGATATGCACATTACGCACTTCGAGTCCTGTATCCGCAAACTGACGCTTCCCGGTCTTAGCGGTGCCAGCGTTCTTCTTCTTCTTGTTATCCTTCTTGTCCTTGGGACGGGAGGCCTTCGCAGGCTTCATCTCCCCCTTTTGAAAGACATCATCGGGAAGAGAGTAGCTGGTCCGGTTAGCAGATGTCGAACAATAGGACAGATTAACATACTTTCTAGTGTGAACCACTCGAACAGCCATGGTGTCCTGGTGGTAGCTGGGGCTTTCCTCTACGAACCTCCTGAACTCCCTGACTGGGAAAGAGATGTCGAGCGACTTTCCTCCCTCTGCGCCATAGTCAGCAAGCATAATAAAGAATGAGAAGAAAGAAAAGGAGCTGACCTTCAGGTAGCTTCAAGCCAATATAAAAGGTCATTGTGTAGATGGTCTTCACATCACCATTAGAATTCCCTCCGTCTTTCTGGGAAGCTTGGCCCTCCTTGACCTCGTAGTCCAAGATCCCTTGCCTAACCCGCTCAATCTCTTCATCGTTGGCACACTGGTGCACCCTCTCGAAACCTTGCACGTAGGTGCGCGCCTTCGGTCCGCCAGAGACGTTCTCTTCAATAGACTTGGCCAACGAACGGACTTTGGATCCAACCAGTCCATGAAACGAATCATGTGCATCCTTGGTGGTAGCCGTCGCGACCACGCTGAGATAGTACTTATAGTCTTGTGTGAAGAAAGTGTGCCGTTGGAAAAGATCAGCCCAGCTCTTTTTGCCAGCCTGGATCGCACCAATGATCTCGTCCGCACGCTGGAATTCACCCAGCATTATTTTGAGTGTTGATTGTGTGACGGAGTGAGTGGCACACATAGAAGGATAGGCTGGGGTGATGATGGGCATGAGGTGTGAGCGATCGGTATGGTTGTGGGCGGGGTTCCAAGTGGGGAGATTGAGAGGACCTGAAGACTCAACCTCCTTCAGCATGATGGGGCGTGGCCAATTCCATTTGTACATGAGGTTGAAGAACTTGGCTATGATTGTGGCGCCACAGGCAAAAGGGTACAGCTGGCAGATGCGCGCGACCATGATAACCCAGGCTATGCCACCGGGGAAGCCGTAAACAAAGCCATAGATGGCGCGCTGCTTGGCCCACATCTTGATAGCGCGCAAGGCGTGCCTGAATGACTTTGGCTGGGGCACCAGCTCAAGTAATTCCCTGGCAACGCGTGTGCCGTTGACGCTTCGCATGGCCTGCTGGTCAAGACCGCGGAGCATGTTCAGGTCATCCAGCTCCATATCTTTGGGTATAGTTGACTGAGAAGGCAGCGAAGCGAAGATCAGATCGATGGGCACGCCATTGTATTCAAATTTGATGATCGGCACAAAGGCATCGGGGACCGGGTTGAACTCGGTGATAAGCTCTGCTTCAGACATCTCTTTGAACGTCGGTGGCCAAATTGCGAAGAAATCGGCCTGGGTGATGCTCTTGGGCGCGACGATGAGAGTATCAATGTCAGATTCGGGACCGTGGACGCCGAGCGTGAAGCTGCCGTAGGTAAAGATCTTGCCTCCTAGACTGTCGATGGTCGACTGCGAGAACTTCTTTGCGCGACCAACGCGGCGCACAAACTCCTCAGTGACCTTCTGAAGGTGATTCAGAACCTTGTTCCTACGGTGTTATTAGCGACTGCGTGAGGAGGTAAGCCAGCGACAGCGCGTACCTGCGATCGGTGCCTTCGGGGGTTTCAAAGTTGTTCTTTTCCTTGAGGAACTCGATGAGTTGGTCATTGAGCTTGAGATCAATCTCAGTGGGCTTCGCCTCGGAGATTGGGTGGGTGACGCCCCAGCGCTTGGGTTGGCCGTCCATGGCGAATGGTGGATGCAGTTGCAAGACTGGCGGATAGCCGTTGAGGGAGGTTGCGGAGCTGCAGAGAGGCGGTTGGTGTTGAGGTGCAAGTGCAGCAGGCAGGTGGTGTCGAGAGTTGTCGTGGGGTGCGTTCAGAGGCCTTAATGTAGCGGGGCCAAGCGCTCCCACATTGCGACGCGACCGGCAGCGGGCAGAGGCAGACTGGAGGTGAAAGCTTGAGTGAATGAGTGAGCGTTGGCCTGTGTCGCTTGCTTTGAGGGAGCAAGAGCCACCCTGCGCCACCAGCCACACCTTTTTCTAAGCGTGAACCACGAAACGCGATCCCTAACAATCACAACAATGCACGCATTCGCAATATAGTTGCCATGGTCACCTCTCATGAGCGCACTCTTGTTATTATTTTGAAAACTCTCCCTAAGGTAATAATGAACGGCGCCCACCACATCCACAGCACATCGATGCGAAGAGCACTCTATTCTTGTCTCACCTCATCTCAGCACTTCAGAAGCTTAAGAAGAGACAAATTCTAGAATGATATACGTGCCAAGAGGTTTCATCATTCGGTACAGACGCGTTTGAGTCCGGGCGTATCCCGTAGATGTCGCGGAGCTATTGGTTTCCAACCGTGTAGCTAGAAAGCTTTAAGACACTCCTGAACATTGTAGTCGCTATCGAGCCAGGAAAACAGTGCCTGTGTGTCTTCGACACTGGCTCCCCTCCTAATATCCCATTTTCCCAGTGATGCCTGTGCCAAACGTACGACCAATTTATGCGCATCTGCTCAATTGCTTGTGAAGAACTCGCGCAGCTGATTATCTAGCCACTCAACGTCGTCGACACTGTCACCGGGGCCTGATTAGGTCAGTAAAATGCAGTCGCTGCAGCACGAAATCAGACTCACCACCGGCCCAGTGTCCCCAGATACTGGGAAATATCTTAAGCGTTCCAACACCGGGGCGCATGCTCTGCACCTCAATCTCCGAATCCTCAGGCGGGAAGTAGAGATCAGTCTGGCTCGGCATGACCAATGCCTTCGCTTTGATTCCCTCCATCGCCTTCTTGAAGTTCCCATTGTACGGCTCCTGCTTCGAGCAATCTCCAGCTTGCCACGTGTTTGCCATCACCAGCATGTTCTCCGGGTCTTTGGAGCACGCCCAAGTCTCCCAAAAGTTCACCATGAAATCGTCGATATCCTTAAACCCCAGCACTGTCTCGTACAACCTCTCCCGGTAGAATGCCTGACTGAACCCCCATCCAGAGTATACGCGTCCGAGCGCCTTTAGTCCGACCCTCTTAGATTCTTCGGTGAAAGCTACGTATTGGGCTTTGTCCGAATTTAGATGCGGCTTAGCGATACCCTCGGAGCTTGTTCCTTTGGCGGCATACAGTCCAGACTTGACGCCCTCAAGCATGGCCTGGTTGTGCAAGCTCGTCTTCGCACTACCGCAGAAGGGAGCGATCAGATCCATGAAGTCCGGGTATTGCGTAGCCCATTGGAAAGTCTGACCAGCACCCATGCTCCATCCGATGACAGCCCGCGCGTGCTTGATGTTGAGATGCTTGGTGATAAGCTCGTGCTGGGCGCGAACATTATCATAAAACATGACCTCAGGGAAAGGCCGAAGACCTGGCTTGTTGGATGGCGATGCAGACTGACCGTTGCCTAGGAGAGCTGGTATGATAATGTAGTACTTTGCTGGATCGAGAGTTTTACCGGACCCTGTTAGCCACAGGTTGTCAGAGATCACTGCAGGAGCCTTCGTCAGTTGGTTTTACAGAGAGATAATCATTCTAGGCACTCAACTCACATCCAGAGTACCATGTCGGATACACAATGGCTGGAAGCGAAGGGTCTCCCAGGGTCTTGTACGCAATGAAAGCATCTGGGATCTCCCCACCCAATTGCAGCTTGAAGTTTCCGAGCTTGTACGTTTGGTATTCATCCGCCATATTGGTGATCTTTAGAGCTTGATGCTGTTGCCGATTTACTGTCTGGGTTACACAGTATGCTTTATAGTGTATGCTATCCCTTCGACTATCTCCGAGTACTCTCCGAGCTATCGGCGACCGTGAATCCTTCACAGCAATCTCAACGAATCCAGAACACCCTCAATTCAGACGAGGAGCAGGACGATTTGTAATCTCATCAGACTGAAAGACTACAGAAAGGGCTTTGATATTGCTCTCCAGATACACCGATGCTAAAGGCGGGGTAGCTGGGTAACTACTTTGCCGTAGTGGGGTCGAAAGGCTAGCGTCGGGTAAATCCATGACGTTTGTTCGTTTGCCGGAGTACGAAATATTCCAATAACCACGGAATTGAATCCGCTCATGGGAAAGCTGCGCATACAAAACCATTTCTTTGTATAGACACCATCACCTTCACTTCCACCATCTCTAGCCCCCCAGCCATACACCTCGCCATGGCCGAACGCAAGCTCGACGGCGAAGCCGAAATCAAGCGCAATCCCCACCCCGACTTCAAGAAAGTCGAAGCCTCGCGTCCCGTCTTCTCGTCAACCTCAAAAGTCCACTTCGTCCAGACCCCTAAGCCAGACTGGACCCCCGGTGCCGGCTCAAACACGTCCGCCGCCGACATACCTCACCGCGAAATTGACCCCTATGCCACCGACCGCCCCGCCGTGCACAATTACAAGCTGCTCATCAGCGGTATCGCCCCGCGGCCCATAGGCTTCGTGTCGACGGTCGACGAAAAGGGCGAATCTACAAACCTCGCACCGTTTAGCTACTTCAATCTCGTTAACCACGATCCTCCACTCTTTGTGCTGGGGTTTAGTGGCGGATTCGATCGGCCGAAGGACTCGCTGAAGAATCTGGTTGCGACAAAGGAATGTGTCCTGAATATCATCTCCGAGGACTTCATCGAGGCGGCGAATTATTGTAGTTTGAACGCGCCGGCTGGGATTAGCGAGTGGGGGTTCGCAGGACTACATCCTGCGAAGAGTAGCGTTGTGAAGCCGGATCGGGTGAAGGAGGCGGTGTTTAGCATCGAGGCTGTGCTAGTGGAGACACGCGAGTGGGAGAGTAAGGCGGTACCCAGGAAGAAGACGGGGGTTATGGCGGTGGTGGAGGGGGTGAAGTTCTGGGTCAGAGAAGATGCTTTAGATGAGACAGGGCTGCTAATCAAACCTGAGGTACTGAGGCCGGTGTGTAGGCTTGGGGGGATTATGTATGGGAGGGTAACGGAGTTGTTTGAGTTGCCGAGGCCTATGTTTGAGGAGATTACTAAAGATGAGGAGGTTGCGAAACTAGCGAAGCCGAAGGTGGAGGGACAGTTGGAGTAGGCCAGGTTTATGGACGTGTTTAGCCAGCTCGAGTCATTGACTGTGGCTGCCGACCGTCAGCTTGGTGAAGGAAGGCATAGACTCGCAAATGTCAGTTATAGATATAGAATGCTCGTTATGATGTCATAGAATGGATCTCCATGTCTTAGTCGCAAATGTTCGGGCTTCGGGAGTGAGCTACTATAGCATGTTATGTCAAAAGGGATTAGAGCTGTAGGTTCTTTGTTATGTTTGCTTTGTGCAATTGTTTCCGGGTTTTCAAGGCGGGCACTGTACCAAGGTCCACTTTTATGAGTTGGCCGCTCTCAATTGGTCTAAATTCTTTTTAATGAGCGACAGAGATAAGGCTGTGAAACACCCTTTATGCTCCCATTTGTCTAGCTGTCTAGAGCTCATGCAGGCACCCCAGATGTAGTAAAGCTGATCGCTTCCTTGCTGTGTTGGCATCACAGAGCTCTCCTCATGAAATCTGGGAAATGCTGACCAAAAACACAATATTATATGAGATTCAAACAGAAAACCACACTCATGTTTAATCAGTAAGCCAGGTTCTGGACCAGATGAATCCCGAAATTTCCACCACTGTTGCCAAGCGCGTCAATGCTGTTTCTATGAGCCAGGAAATATGGTGAGCCAATCATCGTTACAAACAAACCCACAGTCTGCTTGCATATGCATAATTTACCTGCAAGAGCGAGCGCTTACACCGTGCCCTTGGGCAGGACCATATGTGACTAGGCCTTCACAAGGACATGTGACCGTACTTTAGCCCACATATGCCAACGCAGCCTTCTGCCACTGTCTCACGCTCTCCTGTTCTCCCCCAGACTACACAATCGCTATATTAAAAAGCAAGAGGTAGTGCAGGAATTCGAAGTACAGCTTGCCCGAACTACGTACAACACACGACCATCTGTTGCAGCATTTATTCAGAAACAGCCTATTCATGATGGTGGTCATCGTACACGAGATTGATCCCCGCGCAGATACCGTCATCATTCTTTCAAACCCTTGCCGAGACTTTGCGCCATGGGATGATACTTTGGACTCAGTCACTACTAATGCCACTGAAACTGAAACTGTAAGTCTGGGTGCTTCATATTAATGAGGACTTGTGGCCAACCAAATAATCAGCGTCAAGCAGAAGATTGGGGTAAGATAGTGCCGCAGGAAAAGAAGGGCAAGAAAGGGAAGAAAAAAAAGAAAACGTCTATCGAGGCTGTGTCTGAGCCACCCCCACTTAAGAAGCACGAGGAGCCTACGCCTGAGGGGCCTGCGCCTGAGGAGCCCATATCTGAAAACACTGATGATCCAGAATCGTCGTCAAGTACAGCCAGTGGCACAGGCTTCATGTCAACAACATTCACCTTTGAGACGGTCGAATCGATGAATGATGTGATACACTACCTTGTTTCCTCCCGCCACTTGATGTTAGCTTCTCCTTGGTTTTTACGGGCATTAACAACCAATGAATACATTGAAGCGTCAAAAGATCCTTCCGATGGACGATATCACATTCATGCCAGCGATTGGGACGAAGAAGCCCTCTTTATCCTTCTGAACATCTTTCATGTTCAAACACACCTTGTGCCACCTAAGATTAGCCTTGAGATGTTTGCAAAGATTGCGGTTCTTGTTGACTACTACGAGATTGATAGCACAAAGGTTTTATGCCGGGACACTAGGAACTGGATTTCCAATCTGAGACAGGAAAGGGACACAACGGATGTTTCGTCACTATACTCTCGAGATACAATACTGTGGATGTTCATTTCTCGAGTCTTTTGTATAGAAAAAGAACTTGAAGAAGCTACCACCGTGGCAATCAAAGGAAGCCGAGGTTGCCTTCAATTACTGGGCCTGCCAATCCACGATGAAATGACTTGTACGTTCTCGGTCTTATTCGGAATGTGTATTAATAATTTCAAACAGTTAGAATTGAGCAGAATCGTTGCGACGTCATTCAGCAAATTATCTCGAGGCTGCGTGAATTGCTGACGTCGTTTCGAAATTTTGACTACACTTGCCCTCACAACTCAGTTGTCTCCTTTCAATGTGGTGCCTTGTTATATGGCGCTTTATTGAAGCACATGGAAAATTGGGGTTGCCTATCACCCTGTCCCGAGAGTCCCTTCATAGGAATGAGCATTGTCCAACTGAGTTCCCAGATGACAAACCTGAGGGATACGACCTGGGCCGCTTTGGAATATGACTATAACTATTATGGAGGCACTAGAAGGCACCCATGTGACCTCGAATCCAAAATGAAGGAGATAGTAAGGGATGCAGCTACTAAGGTAAAGGGATTGAAATTACAGGAGCTCATTTTTCACGCTGAGACTTTGTAACAAAAACTTCTAATTCTATATAGCGTCTGAATTATAAGCTTCTTCTTATTCAGTGACGGTATCTGTTTTTAACTCGATAACCTGTACAACTAAAATTGAGCGATAGATTAAAATATTTAACCACTTTTTTATGTATCCAACCTTTCCAAAAGTTTACCTTGGTTAACGGTAGATATTGGTAAACTGATTAGATCTATCATATTTGGCATCACACATATCTGGCTAACTCAGCTATGGTCTGTCGTGGCCTGATCAATTCACGCCCATTGACCATCTCTGGTAACGCTGACACAGAGATAGCTCTTGACATTATGGGCGACTTCAAGCTTCCTTTTAAGTCGCGCTGGAGATTAAAGGACGAGACCGGGCGAGGCAGCTTTGCTTGCGTCTTCCGTGAGAATAGCCTCAAAGACGACGACTAGTTATGAGCCGTGAAATGGCCCCTGAAACGTCGACCTAAAATTGAACTCGAGAAAGATTTGATCATCCGGAAGATCAAGGTTTCAGTAAAGCTTGCGTGGGCACAGGTAATGAATGTATTTTGACTTTAGTACAGCATATTCTAGCATTCGTTGTATATATATTTCTCAGAGAGAATGAGAAAGCACTTAATTTCTATCTTACTATAGAGTTTATGGAGATAGGTAACCTGAATAGAGCCTAGTTTCTGCTTGTACAGAAAAGTAAACGAACATAGCAATGCAACAGCAGCTCCACGGCTTAACAACGATACATTGTAACCGAAGCACACATAGAGAATTTAAGCTGAAGGTTAGATGTACTCATCTACCGTATGGATACATATCTACTTATATTGTTCGGCATTAGAGCATCTTCCCTATCGCAAGAAACCCAGTTCACATTAAAACCGGGGGTTATGGTATATTGAAATGGATCCCAGACGCAGTTCAACGAGGCTTCACACTTGATTTTCCATCCAAGGGTACACATTTCCTAAGAAAGCATTTAGATAACAACAGACGTCTTCTATAGATTTATAGTTCATCGGATGCCACACGCTTGAGCCACCACAACTGGTTATAAAGCTGATCACAAAATTCCAAATTTTTTACTAGCGAACCAATAAAATTTCAAATCGTGAAGCATGGAAGCCGATTTGGTGTTTGCAGATTCAACTAAGGGGTATCATAAAATCAAAACTAAGAACCATGCAAAGCACCCTTTGCAGACCAACAAAAAAGGCGTAAAGAGGACAACTGCCAGCACTTGATCCGCAAACCAACAGTCGATAACGCTACGAGTCACGTAGACTAAGCGAATATAGCTACAGCGGAGTAGTGCGCATAAATCATAAGATACCTGATTATCTCCTCATCCCAACGAAGTCAACATAATACAACAGCTCCTTTACAAGAGGTTAAGGCGTGGGCGGCTGCCTCTCTGAGAGCTATGGTTCTCAGAGAGTTGAGCTTGCTGCCTGCGCCATCCTCTACATAAAAGCCAGCTTCTATACTGTGATGTCGAACATGCAATATCCGACTCTTCCACATCCATACCACGTTGATTCTACCAGAAAAGAATCAGGAATAAGAGATGTATAAAGAGAGAATATGGTGTGGATGCGCTACATCTTTCGTAGGACGAAGATTGACAGTCCACCTCCCTACTTAGGATGATAGCGCATCCCTCCATAGGTGAGGACAGGATACCTCACGAAGGTAAAGGGGGCGCCAGAATGGTTATGTACTTAAATTAAATAAATGAAAACATTCACACTGAAAAGCACATGTTACCACCCAGAAAAAATAAGGAACAACAAGAAAATGACCTTTTTCAATGGTTCAGAACCATTACAGCGACGCGGGCGTGGAAGCCCACTTATGAGTGAATCTGAATACACAAATATAAAGCTTCATCTATTGTTCATTAAACAGCTCTATTTCCCCACTACCAGTTTTTCTAGCAGGGCTTAGAGTATTCTCTGTTCCCGCGATGTAAGACCACTTAGCTTATATTGTCGAATTCTCCTGTAGGTCAATAAATTTGGTTACAGCTGGCTTAATGTGAAATTATGTATATACACCCAGGTATAGATATTTTCATTCTTTTACTGTAGTAGTATTGGCTATATTAAAAAAATCTAATAAAACACTTTTCGAATTATAGTCGCGAAGGCACTAATACTGCCACACTTGTTGTCGTTATATGAACAAGCTTCGATGTGGTACCAATGCTAACCAGGCTCGAATTAAGTAGTCAGAAATGTATCAACAATCAACTTAGTTTCAAATTTGTGGTTGACGCCTCCTCAAAAGAGACTTGCTTTGTATCTCCGGCTTACTGGAGGTAAAGCGAACGTCGCATGCGTGTTAAAAACTTCAGACAATGAATATGAGTGGAACCCGAGCTTGCCGTCTACTCATCTGAAAAAGTGCCCCACCAGAAAGCCATCACTCAAGAATCTCCAGAATTAAAACAATGACCCTCTTCGAAGCGCTTACGGTGTAAGTTCCTCCAGCCTTACCATCGCGCTGGCAGGTCTGTTGAATTTGATTTGCATATTGAGCTACCTTTTCACAGGATAGTGCTGAATCATTGTGATCCTTGATTCCACACACAACAATGGCGCCAGACGCTTGAGTAATAAGTGTGATGCAGTCTGTGGTAGCCTTGTCAATATCGCTAATTCATTTTCAGAAAACAATGGGAACATACCTAACGCTTTGCCATTTGTGTTTGGGCAGGAGCCTGATTTCATTGATCACTAAGGTGACGTCCTGAGTGGTAGGAGAACCCTGAGATGTCTGACATGTGACACCATTCTGGCGTTCAGTAAGAAGAGGTCTCGCGGTAGCAGTAGTGGCAAGTGCAACTAAAACTGACACCATGGCTTTTGAGAGAAATGCATCTTGCTTAAGTTCGATTGGAGCTTGTGGTTTAAAGAACGCAGTTTTGATTTGACGTGAACTGGATGAATTTTGCGGCGGGCTACTTGGATACTATTGTCAAGTACATGGGACGCGCAGTATTTGTACTCAAACTGCTCTTCTTGTTCATGGTATTATGACGCTGCTTATCCCATTGTCTCGATTTAGAAACAAGGCCCTAAATATTACACCTGAAATCCTCCATACCTTGTTCATTTTCTCTACTCATTCATTCTAGTGTTCATCGGGATCTTCAATTTTCTAAGGCCACACAGGGACGTGCGATGGAAGCTCTGAGTCTGAGGTGATTTCTGTGGATGAACCAACATCGGAAAATGCCTCGTAGATCGAGATCAACACAGCAGGAAAGTTACACAATGACATTCAAAGCCGTAAAAGCGCACGTTAAGGGCCCCTTGTAGGTAGGCGCGGGCATGTCATTATTCGGACTAGACCTTCCTGGTTATAAGGAGAGCCAAATGCTTTCTAGATGGCGCAATGACTTCAGTCTCGCGTACAGCCATGAAGAGGGAGCCAATGGGGTAAACTACTGCGTAAGCGATGTGAATCTGCTCGTGTGATACGCTCGGTATGTTGTTACGGCAGGATCCTTCCGAATATAAAGCCTTACTAAATTTGTTTCTTAGACACTGATCTACAGAACCCAGCCCGACTGGAAGTTTCCTGATCTCTCTTTGCAAACAAAAAATGCTATGGAATCAGTAAATTTGGATTCGAGACTTCTTTCATCGTTCATGCCAAGGTTCCTAAAGGAAGAGCCATTAAATTTATCTAGTAATGCGGCGTGTACGCCGCGGGAGTAGGCAGTCATACTTTGATTTTGCGGCTCAGCCTAGAGAGCGATCTAGATAAGCGATGTGACGCGCATAAAAATGTAAGATGTAGCCTCCGCAATCGATGTAGGGGCAGCGTCAATCAGTTCTGCCTTCTCAACACTGTATCCTAATCGGATACGAGCGCTAGGCTTGCTAGGTGTTTCGACCATAATATTTTACCTAATTAATAGTCGATAAAAAGGAAAGAATAGGATACTGCGTAGCCTCGAGATCAAGTTTTATTTAACGTCGTCGTCAAGGTTGTGCTGTGTCTTATGCCATGGGCGCGAACATTATCATAAAACAAAGCCTGTTTTGTAAAACTTCTATTGTTAACCGATTTTCTCTTATATATAACTTTTCTCGAGGCTTTTAGAGCCTCCAGATTTACCTACCATTCAAGTATAGATATTTGGAAAGGTCAAGATGGCAGCCTCCGTTACCAGCTGGGCTGCTCAGGCGCGTTCATCAACAAGTTTCAAGAATGTGGAAAGTCAAAAGATTGTTGACATATATGAAGAGCTTCTAGAGAGTCGAAATTCTCCAGAGGGCGCTGCAGACGAGATCATGACCGTGCTGAGGCCAATTATTGATGCCGATCCTACCGACATTCGAGTGATGTCGGTGTGGAGCGTATTCTGCGATGCAGTCCGCACTGTGAGTAGCAAAAAAGAGGCTAGAGAACAGTTACTCCAGCTTTTAATCTCCATACAGAAGATTGAACTCAAGGACGAACACGGAAACGCGATTTGCTACGCTTGGGGTGGCAAGCTGTGGTCAGATTTGCCAACTTTCGGCGCGATGTTCCGAGAATATGCCATCGATATAGAATCAGACGAAGAGATCAGTGGCGAGGAGTGGCTCGAGCAAGCAACGCCTGTCCTGAATGCCACGTTATTTGCAAGCTCAGCTCTTGCATACCATGAAGACTGGGAAGGGATGGCATTCCATGTTCCAATTGCAATGAACAATATGTGCAACTCTCAGAATAACCTGGATACACCAGAGCCACAATACCGCCTAGAAATGTTTGTCCCCTGCGCAGCCGCATGGATTGAACAGTCGGGCCGCACGATATATGAATTGTGTGAAAAGGGTGCTCGTTATGGAATGACACTTGATGGCTGGAAGCATTGGAAGAGCAGAGCTGGGGAGATCGCAAGCAGTGTAGAAGTGCAGAGCGGGATCAAGGATAAGGCGCGCGCAATGTTTATCAATATGGCACAGATTGATGGAGACAACACTATTTAGTTGACCTGATCGAAACAAGTGCTTGTCTCTTTCTTCATAGTTGAATTTACGGCTCCGCATTTGCTTTCTCTAAATTTCATACAGTTTGCCTCAATGAAGAACACCACAAAAATAACTGAGAAATCATATACTCCCTCAGAAGCTGGAAGCTTGGTAGCATGGCCAGCATTCAGGGAAAACTCGAAATCCAAAAGAACCCTGTTCGATGCATACACCATTATCCAAGTCATTATTGTTTTTGGGGGCTTTGGGGGCTTTTTTTGGATTGCCTGATTGTCGTTTGCATTTGCTTTATTAGAAGATTGTCATTTGCATAGACAGGGCAGAAAACTAGCTGGACAGCCATCGAAGAGGTATAAAGCAACTCTACAGCGCGTGCTCTAAGCTCTCATCCAGCTCCTACAACTTCATCCAAGCCTACAACCGCCATCTTTGATTCCTAGTTCTATCATCATTCTCCAAAGCCACCACTTTTCCACGTACAAAGATGCAGTTTGCCTATCTTATAGGCCTTTCTGTAATGGCGGTGTCAGCCACCGCTGCACTAATGTCTCCTGGACTGAAATCGGGAATCAAGATATTTAAGAGGGTTAATCCTAGCCCAGTTGAGTGCGGACCTGACAACAACAAACGTGCTTGGCCATTGGAATCTGTTCAAGATGCTTTTGATGCGCTTATCCAGAACGATCGCCTGCCCGGAGGGCAAAGGGGTACGTTGACCACTCTTTTTCTCAGCCAAAATATAGAACCATAGTAGTAGAAACTCTGCACCGTCTGATTGAGAGGCGTATATTTCTTAGTGTAGCACTATATCAAGTGGGTGCGTGAGAGCGTTGGTAAAGATATCTCATATTTGGACTATCTTTTGGCCGAGGAGATATTTTGTGGCATCTCTTCTTCTATGGAGGCTCGTGCATTCTCGCATTCTAACAGTGTTCGTAGCAAAGGCGGACCAGCGCACATATCCGAGGCAATACGGTGGTACGAACGCTACGCCCAGTGATCTCGACGTGATAGCAGCCTTGAATGGAATTGAGGGCTGCCATACCAACCAGGAGGGATACAAATTTTTTGAGTTTCCCATCACAGACCCCGTGTTCGCCGGCAGCCTTCCACCTGAAGCACAAGGACCCGATCGAGTTATTGCAATCGCCCAGAACATAGGACAGGGTAACCAAAGGTCGTTCACCTATTGCTTGGCAATTACTCACAGTGGTGGTTTTGGCATGAAAGACGGTAGTTTTAGGCCGTGCACTAGCGTTTAGATATGAGTGCTGTAGTGCGGGGCGTTATCCGACGATAGAATGTGCAGCTAGCAGGGTCACAGTCGCTATAGCTTTGTCTTATTAGTTCTGTGTATTATTTCTTTCTGGAGCTAGTTTCCATTCTGATTACTCATTCCAAAGAATTACGTGAATAACTTGTACTTGTGGTATATATCTGCAGGCATGCGGATATGGAAATGCACAAAGTGAACAAAGCTAGTCCGGGCGAGGAAATTGCACAATATGTTATTGCTCAGAGTAGGCGCTAGGCCTAAATGGGCAAGCTAATATAGAGATTAAAGCACCAACGGACGATACCTCTCTACCTTTGACATATTCACATATTTTGACATGGCTACTTTTCAAAGTCTCCCCATAGATGTCATGCGGCTTATCTGCAGCCAGCTATACGCAGAGAGCCGCGAATCTATGTGCTCACTATGGCAGGTGTCCAGAGCGTGGCGCAGCATCTCAGAAGAGTTTGTGTACAGAGGCTTCGCACTCGCCGTGCGCTCGCACGAATTTCTCGAGGAAGACGTGAAAACACTGACTGAGCATGAATACGCAAGCAAGTATTTGAAACATGCTAGGTATTCATATTCGTATATATGTATCACTTCCGCAAGGCTGACGTAACTCTAATAGATGTATTTACATCACCAAGGAGACATATGGCTGGGCAGAGGATGAAGATCAAAAAGAATCTTCTGGTCTGGCGCCCTTACCTAGCTCTTTCGATCTCGATGGATCGGCCCATCTTTTCGACAATGTATTTACAGCTGATGAACCGGAGCTTCACAGTGAAGCACAAGAGAGGTGGAAGTCTTTTGTCGCCCTTTTGCCTAAATTTCAGAATATCACCGACCTGGTTCTGGAGATTCGCTCGAAACTCCCACCAGGTCTGCTGGAAGTACTGGAGAACCACTACCCGACCTGTAAATTGCATCTGTGGAATTTCAGGTTCAAGAGTCTCAACGATGATGCCACAGACCCGGATGAGCGGGCGCTGGCTACTTCCCCAAACTTGTATAGCCTGAGTGTCAAGCACATGTACCGCGACTCTAACGGAATGGACGACCATAATGCAGTCGCAACCCTGGAGACTGTGAAATCGGCTCCTAACCTCAAACACATACGGATGCTGGGATGCAGGCCTGCAAGTTCACCTGGCTTGTACCAGGCTAGGGGGCGGCCTCTTACACCGTGGAAGGGTTTCATGCCTCCCATTGAGGATTCCAGAGCTAAGAAAAATATGAAGACAAGATTGGAAAGCTTCCGTCTCGAAGGCTACAATGATAGACTGACAATATCGAAACTGCAAAAATGGGAAGAGGTAGCTGACCTATCATGCGTGGAAGCTTTGTCATGCTCCATTCATTCTTCGGATATTCTGGACCACGTAGCAGTCTTGAACAAGTTTCCCTCAGTTGTTGAACTCCACCTCGGCTTGAAGCCTTCGCAATACGATGATAGGTCCGGATGGGAACCCGCACTGGAAAATTTCTTCTCTTCTCTCTGCCCGTTGGAGGCACTTTTTGTGTCAGGGAGTATGCACAGTGCGATGTTGAACCTAATCGCGAAACGACATGGAAAAACATTGAAAGCTCTATCTATATGTCCTTTTGCCGATGGTTACGACATGCCTGGCCCGCCGCTACGTCTCACGGCGAATGCCATAGAGATTTTGGCAAGAGAGTGCCCAAATCTTGCAGGCTTGCGCTTGATACTACCGCGTTCAATGGGTGATCGAACCGAAACTAGGTGTTATGAGGCATTAGGTATGTTTCTGCTTATTATATATTTCGGTGAAAATTATATGCCGAGGGGCATATTGATTCGTTCTTGTTTGGCATCCTTACTGCATAGAACAAGCCTCATACTAACTTTTGTCGCAAATTCTAGGTATGCTCCGTAATCTGAAGAGATTAAGACTCAAGCTAGATTGCTCGAATGAAGATCCATGGCAATTGAAACCTGAAGCTGAATGGGATGATTTCGACAAAGCGGCTCAGACAATGCCCGGCTCGAATCCCAAACACTACAACGGACACCTGAAGCGGGCCATGATCAATTCAGCGCTTGACGAAACACTGGCTCGTCAGATATGGTCCGTCATTGACTCCGGATCTCAAGGCTTAGAGCCCAAGCAGAGCCTTCAGCTACTGATTGTCAGTACTTATGGCGGAAGTGCGTTCGGAAACAGCTACCCGGTCGATCTGGTGGATATCTGTAACAATCTATCACGAACTTACAGCTTATCTCGTACACCAGGAACTCACAACGTAGAGGTGGTGGAACTCAGCAAGGGAGATCGAGAAGAGGAAGATGAGAACAGGCGCAAAGATGAGCAGGCTATGGTAGAAAAGTGGGGTCACAATGGTAGAACGGGCCCGTCTTGGAATGTCTTCAGGCATGTCTGGCCGTGTGAGGAGGATGCGGACTGGACGGTGGTTTGGAAAAGTCGGCCATTGCAGCTTGGTGATTCATAAAACGCCGTTCAAGATAAGTCACCTACATGAATAGGCGTGGGAATCTGCCAGCTGCCTTGAAAGGGCGGTACGTTGCACCTTCGTGCTGTACCTTCATCTCTACGGCTGGAATGGACTTAACATGAGAGGGGATCTCTTTTGCATAGAGCCCAAGTCCATTGTAGTAGGGAATCAGGAAGGGTGTTCACCTTCCCAGAGGCGGGGCTTTTAATGTACTATTACCTCTCTCTGCGTATCCAAATACAGAAATTGCGTGTTATTCTAGAGAAGAGCAATCGGGAGTGAGATTCCAATATGAAATGCTTCCATTCGCCTATTTTGAGCAGGTCCAGCTCAGTCTTTAGTCCAGCCAACCTGTTTGGTATCATGTGCAACCCACTGGATTAAGAAGCTATGTACCCCTTGCCTTTTTCCATGTTTGACCTATTCCACCATCTCAATGTATCCTATCGGCTGTACATCTCGCCTTTCTTACACCAAACCCTGAGCCTGTTTTTCTTTGAGGAGACCATATGCAAGGCCGTTGAACGTCACAAATAGTACCTCAATCTCTGGCTTCTGTAACAGCTCCATATGATCCGAAATAATTTGAGAAACGATGTCGCGCAATCCTTTATCTTCATCCAGTGTGGTTAAGAATGCGTCATGAGCAGCGGTGGCAAAGTTGGCATCGTTCCAGAAACTACGGCAAGCACGGCGGAATTTCTCTTGCGAAAGATCTTTGAGGCCAAGCACACCGTACTTGTCCGCGATCCCATACATCTTCACGTGCGTCATGAGTTGGGAAGCATCTCCAGTCACAGTAGGTTTTCTGTAACTCTCCCTAACGGCCACGCAGTCTAAGCAGACGAATCTACGACAATTGCTCGAACAGTCTTGACCACAGGTATGATGAGCGCACACTTCGTTGTTCGTACAAGCAATGTCCCGATTGCCGAAACACGTGTGTGGCTTGTCTTTATCTTGGATTTGAACAGAGTTGGAAGCATTGATATCTACCGAGACAAGCTCTGGGTCGTATTCTCCTTCGTAAAGATAGTTCATCAAAAGTTTGATAGTTTCCGGTTCATCATCAGGAAATCTGATCGTGTTGCTTTGCGATTCCTTCGTACAAATTAAACCTGAATTCTGAAAAACTCTCATTTGTAACATACTTGTCCAGGGAAGCTAGTGGCTCGAGCGAAGAAGTCACACCTCGTGCAAACGATGGCTTTATGTACCTTGTGCGTGTCGGAACCACAGATCACGAGTAGGTCAGAGTACTCGCCGGAGGTTCGCAGCCTGAATTTTGGTTAATGGATACTATAAGTAACCTTCCAGGCATTTAGCGACTTGCTTTTTCAGATTCGTCAAGACCTCTCTATGCGTTTGGCTATACATCTTCCTAGGCTATGTTAATTTCCATCCGCCGCCATGCACACTTTAAGTGAGGACACATACTTGGCTGAGCATCTAAAATGCTTCTGTGTGTATGTTCAGGTCAAGGTCGAAGTGGAGGGGATTGAGAGTCAATAGCTATGCGTTTTCTGCGAGCGGCTTAAAAGTTTCTCCGAGTCACAAGGCATAGCGCAATTAGCGGGGCGGTGAGTGAACAGCTAAGTTAAGTTCGTAGCCTCTCTGACGCCGATTATTTTATTTGAAGGCTATCACTTCACTTAGGTGAATTTAGTGATAATAATGCGCAAGAATCTCATGACTAGAGCTTAAGTGAAAGGAACGCCAACGTCTCAATAGGAACGAATTAGTTGAGGAATGTGAATTTAGGTCGGAGAATTCGATTAGAGACGGCGTTCCACAATAATCTGTGCATAAAATTTTGCCAGATACTAGTTAGTTACATCCGGAGAGAATCAAGAGAAGGTGCCGAGTGTCAAGTGCCGCTTGTGCTTAGGCCACAGCCACATGAGCTCCTACATAGGGTAGTACGACATGAAGAAGTTTCAATCTGGGGAGCGTGAAACCTTCCTAACGGGCTTGAGAATATATAGACAAATCTGTTTTAGGGTGGGTGAAACCTCCCTTACAAAGGTACAGCTTTACACATCAACATCAACATCAGAGTTCACATCCTTCTTCCCAATCTGTTCAGGGTCTATTATGGCCATAATGTGTAGTTGTGATTATCTCCATGACACCGCATAATATGGTAGTTATGGACAGGGCGGCTTGAGCCTAAGCTGCATCGGCACAATTTGAACTACGAATCAAATATTTATAGGTGAAGAGAAAGCTTTCAGCCAGAGGAATATAAAATCATTGCACCATTTCCCGCCCATACTCACGCCCCTTCACTCGCTTAGTCCAATCCCGGACAGTTCTCCGACGTCTGGCTTACGACTCCATTGTCATAAGGAGATGGATCTGTCCAGATGATGTTAAACCTAGGTTTTCCGTTAGATACTAGATAAGATGTATATGATGCAGGGGAGAACTTACGAATCATCTGGGTACTGGGGGACACTGCCCGACTTCGCGCCCAGCTCGTCAACAATGTCAGACAGAGCATCATGCTCCCAGCAGATCAGGATGTTGCCCGCAGCGGTATATCCTTTTACCACATTCTCGACACACTTCGGATCGTCTCGGTCACATGAAGTGTCGACGGTAAGGCCAAGATCGTCAGCAAGTGGCTTGACTGTGTCGTAAGGCCGCTGCCGCTTGCCATCTTTAGAAAGGCGCTGTGTTAGTATTTATGTAATTTTGCTGCCTGGAATGTGTTTGCTCACCTGACTTTGGGGTTTGCGCCATGATGTGCGTGATCTGGTACTGCGAAGTCGCGCCGAAAACAGAACGCAGGCATTGGGCGCGCTGTTGGCCAACAGCGTTTAGGCCGTTTCCACTAGGTGGCTTCTCGCCATGGCGGATGAGGTAGACGGTCGGCTTGCTGGCGGCGGCGGATGCGAGCGCAAAAAAGGCAAGTACGGAGTTGAGCTGCATGTTCGATATTAGATGCAGTCGAAACGCTGACCAGAAAGAATATGTAGGTCTCGAGGTGCGAATGCAGGCCGGAGGAGGGCTCAGTGGGAACAATCAATAAAACAACTGGAGCAGGTGGTCTTTATAGCTTGGACCGAGTCCGCTGCGTGGCAAGATCAGATGTTAGGAAGGTGCACGTTGGGGGAGATTGGAAACACGACTGCGGGTTTAATTGGATCATGCCAACTTCCTGTTGCGACAAGCTTCCCGAAGCATTCTGCAGCTCGCGTCGATCATTCAGGCATGGGATCGAATCACGCATGCACGTTCCTGGCTGTACGGCGGAGCCCGATATACCCGGTCATTAGCGGGCCGACAGGTACTACTCCAGGCCGCAAACATTTCTTTTTTACTTCACACCGCGTAGACACGCAAACCGGACGGCACAACATTCAGCGCAAGAAGCCGGTGGGCTAATGCATCAGGCTGGGGTAAAGTTTTTGGTGGGCAGTCCCACTGAGGATTAGGGCAACCCCTTTACAGCCCGTTGGCCTTTCCGTGGCTATTGCGATTTAGCGATTTTATGATTTAGTCGCTGCGTAACCAAGGAATCCATCAGCCTGCGACTTCAACAGTAACATAGTTGCGCAGTCTCATGACATGTATGCGTATGCGTATACATACTGCATAGACTACACGTTGATGGCAGTTTTTAGTAATTGTGAAGTTCAACTTGCGATATGAACATCTATGGTGTTTTCTTAGAGCAACTGAGGGGTGTCATAACATCAAAAATAAGAACCATGCAAAACACTCTTTGCAGACCAACAAAAAAGGCGGCATCTATACTCCCTAAATATCAGATTTGATCACTTCGGTTAAGCTGCATTCATTGCATGTCAATAGATTGCCACCGCTTCTGAAGCTAAGTATCTCCATCTAGCCATGTGATTTATGCAATTCTACTACTGATGCTGTACACTCTTCGATGCGATCATTGCAGTGGCAACTGACGGGCAGCTATTGATTTTTTTTTTTTTGTAACACACATCGAAGATTAAATGGGCTTCTAGCCACAGCAAGTGACTATCCAACATTGTAGTTGTGCATTTTAGCGTCATCTCATTGAAAACGGCAATCGGTACCTTCGTTTAGAATCTGTCGCCTAGCCTGACAAACATTTAGAAATCCAATGTCAGCAAGTTCTTTAATTCTTTGACTCTCTATCACATAGAATAATCTCTAGCTCTGAAATGGATTCTTGTGGGGCTTTTGTGTGTGTATTCGGGCATTGAATTGCGGCGGCATGACTGACAAGAAACGGTAATGCAACCGCTGCTGGTTCAGAACCGAAAACTACAGCATGCAGATGCGTAAGTATCGAGACGCCGCTAACGTCATCTTAGAAGTGCGGGTTGACGTAATGGTTTGTGAGCAGTGAAGATCCTCGTCAACTACGACCTCGAACTCCGGTTTAAAATTGCTCGCGAAGCCTATTGGGAATGCGGACAAATCTTATAATTCCATCATCTCTTCTTCAAACATCATGCATGATTTGAAGACATGAAGGAAATAAAGCTCTTGATTTTAAGTTAGTATTCTGACGGTTTGCTGTGACGCTGATGCTGACTTATCGCCACTTAGTTCCGATGTACAGTGATCTCAACAGTGCGGGACCCAAGGATATGGGCGGCTTTCGGCAAACATACCATCAACAAAACACTTAATTCCCGGCCTTGGCCCTATCAACTACTTGTTCTGTCCTACAAGATATGACAATCTCATTATGGTATGAATTCTTGCCAAACAAATTTTTTTTACATAGATGAAGCCAGTCGAGTTGTAATTCAACCAGCCTATTGGCCTTATATGCAGATTTGGAGATTAAAGTCAGCAGCATAATCCTACGAAGACCGTCTCGAAAAACTTTGGAATACCTATGATACGACTTCACCCGCAGCGAAAGTTAGTTGAAGGGTTGTAATCCGATGCTCAATGCGTGAAGATAAAGCATTCCCTATCTCTAAGGTATCTGTCGCAAACTCATTATACTTAAGGAAGAGAGATTAATTTCATTCTTTCTTTCGTATGAATTGCTCAATCCGCATGATACATTCCCATTTCTATCACTCTAATTACTCTCATTTGAGTGCATCGTACATTCTAGCTGAGGGCGAGCAGTAAATATTGCATCTCGTTCTCCATAGTACCCTACTGTATCTGGGCAGGAAAGATTACCTCTTGTAGTACTATGCATTTTAGGATTTGGTAGCAAGTAATTCCTGGGGTACGACGAGCCTTCAGTGAACCATCTTCAGCGGTCAATACGGAGAAGTACACCATTAAATTTATTGATCACAATGCATGAAAGAGATTACAGCGCGCGAAATAATTTTCATATCAAAAGTACTTAATGAGTGGCGTGGCTTAAACAGCCGAGAAGGAATACAACCGTCAGCCATCGATCCTCAAGAGTGAGAGCGTCCTCTCATTCCATCAATATCTCCCCATGATCCTTTTAGACTTCAATCAGCATAGTTTTTAGCAGGGCACACCGCATTGTCTGCACCTCCCCGATCCTGGGCACTATATCGACATTGTTAGTATATCTAGCCTGTGACAAAGATACACAATCATTCAAACATACCCAATGTTGACCATCACCGCAGTGAGCGCCAATTCCAGGGCAAGCACGAGGCATGATTCCAAGTTCGCCTTCGGGTTCAGGGGCTGCATTCGGGGCACTGGCAGCAAGAGCCGCAAAAAGAGCAGAGACGAAGAGAGCGGCGCGCATGATGATAGCAAAGAAGCTTAAGACTTTGGAGAGTAGACTTGAATTGTGGAATTGGTTGTCTGGATGATGTGATATTTGGTGATTCTTTGGCCATATTTATATGTTCTCCTGGCTTGGTTTGATGAACCCCTGGCAATGGTGACCTACTTCTTGCCTCCGCGGCCTCCCCTTTAGAGTGTCGCACAACACGCTCAAGTGTGCCGATGAATGCGATTGCAAGACAATGTTTCGTTCTTCTGTAGCAGGGCGTCCAGCATTAGATTATGTGCGTATTTTAGGCTGACGGCTTAGTTCGCGATGCGACTGAGATCAATGCATCACCCTAGCTTCGAACCTTAGTGTTACGCTTCACAATTTCCTTAGTATAAGCCCTGGAAATATTCGCAAAAGCTTCCTGAACCAATATAGATCTTCTAGTGGACTTCTATGCGACTATCCATTCTGAACAACCCCTACTCCGCATATACGAATACGCTAGCCCGTAAATGACTAACTTGCAGCTTCGTGTCTTATTGGACAACATCACTCATACCGCCTCTATTCGTGTGACAGATAGATCTAGAATTACCTAGAATAGTCCTTAGAGCCTTTCAGCTTCCTCAATATGTCTGTTAACCACTCGATGGCCTTGACTTGAGCAAAGCAACGCAGAATGTATGATAATGCTACTATCATTACGTGAATATAAGGTCACATCATAACATGCCATAGCTTCGCTCAAATCATTTGCTGTGGGGTTTCACAGTTCACTGAATAAACGGCTTCAACAGATAATCATTCTGCCCACAGCTAAGCTAAAGCAACGGAAAACAGAATGCAAGAGGTACAGGGGTGTTGTAACATGCGTGAGCCGCGTTCACTTGACCTAGAAAAGAAAAGCAAGCCGCGTGGAGTGCAGATCGAAAGTAAGCGGAATTTTTATGAGATTGCATCGAGCCCGGCCGATCGGATATTGATGCACGCTACGCAATGTGATAGTTTCTAGATGTCTAACGGACTGCCTCAAGTTCGCTAAGTAACGAGTGATGGGAATTATGCACTTTTTCCAAGGCTTCTGAGTAGATCGTAGTATATACGTGTCATTTATTTCCATTGCGGTCATTTTGACACTTACCAGATGCTGAAAATAATTTACCAAAATGCGAACATGAGTTTTTTACATATATCTGCTCGCCACAATATATTCTTGGGAAGATTTTGCCGTGTTAATGTTTAAGGAGACTGTATCTAGCAACGAACCAACATTGAAAAGTATCTCCTTAATGAATACGTCATACATGAGCTTTCGTTATTTGCCAGAGCTTTTTCTCCGTTCGCATTTCACTGTTCCTATCAGTCTACTCAGTTTTCTCAAGAGAAAATGAGTCGCATGCGTAATACACACGGGGAACGTGTTCTCGTCCTCAGCTTTGCCATGTGAACTTAGTGTTAGGCGCTCTGATCGACCAAAGTCCTGTTCTAATGCGGAAGACTGCGAGATTACACATACAAGAGGAAAAAGCGGAGATGCTCGAACCTTAGCCACCTGAATTTCAAAGAATGACATCAAAGTGCGACTTTGTTGCTGTATCCTAATTCATCTAGGTCTAGTGCTGTCCTGCCGAATTCTTAGTTTACTCCTGAGTAGAGATATTTTAAGTGGATAAATGGGGCGCTGCCTCTCTTGTGTTTAGCGTCGGGAGCTAAATGACAAGCTGTAACCACAAAAGGACCCCATGCAGATGGACTGAACGCCTAATTTTTATTTCGGTTGCTCGAGTATCCCTGTGCAGTCCTATTACAAAACCCCAGCAAATTTCTTGGCAGGTGCCAAACAAACCGCATGGTGGAAAATTCGGCAACCCGCAAGGCACAAAAAACACATTTTGACTGAAGGCCGACGACCCTGACATTCCAACTTACCAAATGCACCGCGAGCAGGCGCCAAACATGAGATACAAACTCAAAACCTTGATATCTGGGAGGCCAGAAATAATTTGGGGGGTTTTTGATTTGCCTAAATATAAATTTAGAGCGGTTCATAAAGTGATTTTCAGTCGGTTACCATAGGCTGCCGGCCGCCAGCCGGATAATGCTCTGATCCTGAAGATGTTATGAATGATCCGCCACAGAACGAGCCCCGTTTTTACCAGAATTGTGAGATTACCGAACAGTATGTTTAGCCAGCTTCACACATTTCGTCAGCTTTGGACAAGGTACAAGTTCTAACAAGTAATTATAGAGTTCTTGCATCTTGAGATTTATTTTCTAACAATTTAACCTACATCCTCCGCCTCCGAATCAGTAAAAATTCTATTCACAACGCTTCTCAACTTGCTTATTGCGTTTACCATGTGCCCATTGACAAAAATCGCTACAGAAAATGAAATGGCCCGTATTATATCACTTACCAAACAATTCAAGGCATCCATAACTCAAGTGCCACTCATCAGTACCTAAAACCTGATGCAGCCCTGCAGCCCAAGTGCGCATCTTCTACCCCACATAATTACGACAGCGACTAATATTTTAAGCGAACGGCCGACAGGGCTGTTACGACTATTTGTAGTGCTACTAAGACCCATCCATTTCAAAACATGAACCACAGAATGCAATTATGGGGCATATATAGAACACTTCATCATGCAACATCTCAAGCTGCAGTGTTGTTATTCACGCGCGCCTTAAGAATGCATCCACAGCAAACTTACCCCCTGCGTACTGTGTTGCAGGCAAAGTTCTGATCAGTCTGACTAAGGAAGATACGAATGCGATTACTGCCAGCTACCGCCAGCATTATTTCATTAACATCGATGTGAACGAACCTGTTCATCTATTGGACAAGGCGGCAAGCGATGCAGAGTTGCAGACCAAGGTCGTTCCAGTTCACGAGTAGGATCATATGTATATTAAAGACCTGTTGCCTTGATCCATGATAAATACAGAATACCAACGTATGTTCATGCTCAGTCATTTAAGTTTGACATTCATCGTTTACTAAGTAGTCAATTCATTTTTTCAAATCATGCCTACCTTCAATACTGATTTCTTGCTAATAAGTGGTGACTTAAGGTTCCTAGAGTAGTTAACCCTTAAACTACCATTCAGGCTGCGTTCGTTCAGAGATTTTCCATAATGTAATTCCTCGTTTACATGTCATGGAAGACTGAGGATTTCTTTATCTTCGTAGATTTTCAGTCCCCTCGATGACTTTCGGGGATTTGATGTTCTCAGAATTCTATTTGTTCACACGATAGGCTATTGGGCTGCTGTGCAAGGGTGGATTGGGGCTGAAATACGCTCAACCCCAGCCTGATTAAATGCGGGGTAACACGCTCTGTCACCTTACCCACATGCTTTCTTGCCATCCTTTTCTCTGCGACGCCGAGACCAAGTATCAAATTATTACACCATGTCTAAAGCGCCGACAAGCGCTTCCCGGCTGAAGCCTGACATCCGTCTCGCGCAAGCCGTTTCTCACTTTGAAGCAAGCCTCTCGAGTAAACAAAAAACGGCTTTTCGTGCACTCAAAGCTCAATCAATCAGTTCCCCTCCAAGCCCAAGCGATGTTATGCGTCTTACAGCAGAGATGGACCGTCAACTGTCGCAAAATGGCCATAGTCGATGCTTCGGGCCCCGATTCACAAACTTTCTCCAGGGAATCCAGCATTTTGTGGCGCTTGGCGATGTCATAGTTGGTGGCTCCCAAAATATAATCGCTTGCGGTGTCTGGTCACTAGCACGAATGTCGTTACTTGTCAGTTAACCCTGATTATAAAATTGTGGGTTACTAACCAACGTGCTTAGGCCCTGGTGAACATGTCATCGTATATGGAAGCTTTGTCTATCTTATTCATGGAAATCGGTCGCTCAGCGCCACGATATCAGGAATTGGCGCTCTTATATCCTCAATCAAAAACTTTGCAGTCCGATCTCCAAGAATATTTTATAGTTGTTGTCGGACTTTGCACCCACATTTACAAGTTTACGGAACAGTCAGCATTCCGGCGGGCTACATCTGCATTAAACAGTGCAAATTTGAGGAGTTTCCAAAATGACTTAGACCGTTGGGCGAGATGTATCAAAGAAGAGGTAACAGTTCTTGAAGTTCACATGAATTCTTCTTTTCGAAATGCAGTTGGAAAGTTATCAGAATCTTTAATTAATCAACAAAGGATCCTTGCAAAGCTTAGAGTTCTCGATCTCTGTTCCAAGTACGATTACGAGGTTATATGGAAACAAACACGTAAATCCGGAAATACAACCATCTCCACCCATTTTTTAGAATACAAAGAGTGGAAGGTCAGCCCGGTGCCCTACACCTGCCTCTTAACAGGAAAACTAGGATCGGGCAAGTCTGTTCTACTGGCCAACATAGTAGACGATCTGAATACCAGCCAAATAGATAAAAAGACGGCGGTAGCGTACTTCTTTTGTAGGTACAACGATATCGACAGTTTGAAAACTCGGACGATTATCGGTTCTCTAGCAAGACAGCTACTATGTACAGTACCTAACCTGGATACCGTTTTTAAACGGATAGAAGGTCTTGCCTCAGCGCCGGGCTTGGATCAAATATGTGATTTACTATATCACGGATTTCCTCCCGGCTGCAACACATACTTCATCCTCGACGGACTAGACGAATGTGAGCCACTAGAAAGAGAATCTACTTGCCATTGGCTTCAGGAAGTGCAAAAAAAGCTTGGTATTAAGATTCTCGTCTCCTTTCGAGTAGAGCCGAATAAAGAGCCCGACCTTCCAGTGAAACCACTCGTGGTTACCTCAAAAATTTCCATGCCTGAGGACAATCCGGACATCAAAGCCTTCGTCGGAGCTGAACTTGAACGCTGTATTGAGAACCGGAAGCTAGTCATAGGTGATCCTACGCTGATTGTCGATATTCTGGATGCTCTCTTAGCAGGATCTCAAGGAATGTTCTTGTGGGTGGTTCTACAAATACAGACATTATGTTGTATGGAAACAGATGAAGATATTCGCAACGCGCTTGCAACTCTCCCTAGAACTCTCTCTGAAACATTCAGTCGAATTTTGGCAACATCTAGGAAATCGGGGCGCTATCAAGCTAAGGTACTGGACCTTACTATCGCAGCATGCAGACCCCTCAGTATAGAAGAGTTAAGGGAAGCTCTGGGTGTGGTCCCTGGGGATCCTGTTTGGACACCTGCGAAAATGGTAAATGATGTTCACTCGGCACTCGCCTGCTGTGGGTGCCTTCTGGTTGTTGACGAAGACGAGGCCACTATCCGTTTTGTTCACCATAGCGTCCAGCAATACCTCCTCGATGAGACTCCAGATGGAAGACGACGAACTATTGAAGCGGCCCAAAGGACAATGGCGGACATAATAGTAACCTACCTTAATTATGGTACTTTCGGAACTGAACTGTCAACGACACGAGTAAATCCGGTCGTTTTAAAATCAGCACCGTCTAAGGTCATCAGATCTGTAGCTGGACCTTCAAGTATGGTCCAGAACTTGGCTTTGAAGCTCTTAAGATCGAAGAAGCAGCCTGAGTTCGATATCAGCATGACCCTTGCTGAAGTACGTAAAACGTTCCAGTCAAATGCCGAACAAGGTTTCCGCTTCTACTCGTATGCAACCAAACATTGGCTTAACCATGTTTTTTATGCGTCTGGACAGGATAAGATGGTCTACCGTCTAGCATCTAAGTTAATTACCGAACGGGCTGCTGAGGTACCATTGAGTCAGCAGCCATGGGTACCACTCATTTGGGCCGCAGAAAATGGAAACGAAGTAATGTTTAAGAGTTGGGTTGTTTCAGTCATCAAGACTGATAAAGACGTTTTTAAGCTGTTGGACATCATTGAATATGTTCCACTCCCTGCACTGCCGCGGCTCTTAATACTCGATCGAAGCCTTGAAAATCATTTCAAGTCTATTCCTTATAAAGAGTTTGTTCCTTATGAAGAAAGAATTAAAAGCCCTGATAGTGTCTTGACAGAAACAAAAATCAATGATATTGCAGTAATAAAGGCAATTATCAATCACCCAATAGCGATTTCATGGGTATTTCCTACCAATAAGATAACAGATATAAATGCAAGAGGCTATCGTGGAAGAACCGCGTTGTCTTGGGCAGTAGCGAATCATGACAATGAAATAGTGAAAATGCTGCTTAATAGCAGTATGATCGATGTCAACGCAAAAGATACCCCTTCCGATAATGCGCCTTTACATTATGCGGCAGCTTTTGGATATGATGATATGGTCAAGCTTCTGCTTGACAATAATGCTTCCGTCAATGTACTAAACCATCATAGCATCACACCATTGTCATATGCAGTACAGAGTTGCAGCTTATGGGCGATAGCTCGCCTTCTGGACAACAAGGCTATCGATGTCAACATACCAGATGAAAATGGATGGGCTCCAGTACACTACGCTGTCCAACAAAATCAAGGACTCATACTGGAACATCTCCTCGACACTGGCTTAGTGAACTTCGCTTTAGTGACACCGGACGGACAGACACCGTTGGACCTAGCTAAAATATTGGGACTTAAACATATCGCCAGGCTACTAGAGGACGCTGAGAAAACGCAGCTGAGGGCTTCGAGGAAACGTATTGTTACGTACCCTGGAGAAGAAGGCTAGGTAAGGAAGAGTAGTTGAGAAAGTTATATGTATGTTATTCTTATAATTCTCCTTTTTCTCCTTTACTAAGTCATTTTATATACCATCCGTAAACATATCCTTTCACTGCCCTTCGCTATATACTTCCAAGAGCCCGTCAGGCACCGTAATATATGTTTGCACACATGATTCCATCATAGCACTAGGATGGAAGGGGAAAGGGAGAGATGGGGTATACCTCGAAATCCGAAGCTTCAAACCGAACAAGCCCTCTGTCCACATAACCGATAACAGCGTCGAAATCGCTTCCCAGGCACGAGTGCACAAACCATCCCGCACTCACTCACTTTTACACTAGGCTCAAAAGTCTTCATGTCTGGATTTCACCTTGGCGAATTTCCTACCCGCTCTATATAAAACGCCTCGTCCAGTACACCACCACCACCACCACCACCACCACCCTACCAACGACCATCCAATCACCACAACCTCACTTGACCAGCACGGGTTTAAAAAAACCCTGCTTGTCTCATCACACTATGTCCCCTTCTCCCTACCC
>Ga0247757_10000231_pt1 | contig 46583 bp, 45 predicted proteins | sample UWRJL126311R4_FD_180929 | JGI IMG/M metagenome (GOLD analysis project Ga0247757, IMG submission 180929) | Plant litter microbial communities from Arlington Agricultural Research Station in Wisconsin, United States - UWRJ-L126-311R-4 | ecosystem: Environmental > Terrestrial > Plant litter >... | reverse complement strand
ACATTCCTGGGGGGAAGGTTAGGAGGGGGGTTGCATGGGGTGGGTGGATTGGGGATTTGGGGGTGGGGATGGGGATGGGTTAGGTAGAGAGAGAGAGAAAAGTGGGAGGTACCTGTTGCTCCGATGCGGCCGTTGCAGGTGGGGAGGGCGAGGAGGGCGTCAATTGTGAGGGTTGCGTCTTCGTCGTAGGCGGTGACTTTTTTTGTGATCTGGAGTGGTATGGGTTAGCATGCTAGTTTAGTTTCTTTCGAAGAAGGGGAAGAGGCCGAGGACGGGAGAGAGTTTAGGGAGAGGGGAGACGTGTACATACCTTCCACTCATTTCCTTTGTCGGTGCCGGGACCATCGTAAGCTAGCGGCTCGGGGCCTGTGAATTCGTGGTAGGAAGACGGGGCGGCAACGATGTAGCCTTGGGAAGCTATCTGGCGGGCGAAGCGCGAAACGGGGCCCGTGACTTGGGGAGTGTTAGATGGATATCTATCTAAGTTGGTACAGGTGGACGGTGGGATATCTGCTTCTTCGAATGACAATTCGTTAGAACCTACCTTGATAGATCTCACTGAACACAACGACACCGGGGAACTTGGCTTGGGGATAGTTCGGAACGGTAGGGTGGAAGATGAAGATTCCTAGGTAATGCGCTCGATTAGCTTTCTTCGGAGCACATTTCTAGTACAAGTGCACATTGACGTACGCATGTCGCCGCCCGCCTGGGTCGACACATCTTTGTATGACTCTTGGATTAACATGGTATGTGTAGCGTCTGGAAGTTTTGCGCTCTCGGATTGTAGGTTCAGAACGGATGGGTGCGGGGTGGAGGGGCAGGGCTTGCTGCTCCGGAGTGGGTCGTTTGGGAGTGGGCGGTTTATGTGGGATTGCTGTTTTGGGGAGCTAAGTGGTAATAAGCATTACACCATTTTTATTATCTTGAACATCTCACAAGACTGAACAAAAACACTTTGAAATAGCCGAGGGAAATTAGCATTAGGTATCTTCAAAGAAGCAGCAAAAACACGGTCGTGTCTACATTACTCAGGTATCGGGAATTGTTTTAGGGTCGCAGTAAATATACGGAAAGTTAACTGGACGTACAAAAATGAGGTAATGTTCTAACAATCTCGTAAAGAAACAGAAGTAAAGAAACCCGTAATATCATATTTCCAGCGGTAGATTGAGACATAACCGTCAAGCATCCTGGCCAATTGGAGCATCAAGGAACCCCAGGGCGGATTGTCCTGCCTTCTGGCATTCCCGATTGTAAAGAAAGTCGACAGCATCCGCGACAGCATGGTGACCGTTGTTCTTGGCTAACCATGAGGCGTTTCTGCGCTGCTGGCCTCCGTCACTGACCAAATCCGCGCCATTTTCGACCAGAAAATACAGCATCTCAATTCGCCCTTCTTCTGCGGCCGCTTCGAATGCAGTTCTTCCTTCGAATTTACATCTGGGCTCATTCACAGCAGCCCCCTTTTCTATCAACATCGAAGCGATCCCAATGCAACCCTTAGCAGCAGAGAGTTGTAGAGCCGTGCGACCTCTATAATATCCTGGTGGTTCGTTTGGGTTTGCGTTCTTTTGAAGTAGATACTCCACAATGTTGATTGCTCCAATTTCTACGGCAGCCTGTAAAGGTGTCTGACGGATAGCCCCAACGGTTGGTATGTCTACCTTTGCTCCAGCATCGACCAATACTTGTACTTTTCGCAGATTTCCGGTCGCTACCGCTATTTTCAAAATACTAGATTTATCCAAATATGAATCTTCTCTGAGGAGCTTTTGTCTCGTTTGTACTAGCATATTTGGATTGGCATCCCGACGAAGGAGCGATCCCATCATTTCCAGGCTATGGGAGCTATTAGTTTGAATGGCACGTGTGAGTGCGTTATCGTGCTTGTAAATGTTAGACCTAATCTCGGTATAGATGACGTGATTTGGATCTACATGATCCAACATAAGTCTAAACACAGCCATGTTTCCAACTTCTATGGCCGCACCAATCGCCAGTGTGTAGAAATCTTTTTGACGACCCCGAGGGAGTAGCTTGGAGGCATTAAGAAATTGAGATATTATGCCAGTGTCTTCAAGGAAACAGGCGTGACGAATTGCAGCTAGATCACATATATCAGCGTCCCGTTCAAAAAGCCTTTCGGTTAGATGGTAATCTCTTTTGTGAACTGTAGCATGGAGAGGAGATATCAAGTTAGGGAGGTGCCTACGACTATTGAAGTACGTTATTTTATAAGGTCGGAATTCAGGGTCTGATGAATCGACGGGAACGTTTGAATCAAACAGAAAATCTATGATTTCCTGATCACCGCACAGTATTGCAATTGCCATGAGAAAATAGTTCCCAGCAGGCCACCCTGCTTTTTGCGCTGTTTCATGATCAACTTCCAACAGAGTGTATGTGGGAGCACCAACGCTCATCAAGGCTTTGATGATCTTCAACTTGCCTGAGAGGACCGCAGCGTGAAGATCAGTAGAGTCTTCTCTAAAACAGCGCACATTTTTTAAGCACATTTCAATAAGCTCAAGCTCTCCGATTTCAAGTGCCGGCTTCAACAGGAGCCGAGTGTTGATCATACCGGATTCGATAACCTCGTGAAGTAATTTGCGATAAGAATGACGTGCCAAATAGAACTCCCATATCCTTTTTGGTTTGAAAGAACGGATATAGTCAAAATCAAAACTCATAGGACGAGCGCATCTCCAGAGGTCCAGCAAATCGACGAGAAGATTTTCGTTTCCAACATCAAGTGCTGCTAAAATACATTCTTGAAAGTTGTAAGCGTGGTACTGAAGACCATGGAAGTAGCCCCGCTGTTTGAACATTTCGATTGCTTCATCATTTTCATGTCGGATAGCTAGCTCAATAAGACCATAACCGATCGGATCCGGAAAATTGCTGAAAAAGCTAAGCAAGAGATTAAAAGCTGGCATGTTTATGTATGCTATAGTATAGGATAAAATCTCTTTATCCGGTTCTAGACCAAGCTCAAGTAGGACCCGAAGGCCTTTAATATTGTGGGAGAGGATCGCTGACTTGAGTAGTAACTTTAGCTTGTGTTTAGTTTGACTTCGATCTTTGATCTTAGTCACCCATGTTTTAGGTATTGAAAGAAGGAGACAATTGACTTCTTGAGCGTTGCAGAACTGTATATATTGCGAAAGCAAAACAATGTGTTTCTTAAAACAGTCCTGAGAGCTTAAAATCACCTTGACACAGGCTGACAATACATTCGGATTTTGAATTCTGTGGAACCTAGTATATAAAACTTGCGGAGTAATATTTAGACCGCATAAGACAAGGTATTCGAACAATGAAGCATCGTCGAAATAATGCGGCCTAAGAAAGGTATTGTATCGAAGAAGAACTGTGACGACTTCTTTATGGCGATGGTGAGCGGCACGCATCAAAGCGTGCTGTGGCGAATTTCTTGTAGCCCAGGGTATGTTCGGATCAACGCCTTGAGTTAGTACGGCTTCTATTACATGATGGGCTCCTGTTTCCGCAGCCGCTTGAAATAACCCTTCTGCTAATGCATTGCGGAAGAGAACGGGGAACGTGTCCAGCATGGATATAAGTCGCGATATTCCGAGACAGTTGAGGAAACAAATGACATCCACGAAGAACTTGTCGGTATCGTCTTTTGGATCCATGAGTCTTTCAAAGCGTACAAGTTTATTAGCCAGTGCATGAATGGCAAAGTACAAAGTCTGAGTATTTGGACGATATGTGGATATAACAGTGGTCGTACTGTGTGCATATAAGATGCGATGTGGAATATCTAGCCAGCCGATCGGCCGCCCTAACTGCTGCAGAATACTTTTAGGCAACATAAACACAAACTTTTCCATTGTTTCGAGAGCTTTGATAGCGAATTGAATCGGTGAGGCCATGGCGATTTGGGAATTGATATGTTGGATGGGGCCGATACCAGTGCCTGGATAAGATAGCTGGATCTCGCACAGTGGATCAGTGAATGAAGTTCCTGTGATAAACTCCAGTTCAGGATCAGAAGTCATGTTCCAGAGAAATGCTGCTGTGGGCGAGTCTATACTATCGTTGATTAACGTTGGAATTGGAGTTGAGTTCCTGTGCACGTTTTCCTCCCTGTAATGGGACCATTGGATTAAATCCATCTCTTCAACAGCCATTAGATCTTCTATGGCCGCTTCTGTTATCGAATTAGCTTGCCTAGGTGATGGAGTAATCACTCTGAAACATGGCGGCGTAGGTACTGGTGCTGCATGTTGATGTGAGAAACAACTCATTGTCCTGGTGATGTATGGGGTACCAAAACTCACATGTAAATTCTGCTTCTATCTCTTTGTTTTTGTATGTGCTTCGTTGTTTCGCCAGCTTCTTTGCGGACAGAAGGTCACCATACAAATATACCTCGCTCTCTATCCCACGGGCATCTCGGTCGTCCAAAATGTGACAAAGAGCAATCCAGTCTTGTCTTCGAGCATTTTTGTGAAACTTCCATGTTTTTAATTGCGCTTCGTACTGTGATTTTCTGTATCGAATTGTTAGAATCAATTCGTAGGATCTACTTTACATAAGGACAAGGTTAACATACCCTGCTGAAAACCCATGCTCTCGCTCCATAATCGTGATGGTCCCATCTTTTCCCTCTAGGGTCCTTTTTTCATCAAGATACAAACGTTTGATGGTGGTTCGTTGAGCTTCCCATAACTGGTTCGAGATTTTCGGTCGGCGTGACGCGCTCATGCTGCTCGGGCGTTTTAAGCAATAAAATATTCAATAGAACTTCATGTTTGGGAAAGTAGAGATTTTTGGAGAATGTACAGGCTTATATCTTTATTTGCCTGACCGGAATACGCTCAGCCTTCCCAAAATCTGTTCGGCCTTTCCCAGAATCTGGACACTCCTAACCAACCACATCCCGCCAACGAACTGAATGCAGCCACTATCATATAGCCTCACCACAGCTGACTCGCAGCTGCATAATGCCGATCGGATGCGGATCGCTCCAGGGAGAGATCCAAAATCTGGCCGTGAGCGCGACCGAGATCAGCTAACGACATATACTTAAGTTTGGACAGAATCAAAGAATGAATCAAAGAATGATAGCTTTATTTCAGTCTAGACTATGGGCTGTGGCCGTCTTCAGTAGTCAAGGAACCAAAATTCAATAGCTTTATCCACAAACTCCAAATTGTGAGCTACAGGTTCTAAATAAAACAGTGGGTAGCACTGATCGAAACATGCGTCGATGCCAGCGATAATGCATTTAGTGGAAATGGTAAACGACTATGGTACTCACGGGCTGCATTCTGAATCGGCTAAGAATGGCTTGCAATAACAAGTCACTTTGCCTCGGACACCACCACATCCGCAAAGAAGTTCAATAGCTATGATCAATGCAGCACTTACTAGGCTGGAATGCTCTGAGCTGGAAATCCCTTGAAGGGGCTTGGGAACTGTATTATTGACATCTTCTACCTAATCATACTTGAATTATGCGTATTTAAAGTCGCATTGGCTCTCGGATTTCGAAAGCGCACCTTCAAACTTCCTCTTGGCCTTACAAATAGCCTAGACATCGCTACTGCATGTCATTCACCGAAAATGATCGACATGCTGCACGGGATTTGGCTCAGTGAAGTGTTATTCGCATTAGGAATAGAACTGGTGAGTTAATTCGCTACAGCTTCGTTTAGTAACTAGTAGAAGAGTCGAGGATCCTTTGGAAGGGATTCGGTATGCTTAAGACCAGAGATCGCACATCGCATGCAAAACCTTTACTATAGTATGCTAGGTAAACCTAGCACAGGTGAAGAGCTCTCGTAATGTCAACAAAATTACCAAACCATCTTACATCATTTTCTGGTTGGGGGCCATACGAAACCTAGGCATACTTGACCAGATTTTGGGACAACACGAGGCTGAGTCTTCACACCAGATTTTTGAACGACCCTTGTTACCCACCGGATTTTGGGATATTGCGTACACGCCTCCGAGATCGCAGCCTAATTCAAGCGTGTGCCAAAATCTGGTACCTCGAAATATATCTTGGGCCAGCATGATGGGAGCCTTAGTGAGCCAGCTGCCCTAAAGATCCAGAAGCTCATTTTCTTGCGTTCCTTGATCTTGGTACTTACCAGCATTCACATTACCCATGGGATGGACGCGTGAGAGCATCGTCGCGCTAATTGCGCTGTTTGCCACCTGTGCGCCTATCGCGTTCATTGTGTGGAGAACGATCAGCCGCAGACACCGCTACTACCAGACTCGAGGTAAGGCAGTCGTTGATACGAGCCATATTGAATTCAGACATTGAAGACCAATCGGCATTCGCCTCACAAGGGTCACTCACACACACCGACGTAGCCTTCCGCATCCAACTTGTGCCTATCAACCCGGCAGCGCCGCCTCGTTCGCAACAAAACGAGTAGATCAACAGAGGTGCGTAGCAATTACATATGCATTTACGTGAACACGTCCGACTGACGCCCGAATAGAAATCTTAAATGTCCCACTCCAAGCACCAGCGCAAGTCCGACAAGAAACGGTCAAGCACCCCGGCATTGGTCAATACTACAGCGAGAGCTTGAAGCGGGATAGTCTTCTCTACCTCTATTGACAAACGAGTCTCTCATTGGAAGGAAAGACGACGTATACTGTAGAGGGGTAACTAGTTATTACGGCTTTGGGCATCGCAGGCGAGGGCCTTAATTGAAGACCATGATGATATGAATGAGTATCAATTTTAGGATGCAATGCGTTGATTGAGTTGGTGGTGTTGCTTGCTTGAGTAACGATGTGGTTGAAGGAGTTGAAGCATGGGATGGATGGGAGGACTAAGATTTTGCTAGTTAACTGCAGGCACGGGCGGCTTAGTAAGCGAAACTATTTGTGAACCAGCGGTGACGCTGTTCATCGCATCTCTCGTGATTCATGTCGTTCGGTGGATTTCTAGAATTGATGCATTGAATGATACTGAATGACTATGGGTATCTTGAACCACCAAACCTCCCCAGCCAGTAAGGAGAACCTGGATATAGAGCTCTCAAACTATTACTCGGATAACCTTTGTATCAGCCCTTCTATCCGTCCAATTGCTTTTCTTGTAAGTGATGGCTCTCGACTACCGTCTGGTTCTCTGACCGTCGCTTTCTCCACCTCTCCGTCCTTCGTGACCTGCATTACGCCCATACGTCCATTCGACCATTCGATCCTAATCTCTCTTACGGATGGATTGGCCTCAATGTTCATGATCTTGGCCTCTGTGCTCGACTCGGATATATCGTCTTCTTCCGATTCCTCATCATCCGTCACAAAAGCGTTCAAAACTTGTCCAATTGAAGTCGCTGGCCTCTCTCGTTTCTGCCGCGCTGTGCCGTCGCCCACTCGTGCCTCTGCTTGTAGCTTCTTGAGCGCACTCATTCTGAGATGCCAGCTGACAAGTTCCTTACGCAATGCCTTGCCAAATTTGATCAAGTTCTGCTCGGTTGTCTTCTCTGCCCCGCTCCTGGTTCGCGGCAACCATTTATCTGCGAGCGACTGCAATGGAATGCAGGTTGGGATGGTATGTGCGTGTATTTTGAGCATGTTCTTGTGCATCGCTTCCGGCCGGTTTAACAGGACGTTGTATACTTCGATAAACCTGCCATCGATGGGTACCTCAATGCGCACGCCTAAGAGATTCCCATTGTCGACTGCGTATGGATCGGGATCTTTGACCTTGTATGCTGTCACGCCTGCGCAGATGCGATACGCGTTCTCGACGTTCCTTTCCACTTGATTCTTCACAGCTTTGATGGCTTTGAGGACATTGGGCTCATTTTTAACGGGTCGTTGCTCGAGACGCGCAGAAAGGTGGGGCTGTGAGAGGAGGATAGCGGCGAAGTTGGCGCGGTGTGCTTCGAGGGTCACGATACGGGCCTGTAGGTCGGCTATTTCTTGGTCTAGTGCTTCTTCGGTGGTCATGTCGTTATGCGCTGTTATGGGTGGGAAGTCAAGTTGAGTGAGAGTGTTTGTTTTGGAGCGCTTGTCTTGGGATGGAACGGACGCATCGCGGTGTCACGTGGACTCTTTAAGCCATAGCAGTTTTCCCTCGACATCCCAAGTTCTCTTTCTAGAAGTAGCTTAGACTTCAGCTAGCCTAAAGAGCTATCAAAGCAATCGAGCCTTTGTAGTGAACGATCATTATAACTTTAGCGCATCTTGTCCATGGAGTCTCGATACTGTCATCGGAATCGCATGCGCGGAGCTAGCGAAGTGCCGCCACCCCAACGCTAACGGATAGGCCACGTTCCCCAACTGCACTGCGGCATCATCTGAAGCTGTGCCTGCACTAGATTACTTTCGACAAGTAGACACGTTCCTTTCTCGGTCTTCGATTCATGGATGCGATCCCCGACCGGCAGACCACTCCTCTCATTCCTCTCTTTTCCTAGACCTACCTCATCACAGATCCACCTCCTATACCTTCCCGCACCGTTCACCTCTTACAGTGTCTCGGCAGTCGATCTTCGAATCTCCGAATATTAGGCCTATAACGGTCACAAGTACAACCTGTGTAGCATATACAAACGCACATCTTGCCTTAATAATCTTGAAGAACGCGCCCGTCGCCGCAACGCCTGTTCCCGTCCGCCCTCCTCTATCGACCCCAAATGAGCAAACGAGCTTCCACGAAGCTAGATCAAAAGTCGGAGAGACCTAGCGACTCGTCGCAAGACCAGAACCGGCGTGCAAAAAGTAGCGCTACTATGAACAGTATACTGGAGCACAGACGAAGACACGGCTCCATCGATAATACTTCGCCTACAAGCCAGGCGGCGTCCCTGATGCAGCGCACGAGCTTTACCTTGGACGATGACGTGCCAGATCTCGACAAGGACAGCGGCGAGTCGCAGGGCTTCTCCGATCTGTCGAAGAAAGATCAAAAGAATTTTCTGTTGCTAGTACTGTTATACTTCCTCCAAGGTATTCCTATGGGGCTGGCGATGGGCTCGGTGCCATTTTTGTTGAAGAAAGCGGACGCTTCGTATTCTGCAATCGGAGTGTTTTCACTCGCGGCCTATCCTTACTCTCTGAAGCTCTTCTGGAGCCCAATTGTGGATGCGGTATGGTCGCCCAAAGTTGGGCGAAGGAAGAGTTGGATCTTGCCCATTCAGACAATCTCTGGTTTCTCGATGCTATGGCTGGGTTCGGTAGTGAACAAGATCATGAGTCATGCGGCAGAGAAAGATGGTAGCGGGATATGGAATTTCACTTTCTGGTGGTTTGCGCTTGTGTTCCTATGCGCCACGCAGGATATTGCTGTGGATGGTACGACTATCATACTCAGAGTTGGGGAACATGTGCTAATTATGCAGGCTGGGCCTTGACGCTTCTTTCCCAAGAAAACCTCGCATTTGCATCCACTGCGCAAACGGTCGGTCTCACAGGCGGCCAGTTCCTCTCGCATACCGTTTTCCTGGCATTCAGCTCAGTTGATTTTACGAACAAGTGGTTCCGTCCCGCCAACGCTCCACGAGAGACTGGCCTTATGAATTTGGATAGCTATCTCACATTCTGGGGTTGGGCATACTTAGTGGTCACTTTGGGCCTGGCGATTATGAAGCGCGAGGAGAGGACTAAAGAAAGAGAAGGCATCATGGAGGTCTACCGGAGCATGTGGGGTATCATGAAGCTCAAGAACATCCAGACGTTCATTGTCATTCATCTGATTGCTAAGATTGGATTCCAGGCCAACGATGGCGTCACCAATCTGAAACTGCTATCCAAGGGATTCAGTCAGGAAGATCTCGCACTCACGATCCTGATCGACTTTCCCATTGAGATGTCGCTTGGATACTACATTGGAAAATACTGCCAGACGTATCCACCGATGCATATTTGGTGCTGGGCGTTTGTAGGCAGGCTGTTCGCAGCAGGATTTGCACAGTTTGTGGTATCCATCTTCCCTGCTAGTGGATACTCAACAGGATACCTACTTGTGGTCATCTGCGAGCACATTCTCTCCACATTTATGAATACAGTCATGTTCGTCGCGGTGTCCGCTTTCCACGCTAAGATATCGGATCCGGCCATCGGCGGTACCTATATGACTCTACTTGCTACGTAAGCCGCATTGCACTCTAGAACTGGCATCTTACTAACATTTGCTCAGGGTTTCTAATCTGGGTGGCACGTTTCCCAGGTACTTTGTGCTGCAATTCGTCGACTACTTCACCGTTGCCACTTGCCAGCCCCCTTCAACTCCTCCGGACGCCAAGTCACTAAAGGGTGACCTAATCACGAAGGCCTTTTCGTGCGCGCTGGAAGCCGATCGGCATCTTTGTGAGGCTGGCGGTGGCCACTGCAATGTGGAGAGGGATGGGTACTATGTGGTGAACGTGTTGTGCATTATCATCGGCGCAGTAACGTTTTGGGGATTCATTAAGCCCGCGGTGACAAGGATACAGGCGCTGCCCCTGCGTGCATGGCGGCTTTCATAGACCAAGCCTGGAAGCGTAGAACAGATAGGTGTGTACCATGTTAGATTACCAGAATTCAGTTCAAGCCACAGTGGCTAGCCAGATGTGTTTTTTATTCCATTTGAAAAGAATGCTTAGTATGATATTCAGGCTCCAGTTAGGCTTCAAGTGGGATTGCTGTGAGCCTGCTTGAAACCCAGCCAGCTGGAGTATGACGACAAGCTTGCACAAGGCTCGCATTAGCTGGAAACACCTGGCACAACGGAGCACAGGCAGCAGATAGATATGGTGGTGGGTTCAGTGTTGGAGCACAGAATCAGTTAGCGCGCAACGTGGGACGCGGCGGCCAATCACGGCCAGGCAATTGCGCTAGTGGAGGGTGGACTGTCGATATCGAAAAAGATATTGATTGAGGGTCTCGTAAGCCGGCGAGCCTCGAATTCGCCGCCTCCAACCCGGCGGCCGAGACCGGCAAGGATGCGAACCACAGCGGCAGATTTGTCGTCACGGCAGCTAGGAAATCCAGGAAATCCAGGAAGTCTCGGGAGCTGGCGAGTGTTCCTGGGTTTTTTAGATGCTTAGGTGGACTGCACAGACGGGCTAAACCTTGTCACTAAATATCTGCTGATTTATGCCAGCCCAGACTTTGTCGTCCCTATTAGACTAGGACTCTTGCCTGGGCATTGGCTTTCTTGAAACCTCGACCCAGGCTCTCTCGTTTACTTTCACTTCGACTTGCCTGATTGCCTCGTGGCCTCCTCCCCCTGCATACAACACCTACATACAACACCCTACCGCCACCCGTCTTTATCCTGAACCTTGAACCCTCAATCCGCCCACCATGACCTACGCATACACTCCCAAGGCACGGGTCCAGAAGCCCGCACCGCCCTTCTCAGGCACCGCCGTTGTGGATGGCACCTTTGAAGGTACGCCAGCCTAGTCCAGCCCGCCTGCATCTCAGCTCTAGCTCCCGCGAACGGGCATCCCCTCGGGTGGTACGAGGATGTACCACCCACCAACCACCAACCACGCATCCCACCGTCCTCCCAAAACCGCCTGCTAACCACCCCCGCGCACGCGCGCGGACACACAGACCTGAGCCTCACACAGTACACGTCGACGAAGCAATGGCTAGTCCTGGGCTTCGTGCCCATGGCCTGGACCTTCGTGTGCCCGACCGAGATCATTGCCTTTAGCGAGCGCGCCGCCGATTTCGCCGCCCGCGGCGCGCAGGTCGTCTTCGCGAGCACCGATAGCGAGTACAGCTTGCTGGCGTGGACGAATGCCAGCAGGAGGGACGGCGGGCTGGGCAAGATCAACATCCCGCTGCTGAGCGATAAGAATCACCAGTTGAGCAAGGACTACGGCGTGCTGATTGAGGAGGAGGGCATTGCGCTGAGGGGCCTGTTCATCATCGATCCGCATGGTATTGTGAGACAGGTGAGTGTGCCGATATGCACGGGAAGGAACATTGTACTCTGGGAGGTGGAGATCATTGGAGGGATAAATTGGAATATGCAGGCGATGGAAACTGACAGTTTGGACAGATCACCATCAACGACTTGCCCGTCGGCCGCAGCGTCGACGAGACACTCCGTCTGATCGATGCCTTCCAGTTCACAGACAAGTACGGCGAGGTCTGCCCCGCCAACTGGAACCCCGGTGATGATACTATCAAGGCAACCCCCGAGGGCAACAAGGAGTACTTGTCCAAGGTGCACGTCGACACCAAGATGGCCGAAGCTACCACCAACGGCACCAAATAGACTCGTTCGCACTTCCAAGCGGGGGTCGAGGACCACATGAATCCTGCGCTTCTCGACGCTCCGTCTTTTAGTTCTCAACTTCCCATCCCGCTTCTCGGCCACTTGACGCGACATCTGCATAAAATCATCTCATAAGCATTGGCATTGGCGGGGAGTTTTCATTTTCCACTCGTGTTTACTTTGCTTTTGGGCACTCTGGGAGGGCGAGGCTCGATTGTCTGATCCGATCCGAGTTTCTTCGGCGCTAGTAAAAAATGGAGGGACAAATAGTAGGGAGTGGGGAGGCGGAGGTCCGTTTTTATCTCCCTTCCTCTTTGTGTTTGTGTTAACATGTGAGCATGGCTTGCGGTCCAGACGTGGAACTCTTGCTTTCTCGGTCCATACCCTTCCCTTTTCCTGTAGTCGAAGTCTGCTCCTCATTTGTGTATTTTATGTGTCGACTAGAATGCAAAATTGTATTGAGTATGTATCCCACTCGGCGTTTGTGGTTTTAAGTGTGTGATGGGTATCTCCAAAGAGTAAGGCTACCAAGAAAGCAAAATTGTCCTCTTTAGGGACTGGGTTGCTGGCGCAAGGTTTTGTGTTTCATGTACCAGAAGGCTTTGGTATGGATCTCTTTTGGGGGGGGGGTGGTTAAATTCATACACGCAACGTAAACTTATGCCCTACATACAAGAAAAAGCGTCTCAAGACAACAGTGCTTCCCCTACTACAAAAACCCAAAAGAATGACAAAAAGAATCTCGAAGGGAGCGGAGTGAATCTCTATAAAGTGAGGGTATAGGGGATTTTGAAAACTTGCCTGTCGTTGGAGAAACGATTATTGGACTTGTGGTTTCGAGCGCAAGCAGATGGGGATTTGTGGCTCGTATTGGAAGTCCCGGCGGGGAGAGTGCATGGTTTCGTGAACCAATCAGGTCCGGATGGTCAGCTGTACTTTCCTACTCATTAATATCTCCGCTCTTTTCTCAGCCTTATCATCTAGCGACATCTACAACAAGCAAGAAACCCTTTACATCCTGGCGGGCTTTCAGTCGTCGATAACATTCCTCCGCTCGTGACCGCATCCTTCCTGCCTATCTACTACTCTGCCATGCGACTCTTGAAAGTCCAAGGCTCCCCGTATGGAGGCGCGCCTCTACAGATATCGCTTTGCGAAAAGATTGGGAAAGATATACCACCATACGCTATCTTGTCCCACCGCTGGCGGGAAGATGAGGTCCTCTTCGCGGACATGATAAACCCGGATCCATCTGTAGCTCGGAGCAAGAAGGGGTGGGCGAAATTGGAAGCCTTTTGCCGCACCGCCTGGGATCGGCGTCTGCAATATGCCTGGATGGATACTTGCTGCATCGACAAGACTTCAAGCGCCGAATTATCTGAGGCGATTAATTCCATGTACAATTACTATTCTCGCTCATTTGTCTGTATAGTATATCTTGACGATGTGGAGAAGGCTGATGGAGAAGAGATGAGAGCAAGTGAATGGTTCACCCGGGCATGGACTTTGCAAGAACTCATCGCACCAAAAAAACTAGAAGTATATTCCTGGGGCTGGGAAAGACTAGGAAACAAAGAAACTCTCCTCGAGGACCTTTCTGTCGCATCACATATACCCGTAGGGGTTATAAATGATCTCTCTCGTTTACAAGAGATCAGCATAGCACAAAAGATGTGTTGGGCTGCTTGGCGTGAGGCAACAAGGGAGGAAGACGAAGCTTATTCCCTCATGGGCATCTTCGACGTTCATATGCCTCCGTTGTATGGAGAAGGTGGCGAAAATGCGTTTCGTAGATTACAGCTTGAGGTCATGAAGGAGGGCCATGATCACACCTTATTTGCCTGGGACTGCGCTACAACGACAGGCGACTTACTAGCCAGATCAGCACGGAACTTTCTATCTACTACCGTTTATTCTCGTATGGATATTGGAAGATACTTTGATTTATGCATCAAACTGCAGCCGGACAACACTGCCTCCTTTTCACATCAATCAAACCTGGATTACAACATGACCAATATCGGGCTTCGGATCGAGCTTCCAGTTGCACATTTAGGTGACAACAAATACCTAGCGCTGATTGCCTGTCATCCATCTCATTCCGAAGCTTATGTTGGAATCTACCTAGAAAAAGAACAATCCGGGCAATATATAAAGTGGTTTCGTACAGATTCGGACAGTCGTACCTTAGCTGATTCAATAGACTTGCAGGCCTATCAATTCACGCTTCAAACTTTATGGATATCCCAAAGAGGACCCCCAAGAAGAGGTGGTGGTAAATACAAATTTCGAATGTATTGTTATTCCACTGCCAAGTTACTCTCAACACAGAACTTGATTGTCCCTCCATCCGTAAGGGGCTATCTAGTAGTTGGTCAAGCAGTTCATAATGTTATGGTCTTAGACCAATATTACTGGAAAGATGAGCCAGAGGTTGTCACATTTCTTATTGAACATGGTCCAAATCGCGTAGCACTTAATCTAGTAACCGGAACCCTAAATGACAGACCCTGGATTCTACCTCGCATAAACCGGCATCCTAAATACGGAAATCCGATGGGCTATGTGGAATTCGAGAGTAAAAGACTGCAAAAACAATGTTCCTTTCCTGGAGGGTGGATGTGGAGGCATGAAAGACAGAACTTCCGGTTTGTCGAGCCTATAATGAAAGATAAGCAAGATACCATTTTACCTTACCAGTCGTGTGGAGCTTGGGAAGAAGGCAGCCCTTGGTGGTGGAACTTTGAATATTCGGACCGAAAGCAACTATTCACAATCTCTGTAAAAACCTACGGCAGTCCGTTTTAATTTCGAGGGCAGTATGCCAGCAAACGTTCATAAACCACTATTACGGGAAATCTGTCAGGGAGGCACTTGTTTAACACGTTCTGTCCTTTGATGTGTTACCCAGATAAAATGGTGTCAACTCTGCTATATATGGGGTTTGGGGGATAAGTATACCCCTTTGAGGTGCTCATAGTACTACAGCGCCAGTTTTGCCAACACGGGAAGGTAGTCTCCTTGGTTACAATTCTCCATTTCATACCTCCTTACATTCACCTCAAGTTCCTGTAGGTTTTCAATTTAAGCGCGATCATATCTCTGTATCGTGAATCAGCAGCAATGCAGTACATATATATTAGGAAAGACGTTAGTAGACCTTCCAACAGATTATCTATGGCTAATGGAATTTGACGTGTATAAGTGGGAAAGATTTAATTCAAACAATTTGTTGGCAATAATTCAGAGTATGATGCTACTACGAGCGTCCGTCATAGCAAGGAAGGATGTGGGCCTTAAGTTCTCGCTCGAGGCCAGATCCGTTCCATAGTCTACCAGGACTTGTCAAACTATCTTGGAATCGTGCCCTAAGGAAGCACAATCTTGTAAGTGGTCGGCCCATACAGAAACAGGATAGGAATTGGAAGTTGTAGGTTACGATTAGATTAGAAACACGACTAGCGTTACTCTAACAAGGCCTTACGGTGCTAATTTGCTTCTTTTTCGTCAAGACGCATCGCTTAGCGGGCAGTGTTGGTCATCGCCAATTTATCCGCTATCCACTACCAATCACAGCGCGGTGATGTGCACTATCGGCAGCGCCAGTGATGGGGGTTTTTGGAGCGCGCTCCGGAGCGCTGCTGGTGGAGCGCCGCTTTGGAGTGCCGCTCCGACTAATATAGCTAGATAATTACTCTAGGTAGCTACTTCTTTACTATACGAGTTGTAACTTCAGGCCCGTGCGGCGCTCTGGAGCGCGCTCCAAAAACCCCCATCACTGCGGCGGCGTCTTGCCCCCGTGGAAAGCCAATCTTTCTCGCACATCCCCATCGCTCATCTCCCAACTGCTTCTAAACGCTCGGGTTCTCGTCTGGGATCATTTGATAAACCCTAGCTGAAAAGACGCAGGCGTAGCGCAACTGCGTTTACAGCTGATCTAAGCACGTGATCGCACAAGGCTGAACTTTTAAGTCACCAAGTAATCATCAGTCTTGTTAAACAGTCAAACTGCGAATAATTTTTTGAAAGACTAAGTGTCCAAGCTGACGCTTGTTTGAGATCGAAGAATGCGTATGTATCGATACTTCTATGGGTTCGAGTTGTCTAACGATAAGCAGATGCTATCCGTCGGCAAGCGCACCGCGTCGCATCAACATCTACGGGAGATAGAGCGCATTTCAACCCTTTCGCACGGGCCAGATCACGAGATGTAGCGGTTTTAGAAGAAGCTGCATTGAATCATTCCCATTCTGATGGACATGCCATTCGTGTTAATGAGGGAGACCTTGAGCCGCCTCAACGCGCACACACCGACCCTGGGCCATTATTAGTGCAATCTGTAGGGCAGCCTGATCTAGAATCAATCGCCAAATCAGACAATGTTAAAAAGACCTCCGATAAAACGTCCGACATAATCACTGGTCGATTGACTGAATCAAGGCCAACAGATGAGAATGACAACTACGACGAACGCCGATCGTACGAATTAATGACCCCTTCGGAAATCCAGAAACTCGCATTCAAGCGCAAGATACCACTAGCGCAGCAATTAAGGACGATCTTTGGTTCGTGGATGAACCTATTATTGCCGCTGGTACCAGCTGGCTTCGCAGTGAAGTACGCCAATACTAACACGATTTCCATATTCTGTATCAACTTTATCGCAATCATCCCTACCGCTATTATTCTGTCATTTGCTACAGAGGAGGTTGCCGTACGAACGGGTGACAAAATAGGTGCGCTCTTGAACATGACCTTTGGGTAAGCTTTCGGTCGGAACTAAAAAGCGAAAGGTTACTGACTGATGTAGAAATGCTGTCCAACTAATCATGTCAATACTACTGCTCAAGAGCAAGCAAGTTGATGTTTTAAAGTTCTCACTCCTTGGAAATATAATGTCTAACCTGCTGCTAACTACAGGCCTGAGCTTTCTACTAGGTGGCCTAAATCGTTTAGAGCAGTATTACAACGCTGCAATGGCCCAGACAATCAGCATGCTTCTCCTACTCGCAGTAGTCAGCCTGGTTATTCCCACCGCTGCTCATCTCATGACAGATATCAAACAAGGAGGCATTATCTCGCAGTCTCGAGGCACATCTGTGATCATCATATTTTCTTACGTTTTATGGCTTTTCTTCCAGCTTAAAACCCATAGATCTATATTCAAAGAACCTTCACCAAAGTCTGCAAAGATAAAGTCAAAGGAGATAGAACGCGGAATAGCAAAAGGAATAGCTCATATTGGTGCTGCAACAGCAGCTGCCACTGGAGGTCAAGTGGTGTCGACGAAGATGTATGGGAGTGGGTGTGAAGAAGACGAAGACGAAATCAAAGTACCAAACCTGTCCTTTGTCGGCGCAATCGCCACTCTCTTGATCTCTGTGGTTCTCGTTGCCTTCAATACGCAATTTGCCACAGACAGTATCCAGGGTCTTTTGGAGCACAATCTTTCGCCTACATTTCTTGGCCTCGTTATTCTGCCGCTTCTAAGCAACGACCCTACGGCAATCATGGTCGCCATTCAAGACAAGATGGATATTAGCATTGCGCTTACTTTGGAAAGATGCATGCAGACATCGTTACTCATAGTACCTTTGACAGTGCTGTTGGCATGGTGCATGGGCGTCGACGAGATGACACTGGAATTCCAAGGTTTTTCTATTGCAGCATTGTTTGCGTCTATTATCATCGTGACGTATGTTGTCCAAGAAGGAAAGTCGAATTGGTAAGTACATGCGGTCTTCAAATGAACATCTGCTTTTTTTGGTTTTGGCTAATTCGTGAATAGGCTCACTGGAGCTCTTTTGATAAAAGTCTTTTTAATAATCGCCCTTGCAGCGTTTTATATAACCTGAAAAATATATGCTTTCAATTTTGAGGTAATTCAACAAATCAAAAGTATTCATGCATGTACTGTGAACCTCTGGTAGAAGCGATGAGATCGGATACTGTAATACCCCTAGAAGCGCCTTTATAGAGAATTTTGGCAGATAGTACTAGAGGAAAGAGACAGGCCCTTAGAACTGTCTAAAAGTAGTGTGGAGTATCTTATTTCCAACTAGATATTTTACTTCCACAAGAGGTATGCATAAGCTGCCAAGCCCGTGCATCAGGCACCAGCCCCGCACATATGCTCTAGCATACGAGAGTTCAGGCCTAAAACCTCCACTCAACATGTCCGACTCGTCTTGCCGGCATCCCGATGTTCGAGAATTCGATGGGGTTCGATGCTGCCTTTCCTGTGGCAACGCGATCATTGACAAACAGCCGACCAATCCCATTCAAGATTCAATCTCGACTGACGGTTCTGGTGTGCAGCGAGCCTACCATTACCGTAATTTGAACCATGAGTTGGGTCAAGAAATCCGACTAGTCACCATTCAACCAGACACAGATTCTTATGCACCCATCCGGTGTAGAATTACCCATGTCGACCTCGAAAGATCTTGGTATGCATCGGAATATATTGCCATATCATACACTTGGGCCACAGAAGATGGGGATGCTCAAAAGTCCAAGCTCGTGCATATCACAGATGGCACTGTTTTGGCCGTCACAGTCAGCTGTGAGGCTGCCCTTCGTCAACTACGGAAACCCGGTCTGGAGTGTCATGTATGGGTCGATGCGGTATGCATCAACCAGTTGAATACAGTGGAACGCAACCATCAAGTTGGATTAATGGATCTAATATATTCAAAAGCCATGCGTGTTCATATATGTATCCAGGACCCGCACCACGACTACGAGATACACTTTAAGTGGCTCGCAGACCGCTCGGCTACTGCAAATCCTGAGTCTTACCTCGCTCCGGGGCTACGGAGACTACTAATGCTAAGTTGGTTTCACCGTGTATGGGTCATACAAGAAGTGGCCCTCGCTAAGGCTGCTCTGTTGAATGTAAACAACAATCGGCTATTCCTTTCACTGGATGTTCTGCAAAAATTGCGTGAGTTCTGTGATCAGGAGAAAATTCAAGTTCCAGCCTCATTGAGGTGGGATCCTGGAGCTGGAGAAAAAATTAATATTCTCGATTGTCTCAGTGCCGCAAGGACATGTCGTGCGACCGATGCGAGGGATAGGGTGTACGCAACCCTAAGCCTGGTAGACGATGACTTCCGACGTCTCATTACTATTGACTACGGAAAAAACTCGAAATGGATACATGAGATGGTGGCCATCAATACTATTCAATATCACCGGAACCTTGACATACTTTATCACATTCATTCAGATGAACATGCCAACTCTCCCAGCTCATCCTCTTGGATCCCAGACTGGAATCAGACGCTTAGCAAAAAAACCAGAATCATGCAGTTTCCGAACGATTCAATACTATCCTGGAGCCGGAACGTCCAAGTCAACCTAGAATCTCACGATACGATTGAATCAATAGAGGAATCTTCCCAAAAACTTTTATCAACCATAGCGCCGGGTCACATTGTCTACATACTGAGATTCGAGGAAACCTCCATCTCTTACAAGCCTCGCCTGTTTGCTTCAGCTAGCTTCATCGACGAGATTGGTGCTCTACCTGTCGGACCCTGCGCCAGGTACACTAAAGTGTTAAACAATTCCAGTTTACTCGTTAATGACGAGTATCGCTGGGTCTTGCCTTATTTCAGAGCCTCTGACCAAAAATACCGTAATCAATCAAGCGGGTGGACGTGCGCGCGGACTTGCCCTCTAAAGGAGATACAAAATGAGGAGGTGCCGGATTTCAATGTACCAGATCTGATTCAGTTTCTCACTGACATGTACGAGTGGGGAGAAGATATGTTAGCTTTCGAAACGCATTATAGTGTAGGATTTACGAATGTCCTTGTGGAGATCGGAGATTCAGTGTTTGTGATAGATGGGGTTCGATCACCGTTTATCTTACGCAAGCTATCAGATGGGAGATATTCAATTAGGGGGGAATGTTATCTTTGGGCGGCTCTTGACCTTGACTGCTGGAATATGGAGTGGAGCAATAGGAGAAAAGGCCGCTGGAGACAGACTTCCGAAGGACGCCCCTGGAAAAACTATGTGTTTAAAGATGGCATTGGGCGGTCTCGAATTATAGAAATCGCTAATGGAGACCTGGAGGCATCTTGAGTATGTGAGAATGGCAAAGGGTAGTAAGGAGACCTTCGTGCTGTCAACATTTGGAGTGGGCATTCATATAAGAGCACTGTGCGGAGGCCGACAGGGCACTAAGATTGCAAGTCATCGTCGGATGGTAAACACAAACATCTTGTATTGATATGTACAGACTACTAATCGAGAATTTACACTTTCCAGAAAGCGAGTGAGGACCCTTCCACCGTATACGACAACGAATCCTGTTCCAAAGAAACTTTTCATGATAAAAAATCTAGCAACCTTTGCAGGCGGCGGGCTATGCCATGGTTAATAATGCGTTCTAAGTGTCTTTTTAGCATACGTACTGGGTTCGACAAGGCGGCGACTACGCCAGAAAAGCAGGCGACATCAGCAATGGGATTGAGACCTTCTTCTGCCAATGCAGCAGCGCAGGTAGCAGAGGTTGGTGCCACTGCAGCAAGGCAGCCTGTATGATACCATCAATATAATGCTACTCATATGCAAACAAAAGCATCACTTACCAAGCACATTGCAGCCATTGGCCACTAAGGTATTGAGCTGGGCCTGGGCAGCTTGAACTTGTGCCTCAGCAGGAGTACGGGCAAGGACAGCAGCATTGGAGTTGGGTGCTGGGGCAGCAACAGCGGCCGCGGCGAAGAGAGCAGAGATGATGGTGAAAGAATGCATTATGGAATGAATTGATAGAAGGTTGCTCGTCTGAAAGCGGTTGGAAGACTTTGATTGTAGAATGATGATTGATGTCGATGAAGTTGTTGTTGTGATGCCTTCTAAAAACTGGACGAAAGGACTGTTATTTATACGTTCCTTAGACCTCGAAGTGCTCTTATTTCCCCGGGTGATCGACCTCAGCGTCCTCTCACTATGTCATTGACCAGTGACCAATACGAAGATAAACTTCGCGTACTCAAACATCAGGAGCTGATCTCTACCTCTGTCGTGACCCGGAGCTGTAGCGTGTGTGCTATACGAAAGGGAAAGGGTGTATTCGTTGAAAACCAAAATCCTAAAGCGACAAGAGTGATGTCGAGCACGGAGTCAGGGAGTACAAAACACGAAGAAAGCGAATGAGATTTGCATATGATTACTATAGAAAGAAGCTCCAAAGTGAGAAAACGAGAGCATGGACAAGCGATTACCATGAAGATAGTATAAGACAGTTGATCATTGAGCCTGAGGACTCTTGCTCGTACGTGGCGACTATCACCTTCGTACCTGCGTCTTTGAAGATCGCTGTCTCGGACCTCGAACAAGCAATCTGATATCTGAGTGGCTTCTAAATGACAGATCACCAAGGCGACTGCCAGGAATGTGGCGGCATAACAAGCTCGCCAAGCTACAGGTAGGCGGCTGAATGTTGGACTGCCAGGAGCCGTTACTAACGTAGGGCGGATACTCGGCATTGATGATGGTGGGGGCGCCTGGGTTTGACGCCAATATCGTATATCGGAAGCTGGAGCCAATGAGTATGAATACGTAATGCAGATCAGTATCAGAATACGGAAGCAAGCGAAGAGTTGACCCCCAATATAGAACGCCAAATTAAACGCAAGGAGAAACTATAGCGAGCAATCCATTGTAGGCTTTATGATGTCACCTGTGAAGATCACTGGTATTATAGGAACAAAGCACGAAGAGTGGAAAGGCTATCAAGTCACGTGCATATGGATACGCTCGCAATGAATACGAAATGAGGCTACGATAGCGTGTCGTGCTGTACAAGCTATGCTGCCATTTACTGCAAGCTGATCCTACAGCACGACGGAGTCCTCTGATCGGGAAAGTCAAATAAATCAGAATTTTCCAAATAAAAGAAAGATGGATTCGAATGCACAATCGATGGGTTGAGGACGGAGCCAGGCTACTGGGAGGGTCACTTTTACACAGTCGTGGCAACGCTGCACACTATGCCCAAAGCTTGCAGGACCCTCGATTACTACAGCGTAAGCCCCGCCGCATTGTAGATTTGGCGAGGCAGCTACGTTCAGCTCCGTGACTGTGCAAGCAAACATCGTCAGCACTTCTCAGGCCACCATTACAACATCCCCAAGCCCTCTCTCGATACCTTCACACCATGTCCGCAAAGACCACCTTGCGCGAAGGCCCTTGGTACAGCAAGGCTGTAGGTGCCATCCTCAGCGTCCACGTCGGCGACTCGCTCGGCGCCACGCTGGAATTCATGTCCTTCGACAAGATAAAACAGCACTATCCGGGTGGTCTACGTGACATTATCGGCGGAGGACCATTCGATTAGCCAGCCGGACACGCAACAGACGACACCGATTTGACGCGCGCAGTACTTCTCGCGTACTAAGATCGACACCTGGCGGAAAAAACCAACCAGGCGCGAAACCTCGACATCGTGAGATCGGCTGCAGAGTGGTCTCTCAAGTGGTACGAAGGCGATTGGCCGGGACGAAAGAAAGGGTCTAGACCTGCGGACATTGGTGGTGCGACGCTTAGAGGATTGTCGGCATATGAGCGGTCTCGTGATCCGAGGAACTGCGGCGCTGGTCATGGTAGCGCGGGAAATGGGAGTCTTATACGCTGTATTCCAACAGCTTTTTTGACCGATTCAAGAGACGAGAGGATACGCGAATCCATGGAGATTAGCGCCATCACGCATAACGATGCCCGATGTACAGTCGCATGTGTAGCGTACAACGAGATTGTGCGTGCGCTCGTAGAAAGCAAAACACCTCAGGAAGCTGTTGCTATAGGTATCAGGGTTTCTCGCGAACTAGAGTGTCCTGCCGTAGAGGAGGCAATTAGACGTGGTCAGGGCATGTCTATCACACGGATTGTGGAGAAAGGAACCGGCGAGGAATTACCCGATCGAACATCCAGATTTGTGCTTCAGAGTCTCGCTGTCGCTATATCGGCATTGATGGACTCACGTTCCTTCGAAGATGTTTTGGTCGATGTAGTACGAATCGGTGGAGATACTGATACCAACGGCGCGATTGCAGGCGGTCTTCTGGGCGCCCGGCATGGTGTCAGAGATATTCCCTGGCGATGGGAGAAGATTTGCCAATTTAGAGATGAGTTTGAAGATCTAGTAATGCAAATGACGACTTAGATGAGAAATCAGTACAATAAATCATGAGGTTTCTGTTCGCAAAATAACGCTAATGGTAGAGCATTCCAATTAGTGCACTGGGAAATACCTCCCAAACAATTGAGTTAACGAGGTTAGTCTATCGGATGAAACCTTGAACTATTATACTCTCTACATGGTAGACCCAATGTTAGAGATTTGTCTTCGTTTTCGTTAATTAGTCTCATACAGGCCTGTTCACCCTACTCTACCTATATCCTCTGCTAATCTTACATCTATCTTATAATCCATTCACAGCTGAGCACCCTAAACTACTTTATTCTCGCACCCGAACAAAAGCTGCATTTGCCTATAATAACAGCCGCTATCACATACATCTTAATTATCCTCACCCGATCCAACCAATCCCATCCTTCCACCCAACCAACCAACCTCCATGCACCCGACTACCCCCCCAAGCCCCCCGCAACCAACACCTACCACAAAACCTACCCGGATCAGTAACTCCAAACCAGGGCCCCTCACAAACCTTGCTCTCCCATTCGCTGGATATACACGGGTACAGCGTGCATGCACAAGCTGCAGATACGGATCCCCTCTGAACCGAGCCAGCTCAGCGTATGCGCGAGTGTTAGCCAACGAAGAAACACCTAGGCATTGTGTGGGTAAACATTTGTATTACTCTCTCTGCCCAACCGAGACATCAATCAAACTAGGCATTGTCCATCCAGTGCTACATATTAAGTTCATGGATACTCAGCATTTGCTACAAAGAATTGTAGATATCCAAGGAAGTAGAGACTAACGGCTAACGGTTGAAATTCATATAAACTATGCCGTTTGCTATTTCCGTGAGATTCACCACAGATGACATCCGGTCTGCCTTCTACCATGCATCACGATATTTTAACAAGTCCTTCTGACCATACCGCTCAGCTACTACAGTAAGAATCATGTCGAGGGTGGCCCGTGTATTTGGGTCAGCTCCACCGTTAGGCTCCGGTTCTGATCCATTGTTCTTACTTCGATCCTCCTGTATACTCTGGTCGTCGGGTTCATAATCCGAGGCATTGGTAGGTGGTGGAGAAGATGTGTCCTTGGACACGGTGTCTTCTATATAGCTCTCTGAGGCCATGGGTGAATTCTCATCCACAAGGCTTGGTTCCACCGAACCTTCAGCTTGTGTGTTTTTGACCTGTTCGGGTTTTTCGATTGCTGTATTCTCAGCTATGCCTGAAAGCTCGGTCGAGGCAGAAGATTTGGATTCGTTCGACCGCCCACCGTTGGCGGTGCGAGCATGTTTTCCGTAGCGACCTTTTCCCTTACACTCCGGATCTTTGCATACTTTCCCATTATGTCTGTGGCGTCTGCCTGCGCGGGGCGTACCATGTACTTGCTTCATTTCCGACTGTGCAGGTGGCGTTTTCGCCTCTGGTACAGACGTAGTAACGAGACGCTCTCCAAGTTGAGCCAGCAAACGTGCACGAGCCTTCTCGAGCTCGTCCGAAGGCTGTGTTTTTGTTCCGTTGTCCTCTTCATTTATCTCGCCCTCATCCTCAGAGTCTGATGTGTTGGCATTATCCATTTTTTCTTTGGCTGACCCGAGTAGCACACTTGTGACCTGTTTTCCAGAGTCCTCCGCCTGACTTTGGTTCACACCTTCTGAGGCAACTTCAACATTCCCGGCTTCGGCTACCTCTGTATCATTACAACCCTTGTCGCCGTCTGCTTCATCTTCACTGTTGACTCCACCGTTCTCGGGGTACCATTCTTCAGCATCCTCTTCTACTTCATTAGACAAATTTAAACTCTGGCCACTTCGGAGACGGATGATGAGTTGGCCGGCCTTATGGCCTAGTTCCCTAATTTGTCCAACCCGGTAGTAATCCAGAGTGCCCGACTCTCCGACCATGGCTAGAAGTGCCCAGATCCAGCATCCCTTCTGTTTCGATATACTACCATAGTGATCAAGACTAGTACCTGCATAGTCAATCCCATAAAAGAGGTTCTTTTCATCAATCTGAGCCAATACGTATTTTGTCGGATACTCTTTGTCAAAAGCTCGTCGCCATTCATTCCTCCAAACCGGAACATCAGCGTGCTTCTCGGCACCGGCTGCCGCCATTGCAAGCAGCTTCTTACGATCTATCTTGGCTAAGCTCTTGCGAAGGTCATCGTATCGCTTTAGAAGTGACTTGTAGTATACTTCTTGGGGATCAAGATCTCCGAGGTAGTGCGAGCCATAACCATCTGAATACTGTGCCGCTGCATCGGGGTCTACGGCTACACAAGTTCCATCCTCGTATACGACTCGAAAATCTCCGACACCATTGTTGTACATGGCTTTATAAGTTTCTGCTTCTTCTTCGACTTCATCTTTAGGGCTTCTGGGAGCTGCCACGAGAAGGCTGGGTATAGTAGATGCTTCGGCCCTATCGCACAGGTAAGCTGTGCCCCCCACGTCAACATGGTGTTGTGGAAGACATTAGCAGTGTGCTCACCTTACGCTGCGCAGATAAGCGAGCGCATCGCTCGTGCTCTCATCTACCGAATCGTTCTCATCCAATCCGGGGAACATGGTCTGCATCCCATTCTCCTTAACCTGCCCTGGCACGCGACGCCTGTTGCCTGTGAAAGAGCCAGCTGTTGTCCCTGACTGTTCCTTTTTAAATCTTTTGGAGCTATCCTTGTCCTTCTTCCCAACTTCTGAGCTGTCTGCATTTTCTCGTTTCCTCTTCGTTGAACTCACAGCCGGCGGAAGCGTTGGTGGGAGAGCTGGCGGAGACTCCGCGGTGAGAGCGGTAACGAAGTCGTCGGGCCGGCGCAACTTGTTATACGCTTCACCGTCTTCGCTGGCGACGAGTTCAGGCTCAACGGGCAGCATGGTGCTGCAGGGTCCCACAGAATGTTTGGCACTTATCGGATGTTGGAGATCAAGTACAGGTCAAAGTCACGGCTGGACGTGCCAAACATAGAGCTCCAAAAGTTTTTGTGGGTCCCATGGCCCATGCGTTGGCGCCTAGTTAGGTGTGCCCCACCAACTCCACGAATCCTTTAGTATCTTCGTTCACCCTGCAGAAACGTTTTGGTATCTAAGCCCCCAAAACGTATGCGCAAAAGTGGCGGAACAAGATCAAAAATAAAATGGAAATGGGCTACTTACAGGCCGACGGCGAAATCCAGCTGGAGATTCCGACAGCTAGACCGCTGCAAACCACCTTTCACGTTCCGGTCACGCCTCTTCAAGGTTGTATCACATTTACTCTGGCTATCTACCAGCCTTTCGTTGGATTTTTTATGTTCTTACACTCCAAAGCTACCATTATAGTTTAAATGAGACTCATTCTTAAAACTCAGCTGGCAAATTAAAAGGGACTCCAGTATAGCTAAAAGAGCAACGTGGATGTTTCAAAGCAATATCGATTTCTTCCAGAAGTATGTGTATAAAGAGCGCGATCAAAATAAGCTTCACGGTGGAGTGAAACTATACTTCAATTCGTGATAGAAGAGAGGGTTGATGACGTGGTAGTATTTCAAACCTAGCACAGTAGGGTCTTCCGACGCAGATGTAGAATGATCTGATGATGAGGCCAATCGTGCCTATAAATATTTTCTTGATATCATCGCCATGAGCAAAGAGGAATTATGTGATTACTCGGGTTAAAAACCAAGCTATAACTACATCGTCAAGCTACTACGCCATAAGTGATACGGAGTAATGTGCTGATTGATTGTCACAACTTCATGAATAGATGCCATTAACTTTAGTGTATTTTTAGTAAATAGGTATATCCTGCACCAAAACCTCAACATATCGAAAAGTAATTGCGATTACAAGTTCCGAACATGGGCGAGCTACGGAACTAGCAGGGTAGTAGATCTAAAGCTACCACATAGGACATAGCACTCAGAGTGATGGGTGCTCGCTGCAGTGACCGTTTGTCCCACACTGATGAGAGACCGATTCAATTGCAAGGATCCAACAGACATGTCAAAATCGTTCGCCAGTGTACTCGAGTACGTCGCAAATCTACGCAGATTGTTACGCGGGGGTAGAGCTTTTATCCATATATTGCCATCTGCCTCTTTATATTTGGATTCGAAACTGGCGCTATCAACGGTTTTACTTATCCGTTTTACTACTGGGATGAATAGTGTCTCACATGATTATACCTCCACTTAGGCAAGCATAGAGACTGAATGGAACAGGTATAAAAACCATAAGACACCTCTAAACGGTACAGTCTCTACTAAAATAGCTCGTCTATATCTGAATTTACAGTTGGTTGAGACAGTCTGCGGTGGTGGTGGTTGTTTCCGGCGTGATAAAGCCATACTACTTCTCATTGTCTTCTATTACCCAGAACAATATTAACAGCGTAGTTTCTGTACCGAGGAAGAGAAGCTTAGCTTACAACATGCTATTTACTAGAGGCATTCATACGGTAGTAAGAAATCCGATTATTGCGATACCGTAGCTAGGTATAATTAGGAGCGTCGATGGTCTGTTCGAATTTCTGCTATTCAGGCACGCTTGATTAATTACACTTGGAAAGTTCAGTAGGGCCGTGAAGTCGTTCTGCAAGCAGAAACGAGATGGGGAGTTTAACGGCCATTTGCGAGATATAAAGACTTGTTGGGTTCGAATTGGAAGATACTTAGGAAGCCTAGACGAATAGGGCGAATTGTAGATTGGATACATATTAATCGTTGAACTCAAGGTAGTAGACAAACTCTTGCAAGACGTGGACTGAATAATGCATCTGACTCATAATTTCTATTGTCCAGGCGCGGGATAGCTGCTGCATTGATATTCTTGCACCCAGTCGTAGCCTATCTCATTGGCTGTGAAGTGGAACCAGTCCGCCCCAAGCTCATCGCCAAATGCGAAGCTGGTCGGTACAACTGAATTGAACTCATAACCACTAAATTCAATGTTGGGGTATATGACCGGTTGTTCAAACAGCTGATTCGCTGTCGATTGTAAGATGTTTAAGGAACTATTGTCACTTTGGTGAGTTGACATTGACGATGAATTATCAATACTTGAGCTCGTGGTGGTTGATATCTGCGTCGGAACTGGTTGAGAGGAAGGGTTCTTGAGACGAACACGGCCAAAATATGGAATTGTCACCACAAAGTCTTCTTGAAAAGCGTATTGCCCGCGGCAAGCAGCGATGATTATGTCGAGGGCATCAGCACCCTGCTTCGCTACAGCGCAGTCCAATTTGATGTTCGTTTGCCGTAAGCATTGTGATGCTATGGATATTAACGACCAGTCAGCCTGTCTCGTAGATGCATTTGTTTCTAGCCGATGGTGATCAGCGAGGAGAAGCACAACAGCCGCGCTGAACAGCTGAAAATCTAAGGTCTCACACATATATTCCGTACACAATGCACGGACTGTCGACATTAGTTCTATAATTTTACGTGATGCCTTCCGAGCGCGGTCGAAGCTGTGTTGGTACCGCGATGAATGCATCGCTTTGAGCATGTACGGCATATGAGCCAGCTTTAGCATCATCCAATATCGAACGTGAGTCATTAAAGGCTGGTAGAGAGTAGTGAAGGACTGATCTTCGTGGACATCTGTATTGATAGAAGGGAGAAGTGCCTGCACTTCCTCTAGGTCTTGATCAATTTGGTGAGTGGCTGCGTAATTGTTCTTCAGCTCAGTATGATCTCGTTTGATGATATCTCCAGTTATAATGCCGAGCTTGAAATGCGCCTGCGCTATTGGATTATTTTGGTAATTAGGACCATCATTTGGTCGTGTTCCCGGGTGCTCATTCGAAGTGCAAGATGGAAGCCCTAATATGCATGATATGAGTCGCTCGCTTTGCCAAAAGGAATCCCAAAGCATTATCTTCGACTTGTCTTCATAACCATGTGGTTGGTGTAGACCAAGCTGGATCGCAGAAGCTATAGCGCGCCGCAGAATATGCCAAGCTTTTTGTGGTTTCCCACTGTTGAAATAAAACCTCCACTGAAGAGACATACTCTCCAATATACTGATAGTGACGCTGGTATCATTGTAAAAACTAAGAGCTGCCGCAGCATATGCCGTGTATTGGTCTAGAAGTTGTCGGTACGAATGCTGAAGTTGCAACTCTTGAATACGGTCTCGCGGGTAGTGCATGAGACATAGTGAAACCCACAGGTACACCTTGGCCACCATGACGTGATCGTTTGACTGCAACGTATCAAATACCAAGGAAATATTGTGATTCTGTCGATTCGGGATGAGTTTTGCGGACTGAGTGCTGCCAAAAGTACAGGAAGGCCATGTAAACCATATCTTTTCCGAGTACTCAAAAAGTGTTGCGAGTTGAGGTAGACTAGGCAAAGGCGGTTGCGGGACGTACATAAACTGTCGTATTGGACGAACTGTCGATGTATATTTCCTACCATCAGATGTCAAAGGTGCCGCATCTTCTAAGAAAGCCGATAGCGGCGCTTTACAGAGGTCTGCATCACCTTCTCCGTTCAGTACTTTTAGACGGCCGCCTTCGTCTCTTGTATCTGCAGGAAGCGCAAGAGATGAAAGCCGCATAGAAACCGGTACATTGTCACCAGGCGGGTTCTTTAGCATCTGCGCCATCAGACTTTCAAGTTGAGCAATTCGGTTGTAGAGTACTTCCGTTTCTCCATGGCTAGCGTCAGACTCTGGAGGACTAGGTTCAACAGACTGTTTTGGGGCGCCTTTCTGTGGGCTACAGACCACTTCATGGATCGTGCAACCTTCGCAAGCAGTCTCCCCAGGCTTGAAGATGCAACGAACTTTGCGTCGTCGGCATTCGGCACAACTCTTTGTACCGAGCCGGAGACGTTTGACCGGTGGTTCTGCAGGCATTATTGGGGCGGAATGTGCTATAAACTGACTCCGCACTGATGAGTGATCCGAATTCTTAGCCTATGAGACGACGTATGAGATTCCAAATCGACGGATTTTAAACCAGAATGAGGAGATTCAGCTAAGGAGAGTGGAGGAGGCGTCGCCGAGAGGATGAGCACCATGATTGTGCTTACATACTCGGCCGAACTCGGATTGAATCGACTCGGTTGAACTCGCACTAAATAATGCATCTGATTGGCCACATCAATACTATATAACACCCTGCCTTTACTCAAATATCAATACGCGCAGTGTACTTAAGGTCTCTGCAACAAGTGCTTTACGGTTTTCGATATTACTCAATCAGAAACAAGATTCCGATCCTCATAATGGCCACTCTCGCCCCACAGCTAGAAGCTATCTACACCAATTTCGCTGAGACTGTCCCAGCGTCCATCAAGGATACGATTGACAACACGCGCATCTATGCAGAGTCGAAATTCGCTAACCCTGTTGATGTTATTAAAGTTGGAGACCGACTTCCATCATTCACACTACCTAGCGCGACCGGCTCTCCAGTCTCCAGCACTGAGCTTCTCGCAAAGAGTCCTCTTCTCATAACTTTCTACCGCGGCGGGTGGTGTCCGTTCTGCAATCTTGCGCTTCATGCTCTCCAGCAAAAGCTTGATGACATCCGTGCTGCGGGCGTTGAACTTGTCGCGATTACGCCAGAGCTTCCCGATTCATCGCTCTCCACCAAGGAAAAGAACGACTTAAAGTTCACAGTGCTATCCGATCAGGGAAACAAATATGCACGCCAGCTTGGGATTGTCTGGAAACAATTGGATGAAATGGGTCCTCTTTTCAAACAATTTGGCCATGTAAGTCATGCAGTCAACATGGTACACAAAATGGATCATGTCGCTAACGAGTTTCACGTCTAGGATATGGAAAAATTCAACGGTGATGAATCTTTGGAAGTACCTGTTCCTATTACGCTATTAGTTAGCAAGGAAGGAGTTGTGAAGAACAGATTCTTTGATCCAGATTACAGGAAGAGAGTCGAACCATCAACGGTGATGGAATGGATTCTCCAAATCTAAAGAATTTGGGATTATTAGGGCTGATTCTCTTCCATCACGTATATGCAAAGAGATTGCCACATATTCCAATTTGTGTATGTAGCAAATTAGCTTCAGCGGTCGCTCCTTCCTCATCTTGGGTGCTATCTATAACAATTTCGCTGTCGCTGCTTCAATCCGAGTTTCACCGTAACACGTGTCCTTAAATTCAATCTTCTCTTGGCTTGTACTTTTGACTCCTGGAACGTAAGTTGTCAAATGCCGCTGCAACAGTGTTGAGACCATACAAGCCCTGTTCGCCCCAGTGCTCGTTCGTTTCATCTTCAACGACGAAGAACTCGAGCCTCTTGTTACTCATCCACATTCTTAATGTTCGCATGATCAGGAGATTCTTTACTTGATGTCCTAGAGGATAATAAACAGGCATATAAACGCTCGAGAAGTGCACCAGAAATGCCAATGAGCGGATGCCCTCCACTGGAAACCGAGCCAGTGCACCGCTCCAAGCCTCAGTTTCTTGGAATTCCTCGTTCATGCTGCTCGCAGTCAAGCGGACTTTGTGTTTGAAAGATTGAAAAAATTCCAGACGGATATGGTGGGGCATGACATTGTGGTTGTCTCTCTCCTTGCGAGTTTTGAAATCCGCGATGAAGGTGTTGAGCATCGCCGGAAAAGATAGGCAGAATGTACCATAGAAAGGTAGCACATTCAACGCATCAGTTCTCATTGACTGGCAGACCGATAGAAGAGGTTCTGCCGAGCAGAAAGTTTGCACTGAGCTCGTCCAAGTGTATTCGGTCTCTGCAAGGACGAGGCCGTATATTGACTGTCGAATTTCGCGGGGTAGGTCGAGGATTCTGAAAGCGTCTGTTCTTTTCTGTTAGGAAACATATAATCGACCATAGTAGCTTGTGAAGAATGACCGGCCGTGTTCGTCTTTGCCATTGCCACTGAATGTGTCCGGGAAGCGAAAGGTAGAAGAACCGGATAAGGTTACTTACAGAGACGGAGAACTTTTTCATAGGTATATGAACGCTTGCTTAAGGCGAAGTTTAGCCGTAGTATTTACTTTCTCATGCTTCGGGTCGAGTGTCGCTACGCGTTAATTTCTATTCACTTGCGTACAACTACCCAAATTTTTCTTGGCATATCACATGATACATCCGTCAGTACGTTTCTATAGCTGACTGTTTCATAAATGTAAAGCATTATCACATTTTCCACATCTGCTTCATGTTCCTGTATTTCTATCATCATAATATCTAGTTTAAAGTTAACATTTGGCTCCAGCTCGACGGATCGCTCGAGAGCCAATATCATGTCTAAGAAATCAATACATTTTATTGTAATTACATACCTTTGCGTGTGTGTGTGTGTGTGTGTGTGTGTGTGTGTGTGTATCATCATCTGGACGAAGAGAAGCTTTAAAGCAGTATTTGACTGGCTGGAATCGTGAAAATGGTAGTTATGATTGGTGATTTCTGTCGTGGGTCGGACGTCGAAGGCAATCCCGAAATCCGTATCTTCAGGCTTCCTTGACTGAACAGTTAAGCAACGTGACTGTTTAGCTCGTCTCAAACACTGAAATGAAACGACTATAAAAGATGCTCGGCGCTCGAGTTCGCTGTCATTGCTGCAATAAACAGACTGGTTCTTGTGTATCAACTTTACCAACAAAAGAAAAATGGATAGCAAAAGCAACTAGACCAGTCAACTCGTAGATCACACCTAATACCGCGAGCTAAGGTCAACCATCCACATGAATTTGGATTCCCTTGTTCTAAAGACATCCCAAGCCTTTTCCTTCTTCTCAACTTCAAAGACACGCCTTTCAGAAAGTCGATGTGCGCCATAGAGCTCCCCCAAGGCAACCCGATACACAAGTCAAGCCATCTTAAAGAGCCTCTAGCTACTATTTTCAGAAGAACTTGAATATTCTGGACCTTCGATCGTAGGAATGGTATTTAAGTTTGCCGGTATTGGGTCGCAAACGCCTTGCGAAGGGCATGACAAAAGTTTAAATTGGGAAGTTTGGATGACCAAATTTAAGCACACTGCCAGTAATACTCAAGTGGGGAAGCACAAAAGTAACCTTAGAAGACCTATCGCGGATGACAATATAGCCACTATAGACAGGAAGGAGCTTTGGGTTTGCGAGGGCGGGGGTGTATAGGTGGCCGTGGCATTGACAGACCGATGGAGTAGTGACCGTGACCTTACTATTAAAAGTATAAGCTTGCTGATATGGAATAAGAGTCAGCAAGTGTCTACCGGCCTACCTTGAACTATGCTAAACTTTCGCCTAGTCTTGAACAACTGGGTTCGTGACATTTATTGGTTGTGGTGTGCCATTTTATCCCGAAGCGCGTGCAAAACAACAACTTTCTGGCGGTCTATTTGAAGGACAGCATCTTGCGGTCCTATATTTTGGATACCAAAAGTTTGGTCCGAAACAAAATGACCGGTGAAATGCCGTCAGTGGAGCAGCATTCCATACTTGAATGATGCCTGGTCCTTGTTGCGGAGCTGGCGCTAGAATCCCTCGGAGTACGGAAGTGCCATAGAATAAAAATTGGATGTTGTCGTCAGGAGGCGAGGGAGATATCGGGATCTGCGGCCTTATATTTCTTTTAGTAGCGCGAAGACAGAAGCTACAAGAGGGGCAGCTGGCAAGCCATGTCAGTGCCAAGATCATGTGTGGACAATGGGCGCTTACTCATGCCAGTGCTCGAGAGGACTTGGTATTTTGCCCCGCTGCCCTATCAATATTGGCGATTTTGGTTCCGTAACACTCTCTGCGTGGAGATTGTCGTTTTGTGACATTACATGCGAGAAAAAAAGGTCGCGTCTCCTGACCATAACGTTTGAATGGTGTGCTGCGGCGCGGAAAAGACGGCATCAGATTGTTATGTCCCCAGGGCATACAGTTACAGTACTCGGGCGGGTCACGTGGAGGTAACATTAGTCTTTTCACGAATTAGTTTAACAAAATCGGGTTGCTGGAATTTTTTGTGATAGCTGCCACAGCCCCTGCCATAACTATATCTCGAGCTGGCAATAAGAGAGCAAATCCTAAAGTTAGCAAATTGAACGATGAGCGATCTGGCTCGATTTTAGGAATCTTCTTTCTTTCACGTTCCGTTGCCGTTACATTCAATACTGAGCGTTGTCCCTGCTACGAGCGTGATCTTGCAATCCCACTACTTGTCTTTGCCCCTGACGTGCTCTTAGCGATTAGATACCTAATCACTTAATCAACGCAATTCCAGGTGCTTTCCCAGCGCAACCCGAGCTTCTAACCGTTATTGATTTGATTTAGTATCGGTTTAGTTTTGCGCTCGTAAAGTAGGTATGAAAGCTCTGATTATCACTTTTCGAGCCTGGTAACGTCCAAATAGTCAGAAATTTGGCACTGATTGACCATGCACACTATTCAATATTTTTCTTCGTTTTCCAAATGGGTAGGATTGGATGGACACTCATGTGCCCAAAGAGCTTCTAGTGCTCCTTTTCGAATACTATTGCGTGCGATGTACTTATAGCTGTACTACTCCTGTACTTTGGATATCTTAAAGTATATCTAGTCATGGGTAGTATGCTGGACACGTCTTGTTCTTCCTAAAGCCTAAAGGCAATGTCGATAGCCGGGGCGTGGCCCCCTTCTTCCGACGCACACGGTGTCCATCCTGCCATTGAGACCAATGTTCAATGTCATTGATCAACTATGCTTTCAAAGCCATGGGGAATGTTCCAGTACAGCTTCGGTAGGGGTACCGCTCTTAAGACCCGGGCTATGAAGGTCCTGCCCCAGCGTGGCATGATCAGACAAAGCTCATTCAGCCATCACAGCCTACTCAAACGCTCTTCAGTATACGCTCGGCCAATTTTTTCTGCCCCTTTTCTCCTAGCGCCTGCTCGTCAACTTCTTGTATCGCCTTGCCAATCGCCAGTGTTGTTTTCACGTTACCGCCGTCCACATGCAAAACACCATTCCTTCCTACAGTTATCTCGAATGCCACTTTCTCTCCCAGGGTCTCGAGGATGCTAATCCCTCCCTTGGATCCAGCCAGCAGTCTGCGCGCCATGGATAGGCTGATGTTGAATACCGTACCACCTTTAACCACCCCAAGCCCCTCACTTTTCCCAGTAGACGGGTCAATGCACGTGAGCTCAGGCGAAAAATCCTTGGAAGCGGTCAGGACGCGCGCGTAGACCAATGTGTTCGGAGGGAGGATGGGGCGTGTTTTACGTGTTACACCTTCGAAAGCAAGCCAAGGAAGCGTCGCAATGGGTGTATTAGGTGTAATCTGGCAGTTAAAGTTTTCGGCTGTTGAGCTACCGACTGTTGCGATCACAAGATCCCCAGGGGCGGGGAGGTACTATTTGGTAATATCAGTACACTCTACAAAATTTTCTTTCCCCAAATTACTTCAGGTATCAAGGAGTAGAGCCAGTGAGGATAACTTGCAAAAACTTACACGGCCGCTATTCGATTCTATCCAAGCAGCATTCTTTTTGTTGTCCGTAACCAGAGCCCCACCTATGGTGGCAGAGATAGTAGTTGGTGGAATATGTCGAAGTCCAGGTCCCAAAGTGAGGGTCTTCTTCTTTCCGGTAGGCGTAGGCAAAGCATCTTTAGGGATTTCATCGCCCGGAAGGACGATGGTAATTGCTGCAGCCATATAGAGACTGAGTGTGGTGAGCGCCTAGGCACAAAAGGCGAAGTGGAGCGCGGTTTGTCGTGGGAAAGGCTTGGCGCCAAGCAATCCCGACGATTTCTGGCGGGGCCTTAATAATTTTTGAACATTTTCTAGCACGCAGCCTCAAGTAGCCGTTGTTATTATTGCCTAACCGCGCACTGTCGCTTCTCGTTCCCTTCTCGACTTGCCTGATACCCTCTTTGCATCTGCACTCTCGGTTTCTTATTGGTCTTATCACATCGGCATGAGTGCGGAAAACGACCCCGCCCAGCGGGTTGCGATCGGAATTTCCTTTGGAAATTCGTACAGTTCCATCGGCTTCACCACGAGCGTACGTTTTGTAGCTAGAAAACATCCCGTTAATACGATACTGACCGAATTAACAGGATGGAAAAGCTGAGGTCATTGCCAACGAAGATGGAGGTAAGTTGCTCGCCTTCGCAGTCTGCGCGCTTCGCTAATTCTTTGGGTAGACCGCCAAATCCCCACGATATTATCATACGTTGAAGGAGAAGAACTGCATGGAGGACAGGCAAAGACACAGTTTGTGCGTAATGCAAAGAACACTGTGGCCTTCTTCAGGGATTTTTTGGGACAAGAGTAGGTTTCTTATGGTCAAGCATTGCGCACACCTTCTCACACTCGTGCAGGTTCAAGTCGATAGATCCCACTCCCTGCCACCAGTCTGCGCATCCCATCCAGCACGAATCTACTATTGCTTTCAAGATCCGAGACACTGAGGAAGATAAGGAGAATGAGGTTACGGTTAGTGACGCCACAACCCGGCACCTCAAGAGGTTACGAAGCTCTGCTTCCAACTACCTCGGAAAGGACGTTAACGCTGCTGTCATCACCGTACCGACCAACTTTTCCGACTCCCAAAAAGATGCTTTGAACAAGGCTGCGAAGGAGGCTGGCATCGAGGTTCTCCAGTTCATCAACGAGCCTGTCGCCGCTGTTCTGGCATACGATGCTCGCCCAGACACAAAGTTAGCTGACAAAATTATTGTAGTTGCAGACCTTGGTGGCACTCGCACGGATATCGCTGTCATTGCCTCTCGCGGTGGCATCTACACTATTCTTGCTACCATTCATGACTACGAAGTCACCGGTCTGAAGCTTGACCAGGTTCTAATCGACTATTTCGCCAAGGAGTTCCTAAAGAAGCACAAGTCTGCCAATGACCCAAGAGAGGACGCTCGTGGCTTGGCCAAGCTCAAACTCGAGTGCGAGGCTGTCAAGAAGGCTCTTTCTATTGGTACGAGCGCCAGCTTCTCGGTGGAAAGTTTGGTTGGCGGTATTGACTTCACGGCCACTATCAACCGCACGCGCTACGACTTGCTTGGCAACAAGCTTTTCTCTGCGTTCTCCAGGCTCGTCCTACATGCCGTTGAGAAGGCGCAGCTCGACCCCTTGGACGTGACTGAGATTATTGTCGCAGGCGGAAACGCTAACACTCCCAAGGTCGTCTCAACCCTCGCCGCGGCTTTCCCAGAGACCACCACGGTAACCGCACCGTCAACCTCAGCCACGGCAATCAACCCCTCTGAACTCGCCGTCCGCGGTGCCTCTATTCAAGCCAGCCTAATCCAGGAGTTCGAGACGGAAGACATTGAACAGAGCACACACCCCATGGTCACTGTGACCCCCCACCTGTCTCACGCTGTCGGTGTCCTCTGCATCTCTGGCGACGAGTCACAGGGTGTTTTCCATGCCATTGTCGACGCCGAGACCCCTCTCCCAGTCCGGAGAACGGCCATCATTGCCACCCCACGGGAAGGCGGCGATGTGCTGATCAAGCTTGCTGAGGGCCAGCGCCACATCAAAGTTACCAAGCCAGAGCCCAAGCCGAAACCAGAGAAGACCGAAGACGACGAGGATGACAGCGACGAAGACGATAGCGAGGAGGAAGAGGAGGAGCTCAGGGAAAAGACGTGGAAGATCAGCAACACCCTCAGCGAGGTGGCCATCCGCGGCATCAAGAAAGGCGGCAAGGTCGAGGTCCAGATCAACATCGGTGCTGATCTTGGCGTCAACGCCATCTACAGAGAGGTTGGCGGAAAGGGTGGCGTCAGGGGCATAATACAGGGCTCCAAGGCTGCTGCTAACGGCAGCGCTTAATTAAGGAAGTGATGCTATGATATAAAAAGCAACAGATGAATCACGGAGGCTTATTGGATGAGATAGACATGAGGAATTGAACGCTTCTTCTCTGCACGACATATCTGAATGACGATCTGGTGGATGGTGTGCAAGGTTGTGGACCAGTCGGCGTAGATAGACGGGATTCTCAGGGCATTCATTTTCAAGCATGTGAATTGAAGCTCTTCATAGCTATATATGTGGCTACTGTGCTGAGAGCAGGAGCATGCAACGGCATCCTTTGTAGATTCTTCTCGTTGTAAAACAGTCATGGCCAAGGGCATTGAAACTCGTTTTAAGCTCCAATGGCTATCGATACTCAGTATCGATGCTATGCTATAGCTCCAATGCTGCAGAGAGACATACGGGCTGTGTAAGCTTGCTTAAAGCTGCAAGCTTCAGCATTGCCTAAACATGGAAGCGGCATTCTAAACCCTTCAAGCCCACCCTTCTCTCAGCTCCTACATATCCTTCAATATCGCCGCCCTCGGCCTCATCTTCCTTCCCAAAGGGGTCTCCTCTATCCACTCCTCGTACGTCATCCCCTCCGGCACCCCCCTCAGTCCCTCATAATGCCACCTTCTCTCTATCCAATTCTCCTTATCCAGTTCTTGAAGCAATAGGTCCCGCAGCGCCTCCCACTCCGCACCCTCGTCTCTGAACTGCCACCCGGTGCTCGCAGCCAGATACAGGCGCCGGAGACGGCCGAAGTACCGTGTATCCATAAGGTCCCACATATCGACTATGGTGAAGGCTCGGTGGGGATCGATGTCGTTCTGGCCCGAAGAGACGAGAGCAAGGTAGGTTAGTGGTTTGGCAAGGTGCCAGTGCGTTGAGCCGGCGAAGTCTTCGGGGAGGTGAGCAAAGTTCTGGTCTATGTATTCTATTGCGATGGTGAGGTGTGTGAGGTGGGGTAGCCAGTCGAGAATACTATTGAAACGGCCCTGCTTGATTTCGGGGAGGTGGCGCAGCTCGACGCGCGTGAGGGAACCCGCGATGTTTTTAAGAAGAGAGCGGATATCAGAGTGTAAGAGGCGCGGGCAGTGCAGAATGCTCATGCTGCACAGCGTGGGCGGAAACGTCGCGGGCTGCTGTAGCATCTCGTTGAGGAGCCTTGCATGTATGGTGCCCGACATGGAGAGGTGTTGTAGACGGGGAGGCCAGTGGAGACGCCTTTCTACAACGTCGGACCCGAATTCAGTGTTGCAGCGGGGCATGTAGAGTTGTTCGAGCTCGAGGAGCTGGCGGAGCGTCTGGTTCAGGCTTTGGTAGCTTATTGCTTCGCTGATAAGGCCAAGATCGAGGACTTTGAGGCGTGAGCATTTGCTCAGACTAGCCCAGCAGTTTATCGCGAAGGAAGCTTGTGGCGCGACGAAGACTTCGAGTGAGGATTTAGTGCGCGCGAGTAGGCGGGCGGTCGTAGATTTCGCGCCTTGGTGAACGATGTGCGAAAGATCGAGGGCTTTAACAAGACCGGCGAGTTCGGAGCGCTTGATTCGAGGGATGACAGAGGGACAGAGGGTGCGGACAAAGAGGGTGTAGGCATTGCCAATGAGGTATGGGGTCTCATAGAGGATGGGTATACCAACGTCGTACCATTGTCTGTGAGCTTGTTAGTTGAACTAGGCATATAATGGGATGAAAGATTAGAAAAGGATTGTCCACCTACCGGCATACTGCAACAAAGCTAGCAAGTGTTTTCTGATTCTCTTGAGACGGGGGTATACATTCTAAAACGTGCAGTAATAGCTCGTCGGGCAGATAGTTGGCAAAGCGGTGCTGCGGAATAGTTATATCCATGAGTAAGTGAGAAAGCTTTCTAGTATCAGCGTGCAGGATGGCGGAAGGCGTATACAAAGATGTTTTGTCTCTATGTCGGTGACGGAGCGGCGGCAGACTAAGGGTTCCGACGCGGGCATTACTTGGCGGGGCTAAAGTCCGCTAAAGCCGAAAGAGATAGCCTACATTTTGACGTAAATACTCGTGGTATAAGAGTCACAAAGAAATTAATGCTTCTAATAGAAATCTCACACAAGGCATAGCTATAAAGGCTATAATAAACAAACTTATTCATTAATTTCATATCTTTATTGAGGGTTTGTTATAGACTAGGCTATGCCTAGAAAGATACCTTCTTTCTCTCTTCGGAGATACTCCACACTGTCACGGCCTATACCGCTAAGCCAAAAGGATCATGTACGACAATATCAAATCTGTTGATATTTCGTACTTAGGCGGTATATATCTATCAACCTCGTAACCTCGCACGACTAGTCATGTGACGTCGCGCAGTCGTCACACACACCAATCGATACCTAGACTCTTTTATTCAACTAAGAGTAGATATCCCACTTAACTGAATTTTACAGCTTATGCGGTTTCTTTCTTTTTTCTTACCACATATATCTTTGTATTCTGCTCCCAAGAATTTGAGTCCATACAACTCTTTTGTACATCACATATACACGCTATAAATTCAAGTTACGAAGGTCAAAATGACACACGATGTTCAAATCATTCCCAAAATCTCGGATTCATTTCATTGCATTTCGGGAATTACTTCACGTCTCGTCGATAACCTGTCCACATATTCGTTCTTAATGCAACTTCCACGCCGTAATCGTATCTCCAGCAAGCTCCATCTCAAATGGATAATAGCACCCGAGAAAAGTATACTGTCTGCATACTCTTCCAACTTAGAGACGTGCCTGGACCACATCATTTTGCTAGCCAGGGGGTATACACTGCAATGCCGAACAAAAGTAAAAAGGCCAAAGCTAGCAGTATAAACCGTTGCATGCTACCCTTGTAATTAAGCCGTATACTGTTCCATTAACCGTTTTGTACATGCTTCTCAAGAATGATACACCTCAAAGTGCCTATAACACGAGAGTTAGCATACGTATTAGCCAAGTGTTATTCGTGGCGGACTTACACATTATTAATACCTGCCAGAAAGAGGCCCTTTAAAGCCCTCGGCAACCATGCTTCTCTTGTATTTCCCAGTAAAGGAGCTGTTTGAAACGCCGGCTACTCCCATTGAACCACCACCAAACTGAGCAGGCGCCATCTTGCGATTGGAAGCACGCTGCAGCTTTTGAGAGCTGCTGTTCGCGTTGCTGTGGGGTTTGCTGTTGGCCTGTGGAACTGCACTGGGGGCTGGGGCTGGGGCTGACGCTGATTTCCAAGCTCGTGAGAAATAATCTCGGCCTTCACCATTACGAGGTGGCTGCTTGTACGCATCCAAATTCTCATGCAACCGGATAAACAGTGGCGTGTTCTCATATCTAGACTCATCCTTGATCCTAGGAGACGCTTGGCCGATCACTCCGAAATTGTGAGTCTTGTCTTCAGCTTGGGCTTGGGCTATCAGTCTCTTCGCATAATCTTGCTGCCTGCCTACGGATTCGCCATCACGGAACCAATTAGCAAGCTTCCCTTCCTCGCTCATGGCCACCGCGAGACTAGCAGTGGGATTCTTTGTTGTTGGCATTGAATCAATGAAGAAGGGACCGGTCCACTTCTGCTTGGTAGGACCTTGCTGATTGAAGCCATTTGCAATCTCATGAATTCGTTTAGTCCGGGCATCATCGGGGTCACTATAACGAAGAGTGGTAGATGCTGAAAAAGCGGACGTTTCAAAAGGTGTAGTGCCCTTTTCAGATGGCTTCTTTGCCTCAGGGAAGCGAAAAGGTGCAGAAGCAGCGTTCAGAGTAGAGACACCGCGGTATGGATTTGCTACTGTGGGGCCTGGTGGGAACAGGGCTCGGATGTCGGTATCATTCAACGTAAAGTCTGGGCCGGCGGCACATTGGTCTATGCCAGGATTAGACGGCTGACTTAACTGCACTCCTTGGCTGTTTAAATCGAGTTGGTTCAAAAGCTGGCTCAAATCGGGTTGTGTTACAGGAGTTGTAAAGGCACTGGCTGCTTCTTCGCCAAAACCGACTTCGCGGAGCTCAGGCGGTAGCTCACGAAGTGAACCCTCGCGGTACAACATACGAAGCTGCTCACGTTGCTCAAGCTGCTCACGTTCGCGCTGGATACGTCGCTGTTGAGAATCTGGTTGGGTGGCAACAGATTTGAGGGGGAACTCGTAGTTAAAATCCATCGATCCGATGTTACCTGAACCACTACCGTGGAATGTGAACGGAGTTGCATGAAGATTCCTGACAGGAGTCACAAAAGGATCTTCTAATTGTCCTTGGTTGATTTTTGTAGTTGGAACCATTGGCGCCGGCCGCGGGTCTTGCTTTTCCATAGTGCCGGACCTCATTGGTTCATTAAAAGCTGGTTGACAAATAATGACCTCTTGTTCTTCTGCAGGACGTCCATACTTTTTAATCATAGCCTCACGATTCTCAGCAATAAACTTGAAATACTCGACAGAATTCTGTGGGAAGCCTGCACCAGGAACATGATCGGACGCCAGTGAGCCCTCAACACGCTTGCGGGTATGCGACCACAATCCAATGTTCACCCATTGGAAGGATACTGAAAGCCATTGGTGTGCTGAAACGTCGCGGTTCGGGTGGCCAATGAATACAATCTGACCATCAAAATCACCGGTCTGTTCGTGGAGGCGGATAATATCGGGGAGTCGACCAAATAGACGTGTATAGCTCTCTACGACTGGAGGACGAATATTGGTCGGACTAATATCTTCACTGGCCTCGCTCGGGAACACCTATAGGTACGCTTAGCCTATAACTTTAAGATTGGACAAGCTGAATTGGAACTTACCGATGAGCCACCGTAGTCCTCCATATTAGAAATTTCTTGGTTGGCGGGAAGGCTAGTCTGGATCGAGGGTAGAGTGGCAGGCGGGGCTTTGGATGAGGCTCTCTGAGCGGGTGTTGAGTGGGTCTCAAACGTCTGTTGTGAGAGTTAGCAGTGGAAACATGGTAGGAAAGTTCGTTGAACAACTTACTGGCTGAAAAGAGTGGATGTCAGCGGGAGAAGAGCTGTCGTGATCAAAACCTCCAAAGCTGTCACTGCTCCCCAAGTCGCTGGGCTGCAGAGGGCGCCAGACTTTATTCCCCTTCCTGTTGCGATTGGGCTGTAGCTTTATGACTCCAGAAACAGAAATGGAACTTGAATCTGGTCGGCTGGGAGCTTCAGGCTCGCTCTTGTTAAGACGCCGAGTGATTTCCGCAAAGGTAGTGCCGGGCGTCGAATTCTCACTGAAGGTGCTTTCCCTACGAGCCTCGGGATCACTGGGCTTAAAGGCCGGAAATTGAAGTGAAGGTGAGCGGAAGACGGGTGTGTCGTCGTCGTGGGAATCGTAGTACTCGCTGTCCAACTCTGCACGTGGGACAATGCGGATGTGAGAGTGAGAGGACGCACTCAGATGCTGACTCGGAGTCCCCAGCGGCAACCTGCGAGGAGCAGTCTGCGCAGCAGGGGCACGGCGACCTGTTATGTGGGGCGAATTTAGTCTACCCTGCGCATGCAAAGATCCAGACGGTGCGGAGGATAGCTAGAGTAGAGCAAACTCACCACGCCGGCCGCGGCCTCTTGTCTTGCTTGCCAGATTGATAGCTGAGACGTGTAGTCGTTAGGGTTGTGCTGTGATAGAGACAATGTTCGCTGCGCGATGCTTTTGGTGTAACACAAGGAACGCGGTGGGTGGGGGGTGGATGGCGAGGCCTATGATAGGTCTTGAATTGGCCGAGCTGCACGAGGGGTGGGGGTGGCTGTTCGAGAGTGAGACCTCACGGTCTGCCGCATGAAAAGGTGCGTCTGATGCGGATGAAGCGAGGAGGCAGTGACTGAGTAGGTGAGGGTCGATGGCGGCTCAAGAGGGCGTGCTCTCAAAGCAAACACGGAGAACAGAGTGTCTCCGCTGCCGATAGTATCGATAAGAGGTGATGGTCCAAAGACCAAATGTTATAGAGAGCCTACAATGGCAGGCGCACGTCCCCGCCAGCTATGTCTCGCAGTGCTCTTGCCCTGCTCAGCAGCAGATGGCTCTTGCGGCTGCCTGCACCCCACACCGCTTTGCCCCGCCACCGCCGCATCGCCCATCTCTTTTTGTGCATCATTTCTCCGGTGTGTGTATGCTTGCATTGACTCTTTGTTCCCTTGGAGAGCTTCTGTCCACTCCTGTCTCGTGGCCTCCTGTGCTTTTCTTCAATATCTTGCGGGGACGCCTGGTCGAAGACGTGCTTTATCCTTATCAGCGTCGCATAACACGGCTGAAGTACATTAACCGCTTCTTTTCACATTTTCTTCCAGACGCGTCCAATGTCGATGCTGCCAGACTGTGTAGCAGTTCTGCTCGGAAAACGACTTGTCATTTTGTCTCACGTTCCCCCAATCCGACACTTTCGATAGCGAAAGTCTAGAGACAAGAGAAGCGACAGAGACACGCACATTATGTATTCGTTTGGGCACCGATTTCTTTCTGACCTCTGAAATTAATCTTAGGGAAGACGATCCAAGATGACAGCAGGGACGTCACGCAAACAAAATAAGCTTCGCTTGCGCTTACTCAATGTGGCACCTTGCATGTGAGAAATTCAAGAGATACAATTGGCTGCTAAATTAAAGAAATATATCGCTGGAGTCCTCCAACCACGCAAAGCTGGCTTGAATATCCGTCAAAATAACCCAAGAAATATGAAAGCCTAAGATCTGATATAAGCTGATTTTAGGAAGAATAGCTCCTGGTCCGAATAAATGGGAGAAGGATATGAATACTGTCTCCGACTTGGTAGATCGTGCGACGGCGCACTTCCATGGATTGGTAACGCGAGTATAAGTCAGGAATCATGAGATTGATCGTTGGTAAGTAGAGAACCGTCATCTTCCGAGTTCAAGGTTGATGGCACTGCTTGCAAGCCTGCTGGATCATCTGGAGCGACCTGTGTATCCTCGGTATTCTTAGGTTTCACAGGTCGACCATATTCGAGATCAAGTTTTAAGTACTTCTTGCATTGGGGCTGATGGTCACACAGTCCAAACCTATCTTTAAAGCATGGGTTTCGACTGATGTTAACACTCCATGGTTCTGGATAGATGTGGGCCGGGTTCATGCATGTCCAATTTCCGCACAAGTGGCTCGCATTCCACCCATGATTGACGATACCCTCAATATGGTCTGAAGTAAGTAAGCCCTTTAACAGCATCGTGACGAAATGTGTGCTGACCGACAGTGCTTGGATCTTGTTATCGTGCTTGAATTGGATTTTCATGGAAAGACTTCTGCCGCCCGTCATGCATGGCCTATCATATAACCAGCATCCGTTGGCTGTCTTTTCCCCTTGGATGGAGTTGTGGTATCTTGAGACAAGCTTCTCTAGTTTTGCACGCTGCATGTGCCAATACACCCGGTAGAAGAGATGCTTTCTCTTTTCCGTCGGCAACCGTTCGTCCCAGTTGATTTCGTCTTCGAAGACAATGGCCTGTGGGTTATCTGGATTTGGCAAACTATTGTGGTCACGCTCAGCTACTGAGGACTTTTTGAGTGAGGTTTTAGGCAAGGGCAATGAGTCCGAAGCTTTGTCTATGCCCAGCCAGGCCGATCTAGAAAATCCGAGGCCGGGTCTAGGCGAATCGACTTTGTCGACATTGGCTGATATAGCTGTATCTTGCGAGAATGTGAGATCCGGCACTTCATCGTCATCTGTAAGTTCTTTCTTGACTGAGACTGTCCATGGTTGCTTTGAAAGACCCTGTGAACTGATGATTTCATAGGTAATGACACAATCATCATCCACCTCACTGTCCTCTTCACTGCCCGGGTCCTGACTGTCATACTCGGCATTGACCCTTTGCGAATGATTGGAGCTGTCAAGCATGTCATCATCCCTCCATGATTCGCGCGAAGATTGCGAACTTTCGTCGTCATCCCAAAACCCGCCTTCAACAGACACACTTGCAATTTTATCCAATGCCTCGTCGCCAGATGTATTGTCTTTCCCAGTCGCCGCAAATAGACTGCGCTTGTTTCTGGGGCGGCGGTATTGGGGCGTTGGACTGAGGCTTTTGCTACTTGTCAAATCAAGCGTCTCGATCTCTTCATCTTCTGCGTCCGAGGACCACCAGGATGTCGGGCTCTCCGGTGTTCGCTGCCTTGGACTACGAGTCGGGCTTTTCTTCGGAACCTTGATCTTCTCATCCGAGAACCATGTGGTACCACTCTCTTCTGCCCCCTTCCCCTTCTCATCGCCATCGATATGACCGTTTGAAGAACCAAGCGTCTCAGCCTCACTCTCTTCCCATTCCGGGAACAAGAGCGACGCTAATATTGGATTTCCCATCCCTATACCTTCCTCATCCCCTTTTCTCCCCGTCTGCTTCTCTTCCTTTTTCTCTTCTTCTGTCTCGCCATCGTCGTCGTCGTCGTCGTCGTCGTCGTCGTCGTCGACCGAAAACCTCTTCCCGTCATCCTTCGCATCAATCACATTCCTACTAATCCGTACCCACCAAATCGGATCCT
>Ga0247757_10000230_pt1 | contig 46611 bp, 46 predicted proteins | sample UWRJL126311R4_FD_180929 | JGI IMG/M metagenome (GOLD analysis project Ga0247757, IMG submission 180929) | Plant litter microbial communities from Arlington Agricultural Research Station in Wisconsin, United States - UWRJ-L126-311R-4 | ecosystem: Environmental > Terrestrial > Plant litter >... | reverse complement strand
CTCTGAAGCCGACCGAGAACACATGAGTCTTGATATCGTCGTCGGCACGCCCGACCCCCGAAGGATTCCCGACACGGTCAACGGGGGCGCTGAAGGGGCGAGCGGAACGCCACCGCGGGCTCCGGTAACCGAGGTCAATCTCGGTCTCGCCAGGCCCGGCGTGTACGACGACTCGCTCAAAATGTGGCTGCCGTCCGAGGTCAAAATGTGCGCGGTGCGACCTCCAGGAGGAGGGCCGGCAAGTGCGGCGTACATCGCGGCACGAGTGAATCTGAACAGCGCTTCTGCTGTTTCTAGGTTCGGGGTGTATGAGTTGAGGGTGGAGGGTGCGCTCGAAAAGATTGGCAAGGCTGATCTAGCCAGAGTAACAAAATCGACTAAACTCCCAACAAGGACGCATCAGCAAATCCGAAAACTGGAGGCGATCCATGGCGAAGGTAACGTTTCGGGAAGGGTCGTAAAGGACCTCGGTGTGACCACAACTGCAGAGGCAAAGGCGGCAGAGACATCCAGGCTACAGGCAAACTACGATACCGGGACCGTACCACCCGGAAATCTTAGAGTTTTAAACCCGAATGAAGTTTTTCATCGCTCAAATGTACACGGAGGAAGGTGTCAACTTTCCCTTCTCTCACCACATGCAGGCCTTCTGGCGTGAGCGGCTGTCCGCGCTCGCCATGCCGAGCGCTCAGTTCGTGAAAGCGTATGGCGCTGATTTTACCCTCGGCATTCGACTTAACGCGCGCAAGGAAATTGCGGAAAGCGAGATTAGGGGGCCGACCGTTTTTAGACGAACTAAGGACGTGGAGTATGCGCTATTCCTGCCTTACGACGTTGTCATGAGTGCTGAGGATAAGTGTCGCGCCGCAGTTTGCTTAATAGTGAGTGGGATTCAACGGATTGCCGACCTTGCTCAGGTCGAGTTGGTTGGATTTGAGAGCGAAAAGGATTCGCTCATCAAGCAGACTTGCTGCAATCCACTAATGCTCCTCGAGCCATGGTCGGACCGTGCGCCTAGCTGAGGACAGCATCCTATGCTTCCCCGCGGCAACGAACAGAACTTACTGGACCGGGCGGCAGAAGGTAGAACAGTAATGGTCCCGCCGCCTTCGGTTTGGTCGCACGCCATCAGCATGAAGCTGGTCATCGCGAGGGCGAGATAACTTTGAGCCGGGTCCCTCTTACCGGTTCGCCTATGCGCCGGTTGGCAGCGGCAGCTATACGTATCTGACGTCCTGGGGTACGTCGTCTAGCGCGATGTGGAACACGGCGGGTCTTTACGCCAATACCTATGACGTTGCGGTCTTCGTTCGGAAAAGCGGCACAACCACCGGCTATGATGGGATGCAGCAAAAGACGATCCAGCTTCGCGCAAAGTGCACGAGTATTCTGCTCGATTCCTGGCCCGGCACCCTGCTCACGTTGAGCGGCTATGCGTACTGCTACGATCCACAATTCAGCTATGTCCGCACCCTAGCCGACGGGAGCGAGTCATGGACGGCCGTTGGAAGTCCATGGGTCACTAGCTCGATAGACATGGAGACCAGCGGTCTGACTCCGGGCTACTACGATTTCAAGGTCGAAGCGCGCGAGGGAACCGTAGGTAGCAGACGGCAGCAGTGAATCGATCAATCGGCGGATCGGGCCGGGATGCTCGCTCTATCATGATCTCGGGGGGCTCACCGGTCACCCGCTCGAGGCTGGCAGTCCGCTCTACGTTGATGTTGGAGGCTACACTTCTTGCGACGACGGTGTAACGCCCGAATACGCCTTCTTCTACCTGCCGCCGACGGCGACCGAGTACATCCAGTTCCCGGGAACCGGTTGGCAAACCGACAGCACCGGCATCCTCGATACCACCGGCATCACGGTTGGAGGATCGTACGGCGTAAAGGTGCTCGTCCGTGGTGTTGGCCACGTCGGGTTCAGCCGGGGGGACTCGTTCGGGACCTTCGACTACGACGGGCGGTGAGGGATCACCCCCATCCACGTCAACAGTTGTCTCTTTCAGGGACGCGATGGAGTGTCGGATTGCTCTGGCCGAGCTGCATTTTGCAATGGATCAGTCCTTCGACACGCTAGCCCGAGTAACGCGACCAGCGCGGCCCGGCTTGCTCAGCGCGCGGTGCTCGCGGTCGAGCCGCGCGAAGACGACCGTGTCGATCCACTCGCCCTTGACCCACGCATTCTCGAGCAAGTGCGCTTCGCGGCGCATCCCGAGCTTTTCTGCCACGCGCAGCGAGCCCACGTTGCGCGGGTCGATCTCGACGAAGATGCGGTGTAGCCGCAGCTCCTCGAAGCCGAATGCCAGCACGGCGCGTGCGGCCTCGACGGCGTAGCCGTTCCCCCACGTGCTACGCGCAAGCACGTACCAGAGCATCGCCTCGCTCGGTTCGGCCTCGCCCAGTTTCATGCCGCAGCGCCCGATCAAGTGACCCGTTTTGCGCTGCACCACGGCAAAATCGAAGATCCTTCTGTTTTGTGCGCGTGAGTCGGCGATGATCGCGCGCAAGTGCTCGAGGCTATCGTCGAGCGAACGAACGCCGTGAGTCGCGAAGCGAACGGTGACGGCATCGCCCTCGTACGAGTTCGCATCCCTGGCGTCTTCCTCTTTGAAGGCGCGCAGCCGCAATCGCGGCGTGTCGAGCTCCATGGTCGTAGTTTTTCAGGATCGAAGTTTCAGGGTGATGTCGCGTGCAGCCGCGGCGCCTCTCGCTGAACCGTTTTGTCACACGGCGCACGCCGCAAACTCGCGTTGCTTGTCGCGCGCAGCTCGGTCAAATTGTCGTTTCGAAACATGACCACCGACCACACGCTGCTCAGCTACGCGGGCTCCGGCGCCGCCATCGTCGAGTGTGCGTTCGCGTGGGCAAAGATGCCCGTGGTAGTGGAGGACGTGGACACGTCTTCCGAGAGCCCGACTCGGGCGCGGCTGATGGCGTTGAACCCACTGGTTCAGGTGCCAGTGTTGTTGCGGCCCGACGGTAGCGTGCTCACTCAAAGCTTGGCGATCTTGCACTACATTCAAGATCGGGCGCCGAGCAGCGGGCTCATCCCGGGTTCGGGTTTGGAGGCGCGGGCGCGGTTCTACCGCTGGGCCGTGTTCTTGGTCTCCGCCGTGTACCCGACGTTCGCGTACGGTGACGAGCCGGGGCAGTGGGTGAGTGGCGAGCCGGCCATGGCCCAGCTGCGTGAGAGCACGGACGAACACCGCAAGACGCTGTGGCGAGAGCTCGAAGCGGCGGCCAGCGCGCCGTGGTTCTTGGGTGAGGAACGGAGCGCCATCGACTTGTACATCGCGGTCATGCGCCATTGGCGGCCGCGCGCGACGTGGTTCGATTCGGAGACGCCGAAGCTCAGTGCGATCGGTCAACGGGTGGCCGCGTTGCCGGAGCTCGCGTCCATCCTGGCTCGTCACTTTCCGCCGGGCTCGGAGTAGCGAGCGCGCTGCTGGCGCCGAGCTCGTTGCCGGGCTCCGCGGGTTCGAGGGTCATGCCTAGTGTCTCGGCGCCGGCGTTGCGTGCGCCGTCGAGCGCTTCGACCAGCTTTTTGTAGGGGGCGTCGTCATTGGGCGTGACGAACACCACGCGATCGACGGGGGCGCGGGGCTGGAGGCGCTTCTTCAACGCGGCCACGTAGTCTGCGGGGGCTGTCACTTCGCCGTTGATCTCGAGCGCGCCCGAGCTTCGAACGTGCACCAAGATTTGCTCCGCCGGCACGTCGACTGTGGTCTCCACTTTTTCTACCGTGGGCACGCGCACCGCCAAATCTTTCTCCTGCAAGGGAGTGACGACCATGAAGATGATGAGCAGGACCAGCACGACATCCACCAGTGGGGTGACGTTGATTTCGCTCTTCGGTCCCGTAACGGGTTTGACGAGCACCGCTTTGCGAGGCCCGTGTTTCACTTGGCTTGCTCCACCGCCAGGGAGACGGTGTGTGCGCCAGCGGCCTTGGCTTCGGCCATCACTTCACGCACGTCTTTTACCGTCAGCGAATCATCCCCTTTGACCAAGATCTTCCGCTCGGGAAATTTGCGCAATGAATCAGCGACGCTGGTTCGTAGATCTTCTTTGCGTACGCGGTTGCTTTCGAGCCATACGGTCCGATCACTCGGAATCGAGATCACGAGCACATCCGGCTTTTTTGCATCGTCACTGGTGCGGGTCTTGGGCAAGTGTACGTCTTTGCCGCGCTGCAAGAGGGGCGTCACGACCATGAAGATGATCAACAGCACCAGCACGACGTCCACCAAGGGGGTGACATTGATGTCGCTCTTCAGACCGCCGGAGTTGGAGCTGAACGCCATGAGAGTGCTTTCACTTCGACGCCGCGAGCGCTTCGCTGCGCATGCGCCGAGAGAGCAAATCGAGGAACTCGTTGGACGATTCGGCGATGTCGACGGAGCGCGCTTCGACCCAGTTTTGCAAGAAATTGAAGGCGAACACTGCGGGAATCGCCACGATTAGCCCGAACGCGGTGGTGACCAGCGCCTCGGAAATACCGGCCGATACCGTGCCCAGGCCGCCCGAGCCGGATGCGGCCATCTGTTGGAAGGCGGTCACGATGCCCATCACCGTGCCGAGCAAGCCCACGAACGGCGCAGTCGAAGAGATGGTCGCGAGCACGCCTTGCCCGCGCCGAAGCTCTTGCACTTCACGTTGGGCTTGGCGCTCGAGCGCGCGCGCGACGGTTTCGAGCGTGAACTCTTGATCGAGATCAGGGCGAGTTTTGTAGGCTTTGAGCCCTGCCTCGATCACGCGCCCCAGGTGTCCCACGTCCGCCGCGTTGCTGGCGGTCTCCAGGGTGCCGGCCTCCAGCGCGGTCGCCATCCGTTCGGCGTACAGCCGGGATGCTTTTCTGGATCGGATGAACACGACCAAGCGCTCGCAGGTGACGAATACCGATGCGAGCGACATCATCATCATCAAGATCAGGATGACCTTCGCGAAGATGCCGATGTTGGACCAAAGCTCGGATACGGAAAAGCTCATGCGGACCTCTCATTTCAGAGCAGCGCTGATGTTGGAACCGGTGCGTGCAGGCGGCTTCTCTCTCTCTCAATCATGGGAGTTTGAAGTTGAACGTAAACAGGTACTGAACCGCGACGGGTCGCCCCTGTAAGGTGACCGGTGTGAAGCGGCTCTTGCGCAAGCTGTCGAGCACCGCTTGGTCGAGCATGGGCAGCCCCTTGAGCACGTTGCAGTTTTGGACCTCTCCGCTGGCCGTGATCACACAGCGCACGAGCAGCTTGCCCTCGACGCGCGCGGCGATGGCTTGCGGCGTGTAGCCGGGTGGCCCGCCCGCGATTTGCTGCGGTCGCGTCATCCCTGCGCCGAACGGCAACACTGCGTTTCCCGTTCCGCCGGGCACGCCACCCACGACACCGCCGAGCGTTCCACCAAGCACGCCTCCGACGACTCCACCCGGTACACCGCCGGTGACTCCCCCCGGAACGCCGCCCACTTCACCCGGCTTGGTTTCGGAAACCGGCGCCGGTTCCTCCACCTTTTTCTCGACCGTTGGTTCCATCACGGTGTCGGGCTTTTTCTCGATCGGTTTCTCGATCGGTTTTTTCTCCGCCGCGTGGTGCGCGTTCCCCGCGGCGGGCGGTGGAGGCGGGGGCGGGGCCGGCGCGGGTGGCGGTGGAGGCGCAGCCGTGAACAGGGTCACCTCTACTGGTCGTGCGGTTTCGGCGCGGTGATGCGAGAGCCCTAGCAACAAACCCAAGGCGACGAACGCATAGACCGCAATGGACAAGCCCGCGCCGAGCAATTTCCCACGGGGGACAGTTCTCCTCGCGAGCACGGAATCGAACATCTGAGTTCAATGTGCTCAATCGAACTCTTTGATGCAAGCGTAGACTCGTTGATGCGCGCGTACGACCAGTCCCGGGTAACGTGGAGGGTAGTGCGACGGTGTCGTACTTCACTGCGCGAACCAAGATCTTGATCGAGGTGCGAACGTTTCCAGGAATGACGCGTGCGCTCGTCAGGCTTAAAAGTAGCTAAATCGGCACTTTGTTTTGCACTCTCCCTTTGTGAGTTCGTGAGAACTCGATGAGGGCGGTGCGTTCGAAACTGAACCTTCGATACTTGGCGAGCGCGCGCTCACTACTCAATTGCCACACTCGTCGCATCAATCGGATCTAAAAAAAGTTGCGCGAGACACACTGGGTGAGTTCACGGAAACCTCCGCGACGCGAGGGGTCGTCGATCGTGAGTCCAGGGTCAGGGCTCCACAAGGTTGAACGAATGACGTTCCTCGTACACCGGCGCACCTCATGAATCCGCACACTTCGCCATCTCGGCAAGCCGTGGTCACCGCTCGCTCGCGAGCTTGGCAGCGCTACCTCCCGTGGTTCTTGGCGCTGCTGGTTTTCAGCTCGCCTCGCGCGGCACACGCTCAATTGGGCGTGGGTACGCTGACCGGAAAAGTAAGAGACGCTTCGACCAAAGGCGCACTCGTCGACGTGGTGGTCACCGCCAGCTCGCCCGCGTTGCAAGGTGAACAAATGGTGCTCACCGACAAGTCGGGTTCCTTTCGCATCCCGAACTTGCCGCCCGGTGAGTACACCCTGCGTTACGAGGCCGATACATTTCGTCCGTACGCACGCTCGGGCATCGCGTTGCGCGCCACAATCACACTTCAGGTTGATGCCGAGTTGCTGCCGGAAACATTGAAGGCCGAGGAAGTGACCGTGGTTGCGCGTCCACCCACGGTGGACGTGGGCTCGGCGCGCACGGGGGTAACGCTCAATTCCGAGTTCTTCAACCGTGTGGCCGTCGCGCCGCCCACCGGCAAAGGTGGCGGAATCCGCTCTTTCGAACAACTCGTCGACGTCGCGCCCACCGGTCGCAATGACTTGTACGGCGGCTCGATGGGCGGCACGACCTCGCCGGAGAATCTGTATCTGATCGACGGCATGTCGGTCGGCGATGGTGGTTATGGTTACAACGGCACCCCGCTCAGCCTCGACTTCATCAAAGAGGCGTCGATCGTCACCGGTGGCTACTTGCCCGAGTACGGCCGCGGTGGGGGTGGCGTCCTCGACATCGTCACCAAGAGCGGCTCGAACCAGTTCCATGGTTCCGTGTTCGGTAGCTACACGCCGTGGCAGGGCGATCCCAAGTTCCCCAAGCCGCAAGACACGGTGAGCACTACGCGACGTCTGCAGTCCCTACGCGACATCGGGTTCGATCTCGGCGGGCCGATCATCAAGGACAAGCTCTGGTTCTACGTCGGCGCCGACCTATCGCAGACCAGCTACACACTGAGTAGTGATCGCAACGCGCTGCGCACCGGTGCCGACGGCAAATACGTTTACGACAGTGACGGCCTGATCGAATCCGACAAAATCCCCGGCACTCATCGCACGATGCGCGCGGAAGGCACGCAGTGGCAATACCTCGGCAAGCTAACCTACAGCCCAACGCGGAATGACCGCTTCGAGCTGATTCACCGCGGTACGCCCGGCCGCAGCGGCGGCAACGGCAACTACTCCATCGACTACGCCACGGGGCTACCGAACGTCTACGCCAACCCGGATACCGGGACGACCGCCGGCGTGTACAGCGCGCTCGCCTACCGCCAAGTGGCGGAGTCTTACGACACGTCGCTGCACTGGTCGCACGCGACCGAAGACAAGCGCCTCACCTTCGACACCACGCTCGCCTGGCATCATCAGCACACTGCTGATCAAGCGTCGGATGGGCGCGGCGTGGGCGAGGGTGGGCTCGCGGGCACCCCGCTGTACGTCTACGAGCGAGCTAGCCCGGCGCCGCACTCGATCACCGACTTCGAGAATATCTCGAACCCTGCTCTATGCATCAATCCGGTTCCGGATGGTGATGCGCGTTGCCCGGCGGCCACGTACTCGGTGGGTGGTCCGCAGATCTTGATGGACCGCAAGATCGACCGCTATGCGCTGAAAGAGGTGGCTACGTTCGTGACCGAGGGGCTCGGCCATCACGTGATGAAGGCCGGCGTCGAGGCCGAGTACTTGGGCTTCAATACGGCTCGCGGTTACCCGGGCGGGGTGCTGCTGCAGGAGTACAACACGGGCGCGTTGGTGCGTGATTTACGCCGCTACGGCGGCCTCGCCGGCCCCGACCTCCCGTACATCAACGACGTGCTTCGGCACAGCAACAAGTCGCTCAGCTTCGGCGCGTTCATCCAAGATAGCTGGTCGATCGTCGACAAGGTGACGCTCAACATCGGTTTTCGCTACGACTCGCAATTCTTGTACAACGACCAGGGGCGAGTCGCGTTGGCGCTGCCCAACCAATTCGCGCCACGCGTGGGCGTGATTTACGATCTGTTGCACAACGGCCGCTCCAAGCTGTTCGCCAACTACGCGATTTATTACCAAAGCTTGCCGCTCGACATCATGGACCGCGCTGGCTCGGGCGAGCCCGCGATTCGCTCTCGACGCAGCGCCGCGAATTGCACGCCGGGCGCCCCGGACTATCCGGCTTCTTGCGACAACCCGGCCAACTTGGTTAGCGTCGCCGGCTCGTACGACCCGAATCAGAAATGGGCCTACACGGGCGTCGGCACGACCGCGGTCGACCCGAAACTGAAGCCGCAGTCGAGCAGCGAGCTCTCGGCGGGCGGTGAGTACGAAATCATCCCGAACGGTCGCTTGGGTCTGACGTACATCCGCCGCTGGATGAACAACGTGATCGAGGACATGAGTCGCGACGAGGCAAATACCTATTTTCTCGGCAATCCTGGTCGGGGCATCGCCGCGGATTTCCCAGAAGCCAAGCGCAACTTCGATGCCGGCATTCTGCACTTCACCAAGACGTTCTCCGATGAGTGGCTGGCGCAGGCGAGTTACACGCTCTCCTACTTGCGCGGTAACTGGGAGGGCTTTTATCGGGCCCAAACCGGGCAGCTCGACCCAGGCATCAACTCTGACTTCGACCTGCGTTCCCTCACCGTGAATCGCACCGGCGCCCTCGCCGGTGACCGCCGCCACGAGATCAAGCTGTTCGTCGCGCGCGACTTTACCATGGCGCCGCGCCACCACCTGAATGTCGGCGCGACGTACATCTCGCGTTCCGGCGCGCCGACGAATTTTCTCGCCAGCCACCCGGTGTACGGCAACGGGGAGGTATTCATTTTGCCGCGCGGTTCCGGCGAGCGCATGCCCTGGGTTCACGAAGTCGACCTGCACTTGGGCTATTCGTTTTACGAAACCAAGAATCAGACGCTGTCCGTGACCGCGGATATCTTCAATCTGTTCAACTTCCAAGCCGTCACGCGCCGCGGGCAAGACTACACGTTCCGGTCCGTCGAGCCGATCACTGGTAGCGCCGCGACGAGCGGTGACAAGAAGAACATCGACCCCAATGCGATCACCCCCAGCGATGGTGATCCGCGGCCGTTCGATGGGACGGACAGGAATCGTTCGTTCGGCGCTCCTCTGGAATATCAACAGCCGATCAGCATCCGCTTCGGCTTGAAGACCACCTTTTGATGGCAGGCCCCATGCGCGTCCCTCATTCGCATTCGAGCAATTCCTGTCCTTCTGGCTTGGGTCTCAGGAGGCCCTCGTGAACGCGGCAACACGTGTCGTGCGAACGCTGGCAACGGTCCTCGTCAGCGGTGTGTTGGCTTCGGGTCTGAGCAACTGCGCGGATCAGCCCAAGCCGTATTGCTTGGCCTCGCCGTACGGCTTCGCCGTCAAGCTGATCGAGAAGACACGCGTCGGCGCCTGCGATGGCTTCGGCCCGGAGGGCTTCAACGCGGACCCTGAAGTCGGGCTCTCCCCGTACTACCAACCCGGAAAGAACGGGGAGTCGGACTACGCCAAAGGCTCGCTCGCGATTCAAACCGCCGAGGTCGGCGCGCTCTTCTTCACCGCCCAAGAGGCGGGAGTCGCGAGCTCCGCGACGGACGGCAAGGTCTACTCGCTCGGCAACTTCGCCGGCGAAACTCCGGACGACGACGGGTTCTGCGCCGTGCCCACTCTTTCGAAGACGCACATCGTGCTCGAAGCCCTGCCTGATACCCCCGACGACCCCGAAACTCCCGACGAAGACGAAAGTGCTCCGGGGCAACCCGCGCAGGACATTACCCTCGAATGGACGAACGTACGCGTGTACGTCACCCCCGCCAACTACGGTACGCAGTTCGAAGCCGATCTCACTGACACGCGCATTTCCCCCAGCGGTGACGAATGCACGATCACCTATCACGCGCTCGGCTTGTCGCCGGTCGTGCAATGTAACGCCTTCGATGACGAAGGAAATCCGATCATCAACGATGACGGCAGCTACCAGCTCGATATCTCCGCATGCGACCCGATCGCGGACGTTGCCGCGGGTAGACCGACGGGCTCCGGGATCACCGTCAATACGGATTACACTTGCGACCCCGTGACGGCGTTCTGCGCGGTCGCTGGTGAAACTTTGCCGGCCGTCAAATGACCGAGCCTACCTTTTCGAACCTTGCACTCGCCCCCTGCCAGGAGTTCAATCGATGACGCCAAGCAGCATCGCCCCTAGAACCGCGAGACGCACTGCGAGCGCCGCGCTTGCGACGGCGCTGTGTGGCTCGCTCGTGTTCAGTCCACTGGCCGCGTTCGCACAGCCTCCGCCGCCCGCGGCAACGCCCGCAACCACGTCGGCACCCGCGCCCTCCGCGACCGCTCCCACGGAACCCAGCGCCGTCGCAGAACCGCCGCCCGTCGCGCTCCCGCCTCCGGTGGAAGCCGCGCCGCCCCCGGAGCCGCCGCCCGCGCCTCCGGTCGACGTTGCTCCCGGTGCGCCGCCCCCGCCGCCCATGGCCGCGCCCGCGGAGCCACCGGTGGATGCTCCAGCGCCACCCGTCAAACCAAAGCTGCCCGCGTACCTGATGTGGGGCGTGGGCGGCGCAAGCCTGCTCGTCGGCAGCATCTTCGGCATCGTCGCGGTTTCGAAAGAGAGCTCATTCAAAGACAATCCGACTTACGACAAGGCCGACGCGGTACATACCGATGCGCTGGTCTCGGACATCGGCTTGGGGCTGGGTGCGATCTTGCTCGTCAGTGGCACCGTGTTCTATTTCGTCGAAGACAAAGACGACGCGCCGGCTCAACAAGCCCTGCACACGCGTCAGCGTCATCCCTTCGCGCGGCTCGGGGTTTCTCCCGTGGTGGGGATGAAGACTCAAGGTGCGGCCCTCACGTTGAAATTCTGAGCCTGCAATGATCAAATTGGCGCTTGCAAGGGTCACTCTCGTCGCGGTCGTCTCCGCCAGTGCGTGTTCGCTGTTCGTGGACGCCGACCGCAGCACGGTCAAAGACGATCTGTATCAACCTTCCGTGATCCCGGTGGATGACGCAGGTGACATGGACGCGGACGATGCAGAACCGGACGCCGCGAAGCCAGATGACACGGGTGCGGCTGAAGGGGGCGCCGGTGGTGCAACGGACGGGGCGGGAATGGCCGGGGACGGAGGTAGCGCCGACTAAGGGATGCTCTTTGCGCGCGAAACAAACGCGTGAGCATCACGGTCCGCCAGCCGCTTGCAGCCACAGTGGACGAGGGGCATAGTCCGCGGCGTAGATGGGCACGAAATGGCTGCTGATTGCTCTGCCTCTGATCGTGCTCGGAGTGCTGGCTCAGTCGGTCTTGTGGGTGCCGACCCACGACAGTCAGGCTCGGGGCAATCCGGAGCGGCTGCGCACATTTTTGCGCGCGAGTATCTCCGAGCCCAAGCTCTTGAATCCGGTCATTTACTCGGATGCCAGCGCGGGCGAGGTGATGTCCAACAACCTGTTCGAGGGGTTGATCGACACCGACGAGCATTTGAGGTTGGTCGGCCGCCTCGCGCATCACTGGGAGATCACGGAGGAGGCCTACGTGGCCGAGCTGCCGACCCGGACCCTGCCTGACGGCAGCAAAGGCACGGCGGCTAGCGTCGCGACGCTGATCGACGCCGCTTGGAAGGGCGCGCGTTTGGGCGGGATCGAATCGAGCATCCTGAGCGTCGAGGTGGTGCCGGCCGAGACACGCCGACTCACCGAGAGCGTGATGATCGACGATGCCAAGGGCAAGAAAACGCCCGTCGATGCCAAGCTGAGCATCGACGTACCGGCGCGGGTGAAGATTCGGCTCTCGAAGGTCGAAACGCAGCTGTTCGAAAAGCTCGAGCCCGTGCTCGGAGTTGCCTACTTTCGCGATTATCCATTCGCCGAGCGTTTCAAGCTCGAAAAGCCCGAGCTGATGGGCAAACTGCGCGACAAGCTGCCCGAGCTACTCGGTGTCGGGGAGCACAACCCGGTCGTCACCTTTTACCTGCAACCCGGTGTGCGTTGGCACGACGGCGTGCCGCTGACCGCGCAGGACGTCGAGTTCACGTACGAAGCGTTAATCAATCCGCGCAATACCTCGCCGCGCGCTTCGTCGTACGAAGCCATCAAATCGGTGGAAGTAGTGAACGACCTGACTGCGCGCGTGACCTACAAGCGCCTGTATGCGCCCGCCATCATCGACTGGCAGATGTCGCTGATCCCGAAGCATCTATTGGACGACGCGGCGTTGCAGCGCGAGATGGACCGGCGCTCGATCTCGAACGACGCGCGCAAGACCTTTTCGATTCGCGCCTCGGACTTCAACCGCAACCCGGTTGGGACTGGCCCGTTCCGCTTCGTCGAGTGGCGTCCAGACGAATTCATTCATTTGAAACGCAATGAGGACTATTGGCGCCGGAAAGCCGAAACTCGAGACGTCTTCTTTCGTGTCATCCCGGACTACCTGACGATGGAGCTCGAGTTTCAGGCCGGCGCTTTGGACCGCTACGAAACGTTGCCGCATCAGGCGCAGCGCTATCGAGCCGACCCCGATTATCGCGTGCTGGATCGCCGACGCGGTTACTACACGTACATCGGTTACAACTCGCGACGTCCGCTATTTCAGGACGTGCGCGTGCGTCGCGCGCTCGGCATGGCGATCGACGTCGACAGCATCATCAAGTTCGTGCTTTCGGGAGAGGGCCGGCGCGCCACCGGCCCGTACTACACGACGACCCCGTTCAACGACCCCGCGGTCAAACCGCTGCCATACGACCCGGCCCGTGCGCTGGCGCTCTTCGCGGAGGCCGGCTGGAAGAAGAACGCGGGCGGCATGTTGGAGAAAGACGGCAAGCCCTTTCAGTTCACGCTCGTCACCAACAACGGCAACCCTCAACGCAAAGCCGTCATGACCATTGCCCAGGAGGCGTGGCGCAAGCTGGGTATCGATTGCAAAATACAAGCCTTCGAGTGGACGGTCTTTTTGGAAGAATTCGTGCACAAGCTGAATTTCGACGCCATCGTGCTCGGCTGGGTGGGCGCGGACATCAATCCCGATAAATACCAGCTCTGGCATTCGAGCCAGACCGGCCCGTATCAGCTCAACTATGCGGGCTACAAAAATCCGCAGGTCGATGCGCTGATCGAGCGCATCCGCCTCGAGTACGACTTCGATACTCAGGTCGCGCTGACGCACCAGATGCATCGCTTGGTCGCGGAAGACCAGCCGTTCACGTTCTTGTTCGAGCCAATCGAGCCAGTGGTGATCGACAAGCGTCTGGTGCGCGTGCAGCATGGAGAGGACGGTCGCGAAATCTTCCGAAAAATCGAGCCTGCGCCGTCGGGCTCAATCGACCTTTATTTCTCCGAGTGGCGCAAGCTCGCGGAGCCGCCCAGCGATGCACCCTGACCGCGAGCGGGCGCAACGCGCATTCTGGCGAGGGAAGCGCTGATGTGGCGTTTCCTCGCGCGGACGATCGTGCAGCGTCTGCTGCTGTTGGTCGTGATTTCGATCGTGTCTCACACCGTGATTCACCTCGCGCCGGGTCAGCCCACCGAGGTCGACCCCATGAACCCGATGATGAAGGCGGAAGACATTGCGCGCATCCGCAAGTCCTTCCACCTGGATGACCCGATTTACCTGCAATACGTGCACTGGATGAAGGATCTGTTCACCGGCGAGCTCAAATCATTCCGTGACGGCTTACCCGTACTGTCGAAGATTTGGCCGCGCTTCTTCAATTCGCTGCCGCTCTTCGCATGCACGACGTTGATCGTGTGGACGGCGTCGTTCCCGATCGGCATTCAGGCCGCGCTCAAACGTGGGTCCAAGTTCGATCGCGGGACGACGCTCGTTGCCTATACGCTGATCTCGATCCCGGGTTTTTTCCTGTCCTACTTGCTGATCCTGTGGGTGGTGCGTAGCTTTCACCTGCCGGTGATCGGGCTGCGCACCTTCGGCACCGAGAGCGCCACGGGGTTGGTGCGGGTGATGGATCGCATCTGGCACTTGGTGATCCCATCGCTAATGGCGGCGCTCACGGGCATTACTGGCATTGCCGTACTCTCGCGCTACGTCCGCGCGCAAATGCTGGACGTACTGGGCCAAGATTACGTGCGCACCGCGCGCGCCAAGGGCCTCGACGAGGACCGCGTCGTGTATGGCCACGCGCTGCGCAACGCGCTCTTGCCGTTCGTCACCATGTTCGGCTTGCTCCTGCCGGGTCTGATTAGCGGATCGGTGATCTTCGAGCAGATCTTCGCCTGGCCTGGGCTTGGCTTGCTCAGCTACGAAGCCATTTTGGCCCGTGATTTCCCGATGATCTTGACGCTGAACTTCATGGCCGCGGCGTTGACGTTGTTCGGTATCTTGCTCTCGGACATCCTGTACGCGCTGGTCGATCCGCGCATCCGGTTGGAATGAGCATCCCCGTCGATCCCGTTCCTGCCATCGAGGCCTTGGCTCCCCGGGCCGAAGCCGAAGCGCTGGGTATCGCCGAGACCCCGGCCCAACAGCTCTGGCGCACGTTTCGCAAAGATCGACTCGCGATGGTCGGCTTGTACGTACTGCTCGGTTTGGTGATCGTGGCGTTGCTCGGCAACCTGTTGACGGGCTGGTGGGTGGTGTTCGACCCGACGACCGTGCGCTTGCCGGACAAGCTCATGCCGCCGCTGAGCGTGCCTTCGGCCGCGCTCGCGAGCGAGTTGCGCCCCCCCTTCGGGTCCTACCCGTTCGGCACGGACGAGCTCGGCCGCAACGTATTCGCCCGCATGTTGCAAGGTTCGTTCGTGTCGCTCTCGGTGGGCGTCGTCGCGGTCGGCATTTCACTGTCCATCGGCGTCACGATTGGGGGGCTTGCGGGCTTCTACGGACAGCGCAAGCTCGGCCCCGTCAGTATCGACACGTTGCTCATGCGCTTCACCGACGTGGCGCTGTGTTTCCCCACGTTTTTTCTGATCCTCACGGTGGTCGCGCTGCTGCCGCCGAGCATTTACAACATCATGATCGTGATCGGCATTACGAGCTGGATGAGCATCGCGCGCTTCGTCCGTGCCGAGTTCCTCGCGCTGCGTGAGCAAGATTTCGTCACCGCGGCCAAGGCGCTGGGCTTGCCCGAATGGCGCATCATCTTTCGGCACATGATCCCGAACGCCATGGCGCCCGTGCTGGTGTCTTCCACGATCAACGTGGCCCACGCGATCTTGACCGAGTCGGCGCTATCCTTCTTGGGCTTCGGCGTGCGCCCACCCTACGCCACGTGGGGCAACATCTTGGCCGATGGCCGGTCATACATCTTCGACGCCCCCTGGCTGTTCTTGATCCCGGGCGGCGCTATCCTGGTGGTCGTGCTCGCGTTCAACCTGGTCGGTGAGGGCCTGCGTGATGCGCTGAACCCCAAGTTGCGAAAGCGAGCCCGCTGATGGCCGAGGGCTCGGAGCTGCTGTCGATTCGCAATTTGCACGTCGACTTCGAGACCGATGCGGGACTCGTGCCCGCGGTGCGCGGGGTCGACCTGAGTATTGCTCCCGGCGAAACGGTGGCCCTGGTCGGTGAATCCGGCTCAGGCAAATCAGTCACCGCGATGTCCGTGATGCGCCTGATCGAGGGGCGCATCAGCGCAGGCAGCATTCATTTCCAAGGCCGTGATTTGAGCCGCTTGCCCGAGCCCGAGCTGCGCCAAATCCGCGGCGGACAGGTGGGCATGATCTTCCAAGAGCCGATGACCTCGTTGAACCCGGTGTTCACGGTCGGCCAGCAAATCGAAGAAGTGCTGACCCTGCACCAACAACTGAGTGCGTCGGCCGCGCGGGCGCAGACGCTCGAGCTGTTGGAGCGAGTGGGTATTCCGTCCCCCGAACGCCGCCGTGTGCAATATCCGCACGAGCTGTCGGGCGGCATGAAGCAACGCGTGATGATCGCCATGGCCATCGCTTGCCGCCCTCGGCTACTGATTGCCGACGAACCGACGACCGCGCTCGACGTGACGATTCAAGCTCAGATCATGGAGCTCTTGCGCTCGCTCAAACGAGAGTTCGGCATGGCCGTATTGCTGATCACGCACGATCTTGGCGTCGTGGCGCATTTTGCCGAACGCGTCCTCGTGATGTACGCGGGGAAGATCGTCGAGCAAGGGTCGGTGCGTGACGTGTTCAAGCGCGCCGCGCACCCGTACACTCAGGCGCTACTCGGGGCTTTGCCCGATCCGCTCAAGCCCGCGCTCCGGCTTTCGGCGATCCCCGGGCGTGTGCCGTCGCCCACGATGCTCCCCGCGGGTTGCGCGTTTTGCGCGCGCTGCGCGCACGCATTCGAGCCCTGCCCGACCGCCCCGCCCGCGCTGTTCGAAGTCAGCGCCGGGCACCGCGCGGCTTGTTTTCTGCGCGATCCGCGGCTTACTTTCGTCCCGACGCTGCGTTGACGGCGTCTTCGATGGCGTCCATGAAGTCTTGGGCCAGTGGCGGAGTGGCGACTTTGCCGGCGAGGATTTCGCGCGCGTCGTGGTCTTTGCCATAAAGCGCGCGCGTCGCCTCCTGGTCTTGTTCCAGCACCGCGCCGCTCACGACCGCTCCGGCGAACAGGCCGCTCGACCGCGTGTAAGTGATCACGGGGGCCCGAAACTTGGTGTCAGTCGAGCGCTCGTGACCGGCACCGACCGGCCCCGCCGCGACCGACACGTCGGCGCCGATTTCGAAGTGCCCGCGCATCAGCGCGCTGCGCCCCGCGTCCGTGGTGATCAGCATCAGCACGTCCGCCTTTTCCACCCCCAGTTGTAGACCCGCGCTGCCGCCGGAAAGGGTGATTGGCGCCGGCGGACTGACGCCTTCGTCCGTCTCGCAGACGGCGAAGCCGTGCCCGTGGCGCGCACCGAGGATCAACCCGCCGCGGACCACGCCCGGCAAAATCACCGCGCACACCACCTCACGGGCCACGCCGCCGGGCACCTTCTTGCCGACGTCTTTCAACAGCCCCGTGGCATCTTCGAGCCGATCGGCGACTTCTTGCTGCTGGGGCGACGATGGCTGAGCGTGATGGGCGGGGCGACACGCGCCCGCGAGCAACGTGCAAGTAACCAAGAGTCGGCTGAAATTCATGGTGTCCTCACGGAGCACGCCACGCGAACGGTTGGCGGCACCTTCAGATGGGGGCCGGCTTCGCCAAAAACAAGGGCCTTTTTCAGACAAAACACCGCCGATGGTCAGGCCGGCGTGCGCTCTCACTGTGCTAGCCTGACCTCAGCTGCCCATGCCCCACGCCGTGACAGCCTTGGCCACTCCAGAGCTCGCGCCCTCGGCCGCGCTGCTCGAGGTCAGCGGGTTGCGCAAATACTTCCCAGTGCGGGGCGGTCTGTTCGGCGGCATCGTCAATCAGGTTCGCGCGGTAGAAGACGTCGCGTTTACGATCGCTCGTGGCGAAACCCTGGGTCTCGTGGGCGAGTCGGGTTGCGGCAAGACCACGGTCGGGCGGATGGTGCTGCGTCTGCTCGAGCCGACCGCCGGGAGCGTGCGTTTCGACGGCCTGGATTTGCTGACGCGGAACCGCAGTGAGCTCCGCCATTTGCGACGGCGAATGCAGATCGTGTTTCAGGATCCTTACTCTTCGTTGAATCCGAGGCACACGGTGGGCGATGCCATCGGCGAGCCGCTGCTCGTGCACGGGTTGGCCAAGGGCCCCGAGATCGATCGCCGGGTGACTCAGTTGCTCGAGCGCGTCGGATTGCCGGGGAGCTACCGCAGCCGCTACCCCCACGAGTTTTCCGGCGGGCAACGTCAGCGCGTGTGCATTGCGCGCGCGCTCGCCCTCGAGCCCGAATTCATCGTGTGTGACGAAGCGGTGTCCGCGCTCGATATCTCGATTCAAGCGCAAATCCTCAATCTTCTCGCTGATCTGCAAGACGAATTGGGGCTCACCTATCTGTTCGTCAGCCACAACCTCAACGTCGTCCGGCACATCGCCGATCGCATCGCGGTCATGTACTTGGGCAACTTGGTCGAAGTCGCGGACGCCGATCGCTTGTTCAGCGCGCCTCGACACCCGTACACACGCGCGCTGCTCTCGGCCAATCCCATCCCCGATCCAGACGTGCCACTCCAGCCCGTCGCGCTGAAGGGCGAGTTACCCTCGCCGCTCGACCCGCCTGCGGGTTGTCGCTTTCATACTCGCTGCCCGGAAGCCTTCGAGCGCTGCCGTCGCGTGGTGCCGGAGGCGCGACTCGTGAGTGGCGCGGGCAACCAGCATGAGCACCGAGTCTGGTGCCACCTGTACGACGATGCTCAGAAGCCTGCTTAGTGCGCTTTTGGTGTTTGCTGCCGCGATTTTGATCGTCGGCTTCACCCTTTCTACCTCTACGGGGCGACGCGCAGATTTTCGCTTCACCAACAGCGCCGAACCCAAAACCCTCGATCCTCAGCTTGCCACGGGTGAGCCCGAACAGCGCATCTTGCGCTCGCTATTCGAAGGCTTGGCGCGGCTCGACGCGCGCTCGCTCGAACCGGTCCCGGGCGTCGCCGAGTCTTGGGATATCTCCGCCGACGGCAAGACGTACACTTTCCACCTCCGCCCGAACGCGCGCTGGACAGACGGCCATCCGCTCACCGCGCACGACTTCACGTACGCTTGGCGGCGGTTGCAGGAACCGAGCTTGGGCTCCGAGTACGCGTACATCATGCACATGGTGCGCTACGCGCAGGCCTTGAACACGCACGCAGACCAGGCGGCCGCGCTGCAGGGGCCGATTCAGGCCGCCGTCGCCGAGCTATCGAGAAAATTTCCGGGCCCGATCCCCGCGGCCGAGCTGCTCGCGTTTTCGGCCAAGCAGAACTTGGACGCGACACTCAAGGGCACCCCCAATGAGCTATTGCGCGGCTTCTTGCTGCGCCCTGCCGGCGATATGCCGCACGCGGAGTTCAGCGCGCTACCCGCGCAGTTTGCGCTCGAGGGCAAGCGCCGCGCCGCCTTATACGAAGAGGCCAAGCGGCATTTCGGCATCGACGGCGGTGCCTACGCCAAGGACGACCACACGTTGGTCGTCGAGCTGATCGCGCCCACGCCGTACTTCTTGGAGCTCACCAGTTTCTACCCGCTATCGCCGATCCCCCGTTGGGCGGTCGAGAAGCGCGACGGGCGCAATTGGTTCTTGCCCAAGCGCATCGTCTCGAACGGCCCCTTTCGGCTCACGGACTGGCGTGTGGGCGACCGCATTCGGCTCGAGCGTAGCGAGACGTACTGGGGGCGTAGCGAGGTCAAGCTGCGCGACATGGACGTGCTACCGATCGAAAACGCGACCACCGCCCTGAACCTCTACCTCACGGGTGAAGTCGATTGGCTGCCGCAGCAGAGTGTGCCCCAAGACCTCGCTCCGGATCTGCTCGAGCGACCGGACTTCTTCTCGGGCCCTGCGTTCATTGCCTACTATTACCGGATCAACTGCACGCGGAAGCCGTTCGACGACGTGCGTGTGCGCAAGGCGCTGAACCTCGCCATCGACCGCGAGCAGATCACTCGGGACGTGCTGCGCTTGGGGCAACTGCCGGCCAAATACCTGGTTCCACCGGGCATTCGCGGTTACAAGCCGCCCGAAACTGGCATCGTGTTCGATGTCGAACAGGCGCGGAGGCTCCTCGCGGAAGCCGGCTTCCCGGATGGTCGCGGTTTCCCCAAGTTCGGCATTTTGTACAATACGCTCGAGTCGCACAAGAAGGTGGCCGAAGTATTGGCCGATCAGCTACGCCGAAATTTGCACGTCGAGGTTTCGGCTTACAACCAAGAGTGGCAGTCGTACCAACAGAGCACGCGCGCCATGGACTACGATCTGTCGCGCGCGGGTTGGATCGGTGACTACGAAGATCCGTACACCTTCCTCGATTTGTGGACCACCAACGGGGGCAACAACCAGACCGGCTGGGGCAGCGTCGTTTACGATCGACTGCTTGCGGCCGCGGCTGACGTCGAGCGCTTCGTGAAGCAGCCCGAGTTCGTGCTCGAGCATGCGCACGACGCACCAACGCTCACGCACATGATCGACGACGTGCGCAGCAGCGGTGATACGACTCAGCGCTTGAAGCACATGGGCGAACTACGGATGGCGCTGCTCGCCGAGGCCGAACGCATCCTCGTGCACGACGAATTTCCGATTCTGCCGACTTACGTTTACGTGACTTCGAACCTCGTGAAGCCGAACGTCAAAGGCTTGTACAGCGAGCTCGTCGGCACGGACGGCAGCAAACGCCCTAATTTGCGTAGTATTTTCCCGATGCGCGACGTTTGGATCGAAAGCGGGCCGCCTTGATCGAGGTCGCGGTACTCGTGCTCGGCATTGCGCTGTTGGCCGCCACCGCGTGGTGCCCGGCGCGCGTCACGCGGGGGCTCGGCGCGCTGCTGTTCGGGCTCGCGCTCGGCGTCGTGTTCCGCTTCGCGCTCGGGGTCCCGGTGGCCTTCGTGGCCGGCGGGCTCGGCGCCGGGCTCACGTTTCGCTTCTTTCCGCTGCTCGTGCTGCGCCGCGTGCTGTTCCTCGTGCCCGCGTTGGTACTCTTGATCTACGCCACCACGCTCTTGATGTACCGCGCTCCCGGTAACCCGTTCGCCAACGAGCGCGCGACCACGCCGCAAGTCGAAGCCGCGCTGCGAGCCCAGTATGGCGTACCGAAGAGCGCTTCGGCATTCTTCAGCATCTACATGCGCAGGTTGTTGGTCGAAGGCACGTTGGGCCCCTCGGTCAAGGTCCAGGGGCGCACGGTCGAAGAACTGATCGGTCCCGCGTTTCCGGTGAGTGTCGCGCTCGGTTCGCTCGCGCTGCTGTTGTCCGTCGCGATCGGCTTGAGCCTGGGCATCGTGGCCGGCTTACGGCGCAACACGGCCGTGGATCACCTGAGCATGCTCTTGGCTTTGGTCGGGATCTCATTGCCCAACTTCGTCCTCGGGTCCGCCGCGATGATCGTCTTCTCGCTTTGGTTCCGCTGGTTGCCGGTGGCGGGTTGGGGCACGTTGCGGCACGTGATCATGCCCGCGTTTGCGTTGGCACTGCCGAATGCCGCGATCATCGCGCGTCTGGCTCGCGGCGGCATGATCGAAGTACTGCAGCAAGACTACATCCGCACCGCGCGCGCCAAAGGCTTGCCCGAAACCTGGGTCGTGGTGCGGCACGCCCTGCGCGGCACGTTGATGCCCGTGGTCTCGTTCTTGGGGCCGGCCGCGGCCGCGACCATGACCGGTTCGTTCGTGGTCGAGGTGCTGTTTGCCGTGCCGGGCATGGGCCAATGGTTCGTCAAAGGCGCAATCAACCGCGACTACTCGGTCGTGCTCGGCACCGCGATCGTCTATTTCGGTTTGGTCATCTTGTTCAACCTGATCGTCGACTTGGCGTATGCCTGGCTCGATCCGCGGCTACGCACCACGGGCGCGCATGACTAAGAGCCCGTTTCAGTTGGCCATGCAGCGCTTGCTCCGCAACCGCGTGGCCGTGTTCGGCGCGCTGCTGCTCACGTTGATCGCGCTCGGCTGCGTGTTGCTTCCGATCGTGCTCGGCTTGGATCCGAGCTCCACGCACCCCGCGCTGCGCAATCAGCCGCCCTCGGCGCGCTTTCTGTTCGGCACCGACGGCCTGGGGCGTGATTTGGTGGCCCGTGTGCTGGTCGGCGGTCGGACCTCGCTGCTCGTGGGCCTGGCCGCGACCGCGGTTTCGGTCGTGGTGGGCGTGGCCTACGGTGCGATCGCGGGCTTCTACGGCGGTAAAGTCGATGAGGCAATGATGCGCTTGGTCGACTTCATGTACGGCCTGCCCTACATGTTCTTGGTCATCCTGATCATGCTCATGTTCGCCGAGACCGCCCGCGGCGACATGCTACCGGTGTTTTTGGCCCTCGGCCTGGTGCAATGGCTGACCATGGCACGCATCGTCCGCGGCCAAGTGCTCGCGCTGCGACGCCAAGAGTTCGTGCTCGCGGCCGAGCTTTTGGGCGCCAGTGACGCGCGCATCTTGATTCGCCACGTGCTGCCCAACGTGTTCGGCGTGATCATGGTCTACGCCACGTTGATGGTGCCGTCCGTGATCATCTTGGAATCGTTCTTGTCGTTCCTGGGTCTGGGCGTGGCGCTGTCTTGGGGTCAGCTGGTCTCGGAGGGCATCGCGGTCATCAACCCCATCCGCTCGTATTGGTGGATCTTGCTTTGGCCGAGCCTGTTTCTGGCCCTAACGCTGATCAGCCTGAATTTCCTGGGTGACGGCCTGCGCGACGCCCTCGATCCGAAAGGCCGAACGTGACACCCAACGTCAGCCGAGAGTTGCTGCGCATTCGAGAACTGTCCGTGACCTTCGTTACGCGTGAACGCAGCGTGCGCGCGGTCGATCGGCTGAGCTTCGACATTCAGCCGGGCGAAGTCGTCGGCTTGGTCGGCGAGTCGGGCTGCGGCAAGAGCGTGACCAGCCTGTCGATCCTCGGTCTACACGAGAAGCTCACCGGCCGCGTCACGGGTAGTATCCGCTTGGGCGAGCGCGAACTCCTGGGCGCGTCTGCCTCCGAATTGCGTGCGGTGCGGGGCAACCGCGTGAGCATGATCTTTCAAGATCCGTTGACCAGCCTCAACCCCTACCTGCGCGTCGAAGAGCAGCTCGGTGAAGTCCTGGACCTGCACCTGAACCTGCGTGGACCCGCCGCGCGCACGCGCATGCTCGAGATTTTGAGTCAAGTCGGCATCCCCGGTGAAGAGCGACTGCGCGCCTATCCGCATCAACTCTCGGGCGGCATGCGTCAGCGTATTTGCATCGCCATGGCGCTATTGTGCAACCCGGAGCTCCTGATCGCCGACGAGCCCACGACCATGCTGGACGTCACGATTCAGGCGCAAATCCTCGAGCTTTTACGGTCGCTGCAAAAGCAGCGCAACATGTCGATTCTGTTCATTACCCATGACCTGGGCGTGGTGTCCGAAATCTGCGACCGCGTGATCGTGATGTACGCGGGGCGCATCGTCGAGCAAGCGCGCACCGCCGAGCTGTTGCACTCGCCGCTACATCCATACACCGAAGCGTTGCTGCGCAGTACCCCGCGCGTCGACGTTCCTGGGGGCGGCTCGCTTCACCCCATCGGCGGCTTGCCGCCGCGCTTGTCCGAAAAGAAGCTGGAAGAGTGCGCGTTCGCTCCGCGCTGCCCGCGCGCGCGCGAAGGCTGCCGCAATGGCGAACCGGAGCTCGTCAGCGCGGGCGGAGAGCGCTTGCGTCGCTGCATCGTCCCGATTTCGGAAATGGGGAGCGCGCGCTCATGACCGACTCGGCGCCGCTGCTCAAGGTCCGCGATCTGCGCGTGCACTTCGCCAGTGAGGGCACGGTCGTGCGCGCGGTAGACGGCGTGGATCTCGACCTGCGCGCGGGCGAAACGCTGGCCCTGGTCGGCGAATCGGGCTGCGGCAAATCCACGCTGGCACGCGCTCTCGTCGGCCTCAATCCCATCACTTCTGGCAGCGCCGAACTCAAGGGCCACACCATCACCGGCCTCACCCGCGCGGCCGCGCGGCCATTCCGACGTGAACTGCAGCTCGTCTTTCAGGACCCGTATGCGAGCCTCAATCCGCGCTTCACGATCGCCCAAACCCTGGCCGAGCCGCTGCTCCTGCACGATAAAGCCAGCCGCCGCAATGTCGACGCCAAGGTGTGTGAGCTCTTGTCGCAAGTGGGTCTCGACCCCGAGCTCCGCGCTCGCTACCCGCACGAATTCTCGGGCGGCCAACGCCAGCGCATCAGCATCGCCCGCGCGCTCGCCGTCGAACCCAGCTTGCTCTTGTGCGACGAAGTAACCTCCGCGCTCGACGTCTCGATTCAAGCTCAGATCTTGGATCTGCTCCGCTCGGTGCAGCAAAAGCTCAATCTGAGCTACCTCTTCATCACTCACGACTTGGGCGTCGTGCGCTACATCGCGCATCGCGTGGCGGTGATGTACGTCGGTCAAATCGTCGAGCTGCGCGATACCGAGAGCTTGTTCGAATCCCCCGCGCACCCGTATACCCAAGCTCTTTTGGCCTCGATTCCACGCGTTTCTCGAGACGAGCGCGCGCGTACTCCACTGGCGGGAGAGGTCCCCTCTCCCGCGCGCCCTCCGAGCGGCTGCCGCTTCCACCCACGCTGTTCACGCGTCTTCGATCGTTGCGTGAAGGAGCACCCCGATCTGTATCCAGTGCCGGCCGGCTCGAGTCGTTGCTTTTTGAACCAATGACCGCGCCTGGTGTTGCGAGCAAGTTGGCGTACTGACACGGGGCCGTGACAATCCGGCTCTAATTTGCCGTTCCGTGGCTAAACTTCGAGGCCGCGGCCTGCTTGCGCTCCGAGTGGCAAGCGGACTGTGTGCACTGTCCCTGCTGGTGTGGACGTTTCACGGTGTCGACTTTGGACGCGTGAGCGACAGCATCACCAACATTGGCATCCTGGGTCTGGCGTTGATCGCCGCGCCCGCGCTGATCTCGCTCGTGCTCGAGTGCATCGGTTGGCGGCGCGTGTTCCGCAGTCTCGGTCAGCGTGTCGCAGTCCGCCCGCTTTTGCGCGTGCGGTTGATGACCGAAGCCATCGCCCAAACCCTGCCTTTGGGCGTGATTTGGGCCGAATCTTTGAAGCCGCTCCTGCTCGCCCGGCACGCCGAGGTGCCCGCGAGCCGCGCCGTGGCCGGCCTATTCGCGCGCAAGTACCTGTTGGTCAGCTCTCAAGCGATGTACGTCGCGCTGCTCTCGATCTTCGGCTTCGCCACACTCTGCCGGCTGTCCCTCTTACTCACCGGGTATACGACGTTTGCATGGGCCGCGTTCGCCGCGAGCGGCGTGCTGTGCCTGCTCGCCCTCGGACTCGGTGGCACGTTTGGGTGCGGGCACGCGGCAGAGCGCGTCTTCGCGCTCCTGCGACGTGTGCCGAGCGCTGCATTGCAACGCGGGCTGGCTCGACGCCAGGCAAGCTTCGCCAACACCGACAGCTTGACCGAGCGCTACTTCGCGCAAGGTTTTACGCGCACGACATTGTTGCCGGGGCTGTTCTTCCTCTGCGGCTGGCTGTGTGAAGCGCTCGAGAGCTATCTGATCTTGAAGCTCTTGGGGGTCGAGCTCGACTTCTTCGCGATCGCGAGCATCGAGGTGATGTTATCGTTCTTGAAGAACGTGCTGTTCGTCTTGCCCGCGGGCATCGGCGTGCAAGACGTGGGCTACGTCTCGTGCCTGACCGCCCTGGGCGTGCCCGACCCACTCACCATCGGGGCCGCCTTTTCCGCGCTGAAGCGCGGAAAAGAGCTGTTTTGGGCCGCCGTCGGCTACACCCTGCTGGCCTCGGACATGCGCCCGACCCTCGCGCCGCGCGCTCAGAACGAAGTGTTGACCGCGTAGTTCGCGCGCGCCGTATCCATACTGAGGAAGCTGAACTGCCCCTCACTGCACGACCCGCTGTTCAAAAACAAGCGGTCGCCATGCAGCGCATTGGCCGCCAAGTGAGTGTGCCCGGTGACCATCACATCGAACTCGCGCTCGGTCGCAAGCTCCATGGCCCACTTTTGAAATGAACAGCGCGTGCTATCGAGCGAAAGCCCGCCGCGCTTCTCGTCCAGTTCGCTCAGTAGTCGGTACAGCGCGCCCAGCCCGAGCCGGCGGATCCAGCCCCCCAGCCACACGCCGAGCTCGGAGAGCCAACGCCGCTTCTGCACGAGGTCGTCATTCTGATGGCCGTGCGTGAACAGGATCCGCGTATCACCGGTTTGAATCACGAGCTCGTCAGGCGTCCCGTGCACGCCCGCGATCAAGTCGTGATTGCCGTGTACATACAGGTAATTCTTGCGCTCGAAACGCGCCGCAATCTCAGGATGCGACTCGCGTGCTCGGCGAAGCTCTTGTGCGGGATCACCTGGTAGCGCTCCTGTCAGCGTCTCCCAAACGTCACCCAGCAACACGACTTTCTCGAAGTTTTTTTCGAGAAAGGTGAGGAACTTCAGGAACTCCCCATCTTCGTGGCCGAAGCCATCTGCGGCGCCGCCGGTGCCCAGGTGAAGATCCGAGATGACTGCGATCTCCATGATTCTCCTTCTGTTCAGCCCTCGTCGGGTGAACCTGGGACCTCTGGATATCGGCAGCGTGTGTCGGCAACGTGGACTTCCGGCAAGGCCTGCGAAACTTTGCACAAGATATTCACAGCTAAGGTCTCCTCCATCACCTGGGGACCTAGTTGCCGTTTGGCAAGGATCAGGCTTAATTTATGCCGATTTGCATCGATCTGGTCAGACCACTTGCGAGCATTGCGCCGCTTCTCGAGATTTGTTGATGGTCACGAGTTACCGCATCGAGCACGCAGCCTTCGGCGTCTCATCCGGCGATGAGAGCGCTTCGAGTCGATCCGCACCGTGGCGCGAATGGTCTCCTCCTCTGCCGGCGGGTGTGAAACCGATCGATTGCTGAGGGGGCTTTACTGCGTCATTCCTGCCGCGAGTGACAAATGGTTGAGCCACCTCCGCCGGCGGGTGTGAATTGGGTTTGGGGGTGTCGTCGGCGGGTGTGAATGAGGCACCTCCGTTGGGGGCGTGAATGGGTCACCTCCGCCGGCGGAGGTGAATTGGTCAAGCCACCTCCGCCGGCGGGTGTGAATGGTCAGGGCATTTCCGTTGGGGGGCGTGAATGGGTCACCTCCGCCGGCGGGTGTGAATGGTCATGGTCACCTCCGCCGGCGGGTGTGAATGGTCAGGGCATTTCCGTTGGGGGGCGTGAATGGGTCACCTCCGCCGGCGGGTGTGGATGTTCAGGGTCACCTCCGCCGGCGGGTGTGGAAGGCGCGAGGCACCTCCGCCGGCGGGTGTGGAAGGCGCGAGTCACCTCCGCCGGCGGGTGTGGAAGGCGCGAGTCACCTCCGCCGGCGGGCGCATTAACGGCGTGGTCACGCCGCGCTCGGTGCGATCAGCGAAGCTTGTACAGTAGAGCCATATCCGGAGCCGACAGGGCTCGGTCGTAGACGCGCAGGTCGTCGAGCTCCCGAATAGCGCTAGCGCGGAATCGTCGGGTAGGCGCCCGAGGTAACTCGGCGACGTCGCGCGACTCGCTTGGGTCGCTACCTGATTGCCGTCGATGTAAAGGTCGATCCTCGCGTTCGATCCCGTCTGAGGGGCTCGTCGAATTTCGAATGCCCGACCGCTGACGCGTGGACCAGTGGCACGGCGGCTGAAGGGCCACGGCAAACAATCGACGGTGGATGAGTGCTCGCCCAACTCGCTGCGCGGGACTGACGCTCAACGCTTCCGCTCTCTGAACGAAAGCCTTCTCGGCCGCGTTCGCGAGCAACTGCCACTCTGGGCGCGCCGATGATGAACCGTGGTAGATTGCCATGGTCGTGGTCACACCCAAACTCGCCCCGAGTGTTCCTCAACGACGCTACTTGCGCGCTCCCGTCCCGGTGCATTTTCCGGAGCACGAAAGCGTGCCTGAGAGCGGAGTACACCTGCGACTACGCACCGCGCTTTGGTCGATGCTTCGTCTCGCCCTGGGCGATCGAGCGATGGTGGGGTCTGACCAATTTTTATACTGGGATCCCACCGATCCCAAGCAATGCTTGGCCCCAGACGTGTTGGTTTGGTTCGGCGCGCCCGATCGCCCATTCCCTTCGTGGAAGGTTTGGGAACGGGGCGCCCCGCACTTGGCGATCGAAGTGATCAGTCAGATCGACGCGCGTGACCGCCCTTGGTCCAAGAAGATCGGTGCCTACAGGCGCTCCGGGGTGCTCGAACTCGTGCGCTTCGATCCCGAAGACGAGCAGAGGCCACTGCGGCTTTGGGACCGGCTAGAAGGCGACCTGGTCGAGCGTGAAGTTTCGAAGCACGAGCTCCAGCGCTCGGACTTGCTCGGCTTGTACTGGCTCGTCGAGCCAAGTCCGGAGTTGGGCCTGGGGTTGCGCCTCAGCCGTGACTCGGCTGGGACCGAACTGCTGCTGAGCGCTGAAGAAGCGCACCGCGCCGAGGTCGAAGCGCACCGTGCCGAGGTCCAGGCGCACCGCGCCGAAATCGAAGCACGCCAGGCGGCCGAAGCGCGCATCCGCGAACTCGAAGCCGAGCTCGCGCGTCGCTCTGAACCTTGAGCTCTCAGCCCGCCGGCAGCAGCCCGCGCTTCACCAGTACGGCGATGATGCTCTGCGCGATCTGTTCGACATCGCTATCGTCGAGCGAGACCACGAGGTCGGGCGCGGTGGGCGGTTGCTCGGTCGGCTTCGGGTGGCTGGGCGCATAGGCGCCGCGCAGGTCGCGTTTGCTGCGCAGCTCCGCCGAGGTCGCCACGTGAACTTCGACGAAGCGCTCGGCGCCCACTGCTTCACGGAGGTGATTGCGCTCGACGCGCAGCGGCGAAGCATAGGCAAAGATGGCGAGTAGGCCGGCGTCCGCGGCGCGGCGCGCGAGCTCGGGGGTTTGCGCGGGGCTCGAGCCGTCGGCAAGGACGACGTGCGAGAGGCCGTCGTCGGGGTCGATCACGAAGGCCAAGCGCTTTTGATCGAAGAGCCGGCGCTCGAGCGCGAAGGCGATCGCGGTTTTGCCGGAGGCAGGCAAGCCGGTGAGCCAGATCGTCGCGCCCTTCTGACCGAGGCGTTCGCTGCGCTCGTCCGGGCTCACTTGGCTGCGCGGACGATCCACCGCTGAGCGGTCCGCGGCTTCGGACTCGGACACGCCCGAGCCGACTTCGACGATCATGCCGGCGGCCACGGTGTTGTTGGTCAGCGAGTCGATCAGGATGAACGCGCCGGTACCGCGGTTCTCCTTGTAGTCGTCGAAGAAGATCGGCCGATGACAGCTGAGCGTGACGCGCCCGATGTCGTTCAGCTCGAGGCGCGTGGCAGGCACGTGTTTCAGCGTTTCGAGATCGGTGGTGTACGAGACGTGCTCGACGTTGGCGCGCACCATTTGCGTGGTGTGCTTGAGCAGATAGCTCTTTTGGCGGTCGAGCGGGCGCTCACTGAGCCACACGAGCATCGTCTCGAAGCGCTGCGCGACGTGCGGCACGTTGTCCGGGTGGACGAGCATGTCGCCACGGCTGATGTCGATTTCGTCGGCCAAGCGCAAGGTCACGCTCATCGGCGCGAAGGCTTGCTCTTTCTCACCATCGAAGGTGTCGATGGCGACGACGGTGCTGGTGCGGCGCGAGGGCAGCACCATGACCTTGTCGCCCTTTTTCACGACGCCCGAAGCGAGGGCGCCCGAAAAGCCGCGATAGTTCAAATCGGGGCGCAGCACGTACTGCACCGGGTAGCGGAAGTCTTTGTGGTTCCAATCGCTGGCGATCGGCACGCTTTCCAGGTGCTCGAGCAGCGTATTGCCGTCGTACCAGGGCATCGAGTCGCTGTGATGAACGACGTTGTCGCCCTTGAGCGCGCTCATCGGGATGAAGCGCACGCCCTTGAAGCCGAGCGGCGCGAGGAACGCGGCGAACTCTTCGCGAATGCGATTGAAGACGTCTTGGCGGTAGCCCTCGAGGTCCATCTTGTTGATGCCCACGAAGAGATGCGGAATGCCGAGCAGAGACGCGATGTAGGCGTGGCGGCGTGATTGCTGCAGCACGCCCAGGCGCGCGTCGATCAAGATGATCGCGACGTTGGCCGTCGATGCGCCGGTCGCCATGTTGCGCGTGTACTGCACGTGCCCGGGCGTATCGGCGATGATGAATTTACGCTTGGCAGTGGAGAAATAGCGGTACGCGACGTCGATCGTGATGCCCTGTTCGCGTTCGGCCTTGAGGCCATCGGTGAACAGTGAAAAGTCGATCTCCATGCCGGCACGGCCCGAGGCGCGCTTCACCGCGGACAGCTGATCTTCGTAGATGCCGTGGGTATCGTGGAGTAGCCGCCCGATCAGCGTCGATTTGCCGTCATCGACCGAGCCCACCGAGACGAAGCGCAGGAGCTCCTTCTGTTGGTGTTGCTCGAGGTACCCGAGGATATCGTTGGAGATCTGGTCTTGTTCAGTCGTCATCGAAATCGAACCATCTCAAGTAAGAACCGCGCTCGCGTGCGCCCAAGAATGCCCAACCACGAAAATCAGAAGTAGCCTTCGCGCTTCTTCGTCTCCATCGAGCCTTCTTCATCGTGATCGATGAGCCGGCCGGAGCGCTCGGAGTACTTGGTGAGCAGCATTTCGCGGATGATGTCGGGCAGCGTGGTGGCGCTGGAGGGCAATGCACCGGTCAGCGGATAACAGCCGAGCGTGCGAAAGCGTACCTGCTGCATGCGCGACTTTTCACCGGGATTGAGCGGCAATCGTTCGTCGTCCACCATCAAGAGCTGGCCGTCGCGCTCGACCACCGGTCGCTCTTCGGCAAAGTACAGGGGGACGATTGGAATGCTCTCTAGGTAGATGTAGAGCCAGATGTCGAGTTCGGTCCAGTTCGAGAGTGGGAAGGCGCGGATGCTCTCGCCTTTGGTCAGCTTGCCGTTGTACAGGCTCCACAACTCGGGGCGTTGGTTCTTCGGATCCCATTGGCCGTGCCGATCGCGGAACGAGTAGATGCGCTCTTTGGCGCGGGAACGCTCTTCGTCACGACGCGCACCACCAAAGGCGGCGTCGTAGCCGCCCTTGTTCAACGCCTGCAAGAGCGCATGCGTCTTCATGATCGTGGTGTACTTGGAGCTGCCGTGATCGAAGGGATTGATGCCCTCTTCGAGGCCCTCTTTGTTCGTGTGCACGATCAGGTTCAGATCGTTGTCTTTGACGAACTTGTCCCGAAACCGAATCATCTCCTTGAACTTCCACGTCGTGTCGATGTGGAGCAGGGGGAAGGGCAGTTTGCCGGGGTGGAAGGCCTTGCGCGCGAGCTGCACCATCACCGACGAGTCTTTGCCGATGGAGTACATCATCACCGGGTTATCGAACTCGGCGGCCACTTCACGGATGATGTGGATACTTTCGGCCTCGAGTTGGCGAAGATGGCTCAGCCGGAACTCGAGCGCGCGGTCGGGAGAGGTGTCGACGGCGGTCATCGGGACGGCCGATCTAGCACTAATTCGGTCGGAATTCGCGTGTTAGTCTAAGTGTCGGTTTTTAAAACAAAAATCGCTATTTCACGAGGCGGTCACAGCCCAGCGCGATGCCCACCGAAGCCCCGCTCGGCGCCGCTTGAAACGCGCTGCAAGTGCTGGGGCAGGTGAGGATCTTGCTCGGGCTGACGGTCGCGGTGGGTTTGACGTCGTAGTACCAGCCGCCCGTCGTGGCGTCGCAGCGCGCCGCGTCTTCTACATAGTAGACGACATTTTTCTGCGTGCCGATGGTGAGCGTGACGTTCACTTGCTCGTAGTTCAGCGTGTCGCCCGCATCCGGCTCGGGGATCGGGAATTTGCAGGCCAGGCGCGCGCCCCGGATGGTGTCGAGCGCGGTCTGAAATTGCGAGGTCACGTCTTTCTGCGTATCGACGATGAAGGCTTTCTCGGTGCCGCCTTGGATCGCGATCTGATTCAAGTTGGTGGGCGCGCCGTCCGCTACGTCGGCGGGGCCGAACACGCCGATCACGAAGGTGCTGATGCTCGGAGTGGCGGCCACGCCATCTCCCGCGAGCGCGGCCACTTGATTGATGGCGTTGGGCGTACATTCGGTCGGCACGCCATCCGTAGCCAATACGGTCACCACGCGATGATCGGGATTTGCGGTCGCCCACGCGCTCGCTTGTTTGATCGCCCCTGCGAGTGCGGGCCCCGTCGGCGTATTGCCGGCCGGCATCTGCGCGTCGATCGACGCGATCAGCCCGGCGGCGGCGGCGGGCAAGGTCGCGATCGGTGAGGCGGGCGTGCTGTATTGCGTGACATCACAGCTGATGGTGTGTTGGCACACGCTTTCGGTCAGCCGCTGGCACGTGCCGAGATCTTCCGTGGTGTCTGCGGCTTCGCACTTTCCGTTCGGGTTCGGGCAAAAATAGTCCTGATTCTTCGAGCACAGCGCGATGTCGGCGCAGGGGCCCGCGTTGCTTCCATCAGCGGTCACGCAATCCGAGTTTTGCTGGCACGGGTACAGGTTGCTCGAGTTGAAGCAGAACTTGAGGAAGCACGGTCCGCTATCGCCGCAGTCGTCGTTGCTCGAACACGACGTGGGCGCGTTCGGCTTCTGCAGCGGGAAGTATTGTAGTCCGACGCCGAGCCCCGCCGAATCGTTGTCTTGAATGAACGACTCGATCGCAGTCTTGACGGCGTCCCACTTGCTCACTTGCGACGCGGTCAAGTCGAGCATGGATGTCGAGACATCGAGCATGATGTACATGTCGAGCGGCGTGGGCTGCGCGGTGGAGATCTTTTTTGCGCATGCGTCGCTCAACGTGGGGCCGTTGCCGGGGCCGTCCCCGTTGCCGGCCAAGTTGAGCCCGCTGCCGCCGCTGCTACCGCCATGGCCCGCCGCGCCGTCTCCGATCGCGGGGCCAGGGCGGTCTGAACTGCTGCACGCGGCGCAATTCCAGCCAGCCAGAAATAGCGCACCGATCCCAACTGCGACTCCGACGCTGCGGGGCATGCGATCGAATAGAGCACCGAAATGTGCCCCTGCAAAGGGCGCTAGTTGCGCTGCAACCGAGCGAGAATGTTGCGTTAATGCGCGCCGAGCCAAAACGGGCGAACGTCTGAGTTAACCGACAGTTAGCCGTCTGGCGTGAGGCGCTCCGATACGGCGCGGGCAAAAGCCACACAAACGTCACCCGTCGCTTCCCGGCCCGCCATGCTCGGGGGCCAGCGTTTACGGCAATCCGATGACCGATTGGTTGGCTCTGCTGTTGGTGTTTGCGACCTACGCACTCGCGCTGGCGTTCAGCGCGCCGCGCCCGGTCACGCTTCGCCCGCGCCGCCCTCAATTCGACCCAATCCTGCCGACCCCCAAGCGTCCGAACTTGCGCTTGCTGAGGCGCGAGCCACACGGGGCACACGGCTGACGATTCCGGAGGGGGCGCTCGCGTTCCAGCCGCGCACCTCGCTTTTGCGAGTGGTTCTCGCCGCTGAAAATGATACTTCGCGCACGGAGCGCTAGCCGCGCGGGACGGACGCGGTGTGCTTCACGGCGCCGCTCACCAACTCCAGGTAACGTGCCCGCGGGATTTCGTACGCACCCAAAGATTTTAGATGGGGGGTAAGGAACTGCACATCGAATAGCTGGATGCCAGCGGCGAACAAAGTCTGGACGCCCGTGACCAGCGCCACCTTCGAGGCGTCGCGCTCGCGATGGAACATGCTCTCTGCCGCGAACAGCGCGCCGCGTTGTACGCCGTACAGGCCACCCACCAGCCGCTCGCCTTGCCAGACCTCCACGCTGTGTGCGTGCCCGAGCTCGTGCAGCTCACAATAGGCGTCGACCATCTCCGGCAATATCCAGGTGCCCCCGTCGCGCTCGCGCCCACATTCGAGCATCACGTCGCGAAAGGCGCGGTCGAAGCTCACGGAGAAACGCGCCGAACGCAGCACTCGCTGCAGACTGCGCGAGACGTGCAAGTGCTCCGTGTCCATCAGCGTGCGCGGGTTGGGCGACCACCACATGGGCGGCAACCCCTCGTCATACCATGGGAAGATGCCGTGCTCGTAGGCGAAGAGCAGCCGTTCGGGCGACAGATCGCCGCCTATCGCCAGCAGGCCTTCGTCGTCGGCGAGGTTCGGATCGGGGAAGCTCAGCGGCGCTCCGGGTAGGATGAATTGCGGTTTTTTGCGCGCACGCATGACGCGACGTTAATGCGGGCCGGCATGCCCGTCGATCCGAGAATCGCGCGGCCGCACCCGGCGACGACGTGTTCAGTGGAGTCGCGCGGCAAATCTTCCTACTCACACTCGAATATTTGACCCGAATCGCGCGCGGTCGTGCAAGAGCTCGGGGCTCCGGCCTGAGCAATCGCGCGCTGCTGAGTTGCGCGCGAACAAGCGCTTCCGATTCTGTGCTACGCAGTTTGCCGGTGTGGGTCGAAGCCTAGTTCGCTTGGCACGAGGGTAGGTCAGTCTTGAAGTCGGGTACGCGGGTTCGGATCATCGTCGCTACGGCGTGTTTGCTGCCATTTCAGGCGTGTACCAACGCGGATGTCGGCTTCACTGATGTCGTCGGCACCGCTGGCGAGCCCGCGAGCGCGGGGGCAGCTGGTAGAGGCTCGTCTGCCGGTTCACCGAACGCCGGCTCCGCACCGACACCTGGCGATGCCGGCAGCAGCGCTAGCGGTGCCGCCGGGGAAGCCGGAGAAACGGGCGCCAGCGGCGCTGCGGGTGGTAGCGGCGCCGCCGGCAACGCGGGCGGTGGTTCACCCAACGCGGGCAGTGGCCAAGGTGGAAACGCGGGGCACGCGGGAGGTAATGCGGGGCGCGGCGGTAGCGCGGGCGGCGGCGGCGTCGGCGCCGGCGCGGGTAGTAGCGGCGCGGGTAATAGCGGCGCGGGTAGTAGCGGCGCGGGCACTAGCGGCGCGGGCACTAGCGGCACTAGCGGCACTAGCGGCGCGGGTACCGGTGGCACAGTTGGCGGTAGCGGGGGTCAGAGCAATGGCGGCGCAGGTGTTGGCGGTACCGCGGCTGGAGGTACGGCAGGCGCGGGCCCCGCGTGCGGCAACGGCGTGCGCGATCCGGGGGAGCAATGCGACGACGGTAACACGATGAGCTTGGATGCGTGCAGCGCCACCTGTGCCTTCGAACAGAGCCACCGCGCGAACTCCATCGAGCAAAAATTCCTGACCAGCAGCCTGTGTCCCAAGAACGCGTTTGGCGGCGCATTTGCCGGATCGGCGCAGCTCGTGTTGCAGGCGATGCTGAGCCAACGCGTGGCCGATGGCTCGTTGAGCTTGTTGTTCGCGTTCCGCAATTTGGCCGATCTGAGCGGCGAGGGCTCGGAGTCGCTCACGTTGGGCGTGGTGTTCGGCGCGCCCAGCGTGACCACGAACTACAACGGAAACAGCGATCTCGATTGGTGGTACACGCCGGCCAGCGGCCAAGTGAGCAGCAATGGCGCGCTGTACGCGAGCGCGGCCGCTTCACTCGTGAGCGGAGTAGTCAACGCGAACCCGGGCAGCATTCTCTTGCCCCTCCTGAGTGAAGCGCCGCTGGTGCTGTCGAGCAGCAAGGTACGCTTGACCTTGGGCCCGGCCTCGGCGCCGCTTTCGGCGAACAACGGTAGCGCTCCGGGTCACCTCGCGAACGAGCATTTGCAACCCAGCTTGGTCAGCTTCGCCAGCGCCGGTCCCCCTCCGCCCGTAAACGGCGACCCAGGGCAATTGTGCGGCGATATCAATGCGGCATCGCTGTCTGCTCTGACGATCCCCGCGGCGTATGCGACGAGCGGCGCTTCAGCCTGCGCGGAAGGTTACGGCTCCGCTCGCAGTTTCTTGGACCTGCTGGTGGGCGGTTGCACCGTTGCCGGCGAGCAAGTCGTGCTCGCGACTCAGCCGGACGAGAGCGACCCCACGGTTACCGAAGCGGGCGGAGGCGCGCCGTATCGCCTGACCACGAACGCCATCACGCATGCGGTCACCGGTTGCCGCGACAAGAGCAATACGGGCGTCACGCTGTCCACGTGTCTGCGCGCCGCCGCGTTCTCGAGTGCGTATCGGCTCAAGACCGGGCGCGTGATCATCAAGTGACGTGTCAGCGGTGCAGCTCGAACAGCGCGCGAACGGCGATCAGTAGCACGGCTCCGCCGCCGTAGTTCTCGTTGACGGCGGGACTCGCCGCGCCGAGCACGGCGAGGTTGGCGCTGAAATCGAGCCCGAATTTCGGCGTCAGCAGCAAACTGCTCCCCGCGGCCAGCGCGCCCGCGAGGGTGCCCGCTTGATAGCCCGCGCGCCCAATGCCCGCGGCGCCCCACAGCCGCACCCGCGGGGTGAGCATTTGACCGAGCCGAGCGCGTAGCAAGACCGCCGTGTACTCACCGCGGTCGGCTCGCCCCGCGAGCTCGAGATCTGCATCGAGCTCGAAGCCCAGGGCGGTTGCACCACGCAATGGAACCTCGACGCCCACCGCGCCCGTGAGCGCGAGGTTCGTGCGCTCGAAATCGCGCCCGCCACCCAGCCCCGAGATCAGACCGGGCCCCGCGGCAAAGTACGGGAAGGGACGCGCCCGATCACCGCCGCGCTGCACGTACGCCCGCGTGCCGACCCTGCCCGAGGCTTGCGGCGCTTCGTCGCGATCGGGGACGGGCTCGGGTTCGGCGGCGGCAGGGTGCGGTAGAGCCGGCCTCGCCACCGCAGGCTTCTCGACCGGTGTGTCCTCGGCGCGCGCACGGCCGGCGACGAACAGGGCGGCCGTCGTCAACATCGCCCGCACGAGCGCCCATTTCGAAACCGGCATGTTACGGTCGGTACATGATGCGTACGGCGTACGTCAAGGGCATCGCCGACGCGCAGCGCGTCGCCCGCGAGGCCGTGCTGTGCGTCGCCGAGAGCGTCAAGCCTGGCGACAGCGAGCGTCAGGTGTGCGCGCGCATGGAGCGCGAGTTCGAGAAGGCGCACGTGTCGCATTGGCTACATACTCCGTATGCATGGTGGGGTGAGCGAACGCGCTTCGATTGGCGTGGCACGTGGGAAGCCAACGCCCTCCCGTGCGAGCGCGTGCTGGCCGAGGGTGAAGCCTTCGTGCTCGACGCCGCGCCAATTGTTGCTGGTTTCCCTGCGGATTTCGCGTACTCGGGTTGCAGTGACGGAGATCCGGATGCCACGGGCGCGCATCGCGCGTTGCTCGCCCGCTTGCAGACGTTGAAGGTCGAAATCTTGGCGTGGGCAAACAGCGACGCCGGCAGCGCCGGTCTTTGCCGAGAAGTCGCGCACGGCATCGAAGCCTCGGGAGCAGACGTGATTCACACCCGCTACCCCGCGCAGGTGCTCGGTCACACGTTGGAAGGCTTTCCCAATTGGTGTTCGTCTGCGCCGCGCATCGGCACCGGCTTCCAGCTACCGCTGCTCTTGACGTACGCGACCGGGCTCGTGCTTCATCACCTCGCAGGCTCGCCCTATCCGTTCCTCAATGCGGGCGCTCCCGGTCGACCGCAGGGGCTATACGCGGTCGAGCCCCACCTGGGCAAAGGCACGCAGGGTGCAAAGTTCGAGTCCGTGCTCTTGGTCGACGCGGGCGAAACGCGCTGGCTCGATCCCGAACTGTTCGGAGAGGTGACGGGTTGATGAAGCCAGTACTGGCAGAGCGCTCTTCCCTCCTCGGAGATTTGCGGATCATTTGGCTTGGCAGCTGGGGCTTCTTGAAGCAGCTGCTGCGTACTTGGGGCAAGAGGCCGTGAGCGCCGACTCGAGGCCCCGCTTGCCGCGCGGGAGTGGCATTATTTTGGGCGTGCTGATCTTCGGGGTGCTGGCGACGCTGGCTTATTGGTTCGTGTGGTTCGTCATCGATCGCGAGATTTTGGCCTCGGCGCACACCGATAGTTACTACGCGTTCGAAAATGCCTTCCCGGTCGCTGACCTGTGGATGGTCTTTGCCGGCGCAGGCGCGAGTGTTGCCCTGTGGCGCAGGCACGCGAGCGCGCTGCTTTGGACGATCGCTTCGGGCGCGATCAGCGTCTATCTCGGGCTCTTGGACGTGCTGTTCGATCTCGAGAACGGAATTTACCGTTCCCTCGATGGCAGCGGAGTGATCGTCGAGCTGACGATCAACGTGCTCACGCTCACGCTCGGCGCAGTCGTGTTGATCTGGGCTTGGCGGGCGCGGCGCGAACTCTCGCGACTAGACGGCTGGTGACTCGCGCCGACTACTTGCTCTCGGACAACTCGAGGGTCGCCGCGAGCAAGCGCTTGAGTTCGACCAGCGACAAGCGCGCGACTTCACCGATCGAGTGCCCGTAATCGGTCAGATCTTTGAGCGTCTTCAAGCGATCGATTTGCGCCGCGTCGTACAGCCGACTGCCGCCCGGGGTGCGGTGCGGCTCGACCGTCCCGTAACGGCGCTCCCAGGCGCGCAGCGCGTGGGTCGACACGCCCACGTATCGGGCGACATCGCCGATGCGGTAGGAGCGCGATAGGTTGGGTTCGCCTTCGGCGAGGAGATCGACTCGAGTCATGACATTGCTCCAAGTGCGGCGAGGGTTTGGGGCACGCCGCCGTAGCCCTGAAAGAACCAGACCCACCAGGCGGTCATCATGGTGGAGTGACCGGCGAGGATGCCCACGTGACTCCACATCTCCACGCGGTCCGAGTATTTGCGTACGTAGCGGCGCCAGTGGAACGCTTCGTCGACCAAGCTGTACAAGAGTGAGAGCAAGGTCAGCACGAGGGCCGGGATCCACACGTCGTGCCGCTGGTAGGCCAAGCACAAGAGCACGCAGCTGGCGATGCCGCACAGGATGGTGATGCCGTGCACGAGGCCTTCTGCGCCGGAGATCTCGGCCTTGTACACGGTGCGGTGCCCAATGGTGTCGATGGCGATGCTGACCGTGAACACGACGGCACCGATCGGCACCCACCAAGCGATTGCGGGAAAGGCCACGCCGTGCGCGTTGCCGAACAACAAGAAGCCGCCCGTGGCGAACACCAGCCCAATCATCAAGCCGACCCAGGCCACGTACACGGCCCAATCGATGCGTTCGAACTGCCGAACGCGCCCGACGTACTGTGCGAGTTCAGAGGGGAAGGATGTCATCCGGAAACCTCAATACGGAATCGAGCGCGGCCGGCGGACGCGCCGCGAACCAGCGTCGGGGCAGGCCCCACGCGGTCGACAGCGCGGCCCTGAGCAGCAAGCGCAACTTGTGTGACTGCGGAACGACGGCACGCATCGAATAAGCGTCGTAGTCGGCGCGCAGGATGCGGCCGCCAATGGCCGAATAAATCAGGCGGGCGGCGCGTACGGAAAACGCGGCGCGCCAGGGCAAAAAGCGAATCCCCGCGTCCCCCGAGCGATAGAAGCGATTGGCTTCCGCAAGCAGGCGGCGAGTGACGCGCGTGACCGATTCGCGTCCGCTAGGCGGCAAGCGGCCCGAGCTCAGGCCATTGAGCGCGCCGGGGCCGCCGTCGCGCAACATTGCTCGCGGCAAGTAGAGACGCCCTCGTCGCCAATCCTCGGCGACATCTCGGCAGATGTTGGTCAGTTGCATGGCAATGCCCAAATGCGCGGCATTCCTCCGCGCGCGCGCGTCACTCACGCCCAGCACGTGGCACATCATCAAGCCGACGACGCCGGCTACGCGGTGGCAATAGAGCAGGAGGTCCGCGAGCGTTTCGTAGTGAGTCCCCTCGGTGTCCATGCGCATGCCGGCGAGCAATTGCTCGGGGTATTCACGCGGCAGACGGCTGCGTTGAACGAGCTCTTGGAACGCGCGCAGGCGCACGTCGCTTTGCGCGTCGCCGCGATACACGGATTCGAGCTGTTGCTCCAAATCAGCAAGGGCGGCGGGCTGCGCGTTGGGTTCCGCCAGATCGATGCCGTCATCGGCCAGCCGGCAGTAGGTGTAGAGCACGGCGGCGTCGCGGCGCTGCTGCTCGGGCAATAGCTTGCCGGCCAGGGCAAAGCTCTTGGAGTGCTGGGCCAGCGTTTGCGCACAAATCGCGGCCGCGTTGTCCGGCGCGACGAGCAGGCCGGGCGCGCTGAGAGCGGGCGCGTTCATGCCGCCGCCTCCTTGCGCAACTGCTGCTCGATCAAGCCGACCGTCGCCTTGGCCGAGTTGATCACGCCCGGCAAGCCCGCGCCAGGGTGGGTACCCGCGCCGACGATGAACAACCCTGGGATCTTTGGATCTTGGTTGTGAGGTCGAAAGTAGGCGCTCTGTGTAAGCGTCGGGGCGATCGAGAACGCTGAGCCGTGAAAGGCGTTCAGCGTGCCCTGGAAATCCAGGGGCGTGAACCAACGCTGGGTCACGATGTGCTGACTCAGATTCGGCATGTGCCGCTCGAGTGCGCGGATGATCTTCTGCGCGTAGCGCGGCGCTTCTTCGGCCCAGTCGATATCGGCTTTGCCGAGGTGGGGCACGGGACTGAGCACGTAGTGCGAGCCGCAGCCGGGCGGAGCCAGCGCGGGATCGGTGACCGTGGGCGCGTGCAGGTACAGGCTGAAATCTTCGGGCAGCTCGGGGCCGTCGAAGATCTCGCGCAGCAGCGCTTCGTAGCGCGGGCCAAAGATCACCGTGTGGTGCGCCAGATCGTACGGAATATCCGTGCCGAAATAGAGCACGAACAGCGACATCGACCAATCCGCGCGCTCGAGCTTGGTCGCGGTCTTCACCGCGGATTCGACGCCCTGATAGAGTTTCGCGTAGGTGTGGTGCAAGTCCGCGTTGGAGACCACGAGCTCGAATGCCTCTTCACCCTGCGCGTCCGTGCGCACGTGGTGCACGGTCTCGCCGTCGCGCTCTTCCAAGCGAATCGAGCGCACGGGTGAAGAGAGCCGCAACTCACCGCCCTGTTCCTGGAACAGCTTGACCAGCGCGTTGACCAATGCACCCGTGCCGCCGCGCGGAAACCACACGCCATAGCGTCGCTCTAGGTAGTGAATCAACGTGTAGATCGCGCTCGTGTCGAAAGGGTTGCCGCCCACCAAGAGCGAATGAAAGCTCAGCGCTTCGCGCACGTGCGGGTCGCGCACGAAGCGCGCCACGGTGTCGTAAACGGAGCGGTCCGCGCGCAGGCGTGCCAGGTGCGGCGCCACGCGCACCATGTCGAAGAAACGTAGAAAAGGCGTGGCCGCGAGCTCCGTATAGCCCTTTTCGAACACGCGCTTCGTGTACTCGAGGAACGCGGTGTAGCCCTCGGCGTCACGCGGGTCGCGCTTGGCGATTTGCGCGAGCATCTGCTCGCTGTCACCCACGTAGTCGAACTGATCGCCGTCGTCCCAAATCAGCCGATAAAACGGCGTGACCGGCAGCAGCTCCACGTAGTCCGACATCTTGCGGCCGCAGGTGGCGAACAGCTCTTCCAGACATTCCGGTGCGGTGATGACGGTTGGTCCCGCGTCGAACGTGAAGCCCTGGTCCTGGTACACGTAGGCGCGTCCACCCGGCTTGTCGCGGCCCTCGAACAGCGTCACCTGCACGCCGAGCGCTTGCAGCCGAATCGCCGCGGCGATCCCTCCGAAGCCGCTGCCGATCACGGCGAGGCGGCGCGCTGTGGGCGCGCCCGATTTCGAGTTATTCATAGCTCTTCTCCAATCGGGCGAGCTCGTGCTCGAGTTCGAGGATGGCGCGCGGTTCGGGCACGGCTTCCGCCAGCCGTACGAGCGCGGCGGCGAGTCGGTCATGGGCTTGGGTGCGGCCGTGATGGCCGACCGCAGCGCGCAATTGATGCGCGAGCTGTTCGGGAGGTACACCGTCCGTAGATACGTCCCGGCCCAGCTTTTGGATTTTGCGATAGGCGCGCGGGTCCAATAATTCCGCCGTCCAGGCCCAAGGCCAAGTGGGGCGCCCATGTTGCAAGTCTTCTCGCCCTTTGTGCGCCCGGCGCTCACTGACGATGCCGCCCAGATCGTCCAGCATTTGCAGGCCGATCCCGAGCTCACAGCCAAACTGCGCAATCGCTTGCGCCTTGCTTTGTGAGGCGCCCGCCGCGAGCGCGCCCATGTGCGCGGCGAGTTCGCACAGCTTGCCGGTCTTGAGCTGAGTCACGGCCGACACGGTCGCCAGCACCTCGTTCTGATCCAGCTTGGTGACGTCCACCGAGAGATCGAGTGCCTGCCCTTGGTGGCAGGCCAGCAGGGTGCGGCTGAAGGCGCGGTGCAGCGAGAGCTCCGTGATCGGCGGGAGTCCGAGACGCGAGAGCAGCTCGAGCGCCCAAAAGTACAGGAAATTCCCCGCGTTCAGCGCGCGTGGTAGCCCATAGCGACAATGCAGCGAAGGGGCCCCGCGGCGCTCGTTCGATTCATCCTCGATGTCGTCGACGATCAGCGAGCCGGAATGCAGGGCTTCGACGATCAACGGCAGTTCGTCGGGAGGCGCGTTGCTGCGCCCGCTCAATTGCCACCCTAGCCGCACTAGCCGCGCGCGAAATTCTTTCCCCGGGCGCCCCAAGAAGTCCATCAGCGGGCCAACGAGAGCCTCATCCCAAAGGCGCGCCGGAACGCGGTGCTCGTTACCCAGAACCTTGGCGAGCTGGTGGTCATCGAACTCTTCCGCGAGCAGCGTGACCAGGGTGCGTGGCGCCTCCACGGCGTATGCGCGGTTCGTCATTGGAGCAGGCCTTTCGTGAACGCGCGACCCAGTGATAAGCCCCGCGGAGGGCGCCCGCACAGGATGCGCGCGCGGTCGAAGCCTGTGGTGGACAACGCATAGAAGCGCGCGATGCTGGGCTCGGGCAGCCGATAGAAGCGCTCGAGCACGTTGCGGCGTGCTTCGGGCGGTACCGCTTGAAACAGCAGGCGATTGAGCAAGCAAGCGTAGCGCTGCTGCCGCGCGTGCTCGCGCGCGAGCGTGGCGTAGCTGGGGTCGAACAGCGTTTCTGGACTCGTGCTGGCCACGTGCAGCGCCAGCCGAGCCGCGATCGGAAATGAATAGCCCGTGGTAGGATGAAACCAGCCGCCCGCGTAGCCGGCTTGCCACGGCGAGCCTGGCTTCGTGGCAACGGCGGCCGCGGGCAGCGGCAAAACGCCAGTTTCTTCGCGTGCAATGCCGGCGACGGCGAGACCCAACCCGTGCGCATACGCGAGCGCACGCGTGCGCAGCTGGCTCACGTCCAACTCCGGACCATCCGAAAAATACGTGTCTTCCACCAGCACGCGGTTGGGCGCGAGCGGCAACGTGTAGACGAAGCGAAAGCCGTCTTCTTGCCGCACATTGGCGTCCATGACGAGCGGCTCGGTCAGCTCCGTGGGGCGCTCGAGCTCGAGCTCCAGCCCGACGAATTTTTGGTAGCCAATGACGTGCTCGCGCCCATGCGCTTCCGGACCACGCGCGTCGATTACGACTCGCGCGTGCAGCTCTTCGCCGTCACTCAGCGAAACGCGGGTGCTTTCCACACGCTCGGCAGAACGACCGAGCCGCAAGCTCGAACTCGGGTGCCGCGCGAACACCTCGGACACGTATTGTGCGAGGCGTTCGCTGCTGACGGCCGCATAGGGGGTGTCCAATCGCCGCTCGAAGCTGGGGAAGCGCACGGAATAGCCGTCCCAGCGCTTCACGACCAAGGGGGCCACCAGCGCTTTCCCGGCCTCGCTCAGGTCGAAGCCGTGAAAGCACCACAGGTGATTGCCGCCCAGCGCCGCGCCGCGCTAGACCAAACAAACCCGCGCCCCCGGGTCGCGCTTCAGCACCGCCAGAGCAATCAGGGCGTTTTGCAGGCCGCCGCCAATCAGCAGGTAGTCGAAGGGTGGGGAAGGCATTGTGGCACTCTTGTCTAAGTTGTGACCAGCTCTTGTATAGGGTTTGTAGGCCTAAATTCAGACCAGTCAACCCGCTTGTCGAAGATTTGTTCATGTTTGTCCTAGACAAAAGTGCCACGCTCGCCATCTGTCCAGGTTGGACCGGCGAGTCGTTCGCGTGCCAACGAAGCACGCCCTGACCCTCGCGCTGCGCCGATCCACGGCGGCCGCGGTGGCCCGTCCCTCACTCGTCACAAACGGCGCGCGCCGCGTACCCGCTTTGCGAAAGCGGGCCGCGGCGCGTGGTCGTCGGTCGATCAGTCAGCGTATCGTCAGCGTTCGCTCACTGACAGACTTGCTCACAGGACGCCGGGCCATCCGACTCATCGGCGAGATTCAGTAGCTCGCTGCACGTGTAGGCTTTGACATCCCCCAGGCAGGCGCTGGCGTTCGAGGAGCTGAACGTCTTGCCCGTCTCGCATTTCGTCTCCTCTTCCGAGCAATCCATGATCTTCGTTTCACAGTCGGTCTGGCTCGTGCCGACTAGCTCTGCCGCCTGCGCCAACTGCTCCTTGGTGAAGCAAGTGTAGAACTTCTCGCAAATGACCTTCGTCAAGCTCTTGCACGCGGCAGACGGAGTGCTGGTGTTGCCAGTCCCGCCATTGTCATCATCACCGCCGCACGCCGAGAGCAGCATTGCCACGCACAAGGAAGCCACCAAACCCGAAATCTTAGCCATTCAAGATCCTCCTAAGAATAGGAGGCTAACGGGCTCGTCCGAGCTCGGTCAAGGCGTTCGGCGGGTGGGCGCGGCTTCTGGGCAAAAACCAATGCGCGCCGTTAGCGGCCAGCGCGAATGTCGTCCGCGTTGTTGGCTTTGCCGTCTGGTCCGGCGGAGCTGACCGTGAGCTCGCCGTCTGCACAGCTGATGCGAAAGCGATTGCCCCAAGCGTCGTCAGAACGCGTGCCGCGACTGAGCAGTTGCTCTTCGCGCAGGCTGCTGAACGTCGGGCAGCCGTCTGCGTGTTGCGCACGAAACGATTTGGCCGCGCTTTGAATCTTCGCCGCGTCGGCCAGGGAAGAGGTCTGCCCGTCACGCGCCGCACCGAGGCTCTGAACCCACCACACGCCCGAGACACTGGCGCCGAGGCCCAGCACGGCCAGCGCAGCTGCGATTGGAGTAACGCCTCGGGAACGAGCGCGTGAGTGGGAACGAGTACGGGCGGGGGTCATGACGGACAGCTAGGAATTAGCAAGCGATGTGCCAGCATGTCCTACGCGCAAATCGCAAGGAAATGCCCGCGCCGCGCCGCCAACGCGATGCGCCAACGCGGTCAAATTGACGCGAGTTCGCGAAGCCAACACCCGACGGCTGTCAAATTGACAAAGCGCGCTTCAGCGCTTGCCGGCGCGCGAAACGGTGATCAGCAGGCGCGGTGCCCGAAGGCGGGAAAGATCTTACCCGGATTGAGCAGATTCTCCGGATCGAACACGCGCTTCAAATCGCGCTGCAGCGTGATCAGATCCGCGCCTTGCTCGAGCGGCAGATACGAAGCCTTGAGCACGCCGATCCCGTGCTCCCCGCTGAGCGTGCCGCGCAGATCGATCACGTCGTGGAACAGCTGATCGATCGCGCGCTCCACCGCCGGGTACTCGTGGTCTTCGTTCCACAAGAAATTGCAGTGCAGATTGCCATCGCCCGCGTGCCCGTAGGTGAGTGAACGCACGCCCAATTGCTCACTGGTACGCGCCACACGCTCGAGCAACTCGCCGATCTGCATGCGAGGCACGACCACGTCCTCGCTCAGCTTCTTTTTCGTCAGCTTGCGAATCGCGTGGCTCATCTGCCGCCGCGCCGCCCACAGCTTCTCACGCTGCGCCTCGTCTTGCGCCACCAGCACTTCCAACACCTGCGCCGCCTCGCACGCATCCGAAATGCGCTCGGCCTGCCGTTCACACGAAGCCTCATCCCCGTCCACGTCCATGATTAGCATCGCCCCCGCGCGCGCGTCGATCGCGTTCCCCGCGCTGCGCATGGCTTCCAGTGTCGTGGCGTCCAAAAGCTCGATACAACGCGGCTGCAGGCCACGCGCAATGACCTCCTGCACGCCCGCGCCCGCCTGCCGTACGTTCGCGAACAGCGTCATCAACGTCATCACTCGCTCGGGCTTCGGAATCAGCTGCAGCGTGATATCGCCAAATACCGACAACGTCCCCTCGCTACCCACGAGCAAGCCGGTCACGTCGTACCCCGTCACGCCCTTGCTCGTGCGCCGCCCCACGCGAATGCGCTGCCCACCGATCAAAAACGCATCCATCCCGAGCACGTAATCGCGCGTCACCCCGTACTTGAATGCGCGCGGCCCACCCGCGTTCTCCGCGACATTGCCGCCCAACGCGCACGTCGCCTGCGAATTCGGATCGGGCGGATAGAACCAACCCTCCGCCTCGACCGCGTTCTGCAAATGCTCGAGGATGACGCCCGGCTGCACCACCGCGATCCCCTCGCGCCGATCGATCTCCACGATCTGATTCATGCCCAATGTCGAAAGCACGATGCCGCCTGCCACCGGCACCGAACCCCCCGTCTTCCCCGTCCCGCCCGAACGCGGCGTGATCGGCACGCCCGCCTCGCGCGCCACGCGCAACGCCGCCAAAATATCGTCCGCGTTCTCCGCGAGCACCACCGCATCCGGCACCACGCCGATCGCCTCCGACTCATCACGTACGAACCGCTCACAAGCCTCGCGCTCCGTCAGCACCTTCGACGGCCCAAGCGCGCGATCGAGGAGCGAGCGCGCCTTGTCGCACGCGGCAGGAGAGGGTCGAGGCACATCAGGACGGCTGAGCTGCACCCCGCGAGCTTAGCGCCTCCCACCCGAGCGGCCGCACGCCCCCGGTAACCCCCACAAAACCCCGCCAAAATTCACCAAATTCACTGCCCCACCGATCCCACTTGACCCCAAACCGCTTGCGGCTACGTTCTCGCCCTCCCTGGCTTCCGAAATCTTTTGGAGAGATGACCGAGTGGCCGAAGGTACCCGCTTGCTAAGCGGACGTAGGTCAAAAGCCTACCGAGGGTTCGAATCCCTCTCTCTCCGCTCCCGCCCCCTCGCTGTTAGTCGAAGCGAGGCTTAGGCACCCGTC
>Ga0247757_10000229_pt1 | contig 46893 bp, 34 predicted proteins | sample UWRJL126311R4_FD_180929 | JGI IMG/M metagenome (GOLD analysis project Ga0247757, IMG submission 180929) | Plant litter microbial communities from Arlington Agricultural Research Station in Wisconsin, United States - UWRJ-L126-311R-4 | ecosystem: Environmental > Terrestrial > Plant litter >... | reverse complement strand
TAGTCGTTGGCTGATGCGCCGGAGATATCGAGCTCGGTGATGGCGATTTCCTTGACGTTGGCGGCGGCCAGGGCCTTGAGGGCGTTGGGGACGCCTGAGGCTGGGTTCCACCCGCCAGGCTGGGCGAGATGGCACTGCGAGCCGATGCCGTCGATGGGAATGCCCTGCGACAGCCACTTGTTGACGTGGGCGACCATACCATTGGTTAACTTGGCATAGTTGGCAATGTCGAGGTTGTAGTCGTTGATGTAGAGTTTGGCGTTGGGGTCGGCGGCGCGGGCGGCCCTGAAGGCGATGCCGACAAAGTCCTCACCGAGCACACGGCTGAAGACACTGTCTCGGAGGTTGCCATCCTCGGCGAAGATCTCGTTGACCACATCCCACTGAAGGATCTTGCCCTTGTAGCGCGTGACGAGGGTGGTCACATGGTTCTGAATAACGGACGTCAGGGTGTTGCGGTCGGAGATCTGGGTAACCCATGACGGCAGCTGCCCGTGCCAGAGAAGGGTGTGGCCACGGACGAGCTTTCCGTTCTGCTGGGCAAAGTTGACGACGGCATCAGCGTTGCTGAAGCTGAATGATCCACGTGATGCTGCGTACGACGACAAGTTAGTTTGCGACCATGGGCTTCAGGTGGAGCAGGGTAGCAGGGGTACTCACGCTCAGTAGCATCCCATTTCATGCTGTTCTCGGGCGTGACCTGCCCAAAGCTATTCTTCACGATGGTAGTTAAGGGGTTGTTGTTCAGATGGTAGTGGTCGATTTCAGTACCGAAGTAGAGCTTGCCCTTGGCCTTGAACTTGGTGTTCAGTCCACCCGCGGCTCCTGAGCCTCCGGTAGGAGCAGAGCTGCCTCCACCGGTAGTAGTGGGAGATCCGGCCGAGCCAGGGAGACACTGATAGTAATAATCACTGAAAGCAACGTTAGAAGATATACCACATGAAAATGACCGAGAGACAATGGGGGGAGCTCTCACTTGACTTTTGTGCACACCGAGCCAGAAACGCATGTTGTGGCACCAGTCCATCCTGAACCACCACCTATCCAAAGACGATATCAGTATATAGTTTTCGCTTTGAAGACTATCGCGAGATATGACTTACACTGGCCGTAAAGGGCGGCTTGGCCGAGCACGGCAGTGGGGGCGATAACGAGCGCGAGAGTAGAGCTACGCATGATGGTAGATCCCAAGCAGACGGTAAGATGGATGATTGAGAGCTGGTCAAGCAACAGGGCCGAGATTTTATTAACGGGGTTCCTTTCTTCTTATTCCATGTTCACACGAGCACTAGCCAATATGTGTCGAAGGCGTTAAAATCGAAACCCTCCTATATTATGACCGAAGAACAAATAAACGGAGGGTAAACCCTGAGCTCAACAGATTAGACATAGTAAAATTCCACAAGTAACGAGACATAGGCTAAGCCGACCCTCTATTCTAGCGTCTACCTCTCCGTAGCCCTAGATCTTATTCAAGATCTAAGGGTCACCTGCCGGAGTAAATCGAAGCCCAACCGGCCTCGAATCTTCCGAATCTGGGGCGGATCTCGATCCTTTAAGTCGACTTTGGGACTATACCCAGCGTTTCTTAATAGATATTCGAGCGAAATTCCTCGCCGCGTCTAAGAACGGAATGCCTACATATAAGAACTCTTCATTTAACTCTTCATTTACCAACGGCCCTAGGCTGGTTTAAGAAAAAATATGTTAATCCGCCAATAGTATATAGCCTAAACACCTCGAAATAGCGTTATGCCAAGTTGGTTACACGGAATCCAATGCCGCATAGTTTCTTTCTCTTATCTACGCTATACTTAGCAATGTTTTGCCTAACACTAACGTGTTCTACGGGCGAGTAGGAACGCAGACAGCACGTGTGAATATGCCGCGGCGGAAAATAATAGCCTAGCGCGCTTGGTGGCCAGCCTTACCCCACGGCAACTCAAGCCACCTGCCCTAGTCAAAGTACGCCATCCTCACGCTGCGCTTCAAGACCAGCTTGCGACGCGGGTTGCCCTCCTATGGATGACACTTATCCTACTACACTGTACTTATTGGACGTCAACCACGATAGGATCACTTGGCCTTCCGATCAAGATCATCCTACAGATATGTGGTTTTTTGGTCACCATCAATGATGCTCTGCACCTAGCGCGATGCTCCAAGCACCTTCATGCCATGTATGAAACGCATCAGTACCAGATCCTGAGAGAAATCATAGCAAGTGCCGATATACATCTACTCAACAACAGAGGTGTATTACGAGTACTTTACTCACGTTGGACAGATTTCTTTCCGTGTTCATACTTGTACGATACTAAGTTTGGCCATTTCTAGGACGCTTTCCGAAATTTTCTTCCAAGCATCCAAGAAGCCATGATCCTGTGTCTGTCGCCCATTATCCATCCGTAGCCATCTTTAAAGAGTGGTATCATGCAAACACTGTCAGTTGAGCACAGATTTGGGACATCGTTGCTCGATGTCAAGGTCTCATATGGTTCAACATCTATACACGAACCCGATGGTGAATTCGAAGTACACAAAAAGTCTATTTGTGTCCGTGTGGGAGTATGGTGGCACATCAGGAGAGCCAGAACTTCCGAACATTGCGAATCGGGCTAAAATTTCGAGGGGGCATTAGGAGCAACATCGATAACACAGGAAGCGGCTCATCGTTCTCACCAATCATTGGCTCGCCACGGAAAGTCGGGCACCTGCTCGACATTGCCTCTACACCTCGCAATCGACTGAGGCCAAGATATGGGATAAAGCGTATGCTATTCGCTCTCAGCGAACGGTTCTAGATGAATGTCTTGGTGTCTTGGAGGTAATACCCAGACTTCTCTCAAAATGTAGCTTGCAGAAGTGAGAATCAAGCCATCCATCGTCAGCCAAATGAAGAATACTTGGTATTACTGTCCTTGCTCATGCGCGTTAGCTCAACTTTTAGGCAACAATCGTCGGTAAGTATTCAAGGTGCAGGGGATGTTGGTCGTACAGTCTTCAAGCAATAGACATGAAGGACAGCTATAAAATCTCGCGCATCACCCATATACGCTTGTATATCTTACTCCATTGGTCCGCCCAAGAGAGGAAAAGCACACCTATGTAGAACGAACAGGTGTGGGTTTGCTATGCTTGCGAACTACGTCTTATCTAGTTGCCATTCTTTTCCCAAGCGTGTTAAGAACAGATTATGAAGTAGCAATACCTTACAATAGGTAGATCTAGTCATAATCCGTACCTAATTTCTTATTAGATACGCTACAATACACTTATGTAAAGCCGAGCAGCTTCTGTCGTCCTGTGATGAAATTATGAACATGCTTTTGAACCCTTTCGAATCGCAAAAAGTTGCAGCTCTCACTTTCAAGGTGGTTGAAAAGCGATCCTAGACGTACAAATTGCCCGTCGCAGTCACGGTTCGGACAATGGTATAGCTTTTCGCTATGGGCGGGCGAGTTCAAGTGTTGGTTCAGTGCTCGAAGGGTATCGAATTCCCGGTAACAGAGATAGCATTCAAAACTAGAGCCATTCCAAGTCGCACTTGTCGCGATATTCTGTGTGTCGGAGTCGGGGTAGGTAAGCAGCTTATTTGTCAACAATCCATTTGGATCGCGCTGATTGATAGCTTGGAAGATTGTGCGGTGATTGATGTTTTTGGCTCGCTGGCATGAGCCAGTCTCAAGGTGGTGCGAAAGGCCGCTAGCCGATGTAAAGGCTACCTTGCAGAAGGGACACTTAACGTTCTCGCGGCGGTGAATGCTCGAATTGAGGTGCTTGCGATAGTCAGCAATACTTCAGGCTTGGGGCAGAAGGCACAGGCCATCATTGAGATATGAGTGGCGAACATACCATCTTTAATGCATTTTCACTTTGAAATGTTCTGCTACAACCCTCGCAGTAATGTCGCTTGCGGTGATAAAGATCATTCATATGTTGGTCGGCCGACATTTGGGTATTGAATCTTTTGTTACAGGTCTCGCACTCGAACTGGGGCTCCCGGTGCCCGGTATCGTCCATGTGCTGGTCCGCTGAGCGTTGAGTAAAGAACTCGTGATCACATGTGTCGCATTCGTATCGTGGGCCCCAGTGGTCGAGTGCGTTCATGTGTTGATCCGCCGAGCGCTGGGTAAAGAATTCGTGATCGCATGTGTCGCATTCGTATCGTGGGCCCCAGTGGTTGAGCGCGTTCATGTGTTGAATAGCGGCCTGCCCACAGCTAAACTCGCGACGGCACGTCTCGCATTCATCATTATAGTACATGTTGAGCTCGTTCTCAAAGATTGGTGATAAGGTTTGATCTGACAACGATTAGTGAACTTATGAATACTGTACTCTAGGCGCAATGGAGGTTGGTCTACAAGGTAACTGACGGTTCAGATGATGGGGTTTAAGTATTGCTCATTGTTCCACAACAAGCACAGAGTGCGGGGTTGTACGTGTAACGTTAGCATTGGTCTGGGCGTCACATGAAGAGAAACGTCCTTGCTGGGTGCTTTTAGTCTCTTATTCAGAACAGTAAATGCGCATAATGTTAAGAAGCGATCTTCTTCAAAGCAGAATTGCAAAATTAAGTATGAAGCGTTCTGGATAGGCGATAGAGCAAACGAAAAAGTGCTACTATTAATACGTGACAGCCCAAAAGTACGGAGCTTGCTAAAAACATCCTTCCACATAATTATACCTGAGAGCTTCTGAACATAGACACTCCTGATTGTAAGTCGATCCAGCGGCTATAAATCGTACGATATGTCGGCGCTATACCGGTGACGTTCAATCAGAGATCTAGCTATGGCTTTCCTTGCGTAAGCTAATGAATGATCAACTCGCAAGTTTCCAGCTCACTGCCCCCTTCTATTCGTTACTAGGAGACTAAACAATTTGTTGGAACCATTATATTCCTATGGTGTTGGAATCATCATATTCCTATGGCGTCAACACCATGTCTCGTGATCTCATTCTTCTGTTCCCTTCTACCCCTTTCTTTACCCCTTTCTTCACCCCCTTCTTTCGCTCCCTTCGTCGCCATGACTCATCGCGCCGCGCGCTATGAGTCTATAGCGCTCCGTGCGTTGCTCCCTTGCAACGCGTCCTTTGTGTATATAAACTCCTCCATAGTTCTCTCTCTATAGAATCAATCGTCTACTCTCATACAAAGTTATTGCAGCTGCAGACTGATTCAACCCGTGCACCTATTGCCGTGCCAACACTATTAGCTGTTCAAAGATTATTGCTATTGCGTCCAAATGTGTGTGATTGCAGGTTTTTATTTTCGCCGCATAGAGGTGCATGTGCATACCATCAACGATCCTGAGGTTCAATCAAGCCGAGATGCTGAGGAAGTAAGCAGACTACGCCAGGAAAAATTCCAGCTTCCAACCATCAAATCTAGCTACTAAGGGGTTTCCAGATATGATTACAGAACCATGGTAAGATGCCACTCTAAGATCGGATTAACATGCAATTGAATTTACTAAAGAAAGCTATCAAAAGATAATAGGTCAAAGTTGCTCTTCGATATTCTGGACTTGATCTTCCAATGCCATGCAATCCTATGTACCGTCCCCGACAAGACAACGATTAAAGCTCCAACCGCCTACCTATGGCAAACCAATATCTGGCACACTGGATGGCTGTGAACTTATGATGTTCCGGCTTTTATCTGGTTAGCTGAATAAATTACTGTTAAAGGATAAACCGCAACATTTAATGGCATTTAGCGTGCTTTACAAGCATATTGTGACCTTGAGGAGCTTAGTTTACGATTAAGCTTGTTGGCACGGCAATAGGTGCACGGGGGTGAATCAACTGCAGCTGCAAGTAAGTTCGAGAGTAGATGATTGATTCTATAGAGAGAGAACTATGGAGGAGTTTATATAGTAGAGGGCGTTACCTTCTTACAACGCACGGAGCGCTATAGGCCGTGGCGCGTGGGCGCAATGAGTCATAGCGAAGAAGGGAGGGAAAAAGGGAGAGAAGGGAGAGGAAGAAGGAGATCACGAGACATGGTGATTCCAACATCATAGGAATCTGGTGATTCCAACAAAGCTATTAAACACTTAAGTAAGCAAAAGGAATAACTATTTATAATACAAAACTTAAGACGAGAAATCATCTTTCAAGCTTAGAAAAATTTGTCCTGAAAGTGGTGGTCAGGTGGTTGTGCCGCTTTCCATGACTCATAATAAATGATGGAAAATGTTTTTTTGGGGGACAAAAAAAGGACCTTTGTTGTTAGGTTACCTTTTCCAGCCTTACCTTGAACTTTACCTTGAAACTTCCTAGCCGGCGACCAGGACAGCATCTGCTGCGCCACTGGATGGTATAACCCAATCCAGCCCAGTGTCCCTTGCAGCCCTTGGACACTGGCCCACCCAGAGTCAACTTTTATTGTGACATCTGGCCCAAGATGCTTTTTTGGTACCTGCTTTTTTTTTGTTATGCTTTTTTTTGTTTGGTGTCGGATTCGAACCCGGAGGGTATGGAGAAGATAATAATACAGATATAATACAAGTATAATACAATGTAGCAAGTTAAACCACTTAGCCACGGTGCCCGAAGGCGAGAGTCATTCTCAGACAATATTTTATATAGTAGGGTACGGAGCCTTAGAGTAGGTGAGCCCTGTCTCTTGTGTTCAAAATGAATGGTGATAGACGGTGTGGGTGGGTGATTGCTTCACAAAGTTCAAAACGCACCACACCCAGACTCTAGCCTTGAGGGAAAACTCCGCCTGCAATCAACCTACCTGAAAAACTTCAAACTGCTCATAATTACCATGACAACAACATCTTTCTAGCCTCGAAGTTGCCATGCAACGCTACACGTCTCACTGGCCTTTCATATTCTAGTAGCTGTTGGCTAATGTGGCCACGCAGACGCTGGCGCACTTGAATAATAACTGCTCCTCCATTTCATTTACCTGAGTCAAGCTAACACAGTGATTATGTTCATACTTCGACGCTCAAACCCTCGCACTAGGATTCCTATCAGCCCCCAGATCTCATCCATGAATACTGATCCAGCCGTAGCCGCCACAGTTTCTCGAATACAAGGCCATGCTTCCCAGATAGCGCGCACATGAGGTTGGTACATGCCAGCTTTGGAGAAATAGACATAATAGGCAGAGATTGGTTCATGCAATTTATATACAATGATACAGAATGCGGTGTGGAGATTTTACAACTGGAGTATTTCTTCCGATTGTTCTTTCCGGAATTTGATGCCTAAATTTCTCTAATTTTTTTTTTGGCGCGAAACGAGATTGACGATAACAACTGTACTTTATTCCAGCAGTATATATGTGTATAGCCCCTATGCTATCTAGTTTCTGGCTCCATGTTTTGTGTCTGAGAAATCGAATGCGGCATCGACACCCAGGAGTTCTGGATCCGAGCTTGTCTTCGAGGTAAAGCCTTGAATGTAAAGTAGTCCATTGATATATAATTACAAGCCTTTTGAATGTATTTAAATGGGCAACAAGAGAAGTTATACATCTATGTCTTCCTACACCTCAACTGGCTCGTGTAAGGATAAAAAAATATATGCAAACACACCCATTTCGGCTATACTTCTTATAAAATAGCTCCAGTAAGCCTGTTATTCATTTAAGTGGGGTTATAACATATTACAAATCCAAAACCTGGACAAAGCTATCATTGTAAACATTGTGGAATGTTCCTGCTTTCCTCGCACTACATTTGAGGTGTTATACATCCAATTGAATGTACCCCAAGAAGAGTACTGAGGAAGTTGAGAAGGTACTTGGGTAAAGGTTTTGTTAACCATTTCCTGTTTATATACAGCCAGTTGCCATATAGACAAGCATTTTTAATGGATCTAAATTAATCCTTTATCCTGTCCATGGATACCACTTTTTGACGAATGCAACGTCTCCTGTAGACGGTACAAAGTTCTCCCGAATGTATTCCGAATGTGTATGTTTCGAATCCTGGTCAAAAACTTTCAATAGGATTGGGCAGTCATCCAACTCCCATGGATAGCATCTGGGTCCCGCCATGGCAATAGATCCATAGAGCACTGCTATCAACTAGCCAGCTTACAATCTTGGTTTGTACTATATCGATATACTGGTAGAATTTACGTTAAAGGGCTTATCAGCTGAAACAACCTGCGGTGGGGTAAGGTATTGTACTGCGACGAACTCGCACTTGCGGGCAAAATCGTGGTTGTTGCAAAGATTATACTCGGAGCCAAGCTCGCTCTGTGATTTGGCTTTCTCAAGCGCTTTTTGGTACCCAGGCAGTTTTTCGCAGTGAAACTCAAGGTATGAAAAACCTAATCGTCAGCTATTTTCTGCCTGTTAGCACAAGGGACTCACCGTCAACACGTTGCATTTCATGGAACATTCCGAGGACTACCAAAGTTAGCCAAATGTTTCCTAATCGAATGGAAAACCAGACCATGACCTATCTGCCTCTTGTTAGTGATAATTGAAAACATGCCAAAATGAAACTTACTTCATGTGCAACACGAAAGGGCGCGGTACTCCCCGTAAGATACATATAATTCTCGAGATCAGAGTCTGGCCACTAACCCATATGTAAGGGTCGATAGCCAACAGTGGAAAATGCTGATCCGTCCGTGAGAATGGACGATCGAACGTAGACATGCAAGGTATCACGACGGACACTGGGATTACGCTCTCCGCGCCACTTTTTAGCGTCAAAGTCTGTAAAATAGTATCCGGGGCGCCCTCTATCGTCTAGGTGCTCTTGGGAGGCGACGTTATGTCCCGTGTGCCCGCCTGCTACTCCTCCGAGCGCATTGAACCAGATACTAGGACCATCTTGAAGCCTGCAGAAGCCCACGTCTCGCATCTCTGCGGTGGCAAAACAAAATCGAACGACCCGTAAGCCTTTTGACCCTGTTTGCGGCCATGGCGAAGAAGTTCCACTTGGAAAATCTAAGATAGGTTTGTTGGTTAAGAGCTTTGTAAGTAATATGTCCAATACCTGATAGCGCCCCTTGAGCTCCACCTAGGTTTCCAAAGAAATCAGGGCCCTGTGCAGATAAAGGAGGGAACGGCCAGGTCTGGTTGGCATCGACAGGTGTCCAAGAAAAGCCGGATGCAGCCGAGAGGGCATAGACCCACACAAATAACATCGCCATAACCATGGGCTGTATGGGAGATGTGTACATTGGTAGTACGTAATAGTATAAGGATAGAAGCATTTCTGGGGTCGTTGCAGCTTTTGTACATGCTACTACATATTATGGTACTGTAAATAATTTCGGTGAAAGTAATAAAAGCTAAATTCACTCACTTGGTAAGCTCTGTTGAATTATGACAATTTCGAAGAGTACATGAGGGATCGAGTTCTTAACCTTTGATATTTGGTGTAATGAATGACATGGGTGTGGGTCCTGCATCGAATTTCCCCGCGACACCAGCCACACTTTGAGAACGCCAAGTGGACCACCCCGCGACATTAGATCTTTCAACAATACCGGGATGCATGCCATTTGTCATGGCACTATGACGAGTCTCATTACGTTCTCGCCCATGGGTTTAGCTTTGCCAGTCATAGCGGGGTGCGTCGGGCTTCAGCTGACGGGCTCGACCGCGTCGGCGCACGCCAACAAGAACATCCTCACCTACTTACTTGGCACTCTAATTGCGACCGCGATGCCAGTGCAAATGAGCCTGGCCTTTCTCTTATCTCACTTTGGCCCAAAACATAGAGCACCGGAGCCGAAATGCTAATACGGCCGCTGAAGGTCCCACCGTCGCTTTTACTCGTCCTCGCCTTTTGCGCATTTCTAGGATGGCACTTCCGCCACGCCCCTCTGCCTGCGGATAGTGCACCTGCGCCGCTTCTACCCCCGCCTGCGCCGCCATCCCCACCAGAGGAAGTAAAAAGTCATTTGGCTGCTGAGAAGAAAGAACCTCAGGTAGCGCTCGTTACCTTCATCACGGATGAGCGCTCTTACGTCCATATCGCCCTCAGGACCAAAGATCGTAAGCATCAGCCGAGCTGCAACGGAAGCATTCATTCATATCCTGGATAGACTATGCTCGCCGACAAGGTATCGATCTCATCGTCGACTACGAGGCGCATGCCACACGCGGTACTGTTTGGTGGAAGTTCGACATGGTCGAGCGGCTGATAAAGAAGGATAAGTGGGAATGGATATGGTGGTTGGATTTTGACACTCTAATTACCAACACGGAAATAAAGGTCACAGATATCATAGATGAGACGCTGCGGAACGCAACCAATCCAGACGATATCGACGTACTCGTTACGCACGATTGTAATGCGCTAAATTTGGGCTCGTTCATGTTCCGCTCTAATCAACGCTCCATCGATTTCATACAAGGTATCTACGCTGTTGAAGAACGCGCTAAGCAGGCCGGCGAGCACTTAAGTGAACAAGACTCGATGACGAGGTATATCAAGGAAGACTCGGCGGCAGCTGATCGCATTTTGAAAATTCCTCAGTGGAAGCTTAATGCTTTTCCGGAAGAGATTCCCTGCTATGAAGAACCCAAGCGGCCTTGGGAACATGGCTATTTTTTGGTGCACTTCGCTGGAGCATGGGCTCATGTTAAAGGTGACGATCCAACCGGACAACTGATGCGAAAGTACAAGGATAAAGTGATATGGGGAGACTGGAAACAGTTCTACTAAAGTGTTGTATGCGATTTGGCATCATTCACCAACAGTCAGTCTCTGGTGTTTCAGCTTGATTGTTCTGGACTTTCCGGCGTTTCTATGGATTTTTAAGTCTTTGTGTCAGTAATAGCAGCCTATGAGAAATCTTTATTTGTTTGTATTATCTGAAAAGTATGACTGAGGATGCCCACCGTTACTTCTGCTTACTGCATCGCCAGGGTCAGACATTGAACCGGTCATAACGCAGGCCTTAATACATTTGCGATTTCAAGCACGGATACTTGGTTGGTAAACCCTGTGCTAATGCATGCAACGCTTATGCAAGGAAATGCCTGTGTCACCGCGTTTCTACAAGGTCGCCAATCGCACTCAGCGCACCTGACGCTGCTTTCGTCTTACGCGATCATTACCAGGGTCTGGCTTAGATCTGAGAACCACGAGGCAACCTAGTTGTCGATTGCGCACCCTGAAGCCCTACGATGATTATCACAAACCATGCTCAACGGCTGACGACGAACACTGAATACACTGCTTCCGTGTAGTGAGGGTCTTAGTCAGATGCTGTGACTAGGTTACATGCAAGAGGAAGAGGACAAGGGGACTTAGAGGTACCTAATGATTGATGACAGCATCGTGGAGAACGCAGATTAATCCCTGTAAATAGCAGTCGAGCTAGCCGCTATGCAAGACGCCTAAATCGCACAGCGTGAATTCCAGGATCAGAATACGGAGAGTCGCGACTTAATATCATGACTGCAAAGATTTCTGCTCTCGAATTTCTAGTCAGTCGGGTATTCTTAATCCCCGCCGCCCAGTCAGTGTTACTCTTTCCATGTTTTCCCTGGTCTGAATCAAACTACCTTCAATAACCACTGATAATTAAGTTCACGGACTCTTGGAGAAATTGTGTGTCAGATGATGAATTCCATACACGTCCGAATAGGAAATTTTGTGGGGAATCCAGCTGTCGGCTTTGATTCGCCCCTGATTGCCTAGTTTCCACATGTCTACTGCTGACAGCTATAATGCGCATAATATACCTTTGGTCACATTCTCCACCTCTTGTAGTACCGTTGTAACTATGTAACATTATAAAGAAATTAACCATAGTATTGACTCTATTTAGTCTTACCATAGATAGTGATGTCCAGTTGCTGGTACATCATTTGTGCACTTTGGGGAAGTGCACCATTGCCCCTTTCACGTACTATCACGAGTCACCATGTAGTTATCGCAGGGTACTTGTTCGTAGTTGAGTATCCTACTTTTGTGGGAACGCTGTTTTCGCTTCCCATAGTTTCACTTACAAGGCAGCGAGACATTCAGCCACCAGCTTACTTGAAGCTCATCACTATGTTCTCAAGCGTCCAATTGTCCCACAAAGCTAGTGTATGAAGCACCATGAGAAGAAGCCTCTGACGCAGCTGTCTTACTACCTCTCCGCCTCATGGCTCGCACTTTGTGATATTATTGGCCAGCACCGTAACTCATCTCTGGGAACGAACTCTCAACGAAAGCTTACTGTCAGCGAGGCAAACCCCACCTGCATCTCACAAGACTACGAAGGTGATATAAGATTCTTCTTCGATATCACAGTAGATCACCCCAAGTATAAATACAGCCGTTGAACCCCCCATCAAAACAGCATCCACCATAAACATCTTATTCTTGATATTAGGTCCTCATCTCTGACATCACCTAGCCTCTGTAAAATGCAGACCAAGGCCATTTTTGCCCTCCTTATCACCGCCATTACGGCAGCCCCCTCCCTTGTCGACCGCGCCGCCACCGTCCCCGTCGATGTCTATTCTGGTAGCGGCTGCAACGACTTAGGCGACATCCCACGCCGCACTAACATCCCTACTGACGGCTCCTGCACCGTTGTCCCCGGAATCAACCCCCCAAATAGGGCTGACAGCTTCAGAGTTGCCTCCTCATTGCCACCAGGCTGCGCCGGTAAGCCGTTCTAGTCCCCACTTCACCTCTCCATGTTCTTGTTCCGGTTATATACTTTCGTTATCGACGACGATTCACTGATCATATGGTGCATGTAGTTGAGTTTTGGTGGGACACGACCTGCAGCAGCGTCAACACGATCTACGTCACTTCCCAAAATGCTAGTAGCTGCTTCACTTTCGGTGGTTCGCTTCAGGTCCGGAGCGCTAGGACCCTTGGAACGTGCTAAATATACTGTGGCAGGATAATGTATGTGTAGAAGACAATGAGGGTGGAAAGAAAGATACGCGGTGGCTTTCGCCAACAAGCTTTTGGGCTGTTCTTACGTTTTTCATTGGAACACTCATTTAGGTAGATCATATGATCTTTAAATTAAATGTTTGGGGACGCCCATTATCTTTTCCAATGTGGTGTAAATGATTGAATTCGTTCAGAGGGTTGTGTTTTCACCGCTCTATGGATCCCTTTTACCTGGCACTTTCGATTTTGAGTATATTATTTAGAATGTTCTCATAATCAAATCTCTCAACTCTTAGGTGTGAATAAGAATTCTGCGACACATTCCAAGTAGACTTGCGTCCGGCTTCAGTTTATCATGAAAAAGACGTCAAAATCACATCATGTTGGGAAATGGAGGAGAATGGGCAAAGTAATCTGTTTCTTCTTCGTCACCAACAAGTGCTCATGCTGTGGAGTTTCCTACGTTAATAGTATTCATGGACTCGGGTGAAGTTGAGTTTTAGATAGGTTTGCTAGTATTCTGGCTAGCAGCCTTACCACGCCTCTCAAATCGCGAAAGTGTTGAGATGCGATTGTTGCGAGCCATACTAAACATGAATGTATTGCTTGTGGTACTTTGAGGCGTGTTTTACTGTTACTCGGGCGACGATTAATGGGTGAACGGAGATTTGGAATGCTTCTTGAGGCTCATGGCTGCTGTCGATGGATTGCTGTTGAAGGATCAGCAGGAACGGTACTATCGTTGGTGTGACATTTAATGAAGGTTAAGAGCCATCATAAATCGACTGTCAGAGGTAAGTACTTCGTCGCCCAACAAGCAAGCTTTTGATGAGTCTAGTCGCCATCAATTCCTCTTTTGGGTCACAAAAATATCCATGAATACATTTCGTATAAGGCCGAGCTGTGTTTTAAAGGTTACCTACTTCACTTGACGGAGTGACGCCGAGCCAGTGTGCTTAGTCATCTGGCATAAAATATATCTTGGCGCTACTAGAAACGATGTCAATTGATTGGATGTTGGAACCTCACCTCAGACAGCTCTTTGCACACGCCCTGATTGAATTTTGGAGCAATCACTCCGTTAACACAACATTCGACCGTCTCATATCACTCACGCAATGGCAACGGATGCTGGGCCGTTTTACATTGCCAAAAGCACTATCGGTGGGGAACAGGCTGGCAGAGGTCTCTTCAGTCGGAGAGATGTACATGGCGGAGAGCTGATCGTATCGCTAAAACGACCGCTTCTTGCATCATTGGGAATTGAAAGGCAAAAAGATACATGCGCAAACTGCTACGTGTGGACAGAAGGCGCAGGATCTGGATCGAGGCTTTATGTACAGAACGATGTAACCGTGCAGACATGTGCAGGATGCAAGCGTTTTCGGTACTGCAGCAAGGTAGGTTTTCTGTGTGGTATCAAGAATACAGAACGAGTATTTAAATTCATCTTAGAAGTGCCAAAAGGAAGCATGGAATCGCAGTCATAAGCACGAATGCAAAAATTTCAAAAAACTACTTGACCAAGATATTCCCCAAGCTGTATTAGCATGCATGGAGGTATTAGTTCGAAAAAAATACGGAATGATACCAGACCAACAATGGAAGCTTCTATGTGGTTTAGAAGCTCACATCGATGACTTCAAAAAGAATAGGAACAGCTACGAGAATATCCAGTTGATGGCCATGTGCGCTGGCCAAGTTTCGGGCACGGAAGACATATTCGGCAGGGAATTTATAGCGGCTATGTATGCAAGAATTCTGTCGAACTCGATGACCCTTGTCACACCCACGTTCGACTCACTGGGTATCATGATTGATCCGCTTCTATGCCATTTGAACCACTCGTGCGATCCGAATGCACATGTTGCCATGGATGGAGCACGGATGCAGCTCCGAGCGTTAAAGGATATCAAACAAGATGAAGAGATACTGATCTCGTATGTGGATACGACTTTTCCATCGGCATGGCGGCGAACCGAGCTAGCAAGGCGCTGGTTCTTCTATTGCGATTGCGCCAAATGTCGAAAGGGAGCAGTGCAGCAAGAAGATCATTGGTCCATAAAACCCGAGAATCTTGGAGAGAAGTATCAGGATATTGCGGATCGTTTGATAAAGGAATCAAGCATTTCACTCAAGAAAGAAACCATAGGAGAACAGAGATGCTCAGCACTTGAACGTGAGGCATTTCGGATGTACGAAGAGGAGCAAACCGAGCTGGATTCCGCCAAGGCTGTCAAGCTTATCGAGAGTGCGGTCGAATTCTGTACCCAATCTGGTCTATGGCCCGTCTACCGCCAACCGCTCCCCGCTCTTCGTGATGACTTAATCGTCCACATGCTGACGGCTGGCAACTACGAAGACGCATGGCTCCAGAGTGCAAAACGATATCGACAGGTCACGCCAAAGTTGTATCCCCAGATGCACCACCCCGTACGTGTTATTCAGACATTGCAAATGGCGATGCTTGCGCAATTTCTGGCAAGCGAAGGGGTAAATATTCGCCCAGGTGTTGACATGGCACTCATCGCAGCCATGCTTATCAACACCACCAATGTTGCATCCAAGCTGAGTCACGGGGAAGACAATGCGTTTTCTCAGAGTGTACAACTGAAATTTGCGGAAGTCGAAGAGGAATTGAAAGAAAGGTTTGGGTCTAAGGACGCTATGAATGCGGCATTTCAGCGACAAGGTAAACTTCTGGCTGAGATGGGAAAATGAGGAAGTTTGTGGTGTGATACTGGCTTCTTAAAATGCGACCATGGTTACTTTTGCCCCCCGACTTGCTGGAGTTTGGATGGACTGTACTTTGTTTGATCTGAAAAATAAAAATCAAACCAACCTAATGCGAAGTTGTCACCTGGCGATTAGCTGGGCTAGAAACAAATGCTAACAAGGGTTGAATTGTTGAATTTTGCTATAAGAGTATCTTTCATGGGTCTGTCCAGGCTGCCGGCCGGCTCCGACGGGCCTTGGGCATTAATGCGTGTCTCCTTCATCGAAGCTACCATGCAGTGACGCGGAAATACTCGATTGGTGCTGATGAGTCCTTGTCACCGGTTTCACCTTACAGACTGACCACGCAGCTGGGAGTTTGGAGGGCCTTTTCCTCGCAGTACAGCTGGTAGCGGAAGCCCTTGATGTAATTCAGGCCGTCAGCGATGACGATATCGTCATGTGAGAGGACTGTTTCCACGATACATCCGCGCCCTGTTTTCCTAGACATTGTTCTATGGTAACAGGATAAGGTAGAGAAGTAGCATATTACACGGAGTGTTTCTCTCATCATGGACTCTTAATTCTCCCAGAATTTCAGTATCAATTCAGGCCTTAACATAGTACTCACCTTCACCGCCCAGCCTTGCCTCTGTTTTTAGCGCCTTTTGGCCAATACTGAAATATTCTTTCACCACAGTGATAGCGCTAGGACCTACTGCCCCCACCTCTTATAAATCTGTGTCCTTGCTCGCTCTCGCACCTCTTCCTCTCCATCATCAAAGCTCCTGCAACAACAATAACATCCAAAGTTCAGTTCGTTCACACTCATCATGACTCCCAAAGCTGAGGCTGAGAAAATGTTCAGTGAGAGTACCGTAGCCATCCTGCTGATGACTATGGGCAACTCCACCATTTCCATGGCGCAGTACGACATGATGTCCGCCCTAGACGGTGTCAAGACGGCTTCCTCCTTCCAACATCAGTTCCGCTCTGTCCTGCAGAAGGTCCGCGATCTTAAGCGCCGCGTTGACGATGGCGAGACGTTTGCTCCCATCCAAGCGTCCAAGAAGCGAGGTCAGTGTTCTTCGCCAATTCTTGTTAATGACTGCTAATCATTCCCAGCCGGCGACAAGGCCACCCCACCCACCACTCCTAAGAAGGCTAAGATAACCCTGAAGACTACGCCCAAGTCTACTCCCACGGGCACTCCCAAGAGCCGCGCCAAGAAAGTGGAGAAGGTGGAGATCAAGACCAACAACAATGGTAGCGATGCTGACGACGAGTATGTTAAGGCGGACTCCCCCTCGTACATCAAGACCGGGTGCGACCTAGGCAACGACGAGGAAATTTAAAGGCGCAACGGTATCTGACAGCAACGCAACCTCTTGAGTGCGGCTCTGTGAATCAGATCGCTGTGATGGATTGGTTCTATCAAACGGTACTGGTTCTTGTTTCTCATGATGGCGATTGGGACAAGTTGACATAGCGAGCATGGCTAATCACATCTGTAGCGGTGCATCCCTTAGCAGCCACCAACGGCATAGGTACAGTAGAATTGAACTGCATTTTGAGTTCATCTTACTGAATTGTAAACATTTGATTGATGTCTATGAAGTGGTTATTAACTTGTATCGTAGATTTTACTTACTGAGCCTATGCTAAGTACTTACTTACTAATAATGCGCTTTTGTCTGGCACAACGTTATCGAGGCTGCTGTACCCATAGCGCACTATGAAGGGCTCGAGGGATATCTATTACCTCTCAAACGATGAGTGCCTAGGAATCCCTTCCACCACCCGAAAATATCTTGTCTCCTATCAAACAGAAGCCGGATCAAAAAGAAGTTCCCGCGTCACACGCGCCTCAGCAATTGCGTTGGCAAACACCCTCCTCTCCTAGATAGTGGGCTCAAAAGACTTCGTTATCGTCATTGAGGTCTGACGCCTTGTTCACCTCCATACCTAGCAGTGTGACGTCGAGCGACCTTTGGTGGTCACTCGGATGTCCCTCACAACATTTCCTAGATCAGCATGACAACACCGGCACCAAGCCTACATTCATCCACCCGCATCATACCAGCCGATCAGTCTCCACCTCGATCTCGATATCCTAGTCCCCATCTGCACACACACGTGCCGACGACCTACGACATTCGGTGCACACAGTACGCAAACGTCGATCGCACAGATCCCGACCTGAACATCGATGCTCATCAGCCACCAGCATCAGAGGGCTCCATATGTGACGTGAGACAGATACGCGATCCAAGATACTAGCTCGAGAGGGAGATTGACGACGGCAGAAAGGGATGAAATGACGCAAAGACAAATGTAGATCGCTGCTCAGTCTCGCCGCTTCGAAGTGCCCAGGTACCCGTACAATTCGCAAGGCATGAAATCGGTCGTGTACACGAGGAAATGTCGACATGTAGTGATCGCCAGGCAGCTGTGCCGTCATGTCACTGATAGACAGAGTACTACCTAGAACAGCAGAACAGCCTCGTTTTTGGAAACACCATCTCCCCACAACCCCAGTCCCCCCGCTCCCTACCTTTCCCGCGGAAATCGTCACCCCAAAAAAATCTTACCACACAAAAATACCCCAAAGCACATCCAACGCCCCACGCTCTTACATACATCAAGCAAGCTTCCCATCGAAGCCTCAGCTCTGCCTCTAAAAACGCCACGCGCCAAGGTCTGGGGTCCTTGCGTGATATGTTGCCCAACTGACGTGCTCCGGCTAACGGAAAGGGAGAAAAAGAGAAAAAGAAAAGAGAAACAAGCGCATGGGCGCATCTGCGGCCTGGCCTGGCCCTTGGGATTCTAGATGCAATTAAGCCGCAGCATGGATGCGGGCTGCAGGGTAGATCGATGCAGATGAGGAGATCTACCGGGTCAAGCATTATGTACGCAGTATGGGGTGCGATGTTTGTGTCTAGACTGTACATAGGGCTGTACTTTAACAAGAGACACGATAGACACGCGAGCTATTTACTCGGAGAAGTCGAGGGCGTGAAGCTGGAAGTAGTAAGTTCTGGGCTGGGCTCTGCGAAGAAACGCGGACGAGGCTCTCGGATCAAACACACTAATTCGAAGGCAGAAATGTCGGCCGATTGATTTTGTCTATCCTACAATGCTCAAAAACGCAAACCCAGTCGTGACTTTAGTCGTAATATCGTAACTTCATCATCGAGAAATCTCATGTCTTTTCCTCGTCTGTGGCTTATTTCGCATGTTGGATAATCTCCTCGTAAAGGTTTTCAGGTATTCTACGGGCAAAAGTCAAGGCAATGGAAATAATAGCCTGAGCATTCAGGGGGGGAAGACTGCGCAGGATTTGATTGGGACTGGATTTCGTTAGTGATCGGCTTGTAATGAAACGATGCTTGGGGCTGGCCTGCCTTGAGCTATTCAACAGATCGCTTCGAATCAGAACAAGCTGAGCAACAATGCATAGGATGTTGAGGTGGGAACCATATGCAAACAAAAAGTCCCATAGCTTGAGGACCTCGGGAAGAGGTGGAGTGCAGGCGCACATGGTCAGGACAGAAGCGAATGCGTAGATCTTGGCGGGCATGTTGTTGTTCATCAGATGCGTATACAACTTGTCGTCAACGACCTCAAGGACTCTATCCACCAAGGCTAGGCCCTTGTGCACGCCTTCCATGGAGCCGCGGACATAGCCCGGGCATTCCTGGGTGATAAGCTTCTCAAAGGCGGTAAAGGCCTCCACCTCGCTGCGAGCAGCATACAGGAAAGGTCCACATAGCACATTCATGCCCTGGACGTATCCAATCTGCTCTGCGTCGTTGGTGGTGGAGGCGTCTGTGCGTACACTGGCAGCAAGCGAATGGCGGGACATGGCGGCGGTATCCGGGCTGCCACCGAATTCGGATAGGGTGGGTGGGGACTGCCATCCATTGACGCGAGCCTCGTGAGCGTCGTTGAGCCTCCACGCGACGGCATTGAGGACACGCGTGATGCTGTTCTGAGTGACGCGTCGGCGAAATAGAGGGTCACCTTGAAAGGTGCGAAAAGTGTCATTTTGGATCTTGGCGTGGGCGGGCGACGCGCCCTGGCGGACGAGGTCAAGATAGACATCGGTCATCAGCGGGGGTGCGTTGAGCAGAATCAACCATATGTACATGCGCAGCTCAGACTATAATTGGGCTGTTAGGACGAAAGACCAGGTGCCGACACCATGGGAAGCGAGATAGCTGGCACGAAGTGACGAGCATCTGAAGGATGTTACGGTGTGGGGACGTACCATGCCCTCACTGTTTGCGGGGATGCCGTCAGCAAGGATGGTCCAGCGCAGCTCGTTGAGACCCTCGTCGACGCCTGAGGCAGGCCCCTTGAGCAGCAACATGTCGAGGTTCGGCATGGTGTCGTGTGATGTGTGTTATGGTGTTGGTGTTGCGTGCTGTTTGGGTTGTTTGAGGGTCACGGCTTCCGGGGGCTGTACGAGTGCTTGGCATCCCTCACTGGTCTTCCACTTCCACCCCACTGACCATGGGAGAGTTCACGTTCCTCGAGCAGAAAAGCAGCCATGCACAGGGAGCCAGGCCACCTGCCCTGCAAGTCCAGGAATGCGGACGGGACCGAGCTCGTGCTCGCTGACTGTCGCCCTGCATGTGGCTCCTCCGCAGCTTTCATCTCGACCACCCTATACGCGCCTCCCGCCCAACCACGCTGCTTTTCGATCGCCTGGATCTCTCTGAAAAAGGCCACTGCAGGGCGAAGCGGCAAACAGGGGGCGCTCTACAGTAGGAGCTTCTCCGCGGTATAGGTACGTCACCCACAACCAGTGCAGTTTGACGTCCGTGGATCCGTCGCCGCCGATAGTCAGCGCTCGCAAGTCCACATGGAGAAAACGACATCTCTGGCAGTAAGCACGCAATTGGGGGTGCAGAGCCTCACGATTGGACAGCGACGCGACCCATGTCCACAATTCCACCCACAATTCGGGCAATCCTTGCCGCCTGCTCTGCCGCGACCCTCATCTGGCATCCAAGCAGCGGCATGGTGCAGCAAACCCGTCGTAGTCCCTTAGCGAGTATTGCAGATTCTTTCGTCACGCCTAAACCATGCTGCTAAGTAATCTGGAATATGCCCCTTCTACCTCCGTCAAAGCCCTTCGTGCTCTCTATGCCGTCGACGTCTGTGGTCTTGCTGTTCCCTCGCCTTTGGTAACCATTGCCATAGCGTTTGGACGACCCCGATTGGCCACCTCCCCGTTTTTTGCCTCGGGCCTCCCTTCATTCGTCACGCAATCCTACGCTCGTATCACCAATCCGGGAGTGCGCGAATCTTATAGCCTAGACTGCCGACGAGGCGTCCGCTTCTGTCGAGCTCCAGCTCTCGCCCCAAGCTTGTGGCTTCTTGACGCCGCTTGTTGATAGCACCTGCTGCAAGTCTTGTCATTTCTCCGAAAAGCAATTCCAGGCTCTTGGTACGCCATAAGGGTGTCACCGGCTATATATCTCAGCTGTCGGTTCCGTGTCGCTGGACGCTTATCGAAGCTTGTTCTTACTATCGCGCCGTGGCAACTGAGCTTGCTCTTTGCTTCTCCTTCCTTTTCTCCTGCACGCCATGGCCTCGACAAGCACCAAGATTGGTCACGGGCTTGCCAAAGTCTTGGGCATCGACCTGCATTATCGCCACGAGACGGGCTCTGAGCGCATCACAAGAGGAGAAAGCGTCTTTTCGGTTGGCTCCGCTGATACTTATGTCGAACACGAACCCACATCCATCGAATGGTTGCGCGAAATTACTCCCTCGGGTCGTGACATCGTCAACTACTTCATCCACCTCTTCCCATTCTTGAAGTGGATCGGCCGCTACAACGTGCAATGGCTTACTGGAGATTTGGTTGCTGGTAGGTGCCAAGATTTTTGACGTTTCTGTTCGTAGGGCTGATTAGGATCGTTCCAGGTATCACTGTCGGTGCAGTCGTCGTCCCTCAAAGTATGGCATATGCAAAGCTGGCCCAACTTGCTCCCGAGTTTGGTCTTTATTCATCCTTCATGGGCGTGCTCATTTACTGGTTTTTCGCTACCTCGAAAGATATCACCATCGGTCCAGTCGCTGTATTATCAACCGTTACCGGAAACGTTATCATCAAAGCGCAACATAAAATCCCAGATGTTCCTGCAGATATAATTGCCTCGTCACTAGCCATCATTGCTGGTTCCATCGTTTTATTTTTGGGCCTTGCTCGTCTGGGATGGATCGTAGAGCTCATCACTCTCGCCGCGATTTCTGCTTTCATGACAGGGTCTGCGATCAACATTGCCGTTGGTCAGGTACCTACTATGATGGGTATTACCGGATTCTCCACTCGCGAGGCTACCTACAAAGTTGTTATCAACATTCTGAAACACCTTGGGAGGTCCGATCTTAACGCTGCCATCGGCTTGACAGCTTTAACTATGCTGTATCTGATCCGGTATATCTGCAGCACCCTGGCGAAACGATATCCTAGTCGGGCGAAAGTCTACTTCTTCATCAGCACTCTGAGGACGGCGTTTGTCCTGCTTCTCTATATCTTGATTAGTTATCTCATCAACCGACATCATCGCAAGAAGCCGAGGATCTCTGTTTTAAAAGATGTGCCACGAGGGTTCAAACACGCCAGGGTTCCACACGTCACAACGGATATTATTTCCGCGTTTGCATCTGAGCTTCCTTCCACGGTTATTGTTCTGCTGATTGAACATATCTCAATCTCAAAATCTTTCGGTCGTGTCAACAACTACAAGATCGACCCCTCCCAGGAACTAGTAGCCATCGGTGTCACCAACGTACTTGGTCCGTTCCTGGGCGCCTATCCTGCAACCGGGTCCTTCTCCCGTACCGCTATCAAAGCTAAGGCGGGTGTCCGTACTCCATTCGCTGGTGTAATCACGGCTCTTGTCGTCTTACTTGCTATATATGCTCTTCCGGCTATGTTCTGGTACATTCCGAACGCTGCCCTCGCAGCCGTCATCATTCACGCTGTTGGCGATCTCATTACTCCACCGAACACTGTGTACCAGTTCTGGAGGATATCACCCCTTGAAGTACCCATATTCTTCGCTGGTGTGTTTGTCACCATCTTTAGCAGTATTGAGAACGGCATTTATACCACCATCTCTTGCTCTGCAGCTATATGGGCATTCAGAGCCTTCAAGGCCCATGGCCGATTCATGGGTAAAGCTAGGATTCATTCTGTTGTGGGTGACCACCTTCTTGATCGCGAAGAAGATAGCAAGGAGTTTAATCAGTCGCAACCACGACGCAGTCCGGCCGAAGGAGAGGATTCGGTGCGAAATGTTTTCCTACCAATCGATCATAATGATGGCAGCAACCCAGAGATTGAATTGGAAGATCCATACCCTGGTATTTTCATCTATCGTTTCTCGGAAGGCTTCAACTATCCAAACGCGAACCACTACCTTGATGAGCTCACCGATACTATTTTCCTCAAGACCCGTCGGACCAACCCCGCTACATACGGCCGACCTGGGGTAAGTGCATACTATGCAGTTGTATCTAATTATAAAGTTAACGTGCTCAGGACCGTCCGTGGAATGATCCGGGCCCACGTCGTGGCAAAGAGGTTGATGTCAATGACACTCGACCTACTCTTAAGGCCATCATTCTCGACTTCTCTTCCGTCAATAATGTGGATCTTACCTCGATGCAGAACTTGATCGATGTGAGGAACCAGCTCGACCGATACGCTGCACCCGATACTGTTGATTGGCACTTCTGTAACGTTAATAACCGCTGGACTAAACGCGCGCTCGTGGCTGCAGGTTTTGGCTACTACACTCCAGAACCAGAAACGGGGGGCGTCCATCGCTGGAAACCTATCTTCAGTGTGGCTGAGATTGGTGGAAGCCACAGTGCGGCGGCAGAGGCCGAAGCACGGGAGAACCGAAGAGTACTCAAGGAAGCGGCTCGACGAAACCAGCCCGATGATATTGCGGAGCGCAATGGTTCATCGACACCGGAGTCAGATGAGGATTCATTGGATAAGAAGTTGGGCCAGACTAGAGCGTATGGCACAGTAGGAACAAAGCCCCCGAAGGTAGCAGTGGTTCAAGGGTTGAACCGACCGTTGTTCCATGTAGACCTGACGGCGGCGCTGAACAGTGCCCTTGCGAATGCGCAGAGGAAGAGTCATTAAGATACCCCAGGATAGAATGCTGCAGCTCATTAGTTTGATTTATTGCCTATCATATCCCTTCATAATAATGCTTGATCACACGAGAAACTTAGTACCATAAGTATGGGACTTTACATGTGGAGTTGTGCGGCCGTGAACATGCCCCCACGTGTGTGAAGTCGGATTTAACCCCTTTTGGCCTAGCGTTGTCACAGCGGCTCGTACCTCGAGCTAAGATATCCAGATCGCATAGCTGTCCTTTATTCAGCCGAAGCCGACATTACCTTTCTCAGCTTCCACCCCGCTGTTCTTTTCCTTCTACTCTGTATAATGATACAGCGGCGTTAGCACTTTTAGTGCCTCTTCCCCTCTTTTCTCCATTCTCTGTCTGCTGCCAATTGCGCTGGTGAAAGACAGCGTCGGCACTTGCATCAAGCGAAGCGGTTCCACCTAAACACCTCTCGTACCACGCGGTACTGTTTGTCCACGAGCGCACCCTCGAGCCCTCGATACATTTTTATACATACCCACTCCTCCTATAGAACAAACGGTGCCTGTAGCACACACGATTTCGAGCCACGATGCCTGCGAAATCACGGTTTACGCGCTTAGATGCATTTACAAAGACGGTTGAGGATGCGCGTGTGAGGACGACGAGTGGCGGCATCGTCACAATTGCGAGCTTGCTTGTCATATTTTGGTTGACGTGGGGAGAATGGGCGGATTACAGGAGAGTTAGTGTACGGCCAGAGCTGGTGGTTGACAAGGGGAGAGGTGTGTATTACATGGTCGTCTGGAAGTTTGCGACGAGCTTGCGCGACGAATGATATCTGCGGGGAACTGAGCTGACACAAGACAGGTGAGAAGATGGAGATCTCAATGAATATTACCTTCCCTCGCATGCCCTGCGAACTGCTCACGCTCGATGTCATGGATGTGTCGGGCGAACTACAGATGGGTGTCTCTCACGGCGTCAACAAGGTGCGCTTGTCGCCCGAGAGCGAAGGTAACCATGTGATTGAGACCAAGGCGCTAGATCTGTAAGTCTTGCTACGTTCAGCGTGCACACTGTGGCAGTGTACTGAATACCACCAGCCATAAAGACGAAGCCTCACATCTTGACCCGAACTACTGCGGCGAATGTTTCGGTGCCCCTGCCCCTTCTGACGCTTCCAAACCCGGATGCTGCAACACTTGCGACGAAGTGCGCAACGCCTACGCTTCAATCTCTTGGTCTTTCGGTCGCGGTGAGGGTGTTGAACAGTGCGAGCGTGAGCACTATGCCGAACACCTCGATGCGCAGCGCAAGGAAGGGTGCCGCCTCGAGGGCAGCATCAAAGTAAACAAGGTCATTGGAAACTTCCACATTGCGCCTGGAAAGTCCTTCTCCAATGGCAATATGCATGTGCACGACCTAGAGAATTACTTCAAGGACGAGACCCACACCTTCACCCACAAAATCCACCACTTGCGCTTCGGCCCCCAGCTGAGCCAAGCCGTTATTGCAGACATGCAGCAGAAGCACGCGAATACCGGCCCAGGCGGCTGGACTAACCACCACATCAACCCACTCGACGCCACCGAACAGACCACCTCTGAGAAGGCCTTCAACTTCATGTACTTCGTCAAGGTCGTCTCCACCGCTTACCTTCCTCTCGGCTGGGAAAAGGCCGCCCCGAGACTCACGAAGCACGATGAACTGCTCGGCGCCACCATTGACACGAACTACAAGGGCAGCATTGAAACGCACCAGTACTCCGTCACCAGCCACAAGAGGCACCTCGCCGGCGGGCCTGATGAGGAGGATGGCCACAAGGAGAGGATCCACGCTCGGGGCGGTATTCCCGGTGTTTTCTTCTCATATGTACGTCGAACCTTGCCCATGACCCGCTTCCTCTCTTGGGGATCTCAAACTAATTTCTGGTAACAGGACATCTCCCCCATGAAAGTCATCAACCGCGAAGTCCGCGAAAAGTCCTTCTCGGGCTTCCTCGTCGGCCTGTGCGCCGTCATTGGCGGTACGCTTACCGTGGCCGCCGCCGTCGACCGCATGCTGTACGAGGGTGCCAACAAGATCAAGAAGATGCACTCGAATTAGAGAGCTTTTGGCATCTTGTTCTTCCGCAAAACATTCCTGTTATGCGCTTTTTCTCAAGCATTTTCTGGGACTCGAGGGGGTGGCGTTTGGTGGCGTGTATTCTTCATTAGGTCTGACTTGTCTTTTCGTTTACTTGAGAAGTTATGATCATGGGGGGGAGAGAGAAGGTTGTGTGGGTGAGGAAGGTGGGGATGGTGATAGGAGTGTGAGAAGAGCAAGAAGAGTGGATGTGTACTATTTAGAAATAGGGTGGTGCATGGTTGATATGGCATGGCATATAGGAGGCAAGAAAACCCCAAAACTTCAATGTGAGATACTTTCAAGGTATAGACAGGAGCCGGTGCGTCGCATTGTTGTGTGATATGCTGTATGTTGGCGTGTTGTCATGTCGCACGGCGAGACGCTAGACGCCTTAGTAGTCAGGTAGGTGTGGTTGCGGATCATTTTGGAGGGGTCGGAAGGGCGCGTAGGTGGTGTTAGATTCGATTAACCCTGCGACCTTTGCATTTCTGCCATAATTTTTGCAGTTTACACATATTCGAAGGAGAGATAGATTACTGTCACGTCCCGTGGCTTGTTTCTCTACGGCGCCACATTTCCTTGGACGCACCTCTCTAGCGCTAGGTACAGGCGCATACAACTCGCAAACGCGTATTCCAGCACTAGAGGAACATACCTCCGCTACTCTACATAAGCTGCGTGAGAGCTTTCCTCTCTAGTGGCTAATCCGTCGCTCTTCTTATCTTTTCATCCCCAACGTAACTAGATAACTCCTACAATCCCGACGGCAGTCCATCCTCCATGTGCGACTACACTCAAGTACACTACAAATGCTCGCATCTTCAATACATCAAAAGAGGACGGTGTACAAAGTACCAGGAAACGCAGATGAGATGCCAGCCTAATGTTGTAGCAGTGTAAATTGGCAAATCCAATATATTAGAGTGTCAAAAGCTGATCATTAGCAGAGAATACCGTTTGAACGAAAACTGTGAAGGGTGCGGAAAAGACACGGGCGCAGCACCCGCCTTCAGAGCGAAGGCTTGACGAACGACCGGATCTGAATGCTTCTTTTCTATTTTCGAATCCTAAGCACAAAAGAACAAAATACATAAAAAAGAAGAGATTGATTTTCTGAGCAGTTTTTATAGGAGAAGAGCTTTCTACATACTTTATCTATCTCATAAAATAGTATACAAAAGGGCTGTTTTTGTGAGGCCGTGCTTTTTTCCGCTTCTGTATGAGGCTATATAAGTTCCTGGACTCGATGTGATATTACATCTTCAATCATTAGCCAGGCTATTCCAGTCCACCTATGCAACATGATCTTATTAACTAAGCACTGTCGCGAATGCTATAAAAGGAGCTCTTGGTTTGGGCCAAAGTTTACAATCCATCATTGCTAGACCAGCCCAGCACAGGGATAAGCTTACACGGTTATGATGGAACCTACCAACAAACCAAAGCGAGCCATCCTCAGCTTCAGCGTTCGATACGAGCTTGAGGAAACAGCTATTCATAAAAGATTTTTCGCATTACACAGTCCCAAACCCGTCAATGATTTCTACTCGCACCTGATGGCCCCCAACAGCTCTCTCCCTAGATGCACATCATCCTTGACCTGTATTGTAAAACGAACCCAGTTGTCGGTCTCCATACGATTGAGTACCAAGTCCTCAAGGTTAAGAAGAGAAACAATTTGTAAGTAATCTAATCCCATGCAGGAATCCTATCTGAATGATAGGGTAGTGTGTTTAAACAGCTGAACAGCGCAGCATACGGCCATGCTCACACTCGCTGTGGCTCGGTCCGCTGGGGTACTGCCCGATCGAACTAATTCGATGAATTCGACGGCGCGTAAGCGCTGTATACCAGACATTGTCCGGGCAAATTCGCGTCTTGAACATCTAGGGATAGTGGCAAGCCCCTCAGTTGTCCGTGTGGAGGAACGCAGAGTTGTTGGTTTGGTCGACGTCGTGCCACTTCTCATCGGAGGCAAATAAGCGATAAACTGGACATGATTGGGAAGTTTAGAAAGTTACAGCCTCCCTCATTCTATACTTTCCCTCCCCTTCTAAACAAGTTCTTGGAGCTATAGTACAGAGGAATGAGCTGGATGAATAGATAGGCATGTGAGAAAGATACTTGTGCCAGTGCTGTGCGTATAGGCGGAAGACAGCAGGTCGTCGGCGAACACAGGAGAGTGTGGAGCGTGTCGATCGAGTTATACGCAGTGCAATAGGTGTCTTTACGAATGTGGTAAGGGCAGTAAGTAAGTACATGATACTAATATCCATGGCAAGAGATGAAGTGAACACTTCGGCTCCGAAAGATCTTGAAAATTGTATGAGTATTGGTGTCTCATTTCTGGCCGGGGAAATTGAGATGATGTCTGGTTCTCATTTACCACACTACTTCGCATGCAGCCCCGCACATCATAAATATGAAGCACATGGAAAAGGAAGGTCATGTTGCTTGAAGATGCATCATTGTTCTTGGTAACTACCAAATATTTGATCCCTACAAAACACACCTCAGGGAACGAATATCCGCGTCCTGAACTATGTATATTTTCCCGCACTGGACATCCCTATCCGCTCACACACCCTCCTTCTCCTCAACTACCTTCTCTACTTCCTCCTCCCTTCCATCCCTGGCGTTAAATCCCAATCCAGGGATCTTACTCCTTAGCGCCAAACTACTACACACCACACTCACACTGCTCAATGCCATAGCCAAACTCGCCCATACTGGATCCAGCCTAACATGCTTCTCCCCTGTGTCCCCCATGCCCATACCACCTGCCATGCCGATTCCATTATGGTGCATGTCCATGTGCTTGGTGCCTGTGCGGATCGGGTACAGCACGCCTGCTGCGATGGGCATGGCGATCAGATTGTACACGAGAGCCCAGCCGAAGTTGAAGTAGACGCGGCGGAACACGACGCGTGAAAGGTCGAGCAGGGTGATTAGGGACTCGAGGTGAGAGTTGATGAGGATGAAAGAAGAGGAGGAGAGGGCAATGTCGGAACCGGAGCCGATGGCGATAGACAGGTCAGCAGTGGAGAGGGCAGGTGCATCGTTTATGCCATCGCCGACCATGGCGATGGTGGCACGTTGAGGCTTAGATGAGGTGAAAGGCAGGCGGAAGAGGCGTGTTTTGCGGGTCTTGGTGAGTGTCTTTTGAAGGTAAGTTATCTTGTCGGCTTTTTGATCTGGGAGCACGCCCGCAATGATGTTGGAGGCAGGAATGCCAACTTGTTGGCCGACAGCGTTGGCGGTGGTAGGGTTGTCACCTGAGAGCATCCAGACGTCGATGCCTCGCTTTTGGAGCTGGCTGATGACAGAGATAGCCTCTGGGCGGAGCAGATCTGCGATAGCGAAGATGCCGACGGTATCCCATATTTCAGTCAACTCGCTTGAGACTTCGGACGATAGTGGGAATGGGTTCTTTTCCTGAATATCTTGAGTAGCCGTGGTTGGGCTGATAGGGTCCTATATCGTGTTAGTCACTCTATTCTTCAAACCGTTTCAAGTCGAATGCTTACTGTGGACGGCGCCTCTATTACAGGCTGCTCCTGTGTTCGAAGACTAGCAGCAAGGGCAACAGACTCCCCACGGGCCTTCCATCCCTGAAGCATCTCAGCCTGATAATTCGTTATTACCACATTGTGATCCTGCATGAATGCCTCGTTGCCAATGACTATAGTGCGCTCTCCCCAGTCGAATTTAAAAGTTCCCTTCAGTCCCTTCCCAGGCACTTCTTCTACGTTTACTGCTTGAAACGCACTGGCAGACTCTTTCTGGCAGAATCGCACCAACGCTTTAGCAATGGGGTGGTTGCTGTTCTCCTCAAGAGCCTTGATGAAGCCAAGAAGTACAAGTGATTCATCTTCTCCAAAGAGACAGTGGCCACTGACAGCGGGGTCACCGCCTTGGGTGAGGGTGCCCGTCTTGTCGAAGACGATACAATCGAGTGTACTTGCTTCCTGGAAAGCCTCTCCACCTCCTTTGACGAGGATGCCATGCTTCGCGGCAAGGCCTCCGCCAACGAAGAGCGCAGTTGGTGCAGCCAGACCGATACCACACGGGCACGCAATGACGAAAACGGCAATTGCGAAGCGCAGAGACCATAGCGCCCACCCGCCAGATCCTTCATCAACCCAAGTCTCAGGTATAGTACCCGTGGTTCCAAGAATCAACCATATCAGCCAAGTGACCACTGCGACGAGGACGACGAAGGGGACAAAGTGACTCGTGATGGAATCGGCGACGCGTTCTACAGGCGCACGACGGGTTTGACCCTCGCGAACAGCATTGATGATCTGGTCAAGCATAGATGTTCCTGCAATTGTTGTGATTTTGATTTTGATGGGCGCCCCTTTGTTGACGGTTCCAGAGTACACGATATCACCCGGGCCTTTCTTAACGGGCCGAGATTCGCCAGTGAGGCTAGATTCGTCGAATGTAGTGTTTCCATCCAGGATGTTTCCGTCAAAAGGTGGTGAGGTACCATGGTGAACGCGGACAACGTCACCAATCTCAAGAAGATCGGTGGCGACTTTTCTGTCTCCATTTTTAGCATCGACTAGAATAGCCTCTTCGGGTCGGAGCTTCCCAAGCGAAGTGACAGCATCACCAGTCTTTGCCTTGCTATAAGCTTCCAAGAAGCGTCCGATGAGGATAAACATCGTTAGGAAAACAACAGCATCAAAGTAAGAGTCAGTCATGGATCCAGAGGACTTCTTCGTTGCAGCCAGAGCAAGCTCGACAACTGATGCAAAGTATGCGATGCTTGTGCCGAGTGACATGAGCATGTTCATGCTACCGAAGCGGATGAAGCGATGGAGGAACGGAGTGCGACTTCCAGGGCGCCACATGGCCTTGACTTCTTTGATCGCTCGCCGATGAAACGTATCAGCCGCAAGGAAGTAGACGGGTGTCGCCAGGATGAAGAGCGCCCAGCTGAGTCGCGACGCGTTTCCGGTCCACATTGGCTGCATGATGTATTGGCGGATAGAGTTTGTTTGCTTGACAAGGCTCATGAACACGATTCCGAGAATGAAGGTGGGAATGGCAATGATAACAGAGAGTAGTAGCCGGAAGAGCACGCGCTTGCGTTCTTGTGCGTGCATCTGGCGGGCACGCTCTTCGATCGTTGGTGGATGGTATATAGATGTCTTGAATTCCGAATTCAGGTCCTCGATTGCCCGGCATATTTCACGGATGGTGAAGGTAGGTGGGTCCGGCCTATATCGAACGTTTAATACAGGTGACTTGTCCGAGAAAACTGGGGTTTCAACCACTAATCCATATCGCTGTCCGTAACTCTCCGTCACTTTCTTAACGATGTTGATGGGACAGTGCTGGCAGAACATTCCATCTATGTGAATGCTGACTGTTCTGTCAACTTTCTCTTCTGTTGCCGCATTTTCTGGAGCCACCTTATCGAGCGTTGCTTCATAACCGGCGTCTTCGATTGTTTCTGTAACCTCGTCAAGGTGCTGCTTTCCAGCGAACACAATGGTAGCGCTGTTCGAGACTAGGTTGACATCGACCTTCTCGATCCAACCATGCTGCTCTAACGCTCGAGATACATTACCAACGCAGGCACTGCAGGTCATACCGCCGATGGCGTAAGTGGCTCGCCACCTGTCAAGGAATTCCAGTTTTTCCACGCTGGCATCAAAGCCTGCATCTTCAATGGCCTCGACGACTTCTTCTATCCTCTCTTTTCCCTCGAGAACGACGGTGCCACTGTTGGTCAGAAGGTTGACATCCACTGACCTGACAAACGGCAATTCTTGTACAGCCCGGGTGATGCTGCCCACACATGAACTGCAAGTCATGCCAGTGATGCCGATAGTCGCTTTGCATGGCGTGATAGCAGTTGCATTGTCGACTACTATGTTGTCCAATCCAGGAGATCTTGCGCCGTCCAGTGTGGTGTCAAAGCTGATGGCTTCTGAAATGGCTACCGGCTTGGGCTTGAAGTCCAACACGTCTTCGTGCTCGTTGATGGACAGCCTAACTCCTCCTGCCTCCGCCTTGCACTGCTCACATGATCCAACATGTTTATCGTGTTTACGCATATCTTCTCCCGAAGCACCGGAGCCCGAATGGTTTGTCTGAAGCCACCTTGCCACGGCGTGCTCCAAGCTAGATTCCCACTCTTTATCCCGATCTTCGAAGTGGCAGACCTCCACGGGTGCAAAGACGGTTCTATTGTCCTGGAAGATGCTATGTATCTCGAAGCCCGCAGCGTCGAGCGAGGTGGCAATGTCGTGGGATGCAAGGGCAGGCCTGTGGCGCAGGACGATGGAATGCGAAACAATAGAATAAGAAATGGACTCGGGCGTGGGCGTCAGGGCGCTCAGGGACTCCTGTATGCTGTCGATGCATGACGGGCAATGCAGGTTTGTTATGAAGAGGGTCGTGGTTACCAGATCGGTGTACGACGGTTGCGCCGATTTGACAGCGGCCATGCTGGAGTGAGATGCGTGGTACTGTGGACAAATTGGCCCGATATTCGATGCAATATCTGACTGCCGGAATACCCTGGGTGAGTGAGGGGACACCAAAACGTGGAGTGGGTGCGTGGGGCCTCGTTTACAGCCGGCGGTACAGCCGGGTTGGGTTTTAATTTGCGGGAGAGGAAGCGACGACGCAGCGCAGAGAGTGGTAGGGCAGGAAGTGGCGAAGGCGAACACCAATTAATGTTTGCTGCCAATGTGTCGTCGGGAAGTGATTGAGTCGGGTTCAAAGGTAGCGCACGTAAAGGAGAAAAACGGTTTAACAATCAGTCACTAGGCCTGCACAAAAAGCTCGATCGCGCCGCACAAAGCGCGCAGGCGATAGGGTGGCGTCATGGTGTCGCGAAAACCGCGCTGGGCCGTCATGTCCAACGAGACACGCAAAGCCCAACAGTCACCGGTGGCGCCGACCAACGCCCATTCCTGTGAGACTGCCAACCAGCAGCATGGGGATGAAGGAGATGTGCATGACCATGATTGAAGCGTGACGTGGAGGAAGAACCAGTACATTAAGACCTCGAGACAAGCTTTCTCGCTTCTGCGCCGCACTAATCACGCACCCGCCCTGGCTACCACCCACAGTCAGCCTGCAGGGGTCCGGTCCTTCAAGTCGACATTAGCTGATCCTCCGCTTGTGAAATAGATTGCCTGTACTCCAGAAATGGTCATCATCGCAGTGTGATAGAGTGGTGCCTGACCAGTTATTGCCCACGCGACCGACGGGATACCTTCCGACAGCCGGGATCCAACCTGCGTTGCTGAAGAACGGCCTCCGACCCAAATCTGCTGTGATACCGTGTACGCAAATGTACAGTGCAAGGGTAGCATCGGAGCGAAGATCATGCTTTGCCATAATCAGAGGACTCACCGTGCTCCATGCTCCATTCTAGATGGCTGACCTTTGCCTTTTCCGCCACCAGTTCAGCTTCCCATGTCTTCACATGACTCATCAGCTCTGTGATCTCAGCCTTTCTAGCCTTAACCACTGTCTTTCCCACTTCGCCTTTCTTCTTGATGCCTTCGGCAGCATTCCAGTGCTTCGCAAGTATGCTTTGCAATTTCGCCTCTATGTCGGGGTTCACTAGACCGAGCCTCCCATTAGCAAACCACAAATCTGTGCGTACACGGCACTAGCTAGGTGACTAACATCCAGTACCATAGAACTTGGAATGGCCTCCGGAATGGGCAATGTCTTCCGAGAAGCCTGGATAGCTTAGGGTTTCCAAGTGTGCCTCAGTGTGTGTTGGGTCGGCTGCATATCATCTTGTTTGCCTTTCGTTAGTCAAGATTCTTCCTTAGATTGCTTAGGTTCCTTTGTTTCCTATGGCTTCTTCAGTTCCTGCTGTTAATTTAGACCTTTGGGCTTCCCCGGCTTTCTTTGGATTCCTCTAATCCCTTGATGTTTCAGACTCCTTTGTGTTCTTGGGTGCCTTTGGCTTCCTGGATCTCTTGGGTTTTTTGAGCGGTGGGAGGGCTCTGGGAAGATCTCCTCCACCTCATCTTCATTTTCTTGTAGTTCGGCTCGAGTGCATTTTCGTGACAAATTTTCAGATCAACAGGATAGAGGCGGCGACGCCACATAATGGATCAGATTTAAAGCATCTGTACAATCAAAGAGACGGCCGCTCGCATTTCCCTCTCCCCCCTCTCCTGTGCTTTGGAGTCTTACAGAAAGCGCTTGCAGCGCTTGAGATTGACTCGCTCTTCCTAGCACACTCGGACTGCACATGTGATTAGCAATTAGAGCGGCGCACAGCATAATACTAGCTAGGAACGCTTACACCAATGGCCCTTGTTTCTGCCTTCTTTCCTGACCTCAAATCATAAAGCAAGCTTTCGAGGATGGCAATCACCTAGAACTAGAACTAGTGTCAGCACATTATGCGACACGCCAGGTTACGTAGTCCTAACCTGCGATATCATTCCAAGCCAACCAACACGCCGTTCAGCTGATTCCTGTGGCTCGGCCTCCGCGGTGAGAATCCCAAGTCGCAGCAAGCGCAACTTGTACAAAGTGATTTCCACGTTTCGAATGATATAGAACGATGCGATGCGAGATAAGGTGAATCAAACCACAAACAAAGGTTTTGAATTTACCTTGGCCGTATTTTAGTCCCTTTATATGATTTAATTTTGAACTTTTCCTCCACGAACATTGCAAGCGCAGTTAGTTACAAAAGATCCTCAAGGTCGTGCCTTCTCGCATAGCGAGCAACTTGAGGGTTGGAGGTCACAGACGTGCGGCGGTTCGAGTCTCCACCGAGGCGAAAAGAAAATACGCTTGCTCAGTCTCTTCAGAGACGATATAAATGAGCTTGTGGTTTTCTTTTTGTTTATCTTTTCTTCTTTTCTTTTTTGGCGACTGATGTCATGAGGTCTGACATGTCACTTTGTGCCCCAGGCGTGATTGTATTTTTACCAGAAAGTTCAGCCATCAGTCTAGATTCCCACCCGTAAAGTTAAATCTGCACGACAGTTATATTTAACACAGAGAGTAATATGTATTTATTTAAGGAACAACAGAATTTTGTGAGTTTGAACCAAGCGATAGATTCGGTATAAACTCCTTTCTACCAAAGTTGGATCATGAGTGATTTTTGAAGAGGAATCGAGTAAACCTTCAAGTTATATGAAAATCTAATCAACTTTTCCAGCTTTCTATATCGCCCATTGCCCAACATATTAGAATCGTATTGATTATGAACGCGAAAAAAAAATACCACCTGCCCATACTCACTGCAGGTAAAGGCAACCAACTGGGGTGTCATTATCTCATGGAGTGCAAACGGCAAAATCGCTTGTTTTTAGTGTGATAGCTAGAAGAAGTCTACACATAAATATTTATTCAGAAAATCAACGACAGATAGTGGAGAGGATTGTAACTGTACTGATGGGAAGCTCTGAGAGGGGGACAGACTTACTTTATACTGCTACCATCATGTTGATGAGGTTGCAGCTGTGTTGGTTCTTATCACTACAGCCCAGCCCATACTAGGTTGGACCATGGTTGAAAAATGAAATAGCTCCTCTAGTGGTGCAGCAGATGCATGGTTGGCCGCCAGACAGGAAGGGGAGATAGTAAACTATCCACTTTCCTTATTTTTTTGTTACCTCCAAATATAACGAACTTCTCTTTCCATTGATTTCTTATAGTATCATCAGATTTCTTACTTAGTTGTTAGTGGGTTCGTAGTGCGTGTAACATTCTTGTTCCATATATAGTGTCAGAATCATTACAGCATTACTTACTACACGATATCAAAAACACCATGGTTTCTATAGTGAACAAATGAATTCCTCACGTGCTCGTAAAAGCACATAATATCTTACAAGACAAGATTATTTTCCTTAGTGCACTCAAAGCGCTCCCAAAGCAGAGCAGCAAACGAGGTAAACTCGGGTGAGTAGAAAACGAAGTAAAATTGGCGACTTTTACTGTCATCTCCGTCTCTTAGAAAAGGCGCAGGGAACGAAGGTTCGACTAGAAATCTTCGTTAACGTGCCTAGTAGTGGGTGTCTCTCATATTATGAATGAATCATTCAACGGCACAAAGTAGGAAGAAGCATCATGAAGTCGATAACATCGTTTGGATTTGTATGCAATATATACAACCAAAGAAGAAGAAAAAGCAAGGCATCATCCCATAAAAATGCTTATCATAAAAATCTACAATTAAGAACGCCATAAAACCCTAGGCCATGTACATGGAGAAAACCGCCTAAGACACATAAGCCTTCTCACCCATCGGCCCAACATCCTCACCACCCTCCTTGTACTGCACGCTCCTCTTCCTGGTCGCTTCGGCCTCCACCTCGGCGAGTGACATCCTCCTGGTGTCGGCCTGGATGTCCCGGACGTCCTGGAAGCTGACGCTGGGCACGAAGCCTGCACTCTGCCAAGCATGCGGAACCTTTGCATACAGCTCGTCAACCTGCTCAAGGGCGAGGCCCTTTGTCTCGTAGATCATGCTCCACACGAAGAAAATGCAGACGAAGCAGCAACCGCCCCAGATGAAGAAGACCTTTGCGCCGAGGTTGGCGTTGCCGGGGCCGGAATCTACCATGTAGGGCGTGGCGTAGCCAATGGCCCAATTGAGGAGCCAGTTGGAGGCCGTGGTCATGGAGAGGGACTTGGCGCGGACCTTGAGGGGGAAGAGTTCGCCGGTAACGACCCAAGCGACAGGGCCCCAGGAGCAAGCGAAGAAGAAAATGTAGATACAGACGAATGCAATCATGGCATTTTGGGCTGGATGATTGCTGGTTCCGACAACGGTACCGGTGATGGCGACAATGAACTGGCAGACGGCCATGCCAATGGCACCGAATAGAAGAAGGTTGCGTCGACCCCACTTCTCAACAAGGTAAAGACCAGGCAAGGTTGAGGCGACGTTGATAGAGGATGTGATCATGGAGATGATGAAGGGGTTGTTGAAGCCGGCGTTCTGGAAGAACTTGGTGCCATAGTAAAAGATAAAGTTCACACCAGTCAGCTGCTGAAGAGCCTGTAGCAAGCAGCCAGTAGCCAGGCGCACTCCAAGGTTACCCTTGAAGCAGTCTACGTAAGAAGCCTTGCCCAGCGAGAGTTCATATTCATGGTTGGCAGTGATCTCAGCAAGTTCCTCAAGGAGGGCAGGATGCTCAACGTCGAGTCTCCTTAGCTTAGACAGAGAACGAGCGGCTTTTTCGGGGCGACCCTTCTTGATATACCAGCGAGGAGTCTCAGGCAAGAAGATGCAGCCGACAAAGATGACGATGGCCCAGGCAAACTGAACGGCGATGGGAATACGGTATGAACCGCTGTTGTTATGGTCCTTGGTGGCGTTATCGACTATAGCAGCGAGTAGGAGACCAATAGTGATAGCGAGCTGGTAGCAGCCGACGATTGCGCCACGGATCCACTTAGGGCTGGTCTCCGACTGATACAGCGGGATGGTAGCTGAAATCATTCCAACACCATAACCAGCAAAAAAGCGACCTGCAACGAACAACGGTATGGCGGTAGCGGCAGTTTGCATGATAACTCCGATGCAGAAGACGACAGTGCAAACAACAAGGCCAAGTCGACGTCCAACCAAGTCGGCCACAGGAGCGGCAGTCAAAGCACCAAAGAAAGTGCCTGCTGACAGTATCGAGACGATTTCCGAGGTCTGATCTGAAGTGACGTCCTTAATGCCGTCCTTGGGGTTGATGTAGCCGGTTGAAAACTGTTCACGCCAGTACTTCATGCCTAGAATTCCGCCTATGGTACCGGTGTCGTATCTAATGAAGGTTAGACATCACTGAGTATGAGAATACAATTGTACAACTTACCCAAACAATACTCCACCGAATGCAACGAACAGTCCAACAAGAACAGCCGGCCATGCCGAACCGACAGTGCCTTCTGGCTTCTTCAACATGAGACCCATGATGGGCTATAGAGTCTACTGCACGATGGAGGTTAAAATGAACGTGCAAAGATTACGACACTGGATGTAAGTGGGTTGCAGTGAGGGTTTCCCGGGAGGGCTTTGCGGTCCTTTAAGTAGTCCCTGGGGCATGGGACCTGCAAAATATGGAGACCATGGGGCCAGAAGCCATCGAAGGCTGGAATTCTGGAGAGATGCCACTAGAATTCAATTGGTTGACTCCAGACCATGGCTCCATGAACGGATGGGGTGCGTGCGGCTAGTGCAATGCTAGTGCGGGGACCAGACGTGCACGGAAATGCACCCAGGCAAATGATTGATGTAACTTACCGCAGCAGTACCGTGGATGGGATCCCAGAGATCCGGCCTGGGGTTGCTCTCTAATATGTTCGTTGTTGACCCTGCGTCGAACGCACTGTCTGCATTGCTACCAGAAGACATCTCTTGACAGCTCAGGAAACATGAGATGATAATTTATCCTGTCACGTCACAAGGACACCTACTTTGCAAAAGACCGCAGTCGTTATGACGCAGGATCAGCAAACGATGTGCCGCGGCAAGCAAAGACGACCTCGGTGGCGTAACCAAGCCTGGAGACTAGATCTTATCGATGCTTGTTAGCGTGCATGGTGTGTCGAATGCGGCGAATTAGCTCGCGGATTCCGTGCAAGTCTATTGATGTGTATGGCATTGTTGAGTGCGACAGGTGCTCCTAGAGCTTACCAAATGCCACACGATATTATTGTAGCTGGAATAGACGAAAGGGTGGTTGACAATCTTTCTTCTCATTGTCAAAGCAGCGATACACGTCCGTAGAGAGTAACGACACCGAAGCCTCGGTATGACAAAAGCCAGATCCATGCTCGGGAACCCCGGTACTGCCACTCCGTATTACTGGAACCCACTTCTCCACATGCGAATCCCCGGCTCAAACTCAGGGGGCCCCAGATGGAGCAAACGGGTCGTCTGGAATGGCCATGAGAACAGATCAGCAGCAGCAAAGCGCAATGAAAACGTGCATCTGTAAGCGAGTGGAATGGGACATGAAGTCCCGACGACCAACGTGCATATCGACCAGTTTAGTGCAGAGAGGTGTCGAGGCGGGGATGTTTCCACGCTCCACTGGCTGCCCATGGGCAAGGCAACTGTGGGTGCACTACCCGTTGTACGGGCGCCCAGAACGTGCAAGCCAAACTAGCGTTAGCTTGATGCTTGCGAAGCCGGCACCCGACTGCTTGGGAAAGAATATCGGCGGAAATCTCTGATGAGGCCAGGTTGGACTGGGCATGGCGGGCGCCGGATGTAGAGATGGCATCGGTCCATGGGTGGGGTCGACTAGGCATTTCTTCGGTGCTTTTCTTAGGAGCTTGAGGCTCTGCGGCTAGCAATGCGGCCAGACCTGGGTGACAGTGGGGATGCCGGTGGGGATGCCGGTAGTTTTATGGAGGATGTCTGGAGTGCGGAAGGTCACGCAGGCGTCAAAAATTGACGCACGCGGCTCTTCAGTGATGAGCTGTTAACGCCAGTAACGCTCGAACCAAGTCCGAACTAATGAGCGAGCATCATGAAGTGCTTGGTGACGCGAAGGTCGGTGTCCTCGTGGAGTCTGAAGCGGGACAAGAGAGGAGAGCCACAGCAGCCAATCAGATGACATGACGCGTCGCATCCCACCATCGCGCGACGCGTGCGATCTTCACGTAGACAATTCCCCTCACCGCCTTCATTCCAACTTCGCTGTTTTCCACCATGGCCTCTGAGACATCGACCCCGCTCCCCACCCACGAGCCTCCCTCTCTGCCCGCATCCCCGCTCCCCAAACGCACGAAGCACGTCGAGACCATCCCGCCTGCATCTGACTCGGGCTTCGCGACCCCCACTCCACTCGCCATGTCTCTACAGCCCCCTGCTCCAATTGCTCCAAGCGTCGCTGCTGCCGCAAGCGAAGAAATGGCTCTGCAAGTCCAATTGCTAAGTGACAAGGCGAAGGCACCAACCAAAGGAAGTGCCTTCGCAGCGGGCCACGATCTGTATAGTGCGAGGGAGGTAATCATTCCAAAGAGAGGCAGGGCTCGGGTAGACACCGATATCTCGATTGCGGTGCCCGTTGGAACATGTGAGCTCTTGTTCTACAATTGGTTGTGGTCCGGTGGAGAGCGAATACTGATTCTGAATTTAGATGGTCGCGTGGCCCCACGCTCTGGACTTGCAGCCAAGCATGGTATCGATACCATGGCGGGTGTGATTGATGCTGATTACCGTGGCCAGGTTGGCGTCATTCTTGCCAACCTCTCTGACGAGGACTTTGAAGTCAAGATTGGAGATCGTATCGCGCAACTCATTGTCGAGAAGGTGAGAGTTCTTATTGTGTATATGATGAGTCTGGGGTGTTAATATTACTAGATTGCGATGCCCGAAGTTGTAGTCGTCGAAAAGCTCGAGGAGAGTGTACGAGGTGCCGGAGGTTTCGGCAGCACAGGAGGTTTTGGAGGTGCAGCAACTCCCTCCACGAATGTCTGATTCATATCACGATAGAACGGCGCATCTTTCCAGGTTGAATCTAACCAGTAGAATCCAAAATAGGAGTTTAGGTGTGCTACTAGACCGAAAATTCTCGATGAGAGTAAAAGGCGAGCACCCATTCTCGTCCTCAATACAAATCAATATGCAGTATTATATTACCGAGCGGGGCTTAAACCTGTCCAGATTCGGTGGATCTATGAGCTCCTTCACGTGCCTTACCACCGTCACTTCGCTGGCGTTCATCAATGCTAAATGCCTCCTCTTTGCTATGTCTGCTTCGGCTTCCACCCCTTCCCCGCAACCTTCTTTCGCTGCCCTTGCATCGTATACTTTCATCCTTTCCTGACATGTCACCGTGGTCTTATTCAGAATAGCCTGCATGCTAGCAAGGACTTTCTGACACGCTTTCGCAAGTGGAAGCTCGGCAGCGGGAACATCATCTGGCGATCTCCAGCTCGGCCTTGATGAAAGATCAGGTATTGAGGAGCTATGAACGGCTTCGATGAGACGGGGAATTGTCAGGGCCGCGAACATGTCGCCGGTTCCCGAGAAGAACAACGGGAGCTCAGGGGTATCTATTCGGAATAGGCGTGGCTTGAAGTCAGAGGTTGCTGTTGAGCCAATGATTGTGATATTCTTAATCTCTTCAGACTCTGCTTCGTCTTGGGGTAGGCTTAACCAAGCCGCTGGATGTGAGGTCTCCGGGCTAAAATTCTGCGAATTAATGGGCCGAGCCAAGTAGGAAGCCGGGTGAGTTTGTGCCGGATCGTAATTGGGTGATCTTATAGGTGTATGCTGTCCCGATGCAGTTGTTGACGGGGGGTTTGAAGTTGCTCGTGAGGGTGCTTGAGACGAGATAGTCCGGTTGTCACGCGTTAGGCGTAGGGATGTGATTATCACATGTGGTACTTGGTATGTTTGGTGGAGGACTTGAATAGCAGCCGCTAACGAAATCAGGTCCGTGATAGTCGTCTCGGAGAGCAGCCTGCAAGCCATGTCAATGCATTGATCCTACGTTGTTACTTTGTCTTGTGACGAACTCTGCTTCAAATTGATTGGGCAAGATCAAGTCTGCTTCCCGGAGGAGGGCCTTGTATTCTGGTACTTCGTCTTCCGGGATGTAGAGCTTCCCATTATCACCCATAACTGGGTCCAGAACTGTTACCCGTCAGCATCCTTGTTCACCGGAGCAAGCCACCATGTCGATCCGCACGGGCTGTGTACCAACCCAACCTTGCACGGAGAAGAGCACATCTCCACCCCCAGGTACATATGGCGTACAGCAACACCCGTCCATGCTCGGGTGATCTTGTCCATTGGTGCCAACTCACCCCAGAAGAAGCTCCCCGGTTTTGTCCCCGCATTGAACTTGATGTCTCGCCCGATCTTGCCAACAGTCTGCACGGCTGCAGCACTTGGCATGTATCCTGTCAACAGCACATCGAAGTCGTTTAGGCTCGATTGACGCAGACCATCGTAGAGGTCAAGGATCTGGTCCGGGGACGTCTTCGTCCCCTTGACCTGTTTGTATGCAGTGTGATTACCTGCGATCTTCATTAATGACCAGACCAAGCAGTAGTTGCAGGCTGAGGGATGCTTACTGTAATGCACCGTGTTGATTGCGGACACGTCGCAGCCTAGTGACTGCATCACGAATGTAGCCATTTTATTGCCAACATATCTCATATACAATTAGTCAGAAACGCCTTCTCTTCGTGGGCGAAAACTTACCCGTGAACTACCTGTCCAAGTTTAGCTGAATTATCCTCGTAATTGCGCGCATGATTCTTACATGGCTAGCGATCGCAAGCACGCGAGTCTCCGGAATTAACGTGTCTGAAGCCATGCTACACACAAAGAAAGACAATGATAATGTTAATGCGAATGGAACGCGTCAAAGTGGGGGGTGGGGAGATCTGGGTTGTATATTGTTGATTTTTTTCGTTATCTGATCGTTGTCGCACAGGTGCAGACGCTGACGTCGGCGGGGTAATAAGCAACTAGCACCGATTCTCCCCAGAACATGTCCGTATCACCCTCGATCGATCTAACACCCCCTGTCCTTACAAGTCATTGTACGCCTTTGATGTATGTTACGACATTAAGCTGCTATCTTCATGACTCAAACTAACAAAGCCATATCTCTCATGATGCTATCGCTACAGGCTCGTCGTTCGTTAATCGTCTTCGTTACCAATCTATAGATATTAGCATGGTTTAGTAGGGAAATACGATAAAGGAACTTACCTTAGGTGCAAGATAGAAACGTAAATGACTTTCGTTCTGTAGTCCGTACTCAACAAGCAGGGGCACTTCGTTAGATAAGCATAGCTTTACACGAGTTGACAGTGCGCTAGCCTTGCAGAAATTGACTAGATATTTCAAAGAGAAAGTCAGAGTCACAGGCTCGCTGAGCTCAATCTCAACGTTCTCCTCAGGTTTATCAACGTTGTTAGTTGACCTAAGATTCACGGATCCAGAACCAATCTCTCCTTGGCAGGCAAACTTGATACCTTCCTTCGAGCATTCGATGGAGACTAGTTATGTATCAGTCCTGTCGATCGTAATTGTGAGCATAGACCTACCCGACTCAGACAAGGCGCTCAGATCTCGGCAGATACGCTGGAACTCAAGGGAAGGCAGCTTGATTTCAGCAGAATAATCTGTTTCAGGGATACCAAGATGCTCCTGATCAATGTCCATGAGCTTAATATCATACTCGCTGATTCTGTCTTGGTTCGAAGTTTCGAACGTAAGGTTGACAACATCCGGTGCGTCCTCTGCTTTGATGCTCAAGATGTCATCGTTCCCTGCCGCACGGAGAACCTTGGTCAGAGAGCCCAGATTGATGCCCAGTGCAATATTACGATCGCAACGGAAGTCTTGGAAAGCGGACGACTGGAGCCGCATGGAAACTAGGGCAACGTGGGAATTGTCCATAGCCTGCAAGCCGATACCCGAGTCATTACAATCGAAGTTGCAGTCCTGCACCAAGTCCTTGATGGCTTCGACCACCTAGCATCGTTAGAGGCCTGCAGACAGCCTTGTTGGAAGAATATGGAGCCTACCTTCTTGAGGACAGAGGCTTGCTCTAAGCGTGCTTCGAGCACTGTGGCAAGGTTAGAGATTTCGTATCCGCAGGCATCCAAGTATAGAAGAACGTACTATTGAGAGTATGAGGCGTGATGAGTATATGAGTTTGAGGGTATGTGTGTGGGTCGCAAGAGCTTGTGTAGAAGTTTAAGCTGAAAGTCGTGTGGGCGACGCGAAACAACGCGTCCAATGCGCGACATCAATTAATGCCAAAGCTCCCCTCACGTGCGCCGCTAACTCAGCGGGGGATTTAGCGCATTAATGCTCTAGCATTCGATGACACCTGAATAAATTCGAATATCAAACGATGTTATTTTGTTAAGGTATTTCGCGCATGCGTAGTAAGCATAAAAACACAGGATAAAATGCACATTAGCAAGCATCAGGGTCAATAATAGTCTATTAACGTTGACACCATAAACCCGAAGGACTCGGTAGCAAAGCTTGGTGGATAAAGGGTTCGGCTGTATGAAGCTGGTGGGATCTACCTTGGACTGGAAGCAGAGACATCTTAGGCAAGTCCTCCGACGCTCCACAAAAGTGAAGTCCATGCGGGTGCTTCCGCCCTTAGGCAGCAGACGCTCCTCCAACCTGCCCCAAAGTTGTGGACACGGCATCCGTGGCCCGCATATCCAACTCTCGGTCCTCGCCTGTCTCCCTGCCCCTTCATTCCTTTGCACCCCTCAAAATCCGGTGAGGTGGAACCTAACAAGCGGAGTATCAGGGGCTTGATCCACTACATGCCAACCCTGGCTTTGTACCCCCTCTGTAATCAGCGCATGCGTATCGCCACACTCTCTAGAAACCAACAACTGCTGCAGTCGTATGCAACCTCATCAGACGAGTCATATTCTTCAAGCCCGCACAAGCCCGTAGAACAAGGTCCACGTCAGCACGAAGCTGCTCATCCCACTGAAAACATCCCCACCCCACAAATCCCCTAGAGGCCGGTGAAAGTATTCGCTAGGCTTGCCTTCAGCACGGAGGACGTATACCAAGGCTGACACAATGAAGGAGCCGATCAGATAGAAGATGAAGCCCGGGTATGACTCTAGGCCAAGCGTTCCGGCGGCGACTCCGAAGAGAGAAGCGGTCAGGTTACGAATGTTCGAGACGACCTGAGTGGCGATAGTCAGAATACGTGTGTGGAAACGAGGGCTTGGGGCTTAGGCGTGTAGAGCGCCTTACCTGAGTGTTGTGCTGAACACTAGTCTGGACAATCGGGGCAATGGCTAACTCCCGTTCCTCGTTCATAGCGTTGGTATGATGGCTTTGATATTAGAAGAGACGTAAAAGCGGGCACTAGGTGGATGTTGACTGCGCAATGTTGGTCGGCCGAAGGTTTGAAGTCTGCAGTTGTACGCGAAGAGGTTATGCGTGAGCGAAACCGTGGGGCTGAACAACCTTGCAATGCGGAAATGTCGGAAGCATAAGCAAAGGGTTCGATTGCGATCTAGGATCGTGGCAGCTGCGGCCGAAGCGGACAACTCGGAATGAAGTGAATGGAGTTGAGTGTCGTTCGTGCGGAGCTTGCTATCGCCGACTGGGCGGTGCACGGTCCATGCTATCCAACGTCAAGTCAACCGTTGCGTGCGTTGGTAATCACCATCAAATGAATTTCTCGCCTAATTTCTGCATCTCATGTTGAGATCCGGTTTACAGCCTTGGGATCGCCGAACCACCTTCTAATTAATGCCAAAATTCTAGAACTTGGAAAAGAAATATTACTAAACAAGTATCCAATCACAGCCAGTGCTCGTCCACCTCTGCGCGAAAACGTCCCCACCGTGCACATTCCAAATTATCATGGCTGCATTAAAGATGAGGTTCGAGATTATGAAGCCACGAAACTCTGATTTGTACAATTCTACTCAGTATTGGTCAGATAAAAACAGATCTTGAAATCACTCATCGTGGAACCATGGTAAGGTCAGTGGCTGATTGTATAAGCGAATGGAGTTGTATATTTGTTTAAATAGTAAAGACTCCAGGTCTCTAGAAGAAAATACGATTCTAAGATATGTCTCACTCGGCAGTCATGGCAATCCCTCCTCAATGAGTCTGGTCCATTAGGCCGCCAAATTCTTCAAGGTAGCTGAGCTTGTTAGCATATAAAAGCCTAATAGGTAGGAAGCTACGAACTTTTGTAGATGTGCTGGGAGCGTGTAGTTTGGCATCTCCGCTGCGTTCCGTAAATATACCAGCGCATCTTGGAAGTACTGGGGATTGGCCCTTGAAGAGGACACATTACCCAAGCTCATATGTGCTTCTGCGGCCTATTTGTGAAATTAGCTTAAGTTAGCTAGGTTTGGACATGAGAACTCACCATAGAGAGCAAAGTTCCCGAAATCTTGCTCTGAGCACGAGCAGTGTCCACTGCACGTTTGAGATACTCAACAGCGGGCAGTAATATTCCTCTTGCTTCCACATAGTCAGATGTATGCAGACGGGCCTCTTGTTCGATCTTTGCTCGAGTTGCCTGTCTGTCCTCTTCGCTGGATGACAAAAGAGGGCCTTGGCTGCCGGTACTGCTAGATGAGCTGTGTTCTGAGAGGTGTATCGCAGCCAGTGGTTTCTGAGCTCGCAGTAACCAGTTGTTTCCGATCACTGTTATGTGTCAGCGACATCAATCAAAGGGGTGGTAGGCTCACATGTAAGCAAGCCAACGTCCTCGGGGTAGACCTGGAGAAGTGTAACTGCCTGCCTCAAGCACCAGTTGCCAATATCGATAACTCCTCCAGAGTCTACATCGGCGTAGGCCACTCTCTGGAACACAGAGATAAGCGGCACCTGCCATTGCCTTCTTGCCTCATCCGGCGAGGTATCATTAAATTCCACCACGCTGGTTATGTTTCGGATGGCTTGCAGATGATCCCTCCAACTGTCTTGAGCTGCATCTAACGTGGAAGCGATAAGTTCGACAGTGGACATAAGCCTCCTGATAGCCTCATCGTTCAAGTGTAAAGACATGCTTATAAGGACGGTAAACAATGAGAAAAAGCGATGAGACGGACCACTGAGTAAAAAATGAGTGTGTGAAGAACAACGCAAGCAAGTAACGGTCAAGTGTCTCTCAGAATATAAATACAATTATACCTGAGTGCGCAATCAGGGAGCAGACAGGAGCTGAAGATTTGATCACCCGTTCTTACCTGAAAGATGGGACAGTGCTACAGGGGCGCTTCTCAAACGGCGTGCTAGATAGGAGAAGAGGATTCCAAACAGAGGCTCAACGCCCTATAGGATCGGGGCTGATAGCTGGAATAAGCCTCGTGCTCGTGCATCTTTGTGGCAACTGCACTCGATCAATCTAGCTTAATGCAGAGCAGGGCTAGAAACACGGGCTGGCATGGAACGGATGCACGGCGGAAACGTCTGACCGTCCCTCCTAGAGTAACTCCAGGTGACAGGCGTCCGACCCGTGGCAATCTTCTGAGCCTATTTGGAAATGGGCCAGGAAGTAGGATGCATACTGGCTAGCAGACAAATAACCATGACATTCACTGCATGTGCATAGTTACCGACCACCGGG